>Ga0209027_1000457_pt1 | contig 14360 bp, 8 predicted proteins | sample GraSoi013_1_20cm_3_FD_185821 | JGI IMG/M metagenome (GOLD analysis project Ga0209027, IMG submission 185821) | Grasslands soil microbial communities from the Angelo Coastal Reserve, California, USA - Sample 09_27_2013_1_20cm (SPAdes) (version 2) | ecosystem: Environmental > Terrestrial > Soil >...
AACGGAAGAGAACCTTCGCTGGTATTCACTTGATGTTAAGAATGCGCATACCATGCTTCTGTAATTACCCGGCACACGGTTGTTCAATACATCCAGCCAGAAATTCAATCCTCCATTGTCCGCATCTCTCTTCAAGTATCCGAAGTATTGCATTAACACGAACGAGTGATTGTACTCCTGATCCCTGAAGGCCTGAACTTCAATAGCATCACGCAGAACCTGTGAGCGACTCTTACCAGCCTGCATTGCATCTATCTGCTGCTGTCGTTCAGCACTGCTCACTCCCACTCCAAGCGAATCGTACAGGCGGTTTACGAAGTCCGCCGCAGATAAAGAGTCTGGATAAGCCTGTTTGAAACTAGCGCGTGTGACCCACTCGTCTGCCAGCGCTTGTTTGCGCGCGTTCAGATTCTCTCCGTCAACCACACGGGTTCTATCCGCACTAAACTCTGCAAACGTAGGCGTGCGACCATAGCTTGCTTTGTAGAGACGGTAGACGAAAGAGCCTGTCTGCTGGAATTCCTCACTCATGAAGAACGCAGCGCTGATATTGATGCGCTCCTTTCGTATGCAGTCTGCATCCGAGCCGCAGGCTCTCAATTGATTGCTCCAGTAATTCAATCCTCCTTGGTCAGGCTCACGACCTAAGAAGTCAAGATACTGCTGGCGCACGAAGTACAGGTCTGTGTCCAAGGGGTTGGTCGTAACTATTGATTCCTGTGTGGCCGTGAACGTGGCATCCGTCTTGTTGGTTAACAGCGAGAACGAGCGGCTCGCCGGACTGAAACTAAAGTTCGGCAGTGCAGGAGTGACAGTATAGAAGTTGTCAGTGGCCACACTATCGAAGCGATAGTTTCCGCTGCTGTCGGTGATTGTCCGATCCGACTTGCCACCGCTTAAGTTCAACGTCACGCCACCTAGAGGCCGTCCATCCGCAGTGACTACTCGTCCACCTATAGTCGCGGGCGCGGCAGTAGGCACCGGCCCAAAGGGCAGCGGCCAAGCGTAGGCGCCGCGGCTACGCGTCCAGAGCGACAGCGTAGTGGCCCCGCGATCAATCTGCATATCCCAGATCATAACGTTTGGTAGACCGTTGTTGAAGCGATTCCAGACTGGCGTCGCAGCCGTTATGTCGTCCGTGTAGTAAAGCCCGAAGTCTGTGCCAGCAAAGACCTGCTGTGGGAAGTTGGGATTGACTATGACCGAATCAACAGGAATGTTCGGCAGATTGCCGGACTTGTCCAGCCAGGTGAATGAACCGCAGTTTGCGGTGCAGGTTACCTGAAAGAGATGACCTGGCGTGCTCGGCGTGTTCTGGTCGAAGCCGCCGACCGCCGCATAACCTACGGGGATGTTCGCCGCCGCCACTGTCGGATCGAGTGCGATGCCTAGAACCGGGCGGTTAGGCAAAACGGTGTTGCTGCTGGTTACATCTACCCAGTTTGCTTGATTTGCGAGGCCAGTGCCTAGACTGAAACCGATCCACACGTTCGCATCGTTAGTGCCGACGATTGCTACGCTCTGAAATTTGGGCGAATACTTGACCTGATTGATGAACGAGCGATTGCCAAGCGTCTGCTTCGTCATGTTCTGGGTTGATGGATTGTTAGTCACATACCAAGTCGAGCTTACGCCGCTTGCCGCAGCTCCACTAATCGTCTCCCAAACTCTGGTCGTCCCGGCTATCAGATGGCCGCAGCCAGTTGTCGCTGTAGCGGGGAGGCAATCGTCGCCGCCTGCGATCCCGCCATGAAAGATGTCGTATGGCAGAATGAACGACTGCGTGTCGCCAGTCCAAGAAGGTCGTATGCTAGTCCAACTAGCTCCCGATGCAGTACAGTTTGACGTGCAGCGACTTAAACCGCCGCTGTTATTGCCTTCAAAGAAGCGTAAGCTTGTTCCCGTTCCCACAGGGTCAATGCGAGCATAGAATCCATCACCGCCCAAACCCATTTGCCACTGCGCGGGTCCCGTAGGGCTACCAGCAAACGTGACTGAACTGGGGCCGTTATCCTGCGCGCCGCCGACTGCTTGCGGCGAGGCCGAAGTAGCGAAGTTACCGCTGATGTCGCCGGAGTAGAACTCTATTGTGTTCACACCCGTGTCCATGTTGACCCAAGTGTTCCTAGTAGTGCCCGACACGGCGGTGTCGGCATTGGTGCTCCCGAAGATGCCGCCATCGCTGCCTTCGAGCAGGATGCTGGACGAGCCGGGCACGAAGGCCAGCGCGTGATGGTCAACGTGCACAACGTGGTTCGCAGCACTTCCACCGTTATAGCCGCAGGTGACGTTGTAGAAAGAGGTGCCTGTGCGGCTCGCTAGCCACGTGTCATAGGTATCAATGAAGAGCCGGTCGGGATTGTTCGGGTCAACGGCCATTCCCTGATCGTACCAGTTCTGCGGATAGTCGCCGGGGTTACCACTGGTATTTGTGCCCAGACAGTTCCTGAGCGAGCCGCCAGCAGAACCTGTCATAAAACTCCAGTTGGCGCCGCCGTCTGTGCTAGCCCATACGCCTAGCTGGCAGCCGGATGTGTTGCCGCAGCCGCTGTTGTTGTTGGCGGCGATTGACCCAACTTGCGCGTAGATGTAGTTCGTGTTACTGGGCGCTACGGCGATGTCCATGCGCCCGAGCTGGTTTCCGGTGCTGATGTTGCCGCCGTAGGGCGTGCCTGTACCCGCGTTCAGCAGATTGCCCGTCGCGTACGGGCTGCCTGACACAGTTGTGCCAAAGACGAAGCCGTTGGCATTGCTGGTTATCAGTGCGAAGTCTGAAGGGCAGCCGCTCGCGGGCATAGTGCCTTTGTAGAGACCGTTGGCTCCGTTCTGATCCAGGTTGTATTGCACAGTGGTTGCGAAGCCGCGCGTGCCGACCGCCGCCAGAATTCGCGTCGTCCCACCTATGTTTGTCAGGTCAAGGCCTGTGATGTCCTGTCGCTGCGTGTTGAAGGTATTGGTAAGGCATGGGCCTGTCCAGTTCGTTCCGCCATCGTAGGATAAGTAGAGGCCTGTCTTCGTCCCTGCTACAACGTTGTTGCTGTTGTTGGGATCAACGCGAACCTTGCCGACCGCCTGATATTGCGGGAACTGTCCAGCAGGCTCCGGGAGCGCAGCGCCGAAAATGCTTGCCCCCAGCACAGTCCAGTTAGCACCGCCGTCCGTTGACTTCATTATCCCTTGGCTGCCCATAGAGAAGGAGCCGTAGTTCAGGTCGCCTGTGGCGGCGTAGATGGTGTTGTGATTGTTCGGGTCAACCGTGACGCTATCAACGCTTGTAGTGCTTATAGCCGCGCCGTCTGTGAGCGATGTCCATGTGGTGCCAGCGCCGCAGCAGTTCGTAGTCTTCCAGACGCCTCCGCCGACCGTGCCGATGTAAGCGACGATTGAGCCGTTGGTCGTAGTGGTCGGGTCAACGGCTATGGAGTTAACTCGCCCCTCTGTATCAGTGTAGTCGAAGCAGCCGGTGCAGCCGGTCATGTGCTCGGGTTGAGGGCCGAGCGCAGTGAAGCCGCTGGGGTTTAGCGCCAGAGGACTCACGCTCCTGCTGAGTTTGGGATTCACGCGGCCAGCGGGGATAGCGCGCCGTATGCGCGCATCCTGTTCGGCTGCCTTGCGCACCCACGCGGGGTCGAACTGACCAGTCGGATAGCTCACGCGTGTGGCCCAATACGATTCCTGCTCAAGCAACCTGTCGCCGTCTGAACCAATCTCGTCAACATCATGGCCTACCTGCGCAGACGTTCCATACATCATTGCCATCAGTATAAAGAAGGCCAGAATAATAACTGCTGCGCTAAAATTTGATCTGGATTTCATTATGACCTGATTCCTCTCTGCTCGGTAGAGATGATAGATACTATTACGTCGTGGTCTTGCGGGAAGGGGGATTTAGTTTCCATCTTTTTCGCGCGCGAGTTTATTCCCATGCCGTGTCGCTGTCAACGAAATTTAATTCCATGCGGTGGGTTGATTTCGGATCATCGCTTCGATAAATGGAGCATGAAAATTTCAATCCGACTCACCGCCTGATTTTAATTGGCTGTAATGGAGTTCAACGGTTTACACATCAATGTCAGTAGATAAGAAGATTGAAGAAGCTATGCATCGTTATAGAGATGACCTGCAATCCTTCGGGCGAACTGATTCCTTAAACATAGTGATAAGAGCAGTTTTCAGTTTTAAGTTTTCAGTTTTCAGAAAGAAGCGAAAAGCTTTTAACTGAAAACTGAAAACTGAAAACTTAAAACTGCTCTTATCACTTCTTTTTCAGATTACGCGATCAACCGTTGCTAGCTCAGGACTGTAGCCTGCGGACTCAAGTGAAGCACATGCCAGCGCTGATATGTATTGATTGTTCTATCTGGAAAGACACGCATGTAAGCAGTCTTGAAGTAGAGAGTCTTATCATCTGTCCAGGTGAGTTGGACGATTGGATTGAAAGAGTAAGGTTGGCCGCCACCGGATGCGCCGGATGTTTGACTTCCTACAGAAGCGTTGCCGTTCGCATTCCCCGTTCTCTTCTTCAACTTCTGTTCATCATAATCTACGGACGCAGTCAGCAGCGGATCACGTAGCGGAATGCGCGCCTGCGTAGGGCTGCTTGAGGTTGCGTCGTAAATAGCCACATCGGTTTCAAAGGCGGTCGCAACTTTCGAGGAATCCGGCGACCATGCGGGCTGCGCTTCCGTCAGATTGTCGTCCAGAAGTCGTTCGCTGCCGTCCACGCCTATCAATCGCGGGCGACCCGCTGGCAGCTTCGCCTCGCGCTCTCTCGAATCCCACTCATCTTCTTTGCAAGCCAACGAAGCGAGCGCGTGACCGTCTGGCGCCCATGCTATGTAGAAGTAGATTAAGCCTTCGCGCGTGGTCAGGGGTTTTAGGTCGAAGCCGTCTCGGTTGCAGATGTAAATCTGCTCTGTGTTGAAGACAGGAATGGGCGCGAACGCGGGCGCAACCGTCGGAGCGGGAACAGGCACGAGCGGGTTTTCGCCCGTTAGCGGCACGAGCGGAGTTGGTGAAGGTTTTGGCGTTATAGCCTTTCGGCCTATGAATGCGATTGAATTTCCGTCGGGCGACCATGCGACCGTAGGCGCAAACGCTCCTGCAAGGTCTGGCGGCGTAAGGTTGCGCAGGAATCTTCCGTCCGATGAGTATATGTCAATGCGAAACTCGCCTTTTGCCGTCTCGTCCGTTTCGTAGAGCGCCAGAGCGCGCTGTCCATCAGGCGATGCGACGGTTCTCACCAACGCTTCATCAGTCCTGCGCGAATCGAAATCGTTCTTCACGGCTTCGAGCACAGCAGGCTCTTCCGCATCTGCACCCTCTGGCACAGGCACGTCCGGGTTGAAGTTGTAAGCGAGTCGCTCCGCAGGCACGTCGCGCATAGTGCGCGGCTGCACGCTCTGCTTCGACCCCATGTGACGGCAGGCAGAAGAGATAAGGGAAAAAGTTAAGAGCAGAAGAAGAATTTTTGTGAGACTGAATAGCGCCGAATAAAATCTTTGGGGGTAAAAGGGTAAAAGGATAAAAGGGTAAGAGGAGAATTTTGTTGAGGCGGTCTTTCCTCTTCCCCTCTTCCCCTTTTGCCCTTTTACCCTATATGGTTTCTCATTCATCTGAGCCGATGATGTGGATGCGTACCCGCAGCCCGCGAAGGCGAAGTCGTGACGCGGGAGGGTTGATACCTTTTGATGGAAGTCGAGCCTGTGTCATCGCTCGTGCCTCCGATTATAGCGCGCGCGAGCGCGGGGTTCACAGCGAAGACTGCGCGCAGTGTGCTGCGCGGGCTGAGATGATACTCGTCCGTTTCGTCTTCTGTGACGCAGTTGTGCTCAACGCCGCGCGCTAGACGGCGCGCAACCGTATCATTGCTCGGCGCGCGCTCTATGTAAGAACGCACGCTTCGTGCGCCCACAACGTCGCAGGTCAGCTCTTCCGGTCGCCGCCCTGTAATCTCAAGTCCCGTCAGATTGCTCGCGCGCTTGCCTATTAGATCAAATAGCGGGTGCAGCAAATCTCTTGGCCCATCGCCAAGGTGCGTCAACTCGTGCGCCAGCACGCTTATCATCCCTTCTTCCGAAGGAAGCCCGATCAGGAAGATAGTGCCGAAGTAGATAGTACGCGCGTCGTCTGAATAGACTATGGCGTTGTCTCTTAAATCCATGTCCGGCTCAATCTGCGTCACAGCCTGCATCCTGGCCGCAGCAGCATTCACGCGCCAAGCGGGCACTCCGTACTCTGTAGCCAGCCCGCGCAAACTGGCGATAGCATATTTTTTCGCAAGAGGCAGAAGCCGCTGCGCACGCTCTGCTCCGGCCACAACTTCCGGGTCGTCAACGTCCATTGACGGCCTAGCCTGCATCACGTCAATCGGCGCGCTGCCCAGCGGGTCGTTCGAGCGCTCTGTGCACACGGCTATCATAGCGCGCTCGACCGTCATGTATGAGAATAGCCCTGTGCTCTCGTGCGCGTGCTCTACAGCAGAAGAGCTTCTACGCGCTACTGGCCGTCTGCTCTGCGCCAGCGCCTCAGGTCTTACACTGCACAGTGCTAAAGCAACCGCAGCAAGTACGAGCGCAGCTACAGTTCTTCTCTTCTTCATCCCTTGAAACCTCATAACTACAGTTTTCAGTTTTTAGTTTTCAGTTTTCAGAAAGAAGCGCAAAGCTTTTCACTGAAAACTGAAAACTAAAAACTGAAAACTGTTCTTTCACCTGTTGCGCCAGACGGGTTTGCGTTTCTCCATGAAGGCACGAACTCCTTCGCGTGCGTCTTCGGTCTTCATCAATTCGTTCAGGTATAGATTTTCAACCTGAGACAGCGTTTCTGACAAGGAGAGGCCGCGCCCCATGTCCAGCGCCCGCCTTGTCATCTCAAGAGCGGACGCCGAAAGCTCTCGAAGTTTGCCCAAAACTTCCTGCGTCTTTCGCTCAAGATGCTCAGCCGGGACAACCGCGTTAACTAGACCGAGCCGCGCTGCCTCCTGAGCATCAATCAGATCGCCCGTCAGCACAAGCTCGCGTGCGCGCTTCTCGCCTATGATGCGCGGCAGAAGCAACGCGGCTACGGGCGGAAACACGCCGAGCTTGATTTCCGGTTGACCGAATCGAGCGCGCTCCGATGCTATTACTATGTCACAGCCTGCTACGAGTTCGCACCCTCCACCTAACGCCGCGCCGTCCACAACCGCGACCGTTGGCTTTGCAGACTGTTCGAGCGCGCGAAAGATTCCGTGAAACGAATCGAGCATCTGGTAGATGGTCTCTTCAACATGCTCCTCTACGGCTACACCTGCGCTGAATGCACGCGCGCCCGGCGCTGCTTCGAACAGTATAGCGACCAGCGAACGATCAGTCGCGCACTCTGCTACCGCCCTGTTGATTTCGCCCATCATCGCAATGTTGAAAACATTCAGCGGCGGGCGCGCGAACCTTATGCGACCAACGCGGTCTTCTATCTCGAAACTTATGTTCTGAAATTTCCCTGCCATACGCCACGCGTCCGATTCTAATTATAAAGTAACAATAGAGCGGTTTTTCAGCAGTAGCGAACCCCAAAGCTCCGCGCCTTGGCGTCGCTAGTATAAATGATGAAGAGGCCGAAAGTCAGGAGTCAGAGGAAGATAATTTAGAAGTCAGAAGTCAGTAGTTTTTCGTAGCCTTCTATGTTGAGCGATTAAGGTTACTCTTCATCGCTGCTTAAACGCTCCCATTCTGACTCCTGTCTTCTAGATTCTGACTCCTGCTTTTCGCCAAACTTTTGCGAAGAAAAGCTTTTAAGCTTAAGGTGAAAATTTTTCAAGGAGGCGCGTGTCATCATGATAGTAAGTTGCGCGCAATGTGGTGCACGGAATCGCGTGGATGAAAACGCCGCTCAAAGTCGTAAGCCTGTCTGCGGCAGGTGCGGCGTGGAGTTGGACGTGGCGCAGACGAGCGCGCCGCGCGTTGTAACGGATGCGACTTTCGCACGTGAAGTTTTGCAGGCAGGCCAGACGCCTGTGCTGGTAGACTGCTGGGCCGAATGGTGCGGGCCGTGCAGGATGATTGCGCCTGTGCTAGACCAACTGGCGGCGGAGGCGCGCGGGCAATACATCATCGCTAAATTGAACGTTGACGAGAACCAGCAAACTGCCGTGCGCTTCCAAATACGCAGCATCCCCACGCTCCTCATCTTCAAGAACGGAACGCTTCTAGACACCATCATAGGCGTTCAGCCCAAGCAGGCAATCGCCCAAAAACTTGAACGAGCGCAGGCAGCTTAGGAACGACGCGGAGACACGGGGACGCGGCGACGCGGAGATAAAACGGACTGACGATACAGGAATATCCAACCTCTCCCATCTTCTCTTTCACCGCGTCGCCGCGTCCCCGTGTCTCCGCGTCTCTTTTATCCTAGCCCGTGAATTTTCATGTTGATGAGTTGCTGAATGGAAAGGTTTCCATAGCCGCGCGCCTTCACCTCTTCTATGAACGAAACGGTCACACCGTGAATCTTCATCGCCACTAGCTGTTCCACGGACACGCGGAAGTAGCCTAGCGATTGCAACTCTTGTATGAACTCTATGGTGACGTTATGAATTCGCATGGCTATCAGTTCATTAACCGGAATGAAATCGTAGCCGAGCGTTTTGAGGTCAATGATGAAATCGCTCGTGACACGGTGTATGCGCATGGCGACCAGATGATTTACATCAAGGCTATGATAGCCCAGCGCGTACAGCTCTCCAGCAAACCTGAGCGTCACGTCGTGCAGGCCAAGCGCGTACAGTTCTTCCGCCGAAAGCTGGTCGTAGCCGAGCTTGCGCATTTCAGTCAAATAGATTGAGCTTGGCGCGAAAGTGAAATGGCCTGAGCCTGAAGCATGATTGAACACGCCCTCGCAGTAGAACACGCCTGCGTCGCGCTCGATTTTGAACTGAACGTTCGCGCTCGCCCCCATCATCTGCTCGCGCGTTAACCCGCGTAGCCGCTCAAACGGAACATCCGACGAAGATTCGTGAGTGCCACCACGCGCAGTCTGGCGCATCAGCGTGAATCGCACGAGGTCATTCGTTCCCGCCTGGAGTTCGACGAGCCACTGACCAGTGACGCGCTCGTCCAATTGCGTTGCCGGAATATTCGACTGCGCACAGACCGGCGCGAAATGGCTGCAAAAGAGCGCTATGAGCAAACAAAATGCGGGTGCCGCGCAGATGATTTCCTTCGTCTTCATATCAGAACTCCCGTATAACAAGGCAAAAGTAAAAAGGTAAAAGGCAAAAGTAAGGAGGAAACCATTTTTAATCTTTAATTCACGCCTGCAAGGCGTGTCCACACTTTTGCCTTTTTACTTTTGCCTTGATTGAACGCTTCTCTTAAAAAGCACAGACCTACGGCTGACGAGGCTTGCCAGCTTTGCCTTCATGAAAAACTTTCAAGCCCCGCGCGAGGCGCGTTAATTCGCGCGCGCCTTACTCCATTCCGCTGTCTCGCAGACGGATTAGCTGTTCGATTGTTAGATTGTTGAAGCCATGCGTCTTCATCCTCTGTATGAATGAAGGCGTGACGCCGTGATCGCGCATGCGAACCAGTTCTTCCACAGTCACGTTTGGAAATCCGGCATCTCTTACGCCGCGCATGAACTCTGCCGTGACGCCGTGATCGCGCATACGCACGATCTGATCCATTGGGAGATTTCTGTAACCCATAGAGTTCAATGCCCTGATGTACTCGCCGCTCACGCCGTGATCGCGTATGCGCACCAATTGATCGAGCGGCGGCAGTTCATACCCGGCGTCATGAATCTCCGCAATAAAATCTGTGCTCACGCCGTGATCGCGCGCGCGCACTATCTCTTCTGCCGAAAGATTGCGATAACCGTGCTCTGCGAGAGCGCGAACGTAGCGCGGCGTGACGCCGTGATCGCGCATACGCGTGAGCGCGTCCACGGAAGTGAACTGGTAGCCTAGCGCTTTCATCTCGTGAATGTACTCAATGCTTACGCCGTGCGTGCCCAGTCTCACCAGTTGGTCTAGCGTCGGTCGCTCATAACCGCTCGCTTTCAATTCGTCAATGAGAGCCAGGCTCAAGTCATGCACAGTCATGGTGAACTGCTGATCCGGCGTGGGCGCTTCATAGCCGCGCCGTCTTAGCTCGCTCACGAAATTCGGATTGGGTTGATAGTTGAAATGGCCTGAGCCTTGCTCGCTCTTAAACCAACCTTCGCAGTTGAGCGTGCCTGCGTCGCGCACGATTTGAAACTGAACTGTGCCGCCTGTCGGTGAATTTATCTGCGCCTGCGTGAGTCCTTGCAGGCGAGCGGGACTTATCTTGAAAGAGGTGCTGTTGTTGTAGAAAGACCAATCACCGCCTTCTCTCTGCCAGCGATAGCGCAAGGTGAGTTGCAGGTCGCTCGTGCCCGGAATGGTCTCCATCAGCCATTGTCCAGTGCTCGAATAGGAGATGCCCTGCGCCGTAGAGGTCTCCTGCACGCGTGTGGCGGAGACCAGAAGATAACCGTTGGCAATCGCCGCAATGAGAATCACTGCGCAGATGATAAGTTTGTTGTTTAGGAGAAACGCCCTGAAGTTAGAAAATTTATTTGTTGAGTTCATCTTCTGTATTCTCCTAGCTCATCATGTCAGTACCGCCTGCGGTAGCGGGCGGGTGGTCATCGCATCAATTACCCGCCCGCTACCGCAGGCGGTACTGACTCGGCCTCTTAATCTCAGTCAAGTATGCCGCTATCGCGCAGTCGTATTAGCTGTTCGAGCGTAAGGCCAGTGAATCCATGCGCCTTCACCTTCTTAAGAAAGTTTGCGCTCACGCCATGATCGCGCAGGGCTATGACTTGATTCAAAGACAGGTTCGAGTAACCAGCCTGGCTGAGATCGCGCACGTACTGCGCGCTCACACCGTGATCTCTGGCAGCGACGACTTGTTCGAGCGGCAAGCGCCCGTAGCCCGCTTCGGCCATGTCGTGTATGTACTCTGCGCTTACGCCGTGATCTCGCGCGGCGACTATCTGCGAGAGCGAGAGATGTCCGTAGCCAGCTTCTTCCATAGCGTGCGCGTACTCTGCGCTTACGCCATGATCTCTGGCCGTCACAAGCTCTTCGAGCGAAAGATGATTAAAACCTAGCGAAGCCATCTCTCTGACATACTTCGCGCTCACGCCGTGATCGTGTAGAGCGATTAACGCTTCGGGGCGCGTGACGTTGTAGCCAGCCGCGCGCAACTCACGAACGAAGTCGGGCGTCACGCCGTGATTCTTCATCTCTATCAGTTGATCGATCGTGAGATTAGTCAGACCCAGAGCAGCCATCTGGTCAATGTAATCCAGGTGATTATCGCCGCTTGATTGAGATTGCTGCATGACAGGCTCCGGCGCGGGCTGTGCGTCCGGCTGCGGTGTCGCTACAACCGGAGCAGCGGGCGCTGTAGCAACGGGCGCTGTCTCAGGCGGCGTCTGATTGTCGCTCGTCGCATTGGGCTGCTGCGTGCTCTGGCCGTTTGCTAGAGCATCTGCCGCAGAAATTCCATCGGCTCTTACTTCGACGCGAACGGGCTGCGGGTCTATGACTGTTGAATACGCTGCGGCGCGATTTTCTGCGGTCTGCTTCGATGCTGCGGCGTTCGCGCTCGTCGCTATGAATGGATTGGCTTCGCGCAGCCGCTCTATAGCTGATACTGCCACGTCTCGCGCGCGAAGCGCAGTGCTCGCGCTGGCCCAGATGCTGAAGACTGTGACTAGCGCTATGACGCTTGCGAGCCAGGCGGTCGGACGGCTGGAGCTTTGCGAAGGAGTTTCAACAAGACGGCGTATGCGAGCTAGAAGCGAGCCGCCGTTGGCTGCGACTGCAAGCTGCGGAGCGCGGCTCGCGCGCAAAGTTTCAAGCTCTGCGAGCGTGCGCGCGTACATCAACACATCGCCGCACGCTGCGACGGCCAGATCATCACATGCGTGTTCGCGCTCTATGCGAATTTCTCTGGAAACCCACCAGACCGCCGGGTGATAAAAGAGCAACGTCTCTATTGCCGTCTGAATGAGATTGACCAGATAATCGTAACGGCGTATGTGCGCTAACTCGTGCGCAAGAAGCGCCTCCATCTGCTCGCGGCTCAAACCTGTGAGCGCGCTTGCGGGAAGAAGTATCACAGGGCGCAGCCAGCCTATGACCGTAGGCACTTCTGCTATAGCCGATTCGCACAGACGCACAGTGCGCGAAACTCTCAGCCGTAACCCAAGCCGCGCAACAATGTCCTGCCAGACCTGAGCGGCAGGCGTAGTCATACGCTTACGTAGCCGCTGCGCCTGCACCCAGCCGCCGCCGGCGCGCAATGAAAGCAGGCTGACACCAATAATCCACAGCGCCACGAGCCAGGGCATCAGGAAGTTCAGTTTTTGTGATGACATCAAGCTCTCGAATGAGAATGAGTGATGAGTTTCCGGCAAGGCAGTGGACGATTGCGTAGAAGCTAACGCACGAGTGTCAGACGCTTGCGTAAGATTTGCGCTATCTGAGACGGGAGCAGATTGAACCTGTTCATGGCGCTTCTGCTCGACGGAAGATTTCAGGGATTCTCTTACTATGAAAGTTGTAATGACGGGCAGCACCAGCATCAGCAGCAGCGTGAAGCAGGCCACAACGTAACGCACGTTCGCAGACGAACGCCTGAGCGACGCACGCGCGCCTGCGAACAGGAGCGCGGAGATTGCGCCCTGCCATATGAAATGCACTAGCGCCCAGCCGATTGATTGCGTGAAGGGTTGCGCGAGAAAATCTTGAATCGGATTCATTTTGCACCTCGCTCGAATTCGTCTAAAACTCGCCTGATCTCTGAAAGCTCTTTTGCCGATGCTTTATTCGTAGCCAGAGCGTGCATGACAAGCTTCATGGCAGAACCTTGAAAGGCTTTGTCCAGCAGGTCGCCGACCAATTGCCGCTGCGTCTGCTCCTGCGGCAATCGTGCCTCGTAAACGTGCGCGCGCTCGCGCTCATCTCGGCGCACCAATCCCTTCTCGCTCATTATCTGCATCAGCTTGAGCACGGTCGTGTAGCCGGTATCTTTCGTCCCGCTCAAACTTTCGTGCACCTCGCGAACGGTCGAAGGGCCGCGCTCCCACAGCACGCTCAGGATTTCCAGTTCCGCATCCGTAGGTCGCGGCGTGTTCTGTCTAGCCAAAGTTTTTATGTCCTTTTCCCTAAAATTCCCGACGGTCGGCGACTCTACTACGAAACGCTTCGTATTGTCAACGAAATTCTTCGTACTTTAGTTCCAAACAATTTTTCGCAGCGATTGTTGTGGCGTCGCAATACAGAAATTCAATCTTTATCAAGCTAGCCTAGACGCGACAAGCCGGGACAAAATAATTTAAGATATCAGCCACGCTTGTCTCATTCCGAAACGAGTTCAAAGGCGTGAAAAACAGTTTTCAGTTTTTAGTTTTCAGTTTTAAGATAGGAGCGAAAAGCTTTTTACTGAAAACTGAAAACTAAAAACTGAAAACTGTCTTTATGCGACGCTACCCGCTGCTGGTCATCTTCGTTACGATCTTCATTGACCTAATAGGTTTCGGAATAGTAATCCCTGTTCTGCCGTATTACGTAGAGGGCACACGCTTTCATGCTTCTGCGCGCGCCGTAGGGCTGCTGTTTGCTTCTTACTCGATCATGCAGTTGATCTTCTCTCCTATCCTGGGGCGCATGTCTGACAGGTACGGTCGCCGCCCTATACTTTTCTTCAGCCTGCTGGGGACAAGCCTTGGCTTCTTCATACTAGGCTTTGCGAAGACGCTGTGGATGCTCTTCGCAGGGCGAATCATTGACGGCATGACGGGCGGCAATATCTCTACGGCGCAAGCATACATCGCTGACGTGACTCCGCCGGAAGAGCGTGCGAAGGGGATGGGACTTGTTGGCGCGGCCTTTGGCTTAGGGTTCATCTTCGGCCCGGCCATTGGCGGCATACTGAGCAAGTGGGACATAAACTGGGGCGGCCTGCATTTGCCGGGCATCAGCGTGCCTTTAGTCTTCGCGGGCTTGCTTGCTCTGGCTAACGCTACGTTGCTCTACTTCGTCCTGCCTGAAACTGTTGACAAAGATCATCCGGCGCGAGTCTCTGCGGCGCAAGGCCGATGGTCGCAACTAATGAAAGCGCTCAAGCAATCGAAGCTGGCCTTCGTGCTCGTCATATACTTTCTTTTCGTCACGGCCTTTTCGATTATGACGACATCGTTCGCTCTGTTCACAATGTATCGCTTCGGTTATGACGCGCATGACACGGGCTGGCTCTTTGCCTACGTAGGCGTCATTGGAGCAATCATTCAAGGAGGATTAATCGGTCGCCTCGTGAAAATCTTCAGCGAGCCGACGCTGGTCA
>Ga0209027_1000458_pt1 | contig 14351 bp, 12 predicted proteins | sample GraSoi013_1_20cm_3_FD_185821 | JGI IMG/M metagenome (GOLD analysis project Ga0209027, IMG submission 185821) | Grasslands soil microbial communities from the Angelo Coastal Reserve, California, USA - Sample 09_27_2013_1_20cm (SPAdes) (version 2) | ecosystem: Environmental > Terrestrial > Soil >...
GGTTAGCGCGCAGCTGCGGGGCGCCTGCGGGCGCACTTCAGCCGGGAACGGCTGTCGAATCAGGGGGCCGCTTGCGCGCTATTCAGGCGGGCACTAGGATCGAGCCGAGGTGACTGCCCTGCTGACCAAGCTCCTCATCGGCGCCTTGCTCGCCCTGCCGCTCGCGGCATGCACGACCCCGTCTGCGACCCGTGAGCCGCCGAAGAGCGCCTCGCTCGCGCCCGCGCGCACCCGGGGCTGCGTCCCGGATACGGCCACCCGCATCCCGGTGAAGGAGGCAGACTGCGCCGGATTCGGCCGCACCTATACCCAGGAGGACATCCTGCGCACCGGCGCCGCCGACCCCGGCCAGGCCCTGCGGCTGCTCGATCCCTCGCTCACGGTACACGGGCACTGAGGCTCAGAGCGTTCAGGCTGAGAAGTCTGCGCGGTCGCACCGCGCCGCGCCGGTCGGCCTCGCCGAGGCCGAGGAACGTACCCGCCTCGTCGTACAGGCGCACCGCCGCCGTTGCACCGGCCACCTCCGCCCTGACGCTCTGACCGCTGAGCAGCCGCCGCGCCTCGCTCGCGCTGAGGCGAACCGCGGTCAGGTGCCCGAGCGGCCAGTCGCTGGACAGCAACCGCGGCCAGTCCCCGCGCGCACGCGTCTCGGCCAGCGACTCGAGCGTGTGCATCGGCTCCTTCTCAAAGGGCTCCACGTACAGCCGCCGCAGCGCCGTGACGTGTCCGCAGGTGCCGAGCGCCCCCGCCAGATCCTCGGCCAGGACCCGAATGTAGGTACCCTTGGAGCACAGCGCCTCGAGCTCGAGGGTCGCAGGCCCGAGCACGAGCAGCGTGAGCTCGAACAGCTCGATGGCGCGCGCCGCACGCGCCACGGTCACGCCCGCGCGCGCGAGTTTGTACAGCGGCTGGCCGGCGCGCTTCACGGCCGAGTACATCGGCGGAGTCTGTGTCTGCGGGCCGCGGAAGCGCGCGAGCAGCGCCTCGAGCGCCACGCGGTCAAACGGCGGCACCGGCGAGCGTGTCGTGACCGCACCTTCGGCATCGCCGGTCGCGGTCGCGACGCCGAGCGCCACGGTGAAACGGTAGCGCTTGCGGCCGGCGAGGATCTCCCCTGCGATCTTGGTGGCCTCGCCCAGGCAGATCGGCAGCATGCCGGTCGCGAGCGGGTCGAGGCTGCCGACATGCCCCGCCTTCTGCCGCAGGAACAGCGTGCGCACGCGCTGCAACACCGCGTTCGACGACAGGCCGCGCGGCTTGTCGAGCAGCAGGATGCCGCTGGGCATGGGCGTGCGCGTTCAGCGCCGGGAAGTGTCGGTGCCCGCCGGCGGCCCGGAGCCCGGCTCGGGGGCGGGCGGCGCGGCGGCGCCGGCACGATCGCCGGCGACGGCGCGGTCGATGAGGCTGCTCAGGCGGGCCGCGCCCTCGACGCTGTCATCGAACACGAATTCCAGCCGTGGCGCGTGCCGCAGCGACAGCCGCCGGCCGAGCTCCCCGCGCAGGAACCCGGCGGCGTGGGTGAGTCCGATGCGCACCTCGTGCGGCGGGTGCCGCGAGGCGAACGGGGTGAAGAACACGCGCGCCGTGCCCATGTCGGCCGCGACGCTGACCGCGGTGATGGTCACGTTGCCCACGCGCGGATCCTTCAGCTCGCGCGCGATCAACGCCGCGAGCACACGCTGGATCTCCGACTCGATGCGTTGGGTGCGGGCCTGCGGCATTACTGCAGCGTTCTCGCGACCTCGACGCGCGCAAAGCACTCGATCTGGTCGTTGACGCGCACGTCCTGGTAGTTCTTCACGCCGATGCCGCACTCGGTGCCGGCACGCACCTCGCCCACGTCGTCCTTGAAGCGGCGCAGCGACTCGAGCGCGCCCTCGAAGATCACCACGTTGTCGCGCAGCACGCGAATCGGATTGTTGCGCTTCACCACGCCCTCGGTCACCAGGCAGCCGGCCACCACGCCGAACTTGCTCGAGCGGAACACCTCGCGCACCTGCGCCACACCCACGATCTGCTCCTTGACCTCCGGCTGCAGCATGCCGGTCATCATCTGCTTCACGTCGTCGATGGCTTCGTAAATGATGCTGTAGTAGCGCACCTCGACGCCGGTCTCCTTGACCGCATCGCGCGCGCCCGCATCGGCGCGCACGTTGAAGCCAATGACCAGTGCCTTGGAGGCCGCGGCGAGCTGCACGTCGGATTCGGTGATGCCGCCCAGGCCGCTCGCGATCACCTTCACCTGCACCTCCTCGGTGGACAGCTTGGCGAGCGCATCGCGCAGCGCCTCAGCGCTCCCCTGCACGTCGGCCTTGATGAGCACCGACACCAGGCCGGCCTTCGCCTCGCCCATCTGCGCGAATGCATCCTCGGGACGGGCGCTCTGGCGCGCCAGCTTCACGTCGCGGAACTTGCCCTGGCGGTAGAGCGCCACTTCGCGCGCCTTGCGCTCGCTCTCCACCACCAGCAGCTCATCGCCCGCGTTGGGAGGGCTGGAGAGTCCCAGCACCACCACCGGCATGGACGGCGGGGCTTGCGCCACCTGCTGGCCGTTCTCATCGAACAGCGCGCGCACGCGCCCGTACTCGGAACCGGCGATGATCGGGTCCCCCATGCGCAGCGTGCCCTTCTTCACCAGCACGGTCGCCACCGCGCCGCGCCCCTTCTCCACGCTCGACTCGATCACCACCCCGGAGGCGAGCCCGTTGCGCGGCGCGCGCAGCTCCAGCACCTCCGCCTGCAGCAGGATCGCTTCGAGCAGCTTGTCGACACCAGCACCGGTGCGCGCCGATACGCTGACGAACATGTTCTGCCCGCCCCACTCCTCGGCAATGACCTCGTGCTTGGACAGCTCGGTGCGCACGCGGTCGGGGTCGGCGTCGCTCTTGTCGACCTTGTTGACCGCCACCACGATCGGCACGCTGGCCGCACGCGCGTGCTGGATGGCCTCGATGGTCTGCGGCATCACCCCGTCGTCCGCGGCGACCACCAGCACCACGATGTCGGTGGCCTTGGCGCCGCGCGCACGCATCGCCGTGAAGGCCGCGTGCCCGGGGGTATCGAGGAAGGTGATGACCCCCTTCGGGGTCTCGACGTGATAGGCGCCGATGTGCTGGGTGATGCCGCCCGCCTCGCCCGCCGCGACCTTGGTGCGCCGGATGTAATCGAGGAGCGAGGTCTTGCCGTGATCGACGTGGCCCATGACGGTGACCACCGGCGGGCGCGGCGCCACCTCCGCCTCGGCCTGCGCGCCCTGCAGGTCCTGCTCGATCTGGTTCTCCTTGAGCAGCTTGGGCGTGTGACCCATCTCCTCGACCACCAGCACCGCGGTGTCCTGGTCGATCGGCTGATTGATGGTGGCCATCACGCCCATGTTCATCAGCGCCTTGATGACCTCGTTGGCCTTGACGGCCATCTTCTGCGCCAGCTCCGCCACCGTGACCGTCTCGCCGATGCCGACCTCGTGCACCAGCGGCGCGGTCGGCATCTCGAATCCATGCCGCCCTTCGGCGGACGCCGCCAGCGGCCGCGCCTTGGTGCGGCGCTTCTTCTTGTAGCGCGAGCTGACATCCCCGGTGACGTGCAGCTCCTGGCGGCCATAGCGCGTGTGCTGCTTGTCGTCCGCCACCGGCGCGGCGGGGGCGGCGGCGGCGACCGGGCGCTCGCGCGGCGCGGCTGGCGGCGGGGTGAGCGCCTGCGGCCGCTCACGCTCGCCGGCGTGCCGCTCGTGCTCCTCGCGCTCGCGGGTGCGCCGCGCCTCGTCGTCACGGCTGCGCTGTTCGGCCACCCGGCGCGCGTCCTCCTGGGCGCGGCGGCGCGCATCCTCCTCCTCGACGCGGCGGCGGTTCTCCGCCTCGAGCCGCTCGCGCTCGCGCCGCTCGGCCTCGGCGCGCTCACTCTCGGCGCGCGCCGCCGCTTCGGCTTCCTGACGGCGGTGGTCGAGCTCGTCCTGCTGGACGCGCGCCTGCTCCTCGAGCACGTCGCGCTTGATGTAGGTGCGTTTGCGGCGCACCTCGACATTGACGGTGCGCGCGCGGCCCTGCGCGCTGGCGAGCTTCAGCTCGCTCTGGGTCTTGCGCCGGAGGGTGATCTTGCGCGGCGCGCCGTCGCTATCGGCCTCGCTCCCGTGGCTGCGGCGCAGGTGCGTGAGCAGCTCGAGTTTGGCGTCGTCGCTGATGCGCGCGTCCGGACCGGACACCTTGATGCCCGCCTGGTCGAGCTGCACCAGCAGCCGGTCCACCGGCACCTTGAGAACCTCGGCAAACTGGGAAACGCTCACTTCGGCCATTGGCTTGAACCCTCGTCCCGTTGCTGTCAGTTACCCGCCTCGAACCACGGCGCGCGCGCCGTCATGATGAGCTTGGCCGCCTTGTCGGCGGCGAGTCCTTCGATGTCGGCCAGCTCATCCACCGACTGCTCGGCGAGATCCTCGCGGGTACGCACCCCGCGGCGCGCCAGGGTCAGCGCCAGGTCCGGGCTCATGCCCTCGAGCAGCAGCAGATCGTCCGCCGGCATCGACTGATCGAGCGTCTCCTCGCTGGCGATCGCCTGCGTGAGCAGCACGTCGCGCGCGCGGTTGCGCAGCTCCTTGACGATATCCGCGTCGAACTCCGCGATGGCGGCGAGCTCCGCCTGTGGCACGTAGGCGATCTCCTCGATGGTGGAGAAACCCTCCTGCGCCAGGATGGTCGCCACGTCCTCATCGACATCCAGCTGCTTCATGAAGTTCTGCACCAGCTCCTTGGACTCGGTCTCGCTCTTGACCTCGGCGTCGGATTCGGTCATCACGTTCAGATCCCACCCCGTGAGCTGGCTCGCCAGGCGGATGTTCTGGCCGCCGCGGCCGATGGCCTGCGAGAGCTTCTCCTCGGACACGGCGATGTCCATGCTGTGCGAGTCCTCGTCCACCACGATGGACATGACCTCGGCGGGGGACATGGCGTTGATCACGAACTGCGCCGGGTTCTCGACGTGGGGGATGATGTCGACGCGCTCGCCCGCGATCTCGTTGGAGACCGCCTGCACGCGCGAGCCGCGCATGCCGACGCAGGCGCCAACCGGATCGATGCGCGGGTCGTTGCTCTTCACGGCGATCTTGGCGCGCACGCCCGGATCGCGCGCCGCGCCCAGGATCTGGATGAGCCCCTGCCCGACCTCCGGCACCTCGAGCTTGAACAGCTCGATGAGGAACTCGGGCGCGGTGCGGGTGAGGAACAGCTGCGGGCCCCGCGGCTCGGAGCGCACTTCCTTGAGGAAGGCCTTGATGCGGTCCTGGGGCTTGGCCTGCTCGCGCGGGATCATGTCGGTACGCGGGACGAAGCCTTCGGCGTTGCCGCCCAGGTCGATATAGATGCCGTTGCGGTCGACGCGCTTCACCACCCCGCTCACCAGCGTCCCCACGCGGTCGCTGTAAGCGCCGACCACCTGGGCGCGCTCGGCTTCGCGCACCTTCTGCACGATCACCTGCTTGGCCTGCTGGGCCGCGATGCGCCCGAAGGCCACCGATTCGACCGGCTGCTCGACGTAGCCGCCCACCTGCGCCTGCGGGTTGAGCTCCAGAGCATCCTCGAGGCGCAGCTCGTGCTCCGGGACCTCGAGCTCCTTGGAGTCGTCGGCGAACACCTTCCAGCGCCGGAAGGTGTCGTAGTCGCCGCTCTTGCGGTCGATCGACACGCGCGCGTCCCACTCCTCGCCGTGCTTCTTGCGGGTCGCGGACGCGAGCGCGGCTTCGAGCGCCTCGAAGATCACTTCCTTGTCGACGCCCTTCTCGTTGGATACGGCATCGACCACCATCAGAATTTCTTTGTTCACTGTCCCGCGTACCTCTTAAGACGCCAGCCTTGCCTTGCCGATCTCCGCGAACGCCACCGCCACACGCTCACGGTCGACCTCGAGCGCGATGCCGGTGTCATCGACCGTCAGGAGCTTGCCGGTGTAGCGCCGGCGCCCGGCGCGCGGCTCGCGCAACTCCACGAACACCCGCGAGCCGACGAAGCGCCCGAAGTGCGCCTGGGTGCGCAGCAGCCGGTCAAAACCCGGCGACGACACCTCGAGGGTGTAGGCGCACGCAATCGGGTCCTCGACATCGAGGAGCGAGGCGACCTCGCGGCTCACCCGCTCGCAGTCCTCGAGGCCCACGCCCGCTTCCCGATCGATGTAGAGGCGCAGCAGCGCGCGCGCGTGAGCGGAAGAGTACTCGAGCTCCACCAGCTCGAAGCCCAGCCGCCCCAGCAGGGGCTCGATCAGTGCGCTCAAGCGCTCGCGCAAAATCACCGTCACCGCCTCGTGCAGCACCCGCAGGCCCGCTCGCCAAATAAAAATGGGCCCCCAAGGCCCACCAAAAAGCAAAAAGCCCCGCGGGGGGCTTGCCGATCACACCTCTTTCGGGGGCGCCACGCGTCGAACCTCCGCCCGCGCGACACCCGCCACCCGTCCCCGCGCGGCGTAAAGCCCGCCGGGGGCCGAGCATTGTACCGGAAATCAGGGCCAGGGAACAGCGAGCCGGGGACCCGTATAGACTAAACGGGTTCTGCCGCGGGCCGCCAACGCCAGCCGAGGTAACACCATGTCCGAGCCTACCCCCCGCCCGCCGCTGCGCGCCCCGCGCGGCTCGACGCTCAGCTGCCGCAGCTGGCTCTCCGAGGCGGCGCTGCGCATGTTGATGAACAACCTGGATCCGGAGGTCGCCGAGCGGCCGCAGGATTTGGTGGTGTACGGTGGTATCGGCAAGGCGGCCCGCAACTGGCGCTGCTTCGAGCAGATCGTGGCCGCGCTGCGCGCGCTGGAGGACGATGAGACGCTGCTGATCCAGTCGGGCAAGCCCGTCGGAGTGTTTCGCACGCACGCCGATGCGCCGCGCGTGTTGCTCGCCAACTCCAACCTCGTGGCACGCTGGGCCGACTGGGAGCACTTCAACGCGCTCGACCGCAAGGGACTCATGATGTTCGGCCAGATGACGGCCGGCTCGTGGATCTACATCGGCACCCAGGGCATCGTGCAGGGCACCTACGAGACCTTCGTGGAGATGGGCCGCCAGCACTTCGGCGGCGACCTCGCCGGCAAGTGGATCCTCACCGCGGGCCTGGGCGGCATGGGCGGCGCGCAGCCGCTCGCCGCCACCATGGCGGGAGCCTCGATGCTCGCGGTGGAGTGCCGCCCGGAGCGCATCGCGAAGCGCCTGCAGACCCGCTACCTCGACATGCAGGCCGGGAGCCTGGATGAGGCCCTGGGGAGCCTCACGCGGGCGCAGCGCACCGGCAAGCCCGTGTCGGTGGGCCTGCTCGGCAACGCCTGCGAAGTGCTGCCGGAACTCCTGCGTCGTGGCGTGCGGCCCGATGCCGTGACGGACCAGACCTCGGCGCACGATCCCGTCAACGGTTATCTGCCCGAGGGGTGGACGCTCGAGAAGTGGGACCGGCTGCGGGTGGAGAACCCGGCGCAGGTGGCGCAGGAGGCGCGCGCCTCGATCGCCAAGCACGTCGAGGCGATGCTCGCCTTCCAGAAGCTCAAGATTCCGGTGTTCGACTACGGCAACAACCTGCGCCAGGTGGCCTTCGACGCCGGCCTGAAGGATGCGTTCGCCTTTCCGGGCTTCGTGCCCGCGTACCTGCGGCCGCTGTTCTGCCGCGGCATGGGGCCGTTTCGGTGGGCGGCGCTGTCGGGCGACCCCGAGGATATCTACCGCACCGACGCGAAGGTCAGGGAACTGCTGCCCGATGACGCGCACCTGCATCAGTGGCTCACCATGGCGCGCGAGCGCATCCAGTTTCAGGGCCTGCCGGCGCGCATCTGCTGGGTGGGCCTGGGTGACCGACACCGACTCGGGCTGGCGTTCAACGAGATGGTGGCGCGCGGGGACCTCAAGGCGCCGATCGTCATCGGCCGCGATCACCTGGATTCCGGCTCGGTCGCCAGCCCGAACCGCGAGACCGAAGCGATGCGCGACGGCTCCGATGCCGTGGCGGATTGGCCGCTGCTGAACGCCCTGCTCAACACCGCCAGCGGCGCGACCTGGGTGTCGATCCATCACGGCGGCGGAGTCGGCATCGGCTACTCGCAGCACGCCGGCGTCGTCATCGTGTGCGACGGCACTCCCGCCGCCGCGCGCAGGCTCGAGCGCGTGTTGTGGAACGATCCGGCGAGCGGGGTCATGCGGCATGCGGACGCCGGCTACGAGAGCGCGATCGAGTGTGCCCGCGCGCAGCACCTCAACCTGCCGTTCCTGCAAGGCTGAGCGGTAAGAGCGCTTGTCCGAACCGCTCAAGCTGTGGCGCAACGCGCAGCTCGCGACCTGCGACGCCGCGGCACGCGTCATCGCGCGCGGTGCGCTCACGACTCGCGCCGGGCGCATCGAGTGGGTGGGGGAGGAAGCGGCGCTGCCGGCGGCGGGCGCGGATGAGGTACATGATCTGGCGGGCGCCTGGGTCACGCCCGGGCTGATCGACTGTCATACTCACCTGGTGTTCGCCGGCACCCGCGCCGACGAGTACGCCGAGCGGCTGCGCGGGCGCTCGTACGAGGACATCGCGCGCGCCGGCGGCGGCATCCTCGCCACCGTGCGCGCGGTGCGTGCGGCGAGCGAGGAACAGCTGTTCGATGAGAGCGCGCCAAGGCTGGCGGCGCTGCTCGCCGAGGGCGTCACCACGGTCGAGATCAAATCCGGCTACGGCCTGACGCTGGCGGATGAAGCGAAGATGCTGCGCGTCGCGCGCCACCTGGGACAGGCGTTTCCGGTCACGGTGCGCACGACGCTCCTCGCCGCCCACACGCTGCCGCCGGAATACCGCGGCCGCGCCGATGAGTACATCGACGCCATCGCGCGCGAGTGGCTGCCGCAGCTGTGCGCGCAGGGCCTCATCGATGCCGTGGACATATTCTGCGAGAACATCGCCTTCAGCGTCGCGCAGGCCGAGCGGCTGTTCGCGGCGGCGCGCGCGCACGGGCTGCCGGTCAAGATGCACGCCGAGCAGCTCGGCAACCTCGGCGGCACGCTCATGGCGGCGCGCCAGGGCGCGCTCTCGTGCGATCATCTGGAGTACGCCGGGGAGCGGGAAGCGGCGGCGCTCGCCCGCGCCGGCACCGTGGCGGTGCTGCTGCCGGTGGCCTTCTACTGCCTCGGCGGTGGGCGCCAGCCGCCGCTTGCGGCGCTGCGCGCGCACCAGGCGATGCTTGCCATCGCGAGTGACTGCAATCCCGGCTCCGCCCCCGGCGCCTCGCTCCTCACCGCGATGAGCATGGCGACGCGGCTGTTCGGGCTTACGGCGCAGGAAGCTCTGCTGGGCGTCACGCGCCACGCGGCGCGCGCGCTCGGGCTCGCGGGCGAGCGCGGCGCGCTCGCCGCCGGGCAGGTAGCCGACTTCGTGGTGTGGAACCTGCGCTCCATCGAGGAGCTCGGTTACTGGATTGGCTTCAACCCCCGCCGGACCGTGGTCCGCGCGGCGGAGGTCCTGCGATGGCCGAACCCGATTCTCTGAAGCTTGGCTCCCGGCCGCTGCGCCTCGCCGACCTGCGACGCGTGTACCAGGGCCCGGTCAGCGTGCAGATCGACGCGGCGGCGCTCGGCGCCGTGCGCGATGCTCATGCCGTCACCGTGCGCCTCGCCGCGGCCGATGCGCCCGCTTACGGCATCAACACCGGCTTCGGCCTGCTCGCGAACACGCGCATCCCCCCCGCGCAGCGCACCTTGCTGCAGCGGAACATCATCCTCTCGCACAGCTGCGGCGTCGGGCCGCTGCTCGATGATGCGATCGTGCGCCTCACGCTGGTGCTGAAGCTCGCGAGCCTGTTGCAGGGCTTCTCCGGGGTGAGCCCGGAGCTGGTACGCTTTCTCGAGCGGCTCATCAACGCCGGCCTGTGTCCGTGCGTGCCGGCGCAGGGATCGGTTGGCGCCTCGGGAGATCTCGCGCCACTGGCGCATCTGTCGCTGGCGGTGCTTGGGCTGGGCGAGATCCGCCGCCACGGCGAAGTGTTGCCGGCGGCCGAAGCTCTGGCGCAGGACGCGCTGGCGCCGCTCGCGCTCGGGCCCAAGGAGGGATTGGCGCTGCTGAATGGCACCCAGGTGTCGACCGCGCTGGCGCTCGCCGGGCTGTTCGAGATCGAAACGGTGTTTGCGGGCGCGGTGGTGAGCGGCGCGCTGTCGCTCGATGCCCTGCAGGGGAGCGATGCGCCCTTCGATCCGCGCATGCACCACCTGCGCGGCCACGACGGTCAGGCGCGCGTCGCGCAGGTGTATCGCGAGCTGCTCTCGGGGAGCGAGATCCGCGAATCGCACCGCACCTGCACGCGGGTGCAGGATCCGTACTCGCTGCGCTGTCAGCCGCAGGTGATGGGCGCGTGCCTCGACCTGATCACCCAGCAGGCGGCGACGCTCAGCATCGAGGCCAACGCCGTCACCGACAACCCGCTGATCTTTCCGGACACGGGCGAGGTGCTGTCGGGCGGGAATTTCCACGCCGAGCCGGTGGCATTTGCCGCCGACATCCTTGCGCTCGCCTGCGCGGAAGTGGGCTCGATCACCGAGCGGCGCCTGGCGCTGCTGGTCGATCCGAAGATGAGCGGGCTGCCGGCGTTCCTCGCCCCCGACAGTGGTGTCAACTCCGGCTTCATGTTGGCGCAGGTCACCGCCGCCGCGCTGGTCGCCGAGAACCGCATGCTGTGCCACCCGGCGAGCGTCGACAGCATCCCCACTTCCGCAAACCAGGAAGACCACGTGAGCATGGCGACGCACGGCGCGCGGCGGCTCCTCACCATGGCGGGTAACGCCCTCAACATCGTGGCGCTCGAGTTTCTCGCCGCCTGCCAGGGCGTGGACCTGCGGGCGCCGCTGAAGACTTCCCCGCGCCTGCAGAACCCCCACAGCGCGCTGCGGCTCAAGGTGCCCTTCGCGCAGACCGACCGGTTGCTCGCGCCCGACGTCGCCGACGCCGCCGCCACCGTGCGACGCTCGGAGGTGCAGTCGCTCGTCGCCCCTCTGCTACCGAGCTTTCGCTGACGCAGGCGCAGGCGCGCGGCGCAGGCCACCTCGACCGCTGACGCGGCCCGTCGGTGCGCACCGCTCAAGGATGCGGTTTACATATTCTTCGCGGCGATTCAGACCGGCGCGTACTCGGCGGCCTTGGGCTTGTCCGAGAGATCCGACTGCTGCTCGCGCTTGATGCGCTCGTAGATCTCTTCCCGGTGCACGGCAACGCTCTTGGGCGCGTTGATGCCGACCCGTACCTGATTCCCCTTGACCCCCAGAACCGTAATGGTCACGTCGTCGCCGATCATGACGGTCTCGCCAACCCGGCGTGTGAGAATGAGCATCTTCCAATCCCTCTGTCGTTATAGTTAGGTGTGCCACCGCGACTTGAAGTTCGCTCCCGACACGTTTTTATTCCTCTCTCGTAGGGTACGCGGAAACCGGCGCAAAGAGAATCCAGGCCTACCCTGCGGCCGGGGGCTTGAACGTTCGCGCCATGGGTATACGACCCACCGGGCATACGCCACCTACCCCAGTAGTCTCTTCAGCCCCGCACATGCAGCCTCAGCGGCGGGACCCACGATCACGTGCACGCAGCCTGCGGCCGGTGTCGCGATGCCGCGCAGCCCGAGGCCACGAATGGCGGCGCGGTCAATGAGCGCCGCATCGCCCACGCTCACGCGCAGCCGGCTCGCCGCGGCCTGCACCGCGCGCACGTTGGCGCGTCCGCCGAGCGCGGCCAGCAGCGCCCCCGCATCCGGGGCCGGCCTGGCGAGCCTCTGCGCCGCCGGCACGGCCGGCGCTGGGGTGCCCGGGGCCAGTGCGGCGGCCTCGGGCAGCGCGGCGGAGCTCGCGCAAGCGTGCAGTGCGCTGCGGATTTCCCCTGCGACCTGATCGGCGACGGCACCGACCACCACCTGCAGCGCGTTGGCCGACGGTCGCACGAGTCCGCGCACGCCGAGTCGCTTCAGCGCACCCTCATCGACCGCCGCCTGATTGGCAACCAACAGCCGCAGTCGCGTGGTGCACGCGTCCACCGACACGAGGTTGGCGGCGCCGCCGAGCGCGCCGATCCAGGCGCGCGCGCGCTCGGCCGGCGGCGGCAGCGCCGCCGCGGCGCTCTCGAGGGCGTCGCGCCCCGGGGTCTTCAGATCGAACCTGACGATGACGAGGCGGAACAGCCCGTAGTACAGCGCGAAATACAGCGCGCCGACCGGCAGCAGCCACAACGGCCGCGTGGCGCGGCTGAAGTTCAACACATAGTCGAACAGGCCCGCGGAGAAGCCGAAACCGAGCCGCACCTCGAGGGCGTTCATGATGATGAACGCGACTCCGGTGAGCAGCGCGTGCACCGCGTACAGCGCCGGCGCCAGGAAGATGAAGGTGAACTCGATCGGCTCGGTGACGCCGGTGAGGAGCGAGGTCAGCGCGATGGAAGCGAGCAGCCCCCCGACCGCGCGGCGCCGCTCGGGGAGCGCGCTGTGATACATGGCGAGACAGGCGGCCGGCAGACCAAACATCATCACCGGAAAAAAGCCCGACATGAACGCGCCGGCGCTCGGATCGCCGGCGAAGAAGCGCTTCAGATCGCCGGTGACGCCGTGATAATCGCCGAGCAGGAACCAGGCGATGTTGTTGATGATGTGATGCAGCCCCGTCACGATCAGCACGCGGTTGAGCACCCCGTAGGCGAACAGGCCGAGCGGCCCGGCGTGCAGCACCGAGCGGCTGAGCGCATCCATCCCCTGCTCGAGGTGCTGCCACTGGGTGCCGAACGCGCCCGCCAGCAGCAGTCCCGCGAAGCCACTCGCAATCGGCACGAACCGCCGCCCGCCGAAGAAGGCGAGGTAACTCGGCAGAGCGATGTTGTAGAAGCGGTTGTAGAGCGCTCCGGCGGTCAGACCCGAGAGGATCCCCGCCGGCACACTGAGCTTGGCGAGCTCGTGCGCCTTGTATGCCGCGACCGCCAGCTCGCGCGCACGGCCGCTGACATCGGCCAGCGCCGCCGGCGGCACCGCGATCAGAACCTCCGCCCCCTTGGTCGCCACCAGATAGGCCACCACGCTCGCGAGTCCCGCCGCGCCGTGATTCTCGCGCGCGAGTCCCACCGCCACGCCGATCGCGAACAACAGGCCGAGATTGGAGAAGATGGCCTCGCCCGCCGCGGCCACCAACGCCGAATCGAGCAGGTCGGGCTGTCCCAGGCGCAGCAGCAGGCCCGCGATCGGCAGCACCGCGATGGGCAGCATCAGGGCGCCGCCCACCTTCTGCAGGCTGGCGAGCGGCGCCTTCACGGCGGCGTCTCCGACAGCACCGCCGCCAGCGCCTGCACGGCGACCGCGGCGTCGGGCCCGGTGGCACGGATCTCGATCTCCTCCCCGCGCTCGACGCCGAGCGCCATCAGCGCCACGATGCTGCGCGCATTGGCCTCGCGTCCGTGCGCCGCGATGCGCACGTCCGCGGCGAGACCTCTCACCGAGCCCGCAAGCAGCGCCGCCGGCCGCGTGTAAATGCCGTGCTCAAAGCCGACCTTGAGGCGGCGCACGGTGGTCGCGGCGCCTGGCGCAGCCGGCGCGGACACCTCGGCCGCTTGCGAGGCGACTTCCATGAGGAAGTCCCCGACCGCGAGCTCGCAGCCCGAGCTGCGGCGCACGATCCGAAAGCCGCAGTCGGCGGTCACGATCACCGGGGTGAGGACGCTCTTGGCGCGCCGCGCGAGGAGATCCAGATCGAAGCTGAGGAGCGGCTCGCCCGCTCTTACCCGGGCGCCCTGCTGCGCGTGCAGCTCGAAACCCTGCCCCCCGAGTTCCACGCTATCGATGCCGACATGCAGCAGCACCTCGCACCCCTGCGCAGTGCGCAGCGTCACGGCGTGTCGCGCGGCGGCGATCACGATCAGCTCCCCGTCGCAGGGGGCGCAGAGCGTGGCCGAGATCGGATCGATGGCCAGTCCGTCGCCGAGCAAGCGGCTGGCGAACACCTCATCGGGCGCTTCCTCGAGCGGGGTGCTCCAGCCGGCGAGCGGCGCCAGCAGCCTCACGGTGCGCACCGGCGTCATGGCGCGAGCTGCACCCAGTCGAGCGCCCACAGCGGATCGAGCGTCCCCTGGGCGAATCTGAAACACACGGCGTGCCGGCCGGGCGAGCCCGGCAGGGGCACCGCCGGCAGCACCGTCACCGCGTCGTTGTCGGCGGCCGGTGCGAGCGGCAGCACCGCAATCGGCTCGCCTTCACAACCATCCAGACGCACCTCGAGCTCGCCCGCAGGCGTGCGCGGCCGGTTGAGCTGGATCGCCTCGATGTCCTTGCCGATCTGGAAGTTGAACGGCACCTGCCCCACCGCGGCGGTCAGCGTCGACCCGTGAGACAGATCGGCGGCCGGCAGAATCCAG
>Ga0209027_1000459_pt1 | contig 14322 bp, 11 predicted proteins | sample GraSoi013_1_20cm_3_FD_185821 | JGI IMG/M metagenome (GOLD analysis project Ga0209027, IMG submission 185821) | Grasslands soil microbial communities from the Angelo Coastal Reserve, California, USA - Sample 09_27_2013_1_20cm (SPAdes) (version 2) | ecosystem: Environmental > Terrestrial > Soil >...
AGACCGCAGTCAAGAAAGCTTGCGGTCGCCACAGCGCCGTGATCCGCCATGTTGAGCGTGTCGCGCAAACAGGCCACGCCAGATAATTTAGCCGCCGCCACGCGAAGCCCAGCGCGCGTAGCCTGCTTAATTAATTCCGTCACAGCGTAAGTCTTGCCGCTGTTCATGCAAGTGCCCGCGACTATCACAAGCGGCGCGCTCGCGCCTAACCTTTCGCGCGGAAGCAAAGCGCGGTCGGCTATGTTGAGGACGCGCCCACGGTCGTCGCACGCAAGCCCTATGACTTCGACTTTGATTGCATCGCTCAGGCTGGAATGATGTCCAGTGCAGCAGCCGATAACCCCGCCCATGTTCAGCAGGTGAAGCTCATCACCAGCGGCGACCGTTTCTGGGACGTCTCCGACGAAACCTTTCAACGCGCGGCGGCGACCCAAAACACCAACCAGCATGTCGCCCGGATTAATCTTCGCCAGACGCCCCGTAGGCAGTTCGAGCATGTTGTAAGTGGCGCTGTCCGTGAGCGCGCGCACCACCACGACATCGCCCGCGCGCACTTCGCGCCGCTCACCCACAACCGCAACAGTTCTGTGCAACCCAAGCGGCGAAGTGGCAGACCCAATCTTGTCAGCCTCAACCACAGCTACGGCGCTGGTAATGTCAACTTTATTCAGCATCAACACGTCCTCCAATAAAGGCAAAAGTAAAAAGGTAAAAGGCAAAAGTGAGGACAAAAGCATTTTAATTAAATATTGGTTTCCGCCACACTTTTGCCTTTTTACTTTTACCTTTTGCCTTTCCTTTGCCTTTTTACTTTTGACTTTTTAAGCGCAGTCGCAACGCATTGAGCTTTATGAAGCCTTCGGCGTCGCGTTGGTTGTAAACTGTGTCGGCCTCGAAGGTCGCAAGGCGCTCGTTGTAGAGCGAGTGCGGCGAGCGGCGACCGGCGACCGTAACGTTGCCGCGATAAAGTTTCAGACGCACATCTCCTGTAACATCCGTTTGCGTTTCGTCAATCATCTTCCGCATCAACTCGAACTCAGGCGCGAACCAGAAGCCGTAGTAAATGCTCTCGGCAAACTTCACTCCGAGAGAGTCGCGCAGGTGCATGACTTCGCGGTCGAGCGTGATGGATTCAAGCGCGCGATGAGCAGATTGCAGGATGGTCACGCCGGGCGTCTCGTAAACGCCGCGCGACTTCATCCCTACGAAACGATTTTCTACAAGATCAACGCGCCCGATGCCGTGCTCGCCGCCCGTTTGGTTCAATGCTTCGAGCAGCGCCACCGCATTCATGCGCTCGCCGTTGATTGATACAGGCTCGCCCTTCTCGAATCCGATTTCGATGTACTCAGCTTCAGCCCGCGCCTCTTCCGGCGCTTTCGTCAATCTGAAAATATCTGCGGGAGGCTCTCGCCAGGGGTCTTCCAAAATGCCGCCCTCATAAGAGATGTGCATCAGGTTGCGATCCGTCGAGTAAGGCTTTTCGGCGGTCGCAGTAATAGGGATGTTGTGCTGATGCGCGTAAGCAATAAGATCGCTTCGCCCTTTAAATTCCCACTCGCGCCACGGCGCAACGACTTTTATGTCCGGCTGTAGAGCGTAGTAGGTCAACTCGAAACGAACCTGATCGTTTCCTTTGCCGGTCGCGCCATGAGCCACAGCGTCTGCGCCCTCTTTTTGGGCAATCTCAATCTGCCGCTTCGCAATCACAGGACGAGCGAGGCTTGTGCCTAGAAGATAAACTCCCTCGTAAACAGCATTCGCTTTAACAGCAGTCCAGACGTATTCCCGCACAAACTCTTCGCGCAAATCTTCGATGAAGAGTTTAGACGCGCCCGTCTCGCGCGCCTTCGCATCAAGCCCGTCAAGCTCTTCCGCCTGCCCCACGTCCGCGCAGTAACAAACGACCTCGCAATCGTAACGCTCCTTGATCCAACGCAGCATCACTGAGGTATCAAGCCCGCCCGAATACGCCAGCACTATCTTTTTTATCTTCTCAACCACTTCTTTCCCTTTTAAGTCTGGAGTCTAGAGTCTGGAGTCCGAGGTCAAAAACAATTTTTGCTTTTGCCTTTGACTCCAGACTCTAGACTCCAGACTCCAGACTTTTTATTTGAAAATCTCCCAAATCTTTTTCACTGTCGCGCGTTGCGCTTTGCGGTCGTTCACGGCTATGAAAATCGTATCGTCGCCCGCGACCGTGCCGATTATTTCAGAGACGTGCGCGCGGTCAATCTCTACGGCGACGGCTGTCGCCATGCCGGATTCGCATTTAGCAACGACTAATGATTCACCTGCCATGTCCAGACCTAGAAGCCCTCGCGCAGAATGGCCGTCGCGCGATTGCGGCAGCGTGTAGGAGCCTTGATGCTTCACTACGCCCAACTCTTCAAGGTCGCGCGAAACGCTCGATTGAGTAGCAGCAACGCCCGCACGCATGAGATGCGCCCTAAGCTCCTCCTGCGTGCCTATACGCTTCGAGCGAATCAATCCTAAAATTTTTTGCTGTCGAACATCTTTTTGCATTCGGCTGCCTCTTATGCAATCCTCTTGCATAACCATTGCATAGATGCATAAAATAGCAACTTTGGATGCATAGAGTCAAATTGTGTTGGGGAGCGCGAGGCCGCGCGCCTTAGCTTACACACTTGAATCGAATTCAAGTGTGTAGGCAAGATGCCTCTCGCTATAATTAGACGGAGGTGTTGATGGGCGAGTCGAAAAATCTGTGGGGCGGGCGATTCACAGGGAAAGCTGACGAGCAATTCATAAAATTCAACCGCTCGTTCAGCTTTGACCGCAGGCTATTCGCTGTGGACGTGCGTGCGAGTCTGGCGCACTGTGAAGGCTTGCATGGGGCTGGCGTGCTCTCGGACGATGAGGCAGACAAAATCCGTAGCGGGCTTGAAGAGATTCTAAGGCGCGGCACTCTTGATGCGGGTTATCTTGACGAGATTGCGGTTGAAGATGTTCATTCGTTTGTAGAAGCGCGACTCGTAGAGATAGCAGGCGACGTGGGGCGCAAGTTGCACACGGGTCGCAGCCGCAACGATCAGGTTTCTGTGGATTTTCGTCTATGGCTACGCGAAGAGATTGATAGCATTTCGCAGCTAGTCCGCGCCGCGCAGAAAGCATTGCTTGATCTTGCGGACGCGCACAGCAGCGCAATCATTCCCGGCTACACTCATCTGCAACGTGCGCAGCCGGTGCTCTTTGCGCACTGGTGTCTGGCTTACTTCGAGATGCTCGCGCGCGATTGCGAGCGTCTGGGTGAAGCGCGCCGACGCACGAACGTTTCGCCTCTGGGGAGCGCTGCGCTCGCAGGGACTTCATACGAGATTGACCGCGAAGGTGTGGCACGCATCCTAGGCTTCGATTCCGTTTCTCGCAACAGCCTTGACGCCGTGAGCGACCGCGACTTCTGCGTTGAATTCGCTGCGGCGTCGTCGCTCGTCATGCTTCATCTTTCGCGCCTTGCGGAAGATATAATTATCTACACGACCGCAGAGTTCGGATTCTTTGAATTGAGCGACGCGGTTGCGACAGGCTCAAGCATCATGCCGCAGAAGAAGAATCCTGATTCTATGGAGCTTGTGCGCGGTAAAGCAGGAAGAATCTTCGGCCATAACATAGCGTTGCTTACAATGCTCAAGGGGTTGCCGCTCGCCTATAACAAGGATATGCAGGAAGACAAGGAGGCGGTTTTTGATATAGTTGACACGGTGAGCGCGTCGCTGGAAGTGACGGCGACCGTGCTCGGTAACATTCGCGTGCGCGAAGATGTGGCGCGCGATGCGGCGATGCGTGGTTACATGAATGCGACGGAGTTGGCCGATTATCTAGCGCGCAAAGGCATGCCTTTCCGCGAGGCGCATGATGCTGTTGGTCGTATAGTGCTACGCGCAATCGAGCGCGGCGTAGAATTGCAAGACCTCTCGCTCGACGAGATGCGTTCGTTCTCAAATCTCATAGAAGAGGATGTGGCGAGCGCTCTCTCGCTCGAAGAGACGCTTGCGACGAAATCTCAGATTGGAGGCACGTCGCCCGCTAGAGTTGCGGAAGCGCTCAGTGCTGCGAGAGCTTCTTTAAGATTTTAGATTTTCGATTTTCGATTGAAAGCAGGAACAGCACGCCTTTCATCATCAACCAAATCTAAAATCCAAAATCTAAAATCCAAAATCACAATGGTGGAAGAAAAGAGACAATCGGATCGCGTAGAGGTTGACACGGCCATCTACATTCTCTGGGGCGAGAGTGAAGACGACCTGCACAGCGGCAAGGTGACGAACCTGGGCGAGCGCGGTTGCTTCATACAGACTCGAACCGAGATGGGGAGGGGCCGGACGGTCTTCGTGCGGCTGCGGCTGCCTACGGAACGCTGGCTGCTCTTGAAGGGCGAGGTCATTCACGTGGTCAGGCGCGTGGGTTTCGGAGTTGAGTTCGAGAGATTGGATGAAGAGGACGAAGGGATGCTTCGGTTGCTGGTAGAATTTTACAGCGAAGAGAGAACAGTCGTATCGGCGGTTGTGGTCTGCGAGCCTGAAAACGAGAGCGGCGCAGGCTGAAGCTTAACCCACACGGTCAGATAATCATTGACTCCAACACTCAAGTTAGCATAAAAGGGGCGTGCTCTTTCAACCTTGTACCTGAACTGTCCTTCGGAATGGGTTGCAGCTTTTAGACTCAACAGGAATTTTCCGAACGGAAAGTGACGGTCTATCAAAGACCGCAAATGGAGGCTCGAAGATATGATTTTTTTGTTTTATCTCGCTTGGCTCTTCCTTCTGGGAGCTGTAATTTGCCAGATAATAGTGCTAATCAAGATGTTTAAGGATGCCGGTCCTGTCCAAGGTATTATAGGCCTCGTCTGCGGCATCTGGGCATACATCTGGGGCTGGATGAATTCAGGCCGATTAGGCATCAGAAATATCATGATGATCTGGACTGTCCTGTTAATCTTGTTCTTAGTATGCTACTTGATTGGCGGAATGGCTGCTATGCAGTCAATGACAACTACGACCCCTTGATCGTTAACTACTTGCGATCCGCTCTTTTCAAAGATGCGCTCACGCCTTTTGTAAGCCTGAAATATCAAGAGCGCATTGCTGAATTGTGAAAATAGAAGGGCTGCGAGTTTCAAACAATTAACTGAAACTCGCAGCCCTTCTATCTTTACTCTACACCTCTTTTACTACGCGCACGCGCGAAGCGCCTTTTAAGCAGATTAACTACTCCTTCTTGACTCTGGAATCCACAGGGGCGCTCATACTGCTTGGCGGCGCGTCCGGGTCGCCCACGGCCTGGCCTGTTACGCCGTGCGCTGCCAACTCGTGCGCCATGTGGCGCTGTTGGGCCATAACGCTGTGCCGCCGCCCGTAAAGAAAGTAGATTACCAAACCGACGGCAAGCCAGATGATAAGCCTATACCAGTTCTCCGCAGGCAGCGAGAACATTAAGAGCAGACAGGTCAGAATGCCCAAGATTGGTATGAGCGGGACAAAGGGCGCGCGAAATGGGCGATTCGCCTGTGGGTTGGTCCTACGCATAACCAGCACTGCGCCGCAGACAATGACGAAAGCGAAGAGTGTTCCGATGCTGGTCATCTCTGCCAGAATGCTTAGCGGTATGAATCCCGCCATCGAAGCTACAAAAAGACCCGTTAGAATCGTTGATTTCCAAGGCGTGCGAAACTTCGGATGAATATCACCGAAGAAGCCCTTCGGCACGAGTCCATCGCGTGCCAGCGCCAGCATCACTCGCGGTTGGCTGAGCATCATTACGAGCAACACTGAGGTGATGCCCGTCATAGCGCCTGCTGCCACAAGATACTGCATCCATGTCAAACCGGCTCGCCTGAACGCTTCCACCACCGGCGCATTTATATCAATTTCTCTGTAGGGAACCATTCCCGTCAGCACAGCCGAGACGGCAATGTATAGAATCGTGCAGATAATCAGGGACGCTATGATGCCTACGGGCACATCCTTCGCAGGCTGGCGCGCTTCTTCAGAGTGAACCGAAACCGAATCGAATCCTATGTACGCGAAGAAGATAATCGCAGCCCCTGCGAACATGCCTAATGGCTCTCCGCCCTTGGCAGTCTCGCCAAAGATTGTGTGACCAAAGAAGCTGAGTCCTGTGTAGCCAAACGGGGCAAACGGATGCCAGTTAGCAGTGCCATAAATAGTAATAATTAAGTAGCCCCCTATGCCGATCACCATCAGCACAATCACGAGTTTGATAGCCACCATCACCGCGTTGAAGGAGGCGCTCTCTCTAATGCCCTTGACGAGAACTATTGTGAGGATGAACGTGATGAGCACGGCGGGCAAGTCAAAGTATGACTTGGTCGCGACGAATCCCGTATGCGGGCAGTCCGCTCCGACATTCACGCAATAATTGAACGGCGCGCTGCGGAAAAGTTCAGGTATCTTGGCTGGTATTGCGGCAATCCCCTCGTGGAAGATGGGGATGAACTCCTGAAAGTGCGCAGACCATCCGTGCGCAACCGTTGCAGAGCCTACGGCATATTCTAGTATTAAGTCCCAGCCGATAATCCACGCGAAGAGTTCGCCCAAGGTGGCGTAGGCGTAAGTGTAAGCAGAGCCTGCGACCGGAACCATCGAAGCGAACTCCGCATAGCAGAGCGCTGCAAAGACACAGGCGAGTCCTGCCAGCACAAACGAGAGCATGAGCGCTGGCCCTGTACGGTCGTGCGCGGCTACACCGGTCAAGATGAAGATGCCCGTGCCGATAATTGCGCCAACGCCCAGAGCCGTCAGTTGCACAGGCCCAAGCACACGGCGCAAACGGTTTTCGCCCTGCATCTCTTCAAGAAGAAGACTGAGCGGTTTGGTTGCAAAGAGATTACTAGCCATCCGTGAAACCTCCTAAGTCTGGAGTCTGGAGTCTGGAGTCAGAAGAAGAAAAGCTTTTTGCTTTTGACTCCAGACTCCAGACTCCAGACTTATTGTTATCACTTTTCAAATTAGCTGCGCTCCGGCTGCGAGCGTGGCGGTTCGCCCAAAGGTTCGCCAAACTTGCGCCAGATGAAATAAACCGGGATGCCCGTCAGCACTATGGCGAGTCCGGGCCATGAAGTCTTTGTCTTGTAGAGCAAGAGCACCAGCATGATAGCGGTCGCAGCTATTATGTAGAGCGCAGGGATTATAGGATAGCCAAAAGCTCTGTAAGGACGTGGCGCATCGGGCTTCTTGCTGCGCAATATGAATAGGCCAATTATCGTCAGCACGTAAAAAATCAGCACGGAGAAGACGACGTAATCAAGCAGGTCGCTGTAGAGGTTGCCGTATTGAAAGACGCCGTGAGCGTCTGTCAGCGGCAACCCGTTCGTCCCGTACTTGCGCGTGCGCGGCAGAACCAGCAGAGCAGCCCACACGCATTGCAGGATGAGTCCCATCGCAGGCACATGCTTATCATTCAATTTCCCAGTAGCCTTGAAGAACAATCCATCGCGCGCCATAGCGTAATAGACACGCGCGCCCGCCAGTATAAGACCGTTGTTGCAGCCAAAGGTGGAGATGATGATTGCTACGGCCATGACGGCAGCGCCCGCGCTTCCCAAGATTACTTGAAGTGCTGCGGTCGCCACGCGATCGTCTGGCGCGTGCTGAATCTGCGTCATCGAAAGCGTCGTCAAGTATGCTACGTTCGCAAGCACGTAGAGCGTGATGACCAGCCCTGTCCCGGCAGCCAACGAGAGCGGTATGTTCTTCTGCGGGTTCTTCACTTCGCCAGCCGTGAACGTGATGTTGTTCCATGCGTCTGCGGAAAAGAGCGAGCCGACCTGAGCGACGCAGAAGGCTATGAAGAGTCCGAACGCACCCAGCGCCGCCGACACGGGCGAGACGAATGAGAAGTCCGGGACTATTGGCTCAACGGCTTTCGGCGTCCACATATCATGAAAGTTCGCGCCGCCTGCTCCAAGACGGCTTCCTACGAAAATCCCCAGAAGTATCAGCGCGACGAGCGAGAGCGTCTTGGCCGAAGTGAAGATGTTCTGAATTATCTTGCCGAGTTTCAGCCCGCGCGTGTTGAGTATGGTTAGAAAAACGATTAGCAGTATGCCTATGAGTTGCTGCGTCGAAAGACTGAGCGCGTAATCGTGCGAGATGTTGATGGGGCTTATTATCCAGCTTGTAGGCGAGATTGAAGGAACGAGGACGCCAAGGAAGCGCGCAAATCCTACGGCGACCGCAGCAATCGTTCCCGTCTGAATCACCAGAAAGAGAGTCCAGCCGTAAAGGAATCCCCAGAGCGGCGTGTATGATTCTCGTAGATAAACGTACTGCCCGCCAGCCTTCGGCATCATCGCGGCGAGTTCGCCGTAAGAGAGAGCCGCAGCGACTGTTAGCAATCCCGTAACAATCCAGACGAGCAGCAGCCAGCCAGCAGAGCCTACCTGTCTTGAAATATCCGCCGAGACTATGAAGATGCCGGAGCCAATCATGGAACCGGCCACAATCATCGTAGAATCCAGCAGACCCAAGCCGCGTATGAATCCTGTCCGTTCGTCACCTTCCAAGATAGCTTCGGCCATCCCTTAACCCTCCAGATAGCGTAGATTTTTACGACTACTCTTTTCGGCGGCAGGTTTTCAGTTAAAACTTCCCGCCGAACTTACGGGTAGAACCGAAAAACGCGAGGGAAACTCGAAAGACTAAATTCTTGGGCTGACGACAGGGGAGATGCACACGCCGCCAATGCTAGCAACTTAAATCCAGAACTCGTCCGACTGCAACTCAAGGGCGCGACGAGGGGCAGCGCGCCGCCTGAATAACTTTTGCGCAGCATAATAACTGCGGTCTGAGCGCGGAAGCAAATCCGCAGCCGGAATTTCTGGATAACGCACGCGCATTATACAGAAACGGCGCTAGGTGTCGAGAAATTTAATAAAGTATGAGGGAGAAGAATTGCAGGACTGGAGTGAGAAGGAGGAAGGTGAAAAGATTAAATTGCGCCTCGCCGTGCGAGCCGTGCAGCCTCCTGTCCGAATCCACAAAGAGGAGCGCGAAAATTGTGTCATCAAGCCCTCTAGTTGGATGAGTTGCTCTGTGCGGCTCACCCTTGCAATATCATTTAGAACTTTTTTGATCGTCTAATTATAACGTGAGTTCGATGTAAGAGAGAGAAAGATGAAAGGGAGAGAATTATCCACTAAATCACACTAATCTACACGAATAGAACAGATCATTTCGTGTGGTTTCGTGTGATGCGCGTGGATAATTCATTCGCTCCTTTCTCTTCATGGCTTATATTGAACTCGCGTTAATTATATGTTGCTGAGACGGCGTGCTCCCTCGCCATCGCACTTTATCTGGCAGCCGACGAGTATTGACCGATGAGCCTTCCCAGCCTATTGATTGCTCTTATCCGCAGCGCTCCTTTAGGGAGCATCAAGACCGGCACTTCTCTGGCAGGGTATAACACTATCTGGTCAACGGGAACTGCGTCAGCGCTTTCACCCGCGAAGAACGCCTGCACTAGAACTGGCTCCCGTCCGCTGAACTGTTGGTGACGCGCTGCGAGATTCAGTCTTCTCAAATTTATAGTAGAAGGTCTACGCAATCCGCCCATCTGTAGCCACGTCGCGCGCCCCATCTCGTAACGCGCCCGAGGATGAAAGACCTGTAAGTCGTAGCCCGGATTTCGTACCCAGAAGCGTCCCTCCGTGGACTGGAACACTGTAGGCTCATGAATCAATCCCTTGCGTGTCACGTAGCGATATAACGGGTCTTCGTCAAGCGGGTTGCGGCGCTCGCTATACTGTAGTTGATCTATGGAGAACGGATTGATGCCGCTGATCTCTCGGAAGTGCCACGCCATGAATGCGAACTCACCCTCGTACTTAGTCTTCGAGTTATGGCCGCGTCCAACGTGTACTAGAACTTTCGCCTTCGGGTCGTTGCGCAGGATGCGGTCTACTAGATTCTGCGCCTGACTGCGCTCGCGCTCCTCATCACAAGACTGTGGATTATTCGGCTGCGGCGTACAGGTTCCCTCGTATTCATACGGGATAACCTTAAAGCCTAAACGCAAGGCTGTGCGAATCATGTCGCCGTAGACCGGGTCGGAAGTGTAGAACCCTGTCTTCTGAGTAGGGTAGCCTCGCCTGTTCAACTCAGCGTCTGCTGAATAAAGAGTTTCGGCTGCGAAGTAGCGAAACCCCTTGGCGTAAAGGGTCGCAAGCAAGCGTAGCGTGAAGGCGCGGTGAACGGGCGTTCGGTGCTCCTCGTTAATCATTATGACCTGATGCGTGTCCGCCGCCGCGTTGATGACCTCAAATGCGTCGCGCGTTCGGTAATTATCAACGGGCGAGCTGGAAAGCTCTCGCGCATTCCTCTCACGAATTCTGCTCCTCGGTTCTATATCAGACAGAAACTTCTCCTCGTAAGAATAAGCCGCCTCGAAGTTACTAACGTAGGAGTTCAGGAGCGTCATATAATCTAGATAGTTCCCCCTCATTTGCTCCGACGAGAGATACTGTGCTTCACGCTCTTGCAGTTCCATGAGTGGGGCCAGATAGTTATTTTCGTCCAATCCCTTTTTGAGGACTGTGTGCAGTCTTGGAAGGTCATCATTAGGCCGCGAGCTGGCTTCCTGCGCTGCGAGAGTAGGCTGAGCGATGGCATCAAGTGATCCAGAAGAGGCGTGGGTTTGTGAGAAGTAAAAAAAGGTGTATGCGGCAAGCAGGATAGAGAGTGCGATGATAATTCGTTTCATTGATTTAGTCCCTTCAAGAAATCGCTCGGCACGAGCCTCAACGCTTACGACCCTGTTATGAGGAATGTTTCGTGTAGACCGTGCGGCATTCAGAGCGCCATTTCTCTGCGTGAACGGCTCGCGTAAAAACGGAAACGGCTCGAAACGCTTCCCACACGACCCACCTTTTTTAATTGTAATCACCCGACGGTCAATCAAACCCCGGCGGTGCAGTGGGCAGTCGCACCCGGCCAGTACCGGCCAATTCTTTTAGTGATTCTAATCAAGCACAGCCCCGGCGAAGGTAGCCGCAAAACTTCCATCTCTCGCCCTCTTGTGCGCCAGCAGGTCGAAGATTTTGCTTTCCATTCTGGTTTAATAGCCCTTCTGTGTATACTTCCCGCGCTTCTACACCAAATCTTTTAATCAAAGACAAACTCTTGCTGCAACTCGGATGTAAGGAGTTTGAGGTACAGGAGGGAGACCATGACAAAGAGCAAAGCTCAAGGCGAGATTCCGCGTCGCGCGTTGGGGCGAACGGGCGTGGAAGTTTCCGCGCTCACGCTCGGCGGTTATCACATAGGATTGGCGAAGTCTGAAAGAGAAGCCATACGAATTGTTCACGAGGCGATTGAAGGGGGCATAACCTTCATGGACAACGCATGGGAGTATCACGATGGCCGAAGCGAAGAGATTATGGGACGCGCTCTAGAAGGCAGACGCCACAAGGTCTTTCTTATGACGAAAGTTTGCACGCATGGACGTGACCGCAAAACGGCCATGCGTCAGTTGGAACAATCGCTGCGAAGATTAAAGACGGATTATCTAGACCTCTGGCAAGTTCATGAAGTCGTGCATGACAACGATCCCGATCTGCATTTCATGAAAGGCGGCGTGATTGAAGCTCTCGAACAGGCGCGGCGTGAAGGTAAGGTGCGCTTCGTAGGCTTCACAGGCCACAAAGACCCTGCGATTCACTTGAAGATGCTAGCGCACGATTATCCTTTCGACACTTGCCAGTTCCCCCTGAACCCTTTCGACGCGACCTTCCGCAGCTTCGAGCAGCAGGTCTTGCCCGAAGTCCTGCGACGCGGAATTGCGCCTTTGGGCATGAAGAGCATGGGCGGCGAAGGCTTAGCCATCAAGCGCCGCATCATCACTGCGACGGAAGCATTGCGCTATGCCATGAGTCTGCCGGTCGCTGCGACGGTGAGCGGCATTGATTCCCTAAAAATCTTGCGCCAGAACCTGCGCATAGCGCAAAATTTCGAGCCTATGACTTCAGGGGAGATGCAGGCTCTACGCACACGCTGCTCGCCGGAAGCAGCCGACGGACATCTTGAATTGTATAAATCCTCGAAGCACTTCGACGGCCCGCCGGGCAGAAAGCAACATAAATTTCCACCGTTGGAAGAACTCGCCGCATGACGAAAATTTCTGAGAATGAAGTAGAAGGATTCGCGCCGCCTCTGGGCGATATGAGCGAAGAGGATTTTCGCCGCTTCGGCCACGCTATAGTTGACTGGATAGCGCGCTACCAGAACCACATTGAAGATTACCCTGTGCTCGCGCAAGTCGAGCCGGGCGAGTTGCGCTCACAGCTTCCCGCAAGCCCGCCCGCGCAGGGCGAAGCTATGGAAGAGATTTTAGGTGACGTTGACCGATTGATAGTGCCAGCGCTCACGCACTGGAATCATCCGGCCTTCTTCGCGCTCTTCGCAACTTCCACCAGCGCGCCCGGAATTTTTGGTGAAATGTTCAGCGCAGCTTTCGATGTCAAAGCGATGCTGTGGCGCACATCGCCCGCCGCGACAGAGTTGGAAGAGGTAGCGCTCTCTTGGCTGCGTCAGATGATGAATTTACCGGAAGATTTCGGAGGATTGATTTACGACACAGCTTCTGTTTCGAGCATGCACGCGATTGCTGCGGCGACTGAGAGACTGAACTTACGCATACGCGAAGACGGCATGAGCGGGCGACCAGACCTGCCTCTGCTACGCGTTTACTCTTCCGATCAAGCCCACTCGTCAATAGAGAAAGGCGTCATCACTCTAGGATTGGGACAAAGAAGTCTGCGAAAGATTCCGAGCGACGCGGAGTTTCGCATGGACGCACAGGCTCTGGAACAGGCGATTGAAGAAGACAAACAAAACGGCGTGCTTCCCTTCTGCGTCGTCGCAACCATCGGCACGACTTCAAGCTCAAGCGTTGATCCTGTTCCTGCGATTGCAGACATCTGCGCAAAAAATAGTCTCTGGCTTCACGTTGACGCGGCCTATGCTGGCTCAGCCGCAGTTCTGCCTGAAATGCGTAACTTTTTCGCTGGCTGCGAGCGCGCAGATTCTCTTGCGACCAACCCGCACAAGTGGCTCTTCACGCCGTTCGATCTCTCTGTGCTCTACTGCCGTGATATGGAGAGCATACGCCGCGCCTTCTCGCTTGTGCCCGAATACCTGCGCACGCCCGAAGGCGAGAGCGTGCGAAACCTATCGGACTACGGCATTCAACTCGGTCGCCGCTTCCGCGCATTGAAACTCTGGATGGTCTTGCGCTACTTCGGCCACGAAGGCATAGCAGGGCGCATACGCGAGCATTGCAGACTGGCGCGGCTGTTCGCCTCATGGGTTGAAGAATCAAACGATTGGGAACTCGTCGCGCCCGTTCCCTTCAGTCTCGTATGCTTCCGCGCGTGCCCAAAAATAGAGAATGAAACTGAAGAGACACGCGCCGCGCGTCTTGATGCTTTGAATGAAGCAATCATGCACGGCGTCAACTCAACGGGCGAAGTCTATCTCTCACACACGCGCCTCGGCGATAAACTCAGCTTGCGTCTCTCCATCGGCAACATACGCACAACTGAAAAGCATATTGCACGCGCATGGGAACTCCTCAACGAACAATTAAATCTACTCAAATAGCACCTCATTGTGCTATAAACGCTCAACCCTCTTTGCGAGCTTAAGCTTTTCTCTTTGCGCCTTTGCGAGAACCCTCAATTCTCTTAACCGCACAACTCGAATCGGAGACTCCATCCATGACCGAAAACGAACTATCCAAAGAGATCGTCAACGCCGCTTACAAAATCCACACCACTTTCGGCCCCGGCCTTCTCGAATCCGTTTACGAAAAAACTCTTGCCCATGAACTTCAGAAGCACGGAATAGTAGTCTCCAGGCAGCAGCCTTTCCCAGTAGTTTATGAAACCATCCATATGGACATGGGCTTTCGCGCTGATCTGGTTGTTGATGGCAAGGTCATCGTAGAAATCAAGTCGGTTGATGCAATCTCTCCTGTGCACAAAAAGCAATTGCTGACATACTTGCGGGTAACTGGGAAGAAGTTGGGTCTGCTGATTAATTTTAATGTGGAGTTGATTAAGGATGGGGTTACGAGAGTGGTTAACGAGTTATAGGTTCTCGCTGTAGAAGCAAGGTTAAAAGCTTAAGCTCGCAAAGAAGGTTGAATGCCATTTTACCTCCCACTTTCCTTCGCATTAGGAATTATAGCGGTTCTCACTTGGGTGCGACCACTCTGATCAAGGCATGCAGGTCAGTACCGCCTGCGGTAGCGGGCGGGTCGTAGCCGCACCGATACCCGCCC
>Ga0209027_1000460_pt1 | contig 14311 bp, 13 predicted proteins | sample GraSoi013_1_20cm_3_FD_185821 | JGI IMG/M metagenome (GOLD analysis project Ga0209027, IMG submission 185821) | Grasslands soil microbial communities from the Angelo Coastal Reserve, California, USA - Sample 09_27_2013_1_20cm (SPAdes) (version 2) | ecosystem: Environmental > Terrestrial > Soil >...
GGCGGCCCGCCGCGCTCCGACGACCAGCGCGACCGCCGCGAGCACACTCGCGGCGATCGAACCGACCAGGAACGCGTTCGAGCCCTGCACCAGCCCGAGGCCAAGCATGGCGACGGCCACGAGGATGAGCAGCAGGCTTCCGACGATCATGTCTCACCCTCCAAGGTGCGTGAGGTTCCGGCCGAGCCGCAGCCGCACTTTGGCGAGCGAGGACGGCCCGAGCTATCGACCAGCGTTGTCCAGTGCGGAACGGCTGCCGGTGTAGGCGCCCGCTCCAGCGGCGGCGAGTCCAGCACCACCACTCGTTGCCCGGGCGGCTTCCGCCCGCTGCATCTCGGCCTCCAGGCCCTTGCCGCTGCCGTCGAGGTCGCGCAACTGGCTCTCCAGGTACGCCTTGAGCCGGGTCCGGTACTCCCGCTCGAACTGCTTGAGCTCCTCGATGTGCTTCTGCAGCGCCGAGCGCTTGGCGTCCAGGCCGCCCATGGCCTCCTGGTGCCGCTGCCGGGCGTCGCGTTCCAGCGCGTCGGCCTTGGCGCGCGCCTCCCGGGTGACCTCCTCAGCCTTGGTACGGGCGTCCGAGAGCAGCTTGTCGGCCTCGCGCCGGGCGTCGGCGACATGGTCGTCGGCGGTGCGCTGGGCCATCATCAGTACGCGCAGGGCCTGCTGCTCCCCGTCACCGGTAACGACCGGACCGGCACCTTGGGAACGCACCTGCTCCAGTTCGGCCTGCATCGAGCGGGCCGCCTGCTCGGCGGCAGACTTGTCCCGGTTGAGCCGGTCAAGCTGGGCCTTGAGCTCGGCGTTCTCCTGGGCTAAGCGGGGGTCGCCGCCCGGGCCCGCGGGGCGGCCGCCACCGCGCTCCGCCGCAGCGCGTAGCTCGTTGTTCTCCTCGATCAGACGAGCGAGTTCGCGCTCGACCTCGTCCAGGAAGGCGTCGACCTCCTCCTCGTCGTACCCCCGCTTACCGATGGGGGGTTTCTTGAAGGCGACATTGTGGACGTCGGCCGGAGTTAGCGGCATCGAAAACTCCTCGGGTCAGTTGCGCTGCAGCCGGACACATCGGGCGGAGTGCTGGGCGCACCCGTCAGATGAACCGGACTACCACGACTTGCATCAGCACGAACAGGATAAGCAGCAGCACAATGGCAGACAGGTCAACGGTCACCGTACCAAGAGGCAGAGGTGGGATCACACGCCTCAACGTCCTGAGGGGCGGATCAGTAACGCTCCACACCGCTTCCAATGTGGCGGCCGCTCCCCGGCCGGGGTGCCACCGACGCCCGAACGCAAGGACCCAACCCATGACGAACCTGGCCATAAGCGCCAGAAAAAACAGGTACAGCAGCAGGTAGAGGACTTGGGCGACGATCGATACCACGTTCAGGGGATCCCTTGGTCAGCTTTGGTTGAAAAAACCGCCCTCGGCGATCCTGGCCTTGTCCTCCGCGGTGACCTGAACGTTGGCCGGCGAGAGCAGGAACACCCTGTTGGTCACCCGCTCCATCGTACCCCGGAGACCGAACGCGAGTCCGGCCGCAAAGTCAACCAGCCGCTTGGCATCCGCCTCGGCCATCTCGGTGAGATTCATGATCACCGGTACGCCGTCCCGGAAATGCTCCCCGATCGTGCGGGCCTCGTTGTACGTCGTGGGGTGCAGCGTGGTGATCTGGTACCGGCGCTCCTCCGCCGGCTCGGCGACCACGGCCCGCTCGCGCAGCTGCACCTGGGGCGCCAGGGCGAGGTTGTCCCGGGTCGGGTAGCTCGACGTGCCCGAGCCCGACGCCGGAGCACTCGGCCGGGTGATCGGCCGGACCGCCGTACGCTCGGCCCGTCCCGCCTCCCGCGCCTCGGCCAGCCGCTCCGCCACGGCGGTGCGCGGCCGTACGGACACCGGCGCCTCGTCGACCTCGTCCTCGAAGTCGTCGTCGTAGCCGTGTCCGTCGTACCCGCGGTCGTCCTCGTCCTCGATGAGGCCGAGCCACACGCCCGCCTTGCGCAGTGCTCCCATCGCGGCGTCCCTCTTCTCGCCCGTGCGGCGCATCCCCCCATGGCGCGCCGCCTCAATGCGCAGGCACCGCCCGAGCCGCCCGCGCCACGCCCCGATCTGTTACCCAGATGAGCGAAACCACAACCGTGTAGTTCGGTGTCCCGGCCCAGGTTACCGCAGCGTCGGCCGGTTTCCGAGCAAGGCGCTGCCGACCCGCAGATGTGTCGCGCCGAAAGCGATCGCCGGTTCCAGGTCCCCGCTCATCCCGGCGGATACCAGCGTGGCGTCCGGGTGGTGGGCGCGCAGCCGGTCGGCGATCTCGGCGAGCCGGGCGAAGGCCCGCTCCGGCGTCCAGTCCAGCGGCGCCACCGTCATCACCCCGCGCAGCCGCAGCGCGGCACTGCCGGCGACCTCGTCGGCCACCCGGTCCAGCTGCCGGTCGTCCTCGCCGGCCTCGACCGCCCCGCCGCGCTCCGGGTCCCCGTCCACGCTGACCTGTACGAGCACGTCCAGCGGCGCCTCCCGGTACCGCTGCGCCGCCCTGCCCAGCGCCCCGGCCAGCCGGACACTGTCCACTGAGTGGACGAGGTCGGCGTACCCGACGACGGAGCGGCACTTGTTGCGCTGCAACTGCCCGACGAAGTGCCAGCGCACCGACTCCCCCTCGGCGGCCACCGCGACCGCCTTGGGCGCGGCCTCCTGGTCGCGGTTCTCGCCGATGTCGCGGACTCCGAGCCGGGCCAGGTGCAGCACGTCGGAGACCGGATAGGTCTTGGTGACCGCGACCAGGGTCACGTCGGCCCGGTCCCGGCCGGCCGCGGTACAGGCGTCGGCGATCCGGGTACGCAGCCGGGCAAGGCTGGTCGCCAGCTCCGCCTGGCGCTCAGGCACCGTTCTTGAGGAAGTCGGGGACGTCGACGTCATCGAACAGTACCCGCCGGTTGTTGGTGGTCGAGGTGGGCTGCTGGCGCGGCGGGTTGCCGGGCGCCGGGTCGGGCAGCGGTACGTTGGTCACCCGCTGCGCCTCGGCCGGCTTGTACGAGGGCGAGCCGCCGTCGAAGCCGGCCGCGATCACGGTCACCCGTACCTCGTCGCCGAGCGCGTCGTCGATCACCGCGCCGAAGATGATGTTCGCGTCCGGGTGGGCCGCGTCGGTCACGAGCTGGGCGGCGTCGTTGATCTCGAACAGCCCCAGGTCGGAGCCGCCCGCGATGGACAGCAGTACGCCCCGCGCCCCGTCCATGCTCTGCTCCAGCAGTGGGCTGGAGATGGCGTGCTGCGCGGCGTCCACCGCCCGGTTGTCCCCCCGCGCGCTGCCGATGCCCATGAGCGCGCTGCCGGCCCCGCTCATGACGCTCTTGACGTCGGCGAAGTCCAGGTTGATCAGGCCCGGTGTGGTGATCAGGTCGGTGATGCCCTGGACACCGGACAGGAGTACCTGGTCGGCCTGGCGGAACGCGTCCATCATGCTGATCCCGCGGTCACCGAGGGCGAGCAGCCGGTCGTTCGGGATGACGATCAGCGTGTCGCACTGGTTGCGCAGCTCCTCGATCCCGGCCTCGGCCTGGACCTGCCGCCGCTTGCCCTCGAACGAGAACGGCCGGGTGACCACGCCGATGGTCAGCGCACCGAGCTTGCGGGCGATCTGCGCCACGACGGGTGCGCCACCGGTGCCCGTACCCCCGCCTTCGCCGCAGGTCACGAAGACCATGTCGGCGCCCTTGAGCACCTCCTCGATCTCGTCGCGGTGGTCCTCGGCGGCGTTCTTGCCGACGTCCGGGTTGGCCCCCGCGCCCAGCCCACGGGTCAGCTCGCGGCCGACGTCGAGCTTGACGTCGGCGTCGCTCATGAGCAGCGCCTGCGCGTCGGTGTTGATCGCGATGAACTCGACGCCCTTGAGACCGACCTCGATCATCCGGTTGACCGCGTTCACGCCACCGCCGCCGATGCCGACGACCTTGATGACCGCGAGGTAATTGTGCGGAGGTGTCATCGGTCAGCCTTCCCGTTGAGGTGGCGGGCGGCCGGCGACGCCCGCGGTGTACCAGGAGGGCCGAGGTCAACCCTCACCCTCTACTAGAGGCTTCGGGTTATGTCAACTACTGCCCTCTTCGGCAAGGTATGCGCCGTGCGCCGATGAACCAAGGACCGGCCCCGGCGTGTCGAGGTCAGTGCACCGTGGCGAACTGAGGGGCGCTCACGTCGATGACGTCTCCGGGCTGGCGCAGCAGGGTGGTCGCGGCGACGACCTTGGCGTCGTTCTCGGTCGCGTCGCCCCAGATGATCTTCCGGTTTTCGTGCAGTTCGAGCCGGATCCGGGCCGGCGAGTCGGCTACCAGGGTCACCAGGTCCGCGCGCAACTGCCGGCTCAGGGCCGCGAGCACGGTCAGCGCGGCCTGGGTGGTGGCGTCCGCCGGACCGGGCGCGGCCAGCTTGAGGGCGGGCAGGCCCGGATTCGCCGGTACGCCGCGGAAGACCACCCCGGAGGCGTCGATGAGCCGGAAGGACTGATCCGGCTGGGGCAGAGCAGCGACGGGTACCCGCTCGGTCACCTCGATGACCACGGTGAACGGCCAGTCCCGGGTGACGGTGGCCTGGCGTACCGGGGTCAGGGCGGCCACTCGGCGCTGTACCGCGCCGAGGTCCAGGGACGCCAGCGGCGTACCATCCGGGATCGCCGCCGCCTCACGTACCTGGGCGGCGCTGACCAGCACGTTTCCCCGTACCACCAGGTGCCGTACGCCCAGCGCCGGCGTCCCGTACACCAGCCACCCGAGCAGCGTGGCGAGGGTGAGCCCGGCCGCGGCCACCAGCCACGGCCGGGCCGCCTGCATCCGGCGCTGCTGCGCCCGTTGGTTGAACCGGCGTACCGAGGCCGGGACCGCGTCGCTGCGCGCCCGCACCAGCCGCCACCGACGCGGTCCGCTCATTCCGCCGTTGCGGCCTGGGTCGGGATCTCCGCCGGGCGGGCGTGCCGGGGTGCGTAGCCGGGCGGCCGCTCGTCCCCGTCGGGCTCGCCCCGTTCGCCGAGCGCGGCGAGCAGTTCGTCGCCCATCAGCGAGATCGGCGGCGCGCCCATGGTCACCACCACGTCGCCCTCGCGGGCCCGCCGGGCCACCTCGACGGGTACCTCGTCCCAGTCGGGTACGAACACCTTGGCCTGCGGCGGCAGGTCGATCGCGGCGGTGAGCGCGATGCTGCCCTGGCCCGGTTCGCGGACCTCGCCGGGGCCGAAGACCTCCAGGACGATGGCCTCGTCCGCGATGGCCAGCGCGGCGGCGATCTCGGCCTGCAGGTCGCGGGTGCGGTAGACCCGGTACGGCTGGAAGACCACGATCAGCCGGCCGTCCCCGGCCACCTCGCGCAGCGTGGTCAGCGCGGCCCGCATCGAGGTCGGGTGGTAGGCGTACTCGTCGTAGACGCGTACCCCGTCGGCGGTGCCCTTGAGCTCGAACCGGCGGCGTACCCCGGGGAAGGCGGCCAGCGCGGCGACGATCGTCTCGATCGGTACGCCCAGCTTGAGCGCGATGAGGACGGCCGCCGCCGAGTTGAGTCCGAGGTGCCGTCCGGGTACCGGCAGGGCGACCTCGCCCAGCGGCTTGCCGGAAAGGCTGGCCAGGTAGCGCACCCCGCGTACCGACGAGGTGACCTCGGTCATCCGCAGGTCCGCGTCCTCCGCCTCGCCGTACGTGTAGACGGTCAGGTTCGCTTCCCGGGCAGCGTCGGCCAGCTCGCGCGTGGCCGGCTCGTCGGCGCAGGTGACCACGAAGCCGCCCGGCTGTACCTGGGTGCAGAACTCCAGGAACGCCTCGGCCAGCCCGGCCAGGTCGCCGTACGTGTTCAGGTGATCGGCGTCGATGTTGGTGACCAGCGCGACGTACGGCCGGTAGAGCAGGAACGACCGGTCGCTCTCGTCGGCCTCGACCACGAAGTGCTCGCCGCTGCCGTGGTGGGCGTTGGAGCCGACCTCGGAGATCTCCCCGCCGATCACGAACGACGGGTCAAGTCCGGCGTGCTGGAGGATCAGCGTGGTCATCGACGTGGTGGTGGTCTTGCCGTGGGTACCGGCGATGGCGATCGCCCGCCGCCCGGTCATCGTCGCCGCGAGCGCCTCGGCCCGGTGCATGACCCGCAGGCCGCGCGCCCGCGCCTCGACCAGTTCCAGGTGGTCCTGGGGGATCGCGGTCGAGTACACCACGGTGTCCACGCCGTCGAGGTTGGCCGGTTCGTGGGTCATGTGGATGGTGCCGCCCAGCGCCCGCAGCCCGGCCAGTTGCGGCCAGTCGCGCAGTTCGCTCCCGGACACCGGGATGCCTCGGGTCAGCAGCAGCCGGGCCAGCCCACTCATCCCGACGCCGCCGACCCCGACGAGATGAACCTTGCCGAGCTCCTCGGCCGTCAGCTCACTCACGCGCCGACCACCTCGTAGACGTACGAGCGCAGGGCCTCGTCGCCGTCCCGTCGGCCGTACCCGGCGGCGGCCGAGGACATCGCCGCGATCCGCGCGGGGTCGCGCAGCAACGGGACCACCGTCCTCTCGATCCAGTCCGGGCTCAGATCCGCGTCGTCGACCAGGATCCCGCCCCCGGCCTCGACCACGGGCAGCGCGTTGCGGCGCTGCTCGCCGTTTCCGTAGGGTAGCGGGACGTAGATGGCGGGCATACCGACGGCGGCGGTCTCGGCACACGTCATCGCCCCGCCCCGGCACAGGGCCAGGTCGCCGGCCGCGTACCCGAGTTCCATGTCGGCGAGGAACTTCACCGTCACGTACGGGCTGGGCAGATCGGGCGGGATCTCCACGGGTTCGTTGCGGGCGCCCATGATGTGCAGCACCTGGATCCCGGCGCTGGTCAGCGCCTTGGCCGCGCCCGCCATGGCCAGGTTGATCGACCGGGCGCCCTGGGAGGCGCCGAAGACGAACAGGGTCGGCCGGTCCGGGTCCAGCCCGAAGTGCGCCCGGGCCCGCGCCCGCTGTGCGGCCCGGTCCAGGTGCGCGATCGCCGGACGCAGCGGTACCCCGGTCACCCGCGCCTCGCGCAACGCCGGTACCTGCTCGGTCTGGTACGGGAAGCCGACCGCGACGTTGCGGGTGAAGCGCATACCCATCTTGTTGGCCACCCCGGGCGGGACGTTCACCTCGTGGATCACGATCGGCGTGTGCCGGCGCCACGCGGCCAGATACGCCGGGACCGACACGTACCCGCCGAAGCCGACCACCACGTCGGCCGCCACGTCGTCGAGCACCGCCCGGGTGGCCCGGGACGCCCGCCACATCCGGTCCGGGGTACGCACCAGGTTCATGTTCAACGACCGGGGCAACTGGTACGCCGGGACCAGCCGCAGGTCGTACCCGCGCGGCGGGATGATCTCGTTCTCCAGCCCGCGCCGGGTACCCAGGCAGGTGATCCGCAGGTCCGGATCGTGCCGGCGCAGACAGTCGGCGAACGCGAGCAGCGGGTACACATGCCCTCCGGTACCCCCGCCCGCCAGTACCACCGACCGCAGCGACATCATTGGCTCCTCCCTGGACTCCGCTTCCCGGCCCGCCGTTCCCGGGGCAACGGCGGTAGCGGCGCCCAGAGTAGTCGTACCCACCGATCCGGCGGACGGGCGTGCAGGGCCCGTGCGGCATCCGGTTCGGCGCGGGCGAAGGAGGCCAGCAGGCCCACGGCCGCGAGCGTCACGATCAGGGCGGATCCCCCGTCGGAGATGAACGGCAGCGGCAGGCCGGTGATCGGCAGCAGCCCGACGACGCCGCCGATGTTGATGGCGGCCTGGCCGACCAGCCAGATGGTGATGCCGGCGGAGACCAGCCGGCGGAACGGGTCATCGACCCGGCGGGCGATGCGCAGGCCGGTGTACGCGAGCACGGACAGCAGGGCGAGCACCACGAAGCAGCCCACCACCCCGAGTTCGTCGGCGATGACCGCGAAGATGAAGTCGTTGTGGCCGTTGGGTAGCCAGCCCCACTTGAGCCGCCCCTCGCCGAGCCCGACGCCGAACCAGCCCCCGTCGGCGATCGCGTACAGCCCGTGCAGGCCCTGGTAGCACGAGGACTGGCGGTCGCAGTGGGCGGAGTCGGCGAAGCTGGTCAGCCGCACCATCCGGTACCGGAACCCGGGCAGCGTGATCAGCAGCGCGAAACCGACCAGGGCCACGACGGTCAGGCCGGCGAAGACGCGCAGCCGTACCCCGGCCGCCCACAGCAGCCCGGCGAACAGGATCAGCAGGCACACCATGGTGCCGAAGTCGTTGTACCCGACCAGCAGGAACAGCACGCCGGCCACCGGGAACAGCGGGGTCGACAGGTCCCTCCACCGGCCGATCGCGCGCCCCTTGGCGACCAGGATGTTGGCGCCCCACAGGGCCAGCGCCAGCTTGGCCAGCTCGGAGGGCTGGAGCTCGACCGGGCCGAGGTAGAGCCACAGGTTGTTGGTGGCGTCGCCGTGGATCGGGCCGATCCGGGCCCCGGGCAGCACCCCGACCAGGTCGAGCAGGACCAGCAGGGCGATCGAGAGGAACAGCAGCGGGGTACCGAGGGCCCGGTAGGTGCGGGCCGGCAGCCGCTGGAAGAACCAGAACGCGACCAGGCCGAGCAGCGCGAACAGGGCCTGCCGGGACACCGAGGCGTACGCGTTGCCGTCGGCGGCGTAGGACTGGACGGCGGTCGCCGAGAAGACCATCACCAGGCCGATCACCAGCAGCAGGCCGGCGCTGGACAGCAGCAGGTAGTACGACGCGAGCGGCCGGTACAGCAGGCCGCGCAGCGCGGCCAGCGGTCCCCGCCGCAGGCGGGTCTCGACCTCGACACTCACCGTTCCTCCCTACGCAGGGAGTTCGCGGACCGCTGCGGCGAAGGCGGCACCCCGGTGGGCGTAGCTGACGAACATGTCCTTCGACGCCGCGGCCGGTGCCAGCAGCACCGTGTCACCGGGCCGGGCCAGTCCGGCGGCGGCGGTGACGACCTGCCCCATCGCCCCATCATCGGTGCTGGACACCTCGACGACGGGGACGCTCGGGGCGTGTCGCGCCAGGGCCGCCGCGATCTGCGCCCGGTCGATGCCCAGCAGGACGGCGCCGGTCAACCGGTCCGCGACGCTGGCCACCAGGTCGCTGACGTCGACGCCCTTGAGCTGTCCGCCGGCCACCCAGACGATCCGGGGGTACGCGGTCAACGAGGCGTACGCCGCGTGCGGGTTGGTCGCCTTGGAGTCGTCCACGTAGGCCACCCCCTTGACCGTGGCCACGTGGGCGTTGCGGTGCGGCTCCGGCCGGTACCCGGCGAGCCCGCCCTCGACCGCGTCCGCACCGACCCCGTACGCGAGCGCGAGCGCCGCCGCCGCGAGCGCGTTGCTGACGTTGTGCCGTCCCGGCGGTCGGATCCGGTCGGCCTCGATCAGCCGCCCGGTGCCGAACGCGCGGTCGGTCAGCCAGCCGTCACGTACCCCGAGCTGTCCCGGCTCCGGCTCCCCGACGGTGAACCCGACCGCGTGACCGGTGACCCGGGACAGTGCCTCGGCGACCCGGGGATCGTCGAGGTTGCCGACCGCCGTCCCGCCGGCGACCGGCGTCGCGGAGCGCCAGATGGCCTCCTTCGCCCGGGCGTACGCCGCGAAGGTGCCGTGCCACTCCAGGTGGTCGTCGGCGAGGTTGAGCAGCGCCCCGGCCTGCGGCGCGAGCTGGCTGGACCAGTGCAGCTGGAAGCTGGACAGCTCGACGGCCAGCACGTCGTACGCGGTCGCCGACACCAACGGCTCGCCGATGTTGCCCAGGGCGGCGGTACGCAGCCCGGCGGCGGCCAGGATCGCGGCGAGCATGGTCGTCGTGGTCGTCTTTCCGTTGGTACCGGTGACGGCGAGCCAGGCCGGGGCGTCCGGGGTACGCAGCCGCCAGGCCAGCTCGGGCTCGCTGTACACGGGCAGCCCGGCCGCCTGCGCGGCCACCACGAGCGGATGGTGCGGGGCGAACCCGGGCGAGACGACCACCTCGGACACCTCGCCCAGCAGCCCGGGTGGCGGTTCGTCCCCGAATACGACGCTCACGCCGGCCGCCTGGAGGGCCTCGGTACGGCCACTCGCCGCCCGGTCCAGGACGGTCACCTCGACACCGGCGTCGAGCAGCGCGCGCGCCGCCGCCGAGCCGGCCACCCCGGCCCCGGCGACCAGTACCCGCTTTCCGGTCAACTCACCACCCGCAGGAAGTCGCCGTAGAACAGGCCCAGGCCGACGGCGACGCCGATCCCGGCGATGATCCAGAACCGGATGACGATGTTGACCTCACTCCAGCCGGCCAGCTCGAAATGGTGGTGCAGCGGGGACATCCGGAAGACCCGTTTGCCGGTGGTACGGAACGAGATGATCTGGATGATCAGCGACAGCGTCTCGATGACGAACAGCATCCCCAGCGGTACCAGCAGCAGCTCGGTACGGGTCGCCATGGCCATCCCGGCGACCAGGCCGCCGAGCGCCATCGAACCGGTGTCGCCCATGAAGATCCGGGCCGGCGAGGCGTTCCACCACAGGAAACCCAGACAGGCGCCGGCCGCGGCGCCGGCGATGAGGGCCACTTCGAGCGGATCTCGCGCCGGGTAGCAGTACACCCTGGTGAAGCTCGGCGAGTGGATGTCGGCGCACCAGTGCCGGTACTGCCAGAACGCGATCAGCAGGTACCCGCCGAGCACCATGATCGAGGCGCCGGTCGCCAGCCCGTCGAGCCCGTCGGTCAGGTTCACCGCGTTGGTCGTGGCCATGACGACGAACAGGAACAGCACCACCGCGCCGACCTTGGTCAGGTCGATCCACTTGATGTCCTTGATGAACGACAGGTGGGTACTGCCGACGGTCTCCCCGTTGGTGGCCGGGAAGTACAGCGCGACGATGCCGAAGACGGTACCCACGACGAGCTGCAGGACCAGCTTGCCGCGCTTGTTGAGGCCCAGGCTGTTGCGCTTGGTCACCTTGAGGAAGTCGTCCAGGAAGCCGATCCCGCCGCACAGCACCATCAGGCCCAGCAGGACCAGGCCGGTGATGGTCGGGCCGGGCGGCACGATCTGCTGCTCCGGCAGGGTCTTCAGGACCAGGTGACCGGCGCCGTAGGCGAGCACGGTACCGATGATGAACACCACCCCGCCCATCGTCGGGGTACCCCGCTTACCGGCGTGCGAGGTGTTGATGTCCCGGATCGGTTGGGCGGCGCGCAGCCGGGTGAAGCCCCGGATCGCGAACGGCGTACCGAACAGCGTGAGGACGAACGCCACACACGCCGCGACGATCACCGCCCTCATCCGAGCGGCTCCCGGAGGGAGTCCGCGACCGCCCAGGTGCGGTACCGCGAACCCTTGACCAGCACCACATCGCCGGGCCGCAGCTGCTCGCGCAGCAGCGCCACGGCCTCCTCCTGCTCGGTCACCTGTACCGACTTCCCTTCCCAACTCGCCACCGCGGCCGCGCCGTCGAGGATCGGCGCGGCCGTCGTACCGACCGCGATCAGCAGGTCCACGCCCAGCTCGGCGGCCAGGCGGCCCACCTCCTCGTGCCCGGTCCGCTCGTACCCGCCCAGCTCCGCCAGGTACCCGAGGACGGCGATGGCGCGCCGACCGCGGGCCATCGCGGTCAGCGCCCGCAGTGCCGCCGCGGTCGAGGCCGGGTTGGCGTTGTACGAGTCGTCGATGACCGTGACACCGTCGGCACGGTCGAAGACATCCATCCTTCGTGTGGAAACCAGCCGCAGACGCCCGAGGGCATCGGCGAGTGTTGATAATGACATGCCCAGCTCCCGGGCCACCGCGGCGGCGGCGAGGGTGTTGCCGACCTGGTGGCGCCCGGACACGGCCAGCGTGACCGGGGCGGTACCCTCCGGCGTGACCAGGGTGTACGAGGCCCGTCCGCGCTCGTCCAGCCGCACCTCGGCGGCTCTCACGGACGCCGAGGCAGCCTCACCGACCAGGACCACCCGGGCACCGGTACGGGCGGCCATGGCGGCGACCCGGGGATCGTCGGCGTTCAGGACGGCGAGCCCGTCGGCGGGTAGCGCCTCGACCAGCTCCCCCTTCGCCAGGGCGATCCGGTCCTGGGAGCCGAACTCCCCGATGTGCGCGACGCCGACGTTGAGCACGATGCCGATCCGGGGGCAGGCCACCTCGCACAGGTACCGGATGTGCCCGATCCCCCGGGCGCCCAGCTCCAGCACCAGGTACCGGGTGTCGGTGGTGGACTTCAGGACCGTGTACGGGTACCCCAGCTCGTTGTTGAGCGACCCGGCCGGCGCGATCGTCGGGCCCAGCTCGGTCAGCAACTGCGCCACCATGTCCTTGGTGGTCGTCTTGCCGGACGAGCCGGTGAGCCCGACGATCGTCAGGTCGGGCAGCCGGGCGGTGACGGCCCGGGCGAGCGCCGCCATCGCGGTCAGCGCATCGTGCACCACGACCATGGGCACCGCGTCGACCGCGCGGGTACCGAGGACGGCGACGGCACCGGCGGCGTACGCCCCGGCCGCGTAGTCATGGCCGTCGACCTGCTCGCCGGGGAAGGCGACGAACAGCCCGCCCGGCTCGACCCGCCGGGAGTCGTACTCGACGGGACCGGTGACGACCGTCGCCGGATCGGCACCGGTCAGGCGCCCGCCGACGGCCTGCGCCACGTCGGCCAGGGTGAGCGGGATCATGACGTACTCCCATACTTGGCGCTCAGCGCGGCGGCCAGCTCGACGCGGTCGTCGAACGGGTGCACCTCGCCGGCGATCTCCTGGCCCCGCTCGTGCCCCTTGCCCAGCAGCGCGATCACGTCCCCCGGTCCGGCCAGGGCGACCGCCTCGTCGATCGCGGCCCGGCGGCCGGCGACCTCGATGACCTGGCCCCCGGTGATCCCCCGCAACACCTCCGCGCGGATCACCGCCGGGTCCTCGGTCCGCGGGTTGTCGTCGGTGACGATCACCAGGTCGGCGCCCTGCGTCGCGGCGCGACCCATCACCGCGCGCTTGGCCCGGTCCCGGTCGCCGCCCGCGCCGATCACGCAGATCAGCCGGCCCTTGGTCGACTCGCGCAGGGCGGCCAGCGCCGCGACGACCGCGTCGGGCTTGTGCGCGTAGTCGACCACGCCGAGCACCGGTCCGGGCGCGGCGACCCGCTCCAACCGACCCGGTACGCCCGGGCAGGCGGCGATCCCGACCGCGGCCACCTCGGGATCGACGCCGATCGCGGTGAGGCTGGCCAGGGCGAGCAGCGCGTTGGCGACGTTGTGCCGCCCGGGCAGCGTGACCGCGGCGTCGACCCGTACCCCGGCCGGCCCGTACGCGACGAACCGCTGCCCGTACCCGGCCGACTCGACCGCCTCGGCGCGCCAGGTCGCCCGCGGGTGCCCGATCGCCGAGTAGGTGATCGTGCCGGGCTTGATCAGCGGCCGCAGCGCACCGTCGTCCAGGTTGATCACCTCGTACGTACAGCGCCCGTCGAACAGCAGCGCCTTGGCCGCGAAGTACTCCTCGGTGGAGGCGTGGAAGTCCAGGTGGTCGGTGCCGAAATTGGTGTACCCGCCGACGGTGAAGTGGGTGCCCTGGACCCGACCCAGCGCCAGCGCGTGACTGGACACCTCCATCGCGATCGACGTGACCCCCCGCTCGACCGCGACCGCGAACAGCGCCTGCAACTCGCTGGCCTCCGGGGTGGTACGCACGCTGTCCAGCACCTCGTCGCCCAGCCGGGTCTCCACGGTGCCGATCAGCCCGGTGACCCGCCCGGCCGCCCGCAGCCCCGACTCCACCAGGTACGCGGTCGAGGTCTTCCCGGCCGTACCGGTGATCCCGACGATCGTGAGCTTCTCGGTCGGCCGGTCGTACACGGTCGCGGCGACCTCGCCGAGGACCGCCCGGGGATCGTCCACCACCAGCGCCGGAAGCGGCGAGCCGGAGGCGCCCGCCGGGTCGGTGAGCACCGCGACCGCCCCGGCCCGCGCCGCCGCCCCGATGAACCTGGCCCCGTGCGCCTTCGCGCCGGGCAGCGCGGCGAACAGGTCACCGGGTACCACGGCGGAGCTGGCCAGGGTCACCCCGGACACGGGCACGTCGACCCCGGGCGGGGCGACCCCGAGCAGCTCGGCGAGTTCGGCGAGGCTGCGGGGCGGTACCGTCCGGGGACGCGGATAGCCGGGCACGCCGTCAGACCCTACCGTGCCCCGCTGGGGAGGCCACTCACAGCGTCAGCGCGAACTTCGGCGGGCTGGTACCGGTCGGCGGGACCTGGAAGTACCGCAGCGTGAACGCCATCATGTCCCTGAACGCCGGTGCCGCCACCGCGCCGCCCTCGCCACCGGGACTGTGGGCGAACACGGC
>Ga0209027_1000463_pt1 | contig 14303 bp, 8 predicted proteins | sample GraSoi013_1_20cm_3_FD_185821 | JGI IMG/M metagenome (GOLD analysis project Ga0209027, IMG submission 185821) | Grasslands soil microbial communities from the Angelo Coastal Reserve, California, USA - Sample 09_27_2013_1_20cm (SPAdes) (version 2) | ecosystem: Environmental > Terrestrial > Soil >...
TGTAATCCATTGATTTGAAACGAGAAGCTTGGAGGCGCGGGTGGGATTCGAACCCACGAATGGAGGTTTTGCAGACCTCTCCCTTGGGCCACTTGGGTACCGCGCCGAATCACTAAGTATAGCAAATTTGCTTGTACTCTTCGGGCTTCCCCGAGCAGCGCTGCTTCCACCAAAGTCTACTTTTTCTCGGCGACCGTGGGGATTTTGGCTTCGCGCAAAAATCGCGCCGATTCTTCCGGCGGCGTCGGATTGATATAAAAACCCGTGCCCCATTCAAAGCCGGCTACTTTCGTCAACTTCGGAATGATCTCAATGTGCCAATGGTAGTGATCGTTGATCTCTTCGCCGATCGGAGACGTGTGGATCATGAAGTTCAGCGCTGGCCGGTCGAGCACCTGGTCGAGGCGTATCAGCGTATCCTTCAGCATGCGGGCCAGGCTGGCATACATGGAGCTCTGATTATTCTCGTAGGAGGATCCGTGCGCCTTTGGCAGCAGCCACATCTCAAACGGGAAGCGAGGCGCATAGGGAGCGAGCGTGATGAAATGCTCATTCTCGCCGATGACGCGTTCTCCCGTGTCGCGTTCCTGGCGGATGATGTCGCAGAAAATGCATCGTTCTTTCTCGTCGTAATAGTGCCAGCAATTGTCGACTTCTTCGCGCACGCGCCGCGGGACAATTGGCAGCGCGATTAACTGCGAGTGGGGGTGATCGACGGTCGCCCCGGCAGCCTCCCCGTGATTCTTGAAAATCAGAATGTAGCGGAAGCGCTTGTCATTTTTTAGGTCCAGCATGCGGTCCCGGTAGCCCCACAGCACGTCCTCTACGGCGCGTTCGGGCAACGTGGCGAGTGTCGCAAGATGGTTCGGCGACTCAATCACGACTTCATGCGCGCCGATTCCGTTCATCTTGTCAAAGAGACCTTCCCCTTCGCGGTCCAGTTCACCCTCGATGCCCAACGCGGGAAATTTGTTTGGCACAACCCGGATGCTCCAGCCCGGCGTGTTTGGGCCTCCGCCGTTCCGTCCATAGACGAGAATTTCCGGCGGCGTGCGCGCTTCATTGCCCACACAGAAGGGACAATTCTTCTCTTCTCTGGGGATGACGCTCTCCCGAAGGAAGTCGTTCGGCCGCTTCCCTCGTTCCGTCGAAATGATCACCCATCGGCCCGTGATCGGGTCCTTACGTAACTCCGGCAAAGCAATCCTCCTTGAATATGTTCTGGGTCACCCGCGCGGGGTGAACAACCAGGCGACTTTGAATTGTACCGCGTCTAACGCCCCCGTGAAGATGTTCCAGTCACGCTCCTCACCATAGAGGGCTGCATCCTGGTGCAACCGTGGCACGGGCGGCTGCCCTGGGCAGACGCCAAGGAGCGCAGAGTGTAATTCCGTGCTACGAACATGTACCCTGGCCTGCCGAATTGCCAATAGACGTAGGTTTCTCCTCGAACTCCGGTGCGGCGGGCTTGCTGCTTTTTTCTTCGCGCAAACCACGCCGCGTCGTCTGGCGCACGGCCCGTGGGTAGTGACAGGATCGCCGCGGTCTCGACGCCGATTCTCCAGCCTTCCGCGCAGTATAAACAAAAATCCCGCGGCGACCATAGTTCTTCTGCGGCCGCCACAGGATCCGGAAGTCTCCGCTAGTATTTCTGATTCCTATCTCTTCGCCTGGAATCAGACTTTCTTCTCCGCCTCACGGAAGCAATCTTCGAGGGTCCGGGCGGCAAAGTCCGCCTGCTCCTGATCGATCAGGAGCGGCGGCGACAGGCGAATGGTGTTCTCACCCGCACCGAGCACCAGCAAGCCCTTGTGAAACGCCAGGTCGACGATTGCGTTGCGCAGATCCGCGGCCTTTTCCTTGGTTCGCTGATCGCGCACGATCTCAATGCCGATCATCAATCCGCGTCCTCGTACCTCTCCCACGATCTTGAAGTCCTTCACCCAATCGGCCAGGCGTCCGAAGAGGTAATCGCCCATGCGATGAGCATTTTCCTTGTACTCGCTATCGATCAGGTCCATGGTGGCAAGCGCTGCTGCAATACACACCGGATTTCCGCCGAACGTTGTGCCGTGTGAGCCTGGTTTCCAGCACATCACGTTTTCTTTCGCGATGATCGCTCCGAGAGGCATGCCGCTCGCGATGCCCTTCGCGGAACAAAGAATGTCCGGTTCGATCCCGGCGTGTTCACAGGCCCACCACTTCCCGGTGCGTCCCATGCCCGACTGCACTTCGTCGACGATGAACATGATGCCGTGTTGGTGGCAGATGCGCTGCAATTCCTGCAGGAAGAACTTCGGCGCCGGCACATAGCCGCCTTCGCCTTGAATCGGCTCGATGATGATGCCCGCGACGTCCTCGGGATCGAACAGCCGCTTGAAAATCTGCCCTTCGAGCTGTTCGAGGATTTCCGCGCCGCAGGTCTCCGCGGTATGACCGTGCGCGCAGCGATAGGCATATGGAAACGGGAGGTGCTCGATTCCACTGAGCAGCGCACCGAATCCCTTGCGCTGCGTGGACTTCGAGGCCGTCAGCGAAAGAGCGCCCATCGAGCGGCCGTGGAAGCAGCCGTAAAACGCGATGAACTTGTCTCGCCGCGTGGCGTATCTCGCCAGTTTGATGGCGCTTTCTATCGCTTCCGTACCAGAGTTGGTGAAAAAGACCTTCTTGCTTTCGGTACCTGGCATCGTACGGCCCAGCCGTTCTGCCAGCTCCGGCATGCTTTCATAGTAAAAATCCGTGCCGGACATGTGAATCAGTTCGGCCGCCTGGTTCTGAATCGCAGCGACAACTTGCGGATGGCAATGACCAGTGGAGCACACGGCGATACCCGCAGCGAAATCGAGAAAAGCGTTACCATCCACGTCTTCGACGATCGCGCCGCGCCCGCGCCTGGCCACCAGAGGATAGTCGCGCGTGTAGGACGGCGACATGAATCTTGCGTCCCGCTCCAGCACCCGCTTGGCATTCGGCCCGGGTATAGCGGTCACCAGCCGCGGTGTTTTCACTTCCAAAGTCGTTGGCATGTCTTCCTCCAGGGAAGAAATCAAAAGGTTGGAGTTGATCGAACATTGCGGGGCGAAAGCAGGCACGCGAACGGACGAATCCGGAGGCGGCTTGCAAGAGAGGAAAAAAGAACTTGGTTAGTCCACGCCGTAAAGTTGTGGCCGCTGGGAGGCCGGCGGGCAGCTCCCCACGAGGAAGGAAGGACGAATTTGAAGATTAAGGCTCACTTGCGTTTCCAGCGCACGCTACCATCTTTGGCGTCTTCCAATATTATACCACGATCTGCCAGTTCCTTGCGGATCCGGTCGGCCGCCGCAAAGTCGCGTTTCTTCTTTGCGGCGTTGCGCTCCGCGACCAGCCGATCGACCTCTGCGTCATCCGGTCCGCTGTCCGGGCCGCCGTATCCGAGCGCCCGGAGTTTTTCGCCATCACTGTCTTGCACAACGGCGAAAACCCTGTCGAAGGTAGCCAGAAGCTCCAGCACGGTCGGGACTTCACCCTGGCGGAATTCACCTTTGTCCACGGCGACATTCGCTTCCCGCACCAGATCGAACACCGCCGCCAGCGCCTGCGCCGTATTCAAATCGTCCGCAAGACCAGCGTCAAACTCTTCCGCTGCCTTCGCAATACGCGCAGCCATGCCTTCTTGGTTGCCAGCGGGAAATCTTCCACGCTTCAGCCGATCGGCGAAATTCCGCAACCGTTCCACCGAGCTGGCCGCCTGCTGCAGACCGTCGGACGTAAAATTGAGCTGCTTGCGGTAAGGAACACTGGCCAGCGCAAACCGCAGAGCTGAAGGCTTATGACCTTTCGCAAACAAATCGCGCAGCGTGAAAAAATTCCCCTGGGACTTCGACATCTTCTCGCCTTCGACAAGCAAGTGCTCGGCGTGCAGCCAGTAGCTCACGAAATGCTTCCCGGTCGCGCCTTCGCTCTGTGCAATTTCGTTTTCATGATGCGGAAATGCCAGGTCGATTCCACCGGTGTGAATATCCAGCGTCTCACCGAGATACTTCATGGCCATCGCGGAGCACTCAATGTGCCAGCCGGGGCGCCCCGGGCCGATCGCTGTCTCCCAGAAATGTTCTCCTGGTTTCGGCGCTTTCCATAACGCAAAGTCCCGCGCACTCTCTTTTTCGTAGCGATCGTTGTCGACGCGTGCGCCCGCCTGAATGCCCGTCAGATCGATCTTGGAGAGCTTTCCATAGTCCGGGAATTTTGCGATGCGATAATAAATTGAACCTTCGCCCGGATACGTGAATGTCTTTTCCTGGAGCCGCTGAATCAACTTCACCATCTCTTCGATATGGTCCGTGGCGCGGATCCAGTGCTCCGGCGCTTCGATGCTAAGTGTCTTGCAATCGTCGAAAAACGCCTGCACAAATTTCGCGGTGTAGTCGCGGATGCTGACGCCGGCCGCAGCGGCATTCGCGATGATGCGGTCGTCCACATCTGTCAGATTCATCACGTGGTTCAGCTTGAATCCGCGCAGCTTCAGGAATCGCCGCAAGATGTCCTGAAATATGAAGGTGCGGTAATTCCCGATATGTGCGTAGTCGTAGACCGTCGGCCCGCACGTGTACATGCGCACTTCGCCGGCCTTTTGAGGTACGAAATTCTCGATTTTCCCGCTCAGCGTGTTGTGCAGCTGAATATCGACCATAGGCTCTAGAGGGTCTCTTTCCGCAAACGAATAAGCGATCGATTGTAGCCGAGCCCTTTGAAACCTAGCAATGTCGAAGCTGCGCGATGTTTCGCAGAATACTGCGTAGGGCGACCCGATTGGTCCTAATTGACGCCCGCCACCGACACAGTTACAGTCCTCCTTCTCATCTAGTGAAGGAGTAATCGATGAATCGTTTCCTATCGATCGGCGCTCTGTTTGTTCTCTCGGGTCTCGCGACGGCCACTCTTGCGCAGGAGCCGCCCAAGGCCGGTGTACTCAAGCCGCTGACTCCCGCGGCTTCCTTGGACCTGCGTGGTATTTCCGATCTGCAATTCTCTCCCGATGGCAACCGTCTGGCGTTTGTGGTCACTGAGCCCGCGAAGGGCGAGCGCCGCGCACGTCACATTTGGCTTTACGACAAACAATCCGGTTCACTCCGACAGTTCACATATTCCGCAAAGTCCGACTTCTTGCCGCGCTGGTCACCCGACAGCCAACGGCTGGCTTTCCTCTCAGACCGCGACGATCAAAAGCAGGTCTACGCCATGCGCGCAAATGGCGGCGAAGCGAGCGCCCTGACCAAAGGAAAGCGCGACGTGAAGAATTTTGTGTGGTCCCCCGATGGCAAGCAGATCGCCTTTCTTGCCCCCGACGCAAAAACGGAAGCGGAAGAAAAGAAAGAAAAAGACAAAGACGACGCACACGTGGCGGACAAAGAAGATAAACATGCGCGCCTGTGGCTTCTTACTCTCGACACGGGAGACGCCAAAGCCCTCACCGAACCCAAATGGAAAATCAGCGAAGCCGTGTGGCATCCTTCCGGCACCGGTCTCGTGCTCAGCGCCACCGATCACCCCGAATCGGATCAGAATACCGAGCGTATTTTTTTCTTTCGTCTCCGGGACACGGTAAGCGATGACCGCAAGGCGGTCGACTCGATGACACAGGTCCTCGCTCCTCGTGGGCCCTTCGGAAATATCCGCATCGCGACGGATGGCCAGAAGATGGCGTTCGTCGGCTGCCGCGAAGACGGCCCAACGCCGCACGACCTCATACTCGCTCATCACGGCGACAAAGCCACTCAGAATCTCAGTGGCGCCAGCGTTGACCGGCCGGTCTTGGACTACCGCTGGTCCAGGGACGGTGGGTTGCTCGCCGTTGTTGGCGATGGCTTCCACTCGAAGTTCGTCGCCTTCACCGCCGACGGCGCGCTCAAGGATGTCCCTGCGATCCCCACCAATCCGAATGCTTTCGGCGTCTCCGATTCTGGCGAGGTTGCTTTTGCCGGGCAAACCGCGACGGCTCCCCAGGAACTATGGATATGGGATCAGCAAAGCGCCCCGAAGCAAATCTCTCACTTGAATGATTCGTGGAAGCAGTACATGCTCAGCGCCCCGGAGTTCTACAAATACAAATCCTTCGACGGCCTGGAAATCGGAGCGGCTCTTCTGAAACCACTCGGCTACGACGGCAAATCGAAGCTGCCGGTCATCGCCCTGATTCACGGCGGCCCCACGGGCGCCTGGCAGGACGCCATCGAAACCTGGGGGCAGCTCTTTGCGGCGCGCGGCTATGCGGTCTTCTATCCCAATATTCGCGGATCGAGCGGTTACGGCGAGAAATTCATTGAGTTGAATCGCAGCGACTGGGGTGGCGGCGATTACCGGGACGTCATGGTCGGTGTCGACGACCTCGTCGCGCGGGGCCTCGCCGATCCCGAGAAACTGGCCATCGGCGGCTGGTCGTATGGCGGCTACATGTCTGAATGGGCGATTACGCAAACCACGCGATTCAAAGTTGCTGTCTCCGGCGCGGGCCTCTCAAATCTGATCTCCGAATACGGCACCGAGCAGGGCCCTTCCTACGATGAATGGTTCTACGGCGTCCCGTATGAGCCGGAAAAAATCGCCGGCTTCTTGAATAGTTCGCCCTTCGTGCACCTCAAGAATGTGAAAACGCCGATCTTGATTCTTCAAGGAGACGCCGATTCGGTCGATCCTCTCGGCCAAAGCCAGGAACTATATCGCGGCCTCAAGCGCTACGGCGTGGAGACTGAACTCGTCGTCTATCCTCGCGAGCCTCACAGCTTTCATGAGGAAAAGCACCTCCTAGATCGCCTGAATCGCATGCTCGCCTGGTACGACAGGCATCTGAAAGAAGGATCATCAGCTGCCAAGTAAGCCCAAGACGAGAGGTCGGCCAAAAACACCTGTGGCGCTAGCAAGGCGGCCACAAGTTGTGCCGTAAGGCTTTACATGCGATGAACATCGTGTTACTGTTTTTTTCCGTACCGCCATCCTTGCGCCAGGCGGCTGGGCCTCTGACTCCAGAGCCTGCCAAACGTTCTGACAGGCGACCCGAGAAGGGTTGACCTGTTGCTGCGAAGACCCTCCCCTCGAGGAATGAAACGTCGTCCCTCTTCACGAGTTTATGCCCCAGCCGTAGGAGAACGGCTGGCTTTCCCAGTTTTCGAGCTGTATGCGAGTTCATGCTGGCAGCCGTGGGAGAAGTTGACGACCAAAAGGGGACATCTTGCTGAAGCTGCGAAAAGTGGAAATCGTTGGCTTTAAATCGTTTTGCGAGCGCACCATAGTCACATTCAGCGGGTCCGGCACGACCTGCATAGTCGGGCCGAACGGCTGTGGCAAATCCAACGTCGTGGATGCCATTTCGTGGGTTCTCGGCGAGCAGAGCCACAAATCACTTCGCGCCGAGCGCATGGCCGATTGCATTTTTAATGGGACCACCAAGCGCCCTCCGTTGGGACTCGCCGAAGTCACCATCACCATGGAGGATCCCGAGCTGGCCGAAGCGGCCCGCTTCGTTATGGCAAGCGCGGCGTCAGACTCTGGAGCGGATGCTACGTCCCTTGCCACCGAAAACGAAGAAGCCTCCGGTTTGACCGATACGACCGAAATTCCCTCGCAGGACCCCGCGCCGTCCCCCGAAACGCAAGTAGAAGCCACGGAAGGTTCAGCTCCATCCCCAGCTGAACCCGGCGGCAAGTTCAAACGGAAGAAAAAGTCGTTAGACAAGCTGGTTTTGGCCATGAAACCGGGCGAAGTCGTGGTCAGCCGGCGGCTCTATCGTTCCGGCCAAAGCGAATACCTGATCAATGGCCGCGTAGGAAGGCTCCGCGATATCCAGGAAATGTTCATGGGCGTGGGCCTGGGGCCGGACTCTTACGCCATCATCGAACAGGGCCGCATCGGACTGATTCTCTCCACCAAGCCCATGGAGCGTCGCGCCATCATCGAAGAAGCCGCGGGTGTCACCAAATTCAAAACCAAGAAGCGGCTCGCGGAAGCCAAGCTGGAATCCTCCAAGGTGAATCTCTCGCGTGTCAATGACATCGTGGTGGAAGTCGAGAAACAGCTCGGCTCGTTGAAGCGCCAGGCCGCCAAAGCGCGCCGCTATTCCGAAATCCGCGATCAAATGCGCGGAATCGTTCGTCAAATGCTGGCGGGCAAGGCCCGCGAGCTCGACGCCGAAGCCGAGCGCGTCTCGAAGCAGCTCGAAGGACTGAATGCCGCCGAATTGCAGCGCGCCACAGCCATCCAACAGCAGGAAGGGGAACAGGACCGGCTGAACCATCGAATTTATGAACTGGATGCTGAGATCCGGCAGAACCAGAATGTCATGAATCTCACTGCGCTCGAAGTCGACCGCAGCGAAAATCGCATCGCCTTCAACCGGCAGCGTGCCGAGGAGCTCGCCGGGCGTGACGCCCAGGTCGATGTGGAATTGGCGCAAGCCACGGCGCAGGCCGCCGAATGGGAATCGCGAAGTGCCTCGCAGATTCAGGCGGTTACGCTGCTGCGGGAAGAGTCGGGCGTCTTAACCGCTCGCGTGGAAGAGCTTGCGAAACGCGCCGCGTCCCGCGCCGCCCTGATTGGCGAATCCGAGGCACGGGTCGAAGCACTGCGGCAATCCTCATCGGAAGCCGGCGAAAGCCTGCTGCGTCTCCATGGCGAGCAGAAACAAGCCGAAGAGGCGCTGGTGCACCAGGGCGAAGCACTGCGAAAGCTCGAAGCAAGAGAGCACGATTTGTTGGAAACTTCGATGCGCGCGCGCGATGATGCCGAGCGCGCCGCTTACAATCATGAATCCGCGACCGGTCAACTCAATGCGCTGAAACAAAGTGCCGCGGAGCTTCAAGCCAAGATCACCGGATTTCGGGAGCAGCGCGATACCCTGTCGAAGGAGGCCGCCGCGCTCCGCGATTCGTTGGCGGCGATTCGCGCTCGGCATTCGACGCTCACGCAAATCATGAACGATCGCTCCTACACCGCGGACGCCGTGCAGAAACTTTTTGCCGCAGCCGAACGCAGCGGCGGGAAGGATTTTCGCGCCGTCGGCGTGCTGGCCGATTATGCCGAAGTCGAGGAACAGCACGAGGCCGCCATCGAGCAGTACCTGCGCGACGAACTGGAATACGTCGTCGTCGAAACCTACGAGCACGCGCGGGTCGGCGTTTCCATGCTGCGCGATGAAGTCGGTGGACGGGCGACGTTCTTTGTGGATTCGCTCCGAAATCTGCACCTCTCTTCCGAATACGAGCCCATCGTGCACTTCCGGGCGGAAGACGGGGTGATCGCGCGGTTCGACAAGCTGGTGGAGTTCCGCGATCCGCTTGGTGCGGCGGCAAAACAATTCCTGCCACGGCTGCGCACGGCGTATTTGACGGACAGCACGGCGTCGGCGGAGAAATTGGCACGGGAAAATACACCATACGCCTTCGTTACGCCCGACGGCACCTGCTACCAGGGCCGCATGGTCACAGGCGGCCGCCCAGATGAAGCGGGTCCGCTAGGGATGAAGCGCGAATTGCGGGCCCTGGATGCGGAAGTGATGCAACTTGAGCATCAGGTGAGCGAAAAACAGGCCGTGCTCGAAGCCGCCGCCGCCGAGTTGCGTGCAACCGAGCAAGCTCTCACCGACATCGATGAGCAGCAACGCGAAGCGGAGCGCGAAGCCATCTCCGCCATGCACCGCCACGGGCAAATGCAGAGTGAACTTGCCCGCCTCGGGCTGGAACTCACCATCTGCCAGAACGAACTCAAGCGTATCCGCCTGGACGTGGAAAACACGCGGCAGCGTGCCGAGCGCGCAAAGAACCAGCATGCCGCCGCCGCGCTAAGCCGCGCCGAAGCCGACGCCGAAAGCGTGCGGCTTGCGGAGGCACTCGTCCAGCTTCGCGGATCCATCCAATCGGAACAGAACGAACTTGCCGCCGGTCGTGCCGCATTCGCCGCGATGAATGAGCGGCTCATGGCCGCCGAAGCTCTCGCCGCTCGGTTGAACGAAGAGCGCGCCGAGCTCGAACGGCGCGAAGCTGCGCTCCAACAGCAAGTGACGTCTATCGGCGACGAAACCGCCGCCCTGGCCAGGCAGAGCAAAGAGCTCGCCCTGCAGCTCGATGGTCTGCGCGGCGAAAAGCTGCGCCTGGAAATCCGCCAGCGGGAGCTTGAGCAAGAATGGGACGCGGCCCGCACGCGCGTCACGCAGATGGAAGACCACCTGCGCATGGGCCGTCAGTCGCTGCAGGAAGTTCGCGAGCAGCGTAGCCACGCGGAAGTTGACCGGGCCAAGAATGACTCCGATCGTCAGCACCTGCGCGAAACGTGTATGGGCGAGGTGAACGCGCAGCCAGAGGATCTGATCGCCACAGAAGCGGCCTTCATGTCCGGTGAAGAGCTGGCCATCGCTGAAACCAACTACCGCGAGATGAAGCAGCGCATAGACTCGATGGGCCCCGTTAACATGATGGCGCTCGAAGAGTTCAACGAGTGCGAGCAGCGCTTCACCTTCCTGACGCGCGAGCGCGACGATCTTTTGCAGTCGATTGCGGACACCCAGCAGGCCATTGCCGAGCTCGACTTCGCCACCAAGGAAAAGTTTGAGCACGCCTTCCACGCCATCAACAAGAGCTTCTCCGAAGCCTTCCACACCATTTTCGGAGGCGGCATGGCGGAGATGCGTCTGACCGAACCGGACAGTTCCGGCGACGCCGGCATCGACATCGTCGCTTCACCTCCGGGCAAGCGGCTGCAAAACGTGTTGTTGCTCTCAGGCGGCGAAAAGGCCATGACTGCGCTGGCGCTGCTCATTGCCATCTTCCGCTACCAGCCAAGCCCGTTCTGCATCCTTGATGAAGTCGATGCGCCGCTCGATGAAGCCAACGTCGGGCGCTTCACGCGACTGATCGGCGAGATGAGCGGCCAGACGCAGTTCATCATCGTCACGCACAACCGCAAGACCATGGAGATGGGCAGTGTGCTTTACGGCGTGACCATGCAGGAGCCCGGCGTCTCGAAACTCGTCAGTGTGCGCTGGGAAGAGCCGGAATCGTCGGCGCCAAAGCAGCATGCCGCGGCAGCCTCCGCGGCCTAAATTCGCTCCGCATTTGACAAGAAGTGGGGCGTCTGGTCCTGCGCGAAGGAATGCTACGCCCGGTCACTTTCCTCAAGCTGCATAAATTTTTGTTATGTCTTTTCGCAAATATTCTCCCCGCGTCCCTTTGACTTCGCGTCGCGCTGCGCTAGAATGCTTCTCACTTTGTCGGGAGAACTTTCTCTGTGCCAGCTACGCCTGCCATGAGAGTTTTGAGCGAAACGCATTTCGCCGGCCTGCTGCCCGCCGCGCGTGGCAAGGTCCGTGACATCTACGATCTCGGCGGCCAGCTCCTCATCGTGGCCACCGATCGTCTCTCCGCTTTTGACGTCATTCTGCCCACGCCGATTCCCGACAAGGGCCGCGTCCTGACGCAGCTTTCTCTTTTGTGGTTCCAATTGTTGAAGGAGGTAATTCCCAACCATGTCCTCAGCGCCATTGAATTTCCTCCTCCCTTCGACAAGTTCAAGGATGAACTTACAGGCCGTTCCATGATCGTTCGAAAGACGCAGCCGCTGCCGATTGAATGCGTGGTACGCGGTTACGTCTCCGGCTCGGGTTGGAAGGACTATCGCACCACGGGAAAAATCTGTGGCCTCCAGCTGCCTGCCGGTTTGCGCGAATCCGAGCGGCTGCCAGAGCCCATCTTTACGCCCGCAACGAAAGCCGCCACCGGCCACGACGAAAACATCTCGTTCGAATACGCCGCATCACTCATCGGCAAGGAACTTGCCGAGAAAGTCCGCGGCGTGAGCCTGGAACTCTACCGCCGCGCTGCGGCTTATGCCGAGCCGCGCGGCGTTATTCTCGCCGATACCAAATTCGAGTTCGGCCTGCTCAACAACCAATTGATCTGGATCGACGAAGCCCTCACGCCCGATTCTTCCCGCTTCTGGTCCGCTGCCCAATACAGCCCCGGCGGTCCTCAGGCATCCTTCGACAAGCAGTTTGTTCGCGACTATCTCGAGCGAATGCAGTGGCCGAAAACCCCGCCCGGCCCGGAACTTCCTCCTGAGGTCGTGGAGGCTACTCGCGGCAAGTACCGGGAAGCCTATCGCATCCTGGCCGGCCGCGAATTGGACTAGCAAGCCGGGCCGTAAGTTATCGAGCGGAGCGTGCCATGGTGAAAGATCAATTGGAAGGGCTTGTCAATCAGATGGTGGAGCGCGGGATTCTGTTTGAAGAAGCGGTCGGCGAATTCGAAAAGCGCTTCATCAAACGTGTTCTGGACCGCGCGAACGGCAATCAGTCCCGCGCTGCCGAAATTCTTGGCATTCACCGTAATACGTTGAGCCGCAAGATCGAGGAGTACAAGCTCGATTCGAACGGTCACCGCCGGTATGCGCGCTGACCGAACTCCAATGACTTGCAAGAACGGATACGGCTCCCCACATTGGCCGGGGAGCCGTGTTTTTAACCAAGTCTAGCGAAGCTGGAGAAGGCTAGCTTGGCTAGCTGGGTTTTGCTGCTGGCCTTTTCGCTGCCGGCTTCCGTACGGGCTTCTTTGGCGCTGCCTTCTCCTTCGGAATGTCTTCTTCCTTCACCTTGGCCTTTTCCCAGTGCAGGAAAAACGCCGGTTCGGGATCGTAGGCAGTCAGCGTGCCCGTAAAGTGGACAGCGCTGTCCTTTTCCACGCGTGCCGCTTCGGGCTGGCCGACGACCTTCACATCCATGTTGGGAGTGGTGGCGGCATCGAACTCTGCATCGCTCGTCACGAAGGCAATCTTCAGAACGATGGCGTCCGTACCGGGAACGACTGCGATCACCTTGCCCGGCACTTCGGGAAACTCCAGGCCGCAGGACGCCAGCCAAGTCAATTTGCTCTTGTCACCCCCGCCCTTCAGGTCCGTGACCACCGACGCAATGGTCATGTCCTTCTGGGCAGCAGAGAGGTCCGCCGCACTTGGTAACGAGTAGCTGGCTGGACGCTCTGCCGAGCTTCCGGCGAGTTGCAGAAGCTCATTCAGCTCTGCATCTGTCAGACTGTCGCAAACGGTTCCGCCCTGGTAATTGGCCAGCAACTTGCGCACATAACCCTTGATCTGCTTGGACTGAGCTTCCGTCGCGCCCTTCGCCGTTACCGCCCGCGCGAATGCCCAGAAGGCGTCCATTTGCTGCGGTGGTGACATGGCCTGGTAGGCTCGGCCCAAGTTGTAGCTGGTGACAGGGTCATCTGGATTCAAGGCCAGTACAGCCTTGAAAGAAGCCACCGCGGCGGCGTAGTCCTTCATGGTCATCGCCGCGCTGCCTGCGGTGTAATTGAAGAGAATGGCGGGCTGCTGTTTCTGTTTAGCAAAGTCCTCGGCGGACATCGTGTCCGGCTTTTTCAATTCATCGAGCGTCTTCAGTCCGAGCAGCGCCGCTTCTCGGCCCTTGGTTGCCAATTCCTTTGCCGCCGGGTCCGTCTCTTTGATGTTGAGGCCCGCGTAGGAAAGGGCCCGGGCGTAGAGCGCCTCGTACCGGATTCCCGGCTCCGCCTTGTCACCCAGCGCCACCAGCTTGTCCGCGTACTCGATCACTTTTTGAGGATTCTTGAGCTGCGTGTAAGCACGATAGTAAAGCGGATAGATGTAAACGAGGAGATCCGAATTTGGATACTTCGCGACAAAATCATCCGCACACTTGATAATGGCCGCAGGAACTTTCTCGGCCGCGCACGCCTGCTCGGCGTTGTATTCCGCCTGTGTGTACTTCGGCCCCTTGGCCGCTCCCGCATCTTGACCCGTCGCCGGCGCTTGCGCGAATGCCCCCAGCCGGCTTCCAGCAATCAGGAAAAGGGTTGCCATCATCGCGAGCCCCGCCAGTGTTCGTGTTGCGTTCATTCCCATTTCTCCTCGCTCAAACTCCAAGCCCGAGTTTTCTGCTTCCGGTGCACCCCGGAATGCTTCTGCCGGGAATCGCTTTGTTTCGGAAAACCTTGGGATTATAGGGAAAGCCGTACCCAATCCGCAAGACGTTCCCTTTCGTTGACTTGATAACCTGAGGAAATTTCTCCATGCGGATAGCGGGTTTTCTATTTGATTCCCTCACGGCTATCAGGGGACTCCAAGTACTGCGGAAAACTCTTGGTGATAGGATGAGTGTCGCACAAAAAGAGTGGCCCTTACGAGGGAGAATTCTCATGGCTGTACTAAGCAGAACAGATGGAGCTTCCCGCGTAAGGAAGCCGCTGAGGGGCGGTGTGGCGCTTGTCACCGGGGGGAGCCGTGGCATCGGTCGCGCCATCGCGTATCGGCTG
>Ga0209027_1000464_pt1 | contig 14303 bp, 11 predicted proteins | sample GraSoi013_1_20cm_3_FD_185821 | JGI IMG/M metagenome (GOLD analysis project Ga0209027, IMG submission 185821) | Grasslands soil microbial communities from the Angelo Coastal Reserve, California, USA - Sample 09_27_2013_1_20cm (SPAdes) (version 2) | ecosystem: Environmental > Terrestrial > Soil >...
TGCTCAGGCGACATGTACTGCATAGTGCCCATAACTGTGCCGGGGTCAGTCTCGATTTTTGCGAGCGTGGGCGCTTGCGTGTCAACCACCTCTCCGCGTTGCTCCGCAAGTTTCGCCAACCCGAAATCCAGAACTTTCACATACCCGTCTTTTCTGAGCATTATGTTTTCGGGCTTTACGTCGCGGTGAACAATCCCAGCCTCGTGCGCAGCCGTCAGAGCTTCTGCAACTTGAACTGCAACGTTCAGAGCTTCTCTTAGAGTCATCCCGCCGCGCTTCATACGTGCGCGCAGGGTTTCGCCATCAACGAACTCCATAGCAAGAAAGTGAATGGAATCGGCTTCGCCCACCTCGTGAATCGTGATGATGTTGGGATGATTCAAAGCTGATGCCGCGCAAGCCTCCTGCTCGAACCTTCTCAACCGTCCTTCGTCTTCCGTAAATTTTGCGGGCAAAAGTTTCAGCGCCGCCGGTCGTCTCAATCGCGTGTCCTGCACTAGATAGACTTCGCCCATACCGCCCGCGCCCAATTTCTGGACGACCTCGTAACGACCAAGCTTTGTGCCTTCCATTACAGACATGAAAAGAGATTACGAATGAAAGATGAAGAACGGCTCACTATCAAGCGCTCGCCCGCTTTCTATTCAGAACTAACGTCAATTATTCTAGCCGCGTTCCGTCTGATTCTGCTAGCGACCGAAGTCAATAAAGAAAGTCAAAAGGCAAAAGGTAAAAGGCAAAAGTAAGGAAGGAATTCAACCTTTCGTTTTTGTGGAATGAGAAAACCCCTTCACTATAGATAAAAAGAGAGCCGCAAGCTGCGAGGTTGCCTGCGACTCCTCTTGTTGCCGGTAGCGCCTGTTAATGCGAGGGAGCGCTCAATAAAGCTAGCGCTATTGGCTGCTACCGGCGATTGTTACGGGCTACCTGTGTCGGCGCGGAGCCTATCGAAATATTCTTTGCAAACTTGATCTGCTTGTTCGCGTCCAGTTCCACTGTAACACGGTCGCCCACGCGCAACTCTCTGGCGGAAACCACGCGGCCATTTCGCGTGACGCGAGTGGCAGCCCCGTCAATCGCTATCACGTGCTCCGAGCCGCTTTGCGCTATGATCGAGATATGCCCGTCTGCAACCTCTACCACCTTCGCGTTGACGAACAATCCGTCTTCATCGTTATCAGAATTTCTAGTAGCCGAGATGCCAGCGCCCGAAATCAAGCCCAACATCAGAACCACTAACAGACCTGATAAAATTCTACGACGCATGACAGCCCTCGTGTCCCTTTAGAATCCCCAATGATGAACGAACAGAATGCCTAGTCACGCATTTGATGAGCAAGCAACATGCCGCCCGTAGCTCTATGATAAGAAGTGAGGCTAAATCACCTGTTTTCAACCGAAGAGACCGTCTGTTGCGAAATGATTGCTGCTGTTGAGATGCATGCTGGCAGTGCAGTTTGTTCGTATGATGAGGGAACGCTTGTACCAGAAATGAACGCGCGAGCAGCATGCCTCGCCGCTCTCGGTTGCTCTTTTCTCAGCGCCTCTTGTATTTTTGGCTCGTAGAATTTTATGTCACAACTTAGCCCCGAACAATTAGCGAGATATGAACGCAATGGCTTTCTGGTGATTGAAGATTTCTGTAAGGCTTCGGACTGCGAACGGTTGCGTGCGCGCGTTGAGGTGCTGGTCGCAGAGTTCGACCCAAGAGTTGTCTCAATCTTTTCCACGCGCCAGCAGACGCGTTCGAGCGATGAATATTTTTTGGAATCAGGCGATAAGATTCGCTTCTTTTTCGAGGAAGAGGCGTTCGGCGCGGAAGGAAATTTGCGCGAGCCGAAGGAGCACTCGATTAACAAGATAGGCCACGCGCTCCATGATCTCGATCCTGTCTTCAAAGAATTTTCCCTAAACCCTGAACTGGTAGAGTTGGTCGTGGATTTAGGATTCTCGCGCCCGCTTATCTTGCAGTCCATGTACATCTTCAAGCAGCCGGGCATTGGCGGCGAAGTCACATGCCATCAGGACGCGACGTTTCTCTACACAGAGCCGCTCGGCTCTGTCGTCGGTCTATGGTTCGCGCTCGAAGATGCCACGCGCGAGAACGGTTGTCTGTGGGCAATTCCCGGCGGTCACAAAATTGGACTCAAATCTCGCTTCGTTCGCGCGCCGGAAGGCGGAACTCGCTTTGAGATTTTTGATGACAGCGCATGGCCGCTCGATCAACTCGTGCCGTTGGAAGTTAAGAAAGGCGCGCTCATAGTCCTGCACAGTCTTCTACCGCACATGAGCCACGCCAACAGATCAACGAAATCACGCCACGCCTACACGCTACATTTCATGGAGAGCGACTGCCACTACGCTTCGGACAACTGGCTGCAAAGAAAGGCAAAAGTAAAAAGGTAAAAGGTAAAAGGAAGGCTGAAACCAGCTTTTAATAAAATTTTGGCTTCCCCTCACTTTTGCCTTTTTACTTTTACCTTTTGCCTTCCCTTTACTTTTGCCTTATCCAAAAATGTCTCTTACCTTGTCCATCAGCCCCTTGTCTTCTAAATCATGGCTCTCGATTTCGGCCAGTTGTTCAAGAAGCTTTCGCTGGTCGCGCGTGAGCGTGGTCGGTGTGATGACTGTGACGGCTACGAAGAGGTCGCCGTGACCGCGCCCGCCAAGCACGGGCACGCCCTGACCTTTCAGCCGAAAAACTGTTCCCGTTTGTGTGCCGGCGGGAATCTTCACCTGCTGCTGATTGTCTAGAGTCTGAACTATAATCTCTGCGCCGAGCGCTGCCTGCGCGAAAGTAATCGGGACGGATGAATAGAGGTTGCTTCCCTGACGCTCGAACTGCTCGTGCTCCTTAACGTGTATGACAACGTAGAGGTCTCCGCTTGCGCCGCCGCTCGTTCCTGCTTCGCCCTCACTAGCTATACGCAGGCGCGAGCCTGTCTCGACGCCCGCAGGAATTTTCACCTCCATAGTCTTCTCGCGCTCTACGCGCCCAGTGCCGTGACAGTTATCGCAGGGATTCTTGATGATGCGACCTGTTCCTCTACATGCAGTGCAAGTGCGAGCGACAGAGAAGAAGCCTTGCTGATAGCGAACCTGTCCAACGCCACTGCAAGTCTGGCAGGTTTCTGGCTGAGTGCCCGGAGCCGCGCCCGTAGCTTTGCATTTCTCGCACGCTTCTAGACGCGGGATGCGAAGCTGCGCAGTCATTCCTGCCGCCGCTTCTTCCAGAGTTATCTCAAGATCGTAGCGCAGATCAGCGCCGCGTTGCGCAGCCGAGCGGCGCGAGCCTGTGCGCGAGCCTGCGCCGAAGACATCGCCGAAGCCGAACAGGTCGCCCAAAATATCTTCAAGTCCGCCGAAGCCCGGAGCGCCCCAACTCGCGCCCGCGCTGCTAGACACACCCGCGTGGCCGAAGCGGTCGTAACGTGTGCGCTGCTCCGCATCGGACAGAATAGAATAAGCTTCCGCAGCCTCTTTGAACTTCTCTTCAGCCTCTGCGTCGCCCGGATTTTTATCTGGATGATATTTGACTGCCAGACGACGATAAGCGCTTTTAATCTCCTGCTCGGTCGCAGTGCGGGTCACACCAAGTATTTCGTAGTAATCTCGTTTACTCATTGCGTTTCACTTAAGTTTCAGGTTTCAAGTTTCAAGTTAGATAAAGCAAGCGTATGAAGTGAGCCGCGCTAGCGGCGCTGTTGATTTTAGCCCGGCGTTTCAACGCCGGGAGAGTGTGTGCCAATTTTTGATCCTCGTCGCGCTAGCGACGATTGAATTATCACCCTTTATCAACCGTCACTCACGCGACGCCTTTGCTCTCGTTGACTTGCGATTCCCGGCTTTGAAAAGCCGGGCTAAATTCATTTGCGCCGCTAACGCGGCTCACTTAGCACGCTTGCTTTATCTAACTTGAAACCTTAAACCGATTTATTCCTATTCCCTCTCTAATAATGATAACCATATTCAGCAATCGGCGGCCAGCGCGCTCACGGCTTTTTGGTAAAGTCGAGGGCGCGCTGGCCGCCGGATTTGTTGAGATACGAAAAAAATTCTTCTATTGTTTCGCCTCTGCCTCGTGCGCGTGCGCGCCCGTCGGTGAGTTCAGCATCATAGTCGTCAGTTGAACAGCGACGCGCTCAACGCCCGACAGCGCGCGTTCCAATTCGCCCGGATTCTCGGATTTCAGCGCCATCTCGCCCTCGCTCAACATGCGCTTGGCGATCTCTTTATCGTTCTCGGACAAAGACTCGCCGAACTCTGCAAAAGATTTTTTGGTGTTGCGAATCAGGCTGTCCAGCTTGTTGCGAATCGTTATGGCTTCGCGCAGGCGACGGTCTGTGTCGGCAGCCGCTTCGGCCTCTGCCATAAGGCGGCTTATCTCGTCCGGCGAAAGGCCAGAGGTGGGCGTGATTCTCATCTGCTGCTCGCGGCCTGTCTCCTTGTCGCGCGCCGAGACGGAAACGATTCCGTTCGCGTCCACCTCGAAAGCGACTTCAACCTGCGGGGTTCCGCGCAGCGCGGGCGGAATACCAACAAGCTCAAATTTTCCAAGCGAGCGATTGCCCTGCGCTATCTCGCGCTCGCCCTGAAGCACGTGAATCTCTACGCATGATTGATTGTCCGCAACGGTCGTGAACGTCAGACTGTTGCGAAGCGGAATGGTCGAGTTGCGCTCGATGATTTTCGTAAAGAGTCCGCCGCGCGTTTCCAGCCCCAGACTAAGTGGCAGAACGTCCAGCAGCACTATATCTTTCACGTCGCCCGTGAGCACGCCGCCCTGAATCGCCGCGCCCATTGCAACGACTTCGTCCGGGTTGATTTCTGCCGACGGCTCTTTCCCGAAAATCTCTTTCACAGTGCGCGTGACAATAGGCGAGCGCGTTTGTCCGCCTACGAGAATCACTTTGTCAATATCGCTTGGCTGAAGCTTCGCGTCCCACAGAGCCTTCTGGCAAGGCTCGACCGTTTGCTCTACCAGATCGGAGACGAGCTTTTCAAACTGCTCGCGCGTCAACGTCTTCGTGAAATGCTTCGGGCCGGATTGATCCGCAGCGATAAACGGAAGATTGATGTTCGTCTCCGTGACGGAAGAGAGTTCGCACTTGGCGCGCTCGGCTGCTTCTTTCAATCGCTGAAGAGCAAGACGATCCTGCCTGAGATTTATTCCTGTCTCTTCCTGAAACTGCTCTACCATCCAGTTGATGATGCGGTCGTCGAAATCCTCGCCGCCCAAAAAGGTGTTACCGGAGGTTGCTAATACTTCAAAGACGCCGTCGTTCATCTCAAGGATTGAAACGTCGAACGTGCCGCCGCCCAGATCGTAAACGACAAGGCGCTCGGTCTCTGTCTTCCCAAGCCCGTAGGCCAAAGCCGCAGCCGTAGGCTCGTTGATGATGCGCTCTACCTTCAACCCTGCGATCTTGCCCGCATCTTTAGTGGCCTGTCGTTGCGTGTCGTCAAAGTAGGCGGGCACGGTAATGATAGCGTCCGTCACAGACTCGCCCAGAAAATCTTCGGCTGCTGCTTTCAATCGCTGCAACACAATGCCTGAGATTTCCTGTGGACTGTAGGTGCGTCCCTGCACGCTTATGCGCGCGTCGCCGTTCGACGAGTCAACAATCTGGAAGGGCGAAGTGTCGCGCATGCGCTGTGATTCTGGCGAACCGTATTTACGCCCTATAAGACGCTTCACAGCGTAGACAGTATTCGCGGCGTTCGTGACAGCCTGACGCTTGGCGATCTGGCCTACTAGCCGCTCGCCCTTGTCAGTGAAGCCTACAACCGTTGGCGTAGTGCGACCGCCCTCTTTATTCGGCACGATCTGAACCGCACCGCCTTCTAAAACCGCCACGCAGCAGTTCGTCGTCCCCAAATCAATTCCGATAATCTTAGCCATAGCGATTAAATCCAGTGCAGAATGCAGAGTGATGAGTGATGAATTAAAACAAAGAAGTTCTTCTCTTATCATTCATCACTCTGCACTCTGCACTCATCACTTGCTTTCTACCTCGTTGCGACTTTTACCATCGCGGGACGCAAGAGCCTCTCGCCTAGACGATAGCCGCGCACGATCTCTTGCATGACCGTGTCCGGCTCAAACTCATCAGTCTTTTCTGTAATAACCGCTTCGTGTACATGCGGGTCGAAAGGCTGTCCCACTGCCGGAACAGGCTCTACGCCCATTGATTCCAGCACGCCGTTCAACTGTTTGTAGATTAACTCGACGCCGTTCAAGAAATGGCGGAACTCTTCTGACTCTGTAGCTTCAATCGTAGCTTCCGCATCAAGCGCGCGTCGCAAATTGTCCAGAACAGGCAGAAGCTTCTTCGTCACTTCGGCAACCATACGGTTGTAGGTCTCGCCGCGCTCGCGCTCCTGGCGTTTGCGATAATTCTCGAAATCAGCCTGTCGGCGAGCCAGCTTGTCAAGAAAATCCGCTCTCTCCGATTCGAGCCGCTTCAACTCCGCCCTCGCTGCGACCAATTCTGCCATCAAAGGCCCGGCGGAAGCATCAACTGCGCGCGGGACGTGCACATCATCCTCTTTCTTCTGGAATGAAAAGTCTTTCGCTGAACTGCCCGCTCCTGCTTCGTCTCTGTCCTCGCGCCTTTCCGGCGTCTCAGACGGGTCAGGCCCACCTGCTGTATCACTATCATCTGCGCGCGAACGATCTGCTTCAGAGTCTTCCTCCTGGTCGCGATCAATTCGCCTTTTAACTTCCGTCTCGTCCTCATAGGAGGAAGAGCGACCGATCTCTTCAGACGAAAGGCTGCCTGCGTCTGTCTCTTCTTCTTTGGGAGAAGAGTCATTCTCATCCACGAATCGTACTGGAATCCGGTTAGACTTTTGCTTCTGTTTATCTGACATCATTTCTTATAGGAGTTTCTTCGGACGAGAAAGGCAGGAGCGCGAGTGCGCGTGCCTTCAGTTCGAAGCGGGTTCTTCGCGGAGCATCCGTTCGATGAGCCGCGCCATGTAGTTTACCACCGCCACCACGCGACCATACTCCATGCGCATGGGGCCTACAACGCCGAGCGTGCCCGTAGCACCCTCAACGCCTATTCTATACGGGGCTGTAATAATCGCGCAGTTTTGCAGAAAAGGCGCAGCGTTCTCGCGCCCTATTAAAACCTGCACGTCACTGCTAAAGAGATGGTCGCGCGAGATGCACTCGTTCAAGATTTTAACGAGCTTTGATTTCTCTTCAAAAGCCCGAAATAGTTCATGCATCCTTTCAAGGTCAACGAAATCAGGCTTGGTAAGAATGTTCGACGCACCATCAACGTAGATTTCACCAGTCGTTGATTCTTCACCTTCAAGACTTCGCTCGCAAAGAAGTATGGCATTTCTGAGCAGCCTGTCGTAAAGCGCCTTCTCTTCGCGCATCATCTCTACTATCTCTGCGCGAATCGCTGCGAGACTTTTGCCGCCGAACTCCGTGTTCAGATAACGAGCCGTGCGCTCCAATTCTTCCTGACTTAAATCTCCGTCCACGAGTATGATCTTGTTGTAGACGATGTTCGAGGCCGAGACTAGAACTACCAGAACGCGGCTGTCCGCGAGCCGCATGAATTCAATGTGATTAAGCACATTATCTGCAAGCGAAGGAGAAACCACGACACCAACGTTTTTCGACAGAGCAGAGAGCAGATGCGAAGTCTTCTCCATCAATCGGTCGGGCGCAGATGTTTCGCCTCCCGCAGTATTCAGTAATGAATTGATTGCAGCCAGATCGGCTTTCGACAATCGCGCGTCGCCCAGCATATGATCAACATAAAAGCGATAGCCTTTATCCGTCGGCACGCGCCCCGCCGATGTGTGCGGCTGCTCGACAAGTCCGGCGTCTTCAAGCTCTGACATTACGTTGCGAATCGTGGCCGAACTCCAACCTGCTGCATGCGCGAACCTGTCCGAGATTGTGCGCGACCCTACAGGCTCGCCCGTCACCAAATGTTCTTTGATGATTGCGGCGAGCACCGCCTGCGCGCGAGCCTCAGGCATCTTCGCACTTAGATTAGAACTGATTACGCTATGAACAGCCATTCTATGTCTAAAGTTGGAGGCTGCATGCTTGAGAGCAGCCGGGAAAGGCGTGCACACATCTGAAGGGTAAGCCCCGAAAGATAGTATAACGATTTGAGTAGCCGACCGCAAAGCCCTTTTTGCAGAAAAATAAATTCGTTGTTCACGCCGGGATTGCCTGCCTAATTCAAGGTAAGACAAAGGTTTAGCACGAAACAGCGCAAATAATTCAAGACGATCTGGCTAAGCCATTGATAAAGCTAAACTTAAACCCTGCCCTTGTCTGCCCCCTTATTGGCCCAACATTGGCCCAAGCTGCCATTTACCGTCAGGTCAACGGCTTAGACGTGCTCATTTTTAAAGCGATTGACGCCGCTCATAAACCGCTCGTAATATCAGCTTTGACCGGGGGCCTCGTTTTCAAGTCCAGATCGAAGAGCTTTCAGCTACAGACTACTCTAGACTTTTCGACTTCAACCGAGACCGTGCGCGTCCGTCTTGCTCTTTAAGTTAAGCGACGGGTTTATTCGACCAAAGGGTTTGTCCATGCAGCAGTCAAACAGTTCTCTAGTCAATTTTTTCATTGACGCATTCAAGCAGATAGCGCGTGACCGCATAGTGCCCGAAATCGAAGTCAAGTTGTATCCTTATGCGGGGCTGCATCACACCATTCGCCTGCGTTCCGGGCGAGTGTACGTGCGCCTCTCAGACATCTTCAAGAACGCTCCCGCCAACGTTCAGCGTGCGCTTGCATTCATACTCGTCTCGAAGATGCTCGCCCGAAAGGCTCCCGAAGTTCACGAGCGAGTTTATCGTGAATACGCCTTCTCACCAGAAATCCTGCGAGCGTCCGACCTTGCGCGACGCCAGCGCGGAAGAAAGAGGACGTCAACTGTGCGTGGCCGTGTTTACGATCTAGACCGTATGTTCCAGAAACTGAATCGCCACTATTTCGACGGAGGGATTACGAGGCCAGCGCTCACTTGGTCGCTGCGTAAGACGCGGCGCATACTGGGACATCATGACGCAGCACACGATATGATCGTCATAAGCAAGACGCTTGATTCAACTGAAATACCAGAGTGGTTCGTCGAGTTCATACTTTTTCACGAGATGCTTCACATCAAGCACCCCGCCCGTCTAATTAAAGGCAGACGCTACTATCACACGAACGCCTTTCGCGCTGAAGAGCAGAGGTTTCCCTATTACGAAGAGGCTCAGGAATTGCTCGACCACCTGGCATACCAGCATCATTTCCTTCGCGCGCGCGCCGCGTGACGATGGGAAAATTTTGTGGAACTTTACTCACCTCGAAACGTAAACACATTCAGGTAGGTAGGCTCCTCCAGGGAAGAGCGAGTGAGCGCGCCTTGCGTGAAACGTCAGTCCCTCCGACACGATCACGCAAGGCGCGCTCACTCACTCATCATTTTTCCTATCAGAATCATTCACACTTCCGAGCTTAATACAAACCAATCTCCATTCTTCATTGAAGAAGAAGTCATCCACTAAACCACACGAAACGACACGAAATTTCCGTACATCCTTTCGTGTCGTTTCGTGTTACTTCGTGGATAACTTCTTCTCTGAGAATGAATCATCCCTTAGCGCAAAACTTTCAGGCTGGACAAGAAGCCCTACTGGTCATTAGACTACCCGGTTTGCTAGGATAACAAAACGTCATCCTTAGAGAACGCGAGCCTCGGCCTGCGGGCATCAATTTAATTCGGAGATTAATCTTTCATTATGGCTATACCGGCAACACAGATTAGGCGCGGGATGGTTATCCTCTTCGAGGGACAGCCCTGCAAAGTTATTGAATTCCGTCACCACACGCCCGGCAACTTGCGCGCTATGGTTCAGACGAAGCTACGCAACATTCGCACGGGTTCGACGTTCGAGCACAGGTTTCGCTCTGCGGATACAGTCGAGCGCGCAAATCTCGAACAGCACGAGATGGAGTATCTCTATTCTGACGGCTCGCATCATCATTTCATGAACACGGAGAATTACGAGCAGATAGGATTGAGCGCAGACGATCTGGGCGATGCGGTCGAGTGGCTGACGCCGGGGCTTAAGATTCAGACGGAGTTTTACGAAGGCGCACCCATAGGCATTGATCTACCTCCTTCTATGGAGTTAACGGTCGTCCAGACAGAGCCGTCGCTCAAAGGCGCGACCGTCTCGAACGTCAACAAACCGGCGACGCTCGAAAATGGCGCGACCGTTCAAGTCCCACCCTTCATAAACGAAGGCGACCGCATACGAGTTGACCCGCGCGAAGGGCGCTACATCGAAAGAGCAAAGTAAGAAGAGCAGTTTTCAGTTTTTAGTTTTCAGTTTTCAGTAAAAACTTTCTTCTTCTATCTGAAAACTGAAAACTAAAAACTAAAAACTGTCCTTATCACTCATGTATTTTCTTTACAGTTTCCTGTACACCGTCGGCGTTGTGCTGCTATCGCCCGTAGCAGTTTACAAGGCGTTGAGGTATGGAAAGTATGTGACTGGTCTTGGCGAGAGGTTGGGCAAGCTCCCTGAGATTAATGTTGGTGGAAAGCCAGTAATCTGGCTGCACTGTGTTTCTGTAGGAGAAGCGCAGGCCGCTCGTCCGCTCGTCAAATTGCTTGCAGAAGAATATCTTCAGCACGCGATTGTCGTCTCGACGATAACGCTGACGGGCAATCGCATGGCGCGCGAGCTTTTCGGCCAGACTGCTGTAAAAATCATCTACTTCCCTTTCGATTGGGCGTGGACTGTGAGACGCGCTCTGCTCAAAGTTAACCCTTGCGCAGTGCTCATCATGGAGACGGAGTTGTGGCCGCGTTTTCTGTTTGAATGCAGTAGGCGTGGCGTTCCAGTCGGTCTGGTCAACGGAAGAATTTCCCAAAAATCTTTTCGCCGCTATCAACGGATTCAAAGCTTCATCAATCGCATAGTAAATAATCTAGACCTCGCGCTCATGCAATCGAGCGCGGACGCAGAACGTATGCTTCGACTTGGACTCTCCCAGAAACGTGTGAAGATTTCAGGCAACATGAAATTTGATGTCGGCGCTTCCGCAAATGAAGAGAAGCTTGTTGGCGAGCTTTCTCAAAGATTCTTTTCTGGTGAAGAGCGTCCGCTCATCGTGGCGGCGAGCACGCACGCGCCCGAAGAGCGGATTACTATTGAAGCATTCCGTCAGCTTCGCAAAAACGGTACGAGCGCGCACAGACTTTTGATTGCGCCGCGCCACCCCGAACGTTTCGCTGAAGTGGAATCGCTCATAGCGCAATCGGGCTTTACGTGGGCCAAGCGCTCCGCTTCTCCTTCTGCGAGCGACAAAACCTGTGACATTATTCTTCTGGATTCAATAGGCGAGTTGCGCGCTATCTATTCTCTAGCCGAAATCGTTTTCGTTGGCGGAAGCCTAGCCCCTACGGGCGGTCACAACGTGCTGGAGCCAGCGTCAGCAGGCGCGTGCATCGTCACAGGCCCGCATACTTCAAACTTTGCTGCAATCATAAAAGGTTTTCGGGAGAATCAAGCGCTCGTTGAAATAGCCGACTTGCCGGAAGCAGAATCGGTCGGCGCGCTTGCGAAACTTTTTGAGGAATTACTTGCTGACGAAGAACGGCGCAAATCTCTAGCGGCAAACGCGCGCGCGGTGCTCGAAGCAAACAGGGGCGCGACCCGTAAGACTTTGAATCTTCTAACTCCAATTTTAGCTCAGTCATCCAACACTCCCTTGCTGTCTCAAACCGAACGCGCGCAGCACGGTGCGCTCTCTTCATGAGTTCGACTGCGACAATTTTGTTAGCACCTCTGGGCGCGCTCTACAGCGCAGCGACAAGAGCGCGCCTCAGTCTATACCGCGCAGGTGCGCTCAAAGTTTACGACCTTGGCGCGCCGACCATAAGCGTAGGGAACATCACGGCGGGCGGCACGGGCAAGACCCCTATGGTCGAATGGGTCGCGCGAGTTCTGGCAGATGAAGGGCTGCGCGTCTGCATACTAACGCGCGGTTATGCGCGCGCCGACGTGCGCAAGAGAGTGGTTGTCTCGGATAGCGAGCGTGTTCTCGCTTCGGCGCGCGAGGGTGGCGATGAGCCTCGCATGCTGGCTGAGAAACTAAAGGGTAAGGCTGCTGTCATCAGTGACAGAGACCGCGTTGATGCTGGACTTTGGGCCAAAGAGAATTTTCACAGCGACGCTTTCATACTCGATGACGGATTCCAGCATCTGCGCGTGGCGCGCAACCTGAACATAGTTATAGTTGATGCCACGAACCCGTGGGGCGGCGGAAAGCTTTTGCCACGCGGACGCTTGCGCGAGCCAAAGCGTGGCCTTGCGCGCGCAGATTGCGTCATCATCACGCGCGCGGATCAAACTTCTAATCTCGACGCGCTGCGCGAAGAGATTAAGATTTTGAGCGGGAGCAAGCCCGACTTCATCTCACGCACAGAAACGGCTGGACTCAAGACTCTACTAGACGAAGAGGATGAGTCTGACGCAAGCGCGGCAGCCGTTGCTCAACCTGTTGGCGCGTTTTGTGCTATAGGGAATCCGCGACAATTTTTTTCTCAGATTGAGGTCGAAGGATACCAGCTTGCCTTCACGCGCTCTTTCCCGGATCACCATTTCTACTCGCAGCGCGACATTGATGCTCTTGTAAATGAAGCACGCTCAAGCGGCGCGCTCTCTCTAATCACTACGGCGAAGGATGCAGTTAAACTTAATGAGCTAAGTTTCGATCTGCCCTGTTTCGTGCTTGAGATTGAGATGAGATTTGAAGATGAAGACGGAATCCTCAAAATGATCTTGAGAGCGATGATGAAGAGCAAGTAGGAAGGCGTAAGGATGAAAGACAAGCTATTCAAGATGAGTAATGCATCATAAGCGGTTAGAAGTTTTCAGCCGTCGAAGACGGCGACAGCATAAAGCCCAGCACGTAAGTGCTGGGTTTGAGTTGGAAAATAAGAATTGAGCTATCGAAGATAGCGACAGCCGTTTGATTATTATGGGCTGTCGCCCGCTCACGCGGGCTTTGGTAATCTTACTGCTATCTTTATCCCAGCGCTTACGCACTGGGCTTTATGCTGTCGCCCACTCGCGTGGGCTTAAACCCAGATTTGCATAAGATGAGAATTATTCTTTCATCCTCCACCCCTTATCCTTCATCCTTGCTCTTAGTCGGCTGTACAAGCGGCGAACTGTCTGTGTTTGACGGCTGCGGCAACTGTCTGGGTGTGGGCGATGGCGCTTCTCTTTGCTGAGGCGTTGCGGCAGGCTCCTGCGACTCGGCGGGCGAAGGAAGTGGGCGCGGCGTCGGGCTACTTTTTGTCTGTGGCGAATCGCTTGGCTTCTGCTGCGGCTCAGGAGACGGCGGCGCTTGCTCCTGCTGCGGGTTCTCGTTTCCCTGAGTATTCTCTACGGACGGCTCAGGCTGACCGGGCGGACGAGTCTCGCCGGGATTGGCGGTTGCGGGGATTGCGCCGTTCGCGTTTGTTGTGACAGAAGGAACGACCGCAGGAGCCGCAGGCAAAATTCCCTGCTCGCCCTGCCCCGTTGCGGGCGGCGCAGGTTGAACCGGGCGACCGTTCCGGTCAACAGGCATAGGCTGCGTGTTAGCGTTCGTCGCAGGCGCGTTTGAGTTTCGCCAGGAAGAGACTGCGTAGATGACTGCGAAGAGAACTAGTAAGCCAGCGAAAGCGGGAATGACTATGCGCCATGGATTGAAGCTTGATGCGGGCGCTGTTTCGACAGCCATCATCTTTTCATTAAGCGGAAGAGGAGCGCTAGTCTCTCTGGGTCTGACAACTGTCTCCTCATCGTCAGCTTCGCTGATCGTAGTTCTTGCAGCTTCGCTCTCGCCTGTCGGTACGACTATGCGGCTTGTAGAGCGTTGAGGCGTGTCCGGCACTGTGTCCGCTGCGGCGGCAGCGACAATCGGCGACTCTTCGGCTGCCAGGTTGAGCGCTTCTACGAGTTGGCTTGCCGATTGGTAACGATCTTCTGGACGCTTCGCCAAAGCTCGCGCTACGACCTTGTCAACCGCCGCAGGCAAATCCCTTCGCTCTTCAAGAACGGAAGGCGGCGGCTCTTGAAGATGCTTCATCATGATAGCCGTAGGGGATTCGCCCGTGAAAGGCACGTGGCCGACTAGCATCTCGTAAAGAATCACGCCCAAGCTGTAGATGTCAGAGCGCGCGTCAATGTCTGCGGCCTGCGAGCATTGTTCGGGCGACATGTATTGCGGCGTGCCGATTATCAGGTTCGGTGAAGTGAGCGCGGGG
>Ga0209027_1000465_pt1 | contig 14300 bp, 9 predicted proteins | sample GraSoi013_1_20cm_3_FD_185821 | JGI IMG/M metagenome (GOLD analysis project Ga0209027, IMG submission 185821) | Grasslands soil microbial communities from the Angelo Coastal Reserve, California, USA - Sample 09_27_2013_1_20cm (SPAdes) (version 2) | ecosystem: Environmental > Terrestrial > Soil >...
CGGTGCGTCGAGCGCGGCTGTGCGAGGCTCAAGGTCACGCTCATTGCCTTCGCTTGCGAGCGAAGTCCGGGCGACCGACCCATCGTTTTCGCCGTTGCGCTTTTCGTCGGCGCTCCGCTCCAGCGTGATGATCGGGACGGCCATAAACGACCTTATCTCTTTATTACCGCTCTCATCCTCTTTCAGGTATGGCCTGACCAGTTCGTTATATTTGCCGGGGTGACTCTTGTCCGCCCTGCTCTCCAGCGTCGATTTTCCGGTGAGCGCAACCATACCAGTCTTCCCCTCGCCCAGCCTGTAGGAGATGTTCTCTCTCATCGGCATGCCGTAACACTCCCTGAGCGTTATTTCGTTCCCCTGCTCCTCCCTAAGATAAAGCATGCAAATCTCCGCGTGCAGGACTTCCGCCGTCTTCCCCACGATTAGAGAGAGCAAGCGATCAAGATTTCCCTCGGAGTCGGAGCTGATCCTCCTGATCACCTGCGTGAGGGTTTGCATCTGATTTATTTTCCAATTCAGCCTGTTGACTAGGTCGGCGTTCTGGATGGCGACGGCCAAGTGGCTGGCGATGATTTCCAAAACCGTCTGGCAGTCTTTACTGAACCCCCTCTCTAGCAGACAATGCCTATTGGCCCGACCGCTCTCCGGGCTTCCCTCACTCAGGCAGTCCTGATAATAAGCCGACCTTTTATTAACGGCCCTGATGACCCCGACGGTTTTCTCGCCGACCTTCATCGGAACGGCGAGGTAGTGTTCGATGCTGTGGCTGGGGAGGAGCTTCAGATGCACCTGCTCGTTCTTCGCGTCGTAGCGCGGGTCTGCCGTGGGCTTTATCTTGTTCTCCGGGTTGGGCAGCCGTATCGTTTTGCCATCGGCATATACCGAGCCTGTCAGACTTTCCCTCGAGAGGAACACTTCGGTGACATCTTCCGCCCGGCTGTCGCCCCTGTACTCAGCGACGTTTTCCAAGCGCTCGCTTATCTCATTGTAGCGAAAGATGGAGATCATCTCGGGCTTCACTATTTCTAAAATCCCGTCGAACACGATGTCGTAGATATTATTCAAGTCATTCCCCGGCTCGCTTATCAGGGCCAACAGGTTGCTGCTCTTGCTGTAGTCCTCGTGAATCTCCTTGCGCCTGATGTCCAGCCAGTTTTTGGTGATCGCAATCTCGGCTTGGGTGATGAATTCGTCCACCAACCGACACCGCTCCTCGTCGTTGAAATACCTCTCTACGGTGCTGCTGATATTGAAGACAGCGTCCACCTCACTCTCGAAAATTTTCGTGGAGATCGGAACGATGTACGCGGACTTGACCCTGTTGAGATACTCCTTCACCTCCTCGCCCACATTCGCGCCGCTCAACATCTGCCTTTTCATTTCCAAGAAATCCTGATCGCTTTGCAGATCGGGAATGATCTCCAGCCGCCCGCTTCTGGCGACCCGGCCTGAAAAGACATCGTCGGTCGTCACCCGCTCTCTGAAGGCGGAGAGCGCGTTGGGGAAGACCCCTTGGCACGCTTGGAGGATGAAGTCACCCTTCTGTAGATCAAGCAGGCGGATGTGGCAGGCGTAGCCCCCCACTAACTCTAGCGCGCGCTTGCACGTCAGGTCGAGAACTTGATCGAGCGCCGCCTCGGAGGTGATCTGCTTTTGAATCTCAAGGTGCTTGTCCATCCTCTCGGTCAGGTGCACCCGCTCCAAGTCCCAGAAAGCCTTTTCCACCTCGAAGATTAGATACTGGTCGGAAGACTCTTTACCCTTCGCCAGATAGGAGAAAACTTTGTAGCCCTCGGCCTGCTCTGCGGCGAGGTAGCTGTCGTGCCCAGTGATGACGATGACCCGGTACTTCGAGGAGCGCCCCTTTATGTGCTCCAGCAACTTCGTGCCGTCCTCGTCTCTCACCTTCGTGCCGTCCTCGTCCTTCTCCGAAAGCTTGAGGTCGAGGAGGATGACCTGAATGCCCGGCGTGCCGTCGAGCAACTCGATCCCCCGCCGGACAGACCCGGCGTTGTGGAAGGTGAAGCCACGCCCTTGGAGCGCCCGCCTGATGACGTTGCGGAACCTCGCGTCGTCTTCAACGATGAGAATTTCTCTCTTCATACTTCTTAACCTTTGTAGCCGCTGAAAATCTCGATGAGGGTCTCCTCCACCTCCGTGAGCGGCTTGGAGAGCGGCTGAAACCCTAACTTCACGGCCCTATCCCACACCTCGCTGCTGGAGTGGGCCGACATCATCACCACGCGCTTGGCGGCGACGTTGAGTTCTTTCAGTTCGAGGAAGGTCTCAACGCCGTCCTTGCCGGGGGGCATCATGAGATCGAGTAAGATGAAGTCGTACGAGTTGTCCCGCTTCACTTCCTGAATCGCCGAGTCCCCGGAGTCGGCCTCCCACACCTCCAGGCCAAACTCCGCCTTGAGCCAGCGCACGGTCGCCTTCCTGAACTTTCCATCGTCGTCCACGAACAGGATTTTATAGTGCTTATCCCTGATGGACTTCTTCCTGAGCTCGACTTGCTCGTCGGAGCGCACGCTTCGCCTCCGGCCCTTCTTAGACGGCGAGGATGCGAGGCGGCCGTCAGTCGGCATCGGCTCGGTGAGAGTTGGGATCGGCGTCCACTGTCTGAGGTTTAGCATTCTTCTCTCCAGCGCATATTTTTCTACTGCTCGGTTATCTTCTCGCCCTCCCAGAGCGGAAGCGTGATTGTGAAGCACGTGCCCTCGCCGTACTTGGACTCGACGGCGACACGGCCCTCGTGCACCTCGATGATGCTCTTCGAGATGTAGAGGCCGAGGCCCGAGCCGCCCTGCTTCATCGTGTAAAAAGCTTCGAAGATGTGCGGCAAGTCTTCGGCGCGGATGCCCATGCCGTCGTCCTCCCACGCGAGGAGGAGGTGGTCACAGTTGACCTCTGCCGACACCTTGATGTGACCCGCGAAGTTCTGGTCGAGCGCCCGCCGCTCCTTGATCGAGTCTAACGAGTTGTTATAAAGATTCCAGAACACCTGCTTCATCTGCTCGATGTCAACGAAGATATCGTGGTCAGCTTCGGGGAAGCTAATTGAAAACTTCCCAAGATTGGAGATTTGCCGCTTCATCCTGTCTTCGATGTTGCGGAAGATATCTTCGACACAGGCAACTTTTTTCTGCGGTGGCTTTGGCTTCGTCGCCATGAGCATATACTGAATCGTATCTATCGAGTCCTGAGCGGAGTCTTTGATTTCGGTGTACATCTCCATCAGTTCTGACTGCTTCACCTTGTCGGGCCCTGACAGGAGCAGTTTGGTGTTGCTTAAAATTACGCCAATCCGGTGTTTGATGTCATGCCCCACGGTGCGCACAACGGTGTCGAAATCGGCCATCTTTTCAGACTCTATTATGCGCTCCTTCAGCAGCAGCAGTTCTCGCAGGTCTTTGAAGACCCCAATGGCGGCGATCAGCTTCCCATCTTCGTTATGCAAGAGGGAGACCGACAAACTAATGGGGATGAGCGTCTCGCCGTCGCTGTGTCTGATTTTAGTGCCGTAATTCCTTATCCTGTACCCGTCAGCTTTGGCCGCCCATAAAGCCCTGCTGATCTCTTTCACGTGCCGGGCAGACTCGCAGTAGTCCACCACCGGCTTGCCTTCTACCTCTTCGCGGGTGTAGCCCCAGACTTTTTCGCAAGCCTTGTTAAAATCTTTAATATTCCCCTTATTGTCCAGCACAATGATCGGATCAGGAGAGTTGATGACTAAGCTCTCGTAATACTTTTTAGCCTCTCCGTACTTTTCAAGCAGTTTGGCGTTCTGGATTGCCACTGCCACTTGGCTGGCTATCGTCTGCATCAACTGCAAGTCATCGTTATCGAACCCGTGGTCGGAGAGCGCGTGCTCGTGTCGCTCCGGCGAATAGTCAGCCCCGCGCTTATTGATCGCTCGGATAACTCCCAGAATCTCTTTGCCCCTCAGTAGAGGCACCCCAATGTAGTGGCAAATCTTCTGGGAAGGGAGAACTGGCCTGTACTTGTCTACGTACTCCACATCGGGCGGGACGCTTGATAAAAGTTTATGAGTTCTCGTCTTGAAAATATCCCCAACCAGACTTTCACCTACCCTATATGATAACTCAATGGAGGCCAGCCGATCCGTGACTTCTTTGGTCGGACCCTTCACTGCGACTTTATTGATCGTCTCGCCGTCCCCGTCGCCTACGACAAATAGTGCGGCCTCTTCCGGGTCGAGTTGGTTATAGGTCAGATCTACGACCTCGTTGAACAGGGCGTCCAGGTCTAGATCACCCTTCAACCGTTCCCCGATCTTGTAGAGGAGTTTAAGGCGCTCCTGCTGCTCCTTAAGCAACTCCTCGTTAAGCGTCAGTTCCTCTTTCAGTCGGGCTTCGGCTTCGCTGAGCCGCAGCAGGCGTTCCTGTTGCTCCTTTAGTAAGTCAGCGTTCTTCTGGGCCATCGCGCTTAAGGAGCTAAGACTTTCCAATCTGTCCTGATCGCGCCTGGTATAGTGAAACCTCTGCCGGGAGTAGACAGCGATCACGCCTTTGACGATATCTCCGAACATGATGGGTACGAAGATGGCGGACCTAGGTCGCGGCTTGTGTAGTCTGAAATATGTGCCCAAGTATTTTACTAGATGGCTCTTCGTGATGGCCTGAATGATGAGGGGTTCTTTCGAAGCGATAACCTTATGCGAAATACCTTCATCCAAGTGCCTCAGTTCCCAACTATGATGTTTTGGCTGACCGACGGCGGCGATCTCTACCGCCTCCTGCGTTTTGCTGTCGATGAGCCTGATGTGACCCATCTCGGAAGCAGTTAATTCCAGGCCCTTATTAAGTATCAGATTGAAGACCTTACGAGGTTCCATGTCAGACAACATGGCGTTGTCAATTTCCGTAAAGGTCTTGATGAGTCTCGCCTCGTCGCGTCGTCTTTTCTCGGACAAGTTTCCGGCCACAAAAGCGATTCCAAGGAATGACAAACATCTTAGGATAAACACGGACGGAGCTAAGTCTTGGGCGGGAACCTCTAACAGATATATACAGAGGTAAGCAATCGTCGCCTCGGATGCTATGAAAAGACTTCCCAAGTACCCTAAATATCTTGACACGGAGATGATGGGGAAAAGATAAATCAGGTACCAAGAGCTGCCAGTGCCTCCTGAATAGAAGACAATCAAAGAGATAAAAATAATATCTACAAAGGCAGGGATGAACCTCATCTTCTTGAGTTGGAGAGTACGGTCATTAATAAGGCCCATTAACGTGAGCAGCAGGACGTACATCACTGCGAAAACGATGAGCAATGCTCTGTTAGTATTATTGAGAGCGAATATACAGATGCACACACAAAGGGCAAATCTTGTTTGGAAGATTTCCCGCCAGATTGGGGAGAAAGGGACATAGCCCTTGCGACTTTTTCCTTGGTGATGCTTAATCATCTCTCTCTAAGAGTACATCTAAATAGGCACGTTTAATTAGTTTGATCTAATTGGTTTGTAATTTTAACCAAGCAGTAGTAACTCAACAAGACCCTCAAGTCGCGACTGGATTATAAGCCTGTATGATAAGGTTCATTTACAACATAAAAACGCCACTAGATGCTAGTACTGATAAGGAGCTGGCACACCTATCTCTATTAACGGAGAAACTCGTCTTAAGATAATTCAGTACACTTATAAGCATTATTTTCAAATATGCCTTGAAGTGTTCAGAGTATGGTTGCATACGTCGAAACTCAACGGCAACGTATTACCTCCAATAGATTAATAAAAAATTGTGTGAGTCTAACGGCAGCGGTCTATCGTTAGCTTATTTGTAAAACTTGAGACTTTACCAATGTGCAAAGTCAGAAATCTTAGTTTTCAGACTTTACCTAGACGGTCGAGGCAGTAGCAAGATATTATCAAGAATACTATATGTCAATCTTCTTATGCTTCTTGTCAACGCAAAGTAGAGATGTCCCCTCTTTGAGCGATGATTAATTTTTGGCGCGTACACCAGACATAATGCCAATTCTCGGACTCTTTCTTCAATGAATAATGATGTGCCTACTTATCTGAGGAAGCGATAGTATAAGAATTTATATAAGGAAGATTTTAAGTTAATGGTGAAGTTGACACCTACCTGGCACAAACTGAGGAAGATTTTGTCTTTCTGCTAAGACATAACGAACGAACCCTCCTGCTAGGCAATATCCGCCCAATACGGATTTGATTTTCCTCCCGCTTTAACGTAGAGCCTAAAACATTCTAACTTTATGCCCGAAATTTTCCTACTTTATGCGCGAACCTACATTCACAAACGCGAATACGTAAGCCCCGTCTGCCCCTGATACTTGCCGCCCCTGTCTTCGTAAGAGGTGTCGCAGTCTTCGTCTGACTCGAAGAAGAGAACCTGGCCTATGCCTTCGTTGACGTAGACGCGTAGCGGGAGGTCTGCGAGGTTGGCGAGTTCGACGACCAGGCGACCTGTCCACCCGGCTTCGAGCGGTGTGGTGTTGACGAGGAGACCTGTGCGCGCGTAGGTGGATTTTCCTAGAGCAATCCCTGTGACGGTGCGTGGCATGCGGAAGGTTTCTACCGTGACGCCGAGCGCGTAAGAGTGTGGAGGCATAAGGTAATATTTCGAGCCGTCTTCGGTCGTGCGCAAAGGTGGTTCAACCAGAGATTCTTCGTCAAACTTCTTCGGATCAATCTCGCGCCCGTGAATTGGCGAGAAGACGCGAAAGCCATCGTCCGCTAAGCGCATGTCATAGCCGTAGCTTGACGCGCCGGCAGAGATGATTCGTCGCCCCTCTATCTCGCGCACCAATCTTTCGTTGAATGGTTCGATTAGCTTCGCTTCCTTAGCCATGCGCCGAATCCAGCGATCTGATTTGACTGACATTGATTATTCCCTACGACCGAAGATTAAGAGAGCGTGCGGAAGAATATTAAAAGCCGTGACAAGTGACAAGAGCAGTTTACAGTTTTTAGTTTTCAGTTTTCAGTTAAAAGCATTCCGCTTCTTGCTGAAAACTGAAAACTAAAAACTTAAAACTGTTTTTTTAACCTTGAGCGTGCCGTCGCCTACGGTGAGTGTGAGTTTGGAGCCGCCTGCGCCTGCGCGTCCGTGTAGGGAGCGTGTGGTGAAGGTCTCGTGCTCGCGCGGGGTGAGCGCGGTGTATTGGTTTTCTATCTGGCCGTTGCGAAGTACGTCGGCGTCTATCTCGCCGCTGTAGCCCTCTGGAAGTTCAACCGTCATGTCGCCAGAGGCTAGCTGGAAGGAAGAGTCTGCGCCGCGCCAGTTGCGCTGTGCGATGTTGAGATGAATGCTTCCATTGCCTACGACCATCCGAACATGGCCGCCTGTGAGCGTGAGATTCGCATCCGATTCGGGCGCGTCAAAGCTGATTGCGCCTTCGACTCCCGTGATGGTGAACGCGCCGCGCCCATTGCTTATGTCAAGGTCAACCATCGAGGGCACACGTATGTGATAGTCAATCTTCCAGGGCAGGTTCATCAGATTTTTCGGGAAGTTGCGCGCCGCGCGCTTCATGAACTTGCGGTCGTGCGTGCCTGTGGTCAGTATGCTCAGGTGGTTCACGTCCTCGTCAACGGCGAAGTTGTTGACCGTTGCAAGGCGCGCCAGGTCTTCTTCGGTCTCGGCCTTTAGTTCTATCTCGGCTGTGATGTCAACTTCGCTGCGCTGCCATGCTTCGATTGTGATTGAGCCTACGGGCGCGCCCAGGATTGTGAGCGTGCCGCCGTAGCCGAGTTTCCTTACCTCGTGCCGAGTGGTCGTGCGCGTGAGCAGCGTGGGATTCGTCGCTGTCGCATTCGCGTTTCTATTACTTCTCTGTTGCGCAGGCGCGTAAGCTATCGCTATCGAAGTCGTCATGCATAGTAAGAGTATTCGCGCGATCAAGCGCCTTTTGTGTAAAAATTTTAAGTGAATCATTTTTGTCCGCAGAAGTTTTAGAGCATCTTTCTGGTCGAGCGTAATGAGAATTGGGATTTACCACCGCAGGACACAGAGGAAGCAGAGAGAGAAGATCAAAAATATTTGAGATTTGAAATTTCAAATTTGAGATTTGAAATTTAAGATTAAAAATTCTCTGTGTTGCCTCTGTGCTCTACGTGTCCTATGGTGGTTAAATATCTTCAAAAACGCTCAACTGAAAATAGCTCTAAGATGGAAGAAGCGAAAACCGTTCCTGTCAAAGTCCGGCTCATCATGCCATAAAGGAGCGGGCACTGTCTCGACTAAATGTGAATCGAGGTAGCGCCCGTCCTTAGCATTGATCTTTTTCTGAAGAGAGCTAGCGTGCCAGGAAGGAGATGCTGCCGCGCTGGTTCACTATGGTGAGCGAGGCGCGACCGTCGCCAACATTGCCTACGACTTTGCGCCCTTCACCTATGAAGTTAAGCGACGCGTTCGAGAACGCTCCAAGCATTATGCGCCGTGACATAGGCGCCGTTGCGCTCAAACGAAAGTCAGAGTTGTTTGGGATGCGTATGTTTATGTCGCCTTCAACGGTAGAGAATTTGTAAGTTCCGCCCGCAAGCAGTTCGCCGTCAAAGAATATTTGTCCCGACGTGCTCTCGGCCATGACCGAAGCCGAGCGTATGTCTACCAATGCAATATCGCCGCTCGAAGAAACATGAGCGCGCACCGATTGACCCTGCACGTCGTTGACACGTATGTCGCCAAGACGAGTCTCTATGTCAACGGTCGAATCAAAGGGAACGAATATGTTGAAGTTGACGCTGCCAACGTCGCCGCGCCCACGATTGGCGCTCACCACATCAATCACCAGCCCTTCGTCGTTCACTTCGGGCGTGACGCGCGCGGCGGGCGATTCAATGCTTGCCGTGACCTTGATTTCGTTGCGATCCCATCCAGTGACCGTTATCGCGCCTGAGCGGTTGGTCACGTCCAGCCTAACATTCTGGCGCGCTGGGTAAGTGCGCGAGAAGTTGTGCTGCGCTTGTGCCTGTGCAGCGATAGAGAGTGTGATGATGACGACAGAAGCCAGCGTCCATATCAAACGTGAGTGCCTGATTGTTCGCGGGTCGTCGGGTTTTCTGTTGCTCATCTGCTTACGGCTCATCAACCTTCGGAAAGTAGCTTATAGCGAGGGGAGGTTTCTTGCGTGGCGCAAAGGTCGCACCCTTACTAATTCTAAGGGAGGCGAGAGCGCGCACCGAGTTCTTTATCACAGGTCTGAAAATTCTCTCAACAGTCTAATCTTCTCGTAGAGCGCGTCGTTAAGCATCTCCTCGGAAATTTCGTCGTGCGGGTTGACGGTTAACTGCTGGCGCTGATCTGCAACGGCCTGGTCAAGAACGCTCAGGTTGTGATCGAACGCATCGCGCGTCTGCTGGCTCCATCGCGCGCGGCGCTCTTCTATACGACGATTCCAGTAATCTATGGCTAGCTGCTGATCGCGCGTGCGTTCGTCAAGCGACATAAGAGCGGCTTGCGGCGATTGCGCGTTCGCATGTGGCTCGACATTAACTGCCTGTTGTCCTTGCCAGCGTCGCATGCCGAAGCCTGTTGCCAGCGAGACGGCGATTGCTATGACTGCTATCGAAGCGAGCAGTTGCGGCAGAGAAATGTCCCAGTGGCTGTGCGTAAGGCGCGACCACAAACTCTCGCGCTCAGTGCTGCCGATTAGATTCGACGCAGATGCTGTCTTCGCAGCTTCGGCGTCGCGCTCGCTCTCAATCAGGTTGCGTATGCGCAGCCACATGGCGCGCTCGTTCGGAGGGGAGACGTACTCTCCGCGTTGCTCGCGGCAGAAACTCACAATCACGCCAAGATCGTCGCGCACGCCCGCGCACGCGATGCATTCTTCAAGATGCGCGTCGAAAGTTGCGCGGTCTTCGCTGGTTATTGTGCCATCGAGAAAGTCGCTTAGAAGTTCCTGACACTTCTCGCAGTTCATCTTCGTTCACCTTAAACTCACGCGCGACGAATTTTCTAACGGGAAGAGCGTCAAACGCGCAAGTTCCTTTCCTGTGTCCTTTTCAAGCAATCACGGGGAGACTGCTATTCTGGATTCCGGCAACAATCATCTGGCCGGAAGGACTTGACAAATTTTGCAACTGGCCGCGACCGCCAAGGGGAAACGCTGTGTGGCGGCACGAGGTCGTTGGAAGCTAGCCGGGCTGTTTCTGTTGCCTGAGCAGCATGCGTAATTTCATGCGCGCTTTGTGCAACTGCGATTTAGATGTGCCGACAGAGCAGCCGAGCATTCGCGCAATCTCTTCGTGCTCGTGACCTTCAACGTCGTGCAGCACGAAGACCGTGCGATAGCCCGGAGGCAGTTGCGCTATGGCTTTGTCTAACGCTATGCGGTCAACCACAGGCATTGCGTTAGGGTTCTCTGTGCCCTGAACTATCTGCACGGGAGTTTCGCCCTCTTCTGTGGTCTGCTCCATCTTGACACTTCGTTTGCGAAAGTGCATCAAGACCTGGTTGACCGTCAGGCGATGCAGCCAGGTGGTGAAGGCGGACTCGCCGCGGAAGCTTCCAATTTTTCTAAAGAGCTGAATGAAGACCTCTTGGGCAAGGTCTTCTGCCTCCGAGACGTTCTGCGTCATGCGCAGGCAGAGGGAGTAGACGCGACGATTGTGGCGCTGGTAAATCTCCTCGAACGCCTGCATGTCGCCTTGGGCGGCACGCTGCGCCAGCTCGTAATCGGTCGCCTGTGTTGTCCCTGTCTCGGCAGCGGTCACTTTAAGTCTGCTTAGGACAAACGACTTGATTTTCCGAAAGGCTAAAATTTACCTAGCCCTCGGCGTCGTTTTTCAAACAACGCGGCGACCGCTTCCTGCCGAAAGAGCTTTCGTCCCCCTAAGTCAACCACCGAAATTATTGCTCTTCGGTGCTGCGCGTGGGACTTCCAAGTCTCCCAGCCCTTTGTGATGCGGCGTTTCTCGCGCGTCGTTGCTTGCGTCCGCGTAAAAATTAATCAAAATCGTGCGCCGCCCCAACGCTTTCGTGCACTCGGACGTGCCGCTTAGAGCTAGCCGGGTTCGCTCTTGCTCACTAGATAAACTATATGCGCGCAAGCGGCGTAGGCTTTACCCGTCCCGATCTACAGTTCTCACATTGGTACGGCTTCACTTTCAGGATACGGACAACGGCGCGCGCTGACAAGCCCGTAGACGAGCTATAGCAGCGTTAAGCATCTTCGCTTTGAACTCAATTCAGTAGTATATAGCGCTTTTCATTCAGGTTTGAGTAAAAAATTCACCGCCACATACTGTAGAGGAGAAGCATAGTTCATAGAGGATTGAGAGATATTAAGTCCTCTGCGGCGAATTTCAGATTGAAGTTACCAGAGGTTGAGTTAATAATCGTTGGCCTCATGCAGACTGAAGATTACGATTACCTTTATCTTCTGGAAGAAAGCTTCTGGTGGTTTGTGGGCATGCGAGAGATAAGCGCTGCGCTGCTAGACCCGCTCTGCCCTCCTGCGAGGAACAGGATTATTCTAGATGCAGGATGCGGCACGGGCGCTAACCTGGAATGGCTTAGCCGTTACGCCGGACAGGGAAGGATAGTAGGAATTGATGTAATCTCCGACGCTCTCAATTACTGTCGCAAGCGCCAACATGAGGAGTTGGCGCAAGCGTCTGTAACCGATCTGCCGTTTGCAGACTCCGTATTTGATCTGGTCACGAGTTTCGATGTGCTGGTCCAACTACCTAAAGAAGAGGATGAACTCGCTATAAGAGAGATGTATCGTGTGCTGCGACCCGGCGGCATTGTCTTCGTGCGCGTCGCCGCATATGAATGGATGGCAAGCGATCACGATAAGGCTCTGGCGACGCATCGCCGCTATACTTTGAAGACACTGACAGAGAAGATGCGCGGCGCAGGATTCAAAATATTGCGCACGACTTACGCCAACTCAATCCTACTGCCCGTCGCGGCGTTGCGGCGACTTGTGCTGAAACGTATAGGACTTAGCGAAAGAGGCTCTGATGTCAAGCCTCTTTCGCCAAAGCTTCAATGGTTGAACGGCGCGCTGGCTTCTGTTCTTAAGAGCGAGGCTCGCTTCTTAAAGCGCCCACAGTCGAAATTGAGCGCAGGACTTTCAGCAATCTGCATCGCAGAGAAACCGTCAGCATGAAGCTTATCTTTAACGTGAGTTCGATATAAGAGAAAATGAATTGTCCACTAAATCACACCAAGCCACACTAATAGAAAATACTGTTTAGTGTAGCTTCGTGTGATTTAGTGGATAATTTCCGCCCTCTCTTTCTCTTATCTCCTCAAGGCTTATATCAAACTCAGGTTATCTTTAATCCTCATTACTCAGCATTTCAAACTCAAGAATTGCGTTGATGATGGCTTGCACTTCCCCTTGCTCCAGTTGCGGATAGATGGGTAGGGATAGAATTCTATCTACCGCGCGTTCGGCTACGGGCATTCGAGCTTTCGGCTTTCGGCAGAATAGAGGTTGCTTGTGCAGCAGTTGCGGGTAGTGAATCATAGTCTCTATACCTCGCGCCGCCAGATGCTCACGCAGAAGGTCGCGCTTCGTGTGTTGCACCACATATTGATGATACACGTGCGCATCGGGTTCAATGACGAATGGCCTCTTTATTTCTGTACGGCCTAATGCAGCATCGTACATGCCAGCTATGGCACGTCGCCTATGATTCCACTTTTCCAGATGTTTGAGCTTAACGCGAAGGATTGCCGCTTGCAGTTCGTCCAGGCGTGAATTGCGTCCTTGAACAGTGCCCTGAAGCGCGAGCGCGTGCCCACCCTGACGCAAAACTCTCACACGCTCAAGTAAGTTCAGGTCGTTTGATATAACTGCGCCTCCGTCTCCGTATGCGCCCAGATTCTTAGTCGGATAAAAGCTGAATGCCCCGGCGCGTCCCCGTGCGCCTGCGCGCTTTCCGTTGCTATGTGCGCCGTGCGCCTGCGCAGCATCTTCTATAATGACCAGATCATGTCGTTCGGCTATTTCATTGATTCCTACCATGTCGGCCATCTGGCCGTAAATATGCACAGGCACTATGGCGCGCGTACGCGACGTAATCGCTGCTTCGATTGACTGCGGAGAGAGCGTGTAGGTTTCAGGGTTTATGTCTGCGAATACTGGCCGCGCTCCTGCGTTCATGATGGCGAGCGCCGTGTAGCCAGACGTTAGCGTAGAAGTAATAACTTCATCCGTCTCTTCTCGAATAACGCCGGACGCTATGAGCGCCAGAGTCAGCGCATCAGTTCCGCTGCCAACTCCTACTGCGCCGCGTACCTTGCAGAAGTGCGCCCACTCCTCTTCAAAGGCTTCTACCTCGCGGCTCAAGATATAGGCATTGCTATTAAGTACACGTGAAACGGCGGCCAACGTCTCCGCTTCAATTTCCCTGTACTGCCGGGCGAGATTGAGAAAGGGAACCAGCATTTGGATTCCAGTATGCTGCTTTATGTTTTTCGTAGAACTCGATTGTCTGTTGTAAACCTGTCTGGAGCGAGGTGCGTGGACGCCAACCAAGCAGCGTCTCTATCTTGCTATAGCTGGAGTAAAAATTTCCTATGTCTATCAACTGGCGTTCGGGCGGGAATGGAACCATACGAACTGAGCCGCGACCTGTCAACCGTATCAACATACTCGCAAGGTCTGAAAGCGTTACGGGTTCTGCGCCACCCAGATTCAGTATTTTGCCTTCGACCTCCTCGCTAGCGCCGGATAACAGCAGCGCATCAATGACATCGTCAACATAGTTCATGTCGCGTCGCTGCCTGCCGTCACCGAACAACTCTATTACGCCCCCGTCCATAGCCTGATGTATGAACCATGGGATAAAGCCTTGGCGATTGTGATGAATCAATTGCCTTGGGCCATAAGTATTGGTCAGACGCAGACAGACCGAGCGCATGCCATAAATGCGATGATACAGCAAGTGATAATGTTCGGCGGCCAGTTTATTGATTCCGTTTACGTCCAATGGTTCGACACGATGCTCCTCATCCACAGGCAAATAGAGCGGGCGGCCATAGACCTGGCGCGTGCTGGTGAAGATGATTTTCACATGTGGATTGAAGTTATGACATGCCTCAAGCAACGCAAGGCTTGAGCGACAATTCAGTTCTAGATCGCGTTCCGGGTTGATGACAGAATCCAGATGGCTGACGCTGCCCGCGAGGTTGAAGATATAATCAATGCCCCCGACAATATGGTTGATTACCTGATCATCTCTTACGTCGGCAATCTGTAGGCGCAACCGATCTTCTATACCGTAGATGTTAAAGAGATTGCCACCTTGTTCTGTTTCGAGCGAATCTATTATATGAACCTCG
>Ga0209027_1000466_pt1 | contig 14300 bp, 10 predicted proteins | sample GraSoi013_1_20cm_3_FD_185821 | JGI IMG/M metagenome (GOLD analysis project Ga0209027, IMG submission 185821) | Grasslands soil microbial communities from the Angelo Coastal Reserve, California, USA - Sample 09_27_2013_1_20cm (SPAdes) (version 2) | ecosystem: Environmental > Terrestrial > Soil >...
TGACGCACCGCGGCATCGGCGTCCTGATCACTGACCATAATGTGCGCGAAACCCTGGGCGTGTGCGCCCGGGCCTACATCGTCAATCAGGGCACGGTCATTGCGTCCGGGACTGCGGAAGAAGTCCTTGCCAACCCCCAAGTCCGTGAGGTGTACTTGGGTGAGTCGTTCCGGTTGTGAGCCCAAGCGGACTGTTCAAAGCCAAATACCTTGTTTTTCAAATAGTTCGAACATGCTGAAACCCTCTCTGCAGCTGAAGCTGGGTCAACAACTGACCATGACCCCGCAGCTGCAGCAGGCGATCCGGCTCCTGCAGCTGCCGGCGCTCGAGCTGCAGGCACACATCCGCGAGCTCCTCGAGACGAACGTGATGCTCGAGCCCGACGAGGCCGAGGCCAGCGGCACGTTCGAGGTGGCGGTGACCGCCGCCGAGCAGCCCAAGCCCCCGGAGCGCGCTGCGGAAAGCACGGTCGAGGTGCTGGAAGAGGGCTGGGGTGATCACAGCGTCGGACCCGCCGAGACCCCCTGGAGCGGCGACGAGGACGAGCGCCAGCAGGAATACGCCGACGAGAGCGGCAAGTCGCTGCAGGATCACCTGATGTGGCAGCTGGAGCTCGCGGGCCTGGCGCCGCGCGAGCTCGCCGTGGCGCGCGCCATCGTCGATGCCATCAGCGACGACGGCTATCTCACCGAATCGCTCGCGGAAATCGCGCACACGCTGCGGCCGGAGCTCGAGTGCTCGACCGAGGAAGTGCACGGCGTGCTCGATCGGGTACAGGCCCTCGACCCCGCGGGCGTCGGCGCGCGCTCGGTGGCCGAGTGCATCGAGCTGCAGCTGCGGCAACTGGACCCGGCCACGCCGGGCTTCGACGCCGCGCTGCAGATCGCGCGAGCGCATCTGGAGCTGGTGGCGCAGCGCGAGCTGACGCTGCTGCGCCGCGAGCTGCGCGCCACCGAGGAGGAGCTCGCTGCAGCGCTCGCCCTGGTGCGCTCCTGTCATCCGCGCCCCGGGGCCACCGTGAGCGCCGGCAGTGCGCAGTACGTGGTCCCGGATGTGTTCGTGCGCCGCACCGAGCACGGCTGGGGCGTGGAGATCAACCCGGCGACGCTGCCACGCGTGCGGCTCAATCAGGGCTACGCCAGCCTCATCGGGCGCAACGCCAGCCACGCGAGCATGCGCGCGCAGCTGCAGGAGGCGCGCTGGCTGCTCAAGAGCCTGGAGATCCGCCACGAGACCCTCATGAAAGTCGCCCGCTCCATCGTCTCGCGCCAGACGGCGTTCCTCGAGCAGGGCGAGGAGCACATGCGACCGATGATTCTCAAGGACATCGCCGAAGCGGTCGCGATGCACGAATCGACGGTCTCGCGCGTGACCTCCGGCAAGTACATGCACACCCCGCGCGGGGTCTTCGAGCTGCGCTACTTCTTCTCGAGCCAGGTGGAAGGCGCCGACGGCTCCGGCACCTCCTCCACCGCCATCCGCGCCAAGATCCGCAAGCTCGTCAAGGACGAGGACGAGGACGCCCCCTTGAGCGACGGGCGCATCGCGGAACTGCTCTCGGCCGAGGGCATTCCGGTGGCGCGTCGCACGGTCGCCAAGTACCGCGAAGCGATGGGCATCGCGGCCTCGAACGAGCGCCGGCGAGCGGGGCTGAAACAGATGTGAGCCCATGCGCAAGCGCCTCAAGACAGCACACAGGAGACGGACCATGCAGCTCAGCGTCACCGGACACCACGTCGAGGTCACCCCGTCGTTGCGAGGCTATGTCGAGAAGAAGCTCGAGCGCATCGGCAGACACTTTGATCAGGTCATCGACGTGCACTGTGTGTTGACGGTTGAGAAGCTGCGACAGAAGGCCGAAGCCACGCTGCACGTGAGCGGCAGCGCCATCCACGCGGATGCCACCGAAGAAGACATGTACGCCGCCATCGATCGGCTCGCGGACAAGCTGGACCGCTGCATCAAGAAACACAAGGAAAAGCGCGCCGATCACCATGCCGCCGAGGGACGCCGCGCGCTGCGGGTGTAAGCCGCGCCATGGAAGCGCGGCCGCGGGACTTGCAGCGGCAGTGCCCCGTGGATAACCATTGAGGCGTGCGCATCATCATCCTCAGCGGGCTGTCCGGGTCCGGCAAGAGCGTGGCCCTGCACATGCTCGAGGACCTCGGCTTCTACTGCATCGACAATATCCCGGCGGCGCTGCTGAAGCCGTTCGTCTCCTACACGGTGCGCAGGCCCGAGACCACCTACGAGCGCACCGCCATCGGGCTCGACGCACGCAATACCGCGGCCGAGGTGGCCAGCGTGCCGCAGCTGGTCGATGAGCTGAAACGCAGCGGCCTGCAGTGCGAGGTGATCTTCCTGGTCGCAGCCGAGGACGAGCTGCTGCGGCGCTTCGCGGAAACGCGCCGCAAGCATCCCATGAGCCGCAGCGACGTCGGCCTGCGCGAGGCGATGACCATGGAACGCGCACTGCTCGAGCCGATCGCCTCGGTCGCCGACCTGCTGATCGACACCTCGCGCCTGAGCGTGCATGCCCTGCGTGACATCATTCACAAGCGCGTCGAGCAGCGCAGCGCCGGACGGCTGTCGATCAGCTTCGAGTCCTTCGGTTTCAAACGCGGCATCCCCGGGGATGCCGATTTCGTGTTCGACGCGCGGGCGCTCCCCAACCCCTACTGGGAGCCGGGCCTGCGCAACCTCACCGGCCGCGATCCGGAGGTCATCCGTTTCCTCGAGACCCACACCAACGTGGCGACGCTGGTGGCGGACATCGCGCGTTTCGTGCGCGGCCGCGTGCCGGAGTACCAGGCGAGCAACCGCGGTTACCTCACGGTGGCGGTCGGATGCACCGGCGGACAGCACCGCTCGGTGTACATCGTCGATCGCCTGGCGGAGGCGTTCGCCGGAGAATTCCGCAACGTCACGGCGCGCCACAGCGGCCTACCGGGCGCCAAGCTCTTTCAGCCGCCGCCGCGGGCGGCGAGCGGCGCGGGGGTCGCTCAGGACGCCGCGACGGAATAGCCGCGCTGCGCCTGGCCCGCGGCCGCGGGCGCGGCCCTGAGCCCTCGAGCCGATCCGACCAGGCTCAGGTCGCCTGCGCGACCCCGGCGGCGGTCATCACCTGCGGCAGCTTCTCGCCGCTCATGAACGCCAGGAGCGCCGAGCGCGCCTCCATGGCGTCGCGGTAGCCGAGCTCGATCAGCGCGCGCGTATAGCCGGCCTCGAACATGAGATAGCTCGCCAGCTGGTAGCCGGATACGTCGCGCCCGCCGATCACCCGCAGCAGCACCCGCAGTCCCTGCGGCATCTCGCCCACGTGGCGTGCCGCGATCTCGCGCGGATCGACACTCGGCGCCAGCATCAGCGTCTCGATCGGCCGTTCGCCGCGGGCGGCCTGCGGCGCGCTGTGCACCAGCGTGTTGATGCGCTCGAGCTGCTCGAGATCGCCGTAGATCTGGTCGGTGAACAGCGTGTCGAGCATGTAGCCGAAGATCTCCCCCGGCGTCGGCATGACGGCGTGCAGGCGGTCCACGACCACGCCGGCGGCGCGCCGCGCGCGCACGCCGATCACCAGCAGGCGGTCGGCCCCCAGGTGGATCGCCGGGCTCAGGGGGTGGATCTGGCGCATGGCGCCGTCGCCGAAGTACTCCTCGCCGATCTTCATCGGCGGGAACAGCAGCGGGATGGCGGCGCTCGCCATCAGGTGATCGAGCGTCATCTCGGTGCGGCAGCCGACGCGCTGCACACGGGCCCAGTCGGCGATGGAGTCGACGCCGTCGTAGAAGGCGACCGAGCGGCCGGTGGCGTAGCTGGTGGAGCACAGCGCGAGCGCCCGCAGGTGCCCGCGCGCGATGCTGCGGCGGATGCCGCTGCAGTCCACGTGCACGCCCAGCAGTTCGCGCAGCGGGGTGTTGTCGAGCATCGATCTGGGGGGCGAGAGCACCAGTCCGCCGGAGATCAGCGCCAGCACCCAGTGGGCGCCGGCGCGCATCATGTGCCGCGCGTCCACGTGAAAGACCTGGCTCGAGCGGAAGTTCGCCCACACCTGCTCCAGCCCCGCGACCGCGCGCCGCCAGTGATGCGCTTCGGCGGCCAGCACGCCCGCCGCCACCGCGCCCGCTGAGGTGCCGACGATGATCTGGAACGGATTGCGCGACCGCGGCAACAGCTCGGCGAGCGCCCGCAGCACGCCCACCTGGTACGCCGAGCGCGCGCCGCCGCCGGTCAGCACCAGCCCGACGGTCGGGCGGAGGTCGGGTCTGATCGCAGTGTCGCCGAAGCCATCCATAGGTGAATACACCCCGCCGGCCATTATGAAACCGCCGGCGCCGGAGCCTGTGTGATGGAAGTCGCAGCGGCCACCGCCTGCGCAACCCCAACACCGCGTAATGAGTGTTGGAGCTCGTTGATGGCGAGATCCAGTCCCGCGATCCTCAGCCCAAACATCATCAGCCGATCACTCATGACAGCGCGAGTCTAACCGCCAACGCCTGAACATGCGCGGAACGGCCGGCGCAGCCTCGTTCTCCAAGCGAGGCTCCGCGGCGGACAGCCGCTCAGTCGGGCGCGAGAGTAAGCGTGTGCTCGGCGGGTCCCGGCAGAAACGGCAGCGGCTCGCCCCGCGCCCACTGCATGAACCCGGCGCGGTAATACGGCGACAGCGGATGCCCGCTCTGTCCACCCGGCAGCTGCAGGTAACCCTGCTCCTCGTGGCCGGGGGAGACGGCAAAGCGCTCGGAGGCGCCGAAGATCGCGCCATCCTGCACCCGCGGCATGTCGTGGTCGCCCGGCAGTTCCAGGGTCGGCATGTCGAGGAATGAGGCGAGCCACGGCAGGACGCGCGACAGCGGATGACGGATTTGCACCAGGTTGTGCGCACCCCAGGTGCAGTGCGCGAGCTCGGGGCAGCTCGCGAGAAGCTCGGCGATGGTGGTGTCGACCTGCGCACGCAGGAACTGCGGCCAGCCGGGATAGCTCTTCGCCAGCAGATGCAGCGGCTGCGCGGTGACGAGCTGCCACAGCGGACCCTCGAACTGCGCCGGCGGCGCCGCGCCCTGCTCCGCATCCAGGCCCAGCCCCGCGAGCAGCATGTCCCACACCGCCTGCCGGGTGCGCTCGTGATAGGTGCGCACCAGGCGGTAGCCGACCGAGTCGATGCTCGCCCGGGCGTTCCAGCCCTCGATGAGCTGGCGAAAGTCCGCGCGGCGCGGGTGATCGTGCAGCGCCTCGTCATCGAGCACGCTCAGCAGCAGCGTGCGCCAGCGCGCCAGGAACACGGCGCGGTCATCGAGCTGGATACGCAGCATGTCCGCGGGCGTGATGTTGCCCTGCAGTGCCAGCAGATCGTCGCGGATCTGGCCGGCCCGCGCCCCGAGATCGTATTGCGCACCGAGCGCCGCTACGTCCCCGCCGATGAGTTGCAGCTGATGATCGTCGGAGGCCACGCGCGCATTGGCGGTCCAGATGCGCCCCAGCGGCGGGTCCACGATCCGCGGGTGATCCGCCACGGTGGTCCAGGGCGCGCCGCCGCGAGCGCGCGTAGGCCCCGTGTCCTCGGGAATGCGCCCGTAGATGGTCCAGCCGATGTGGCCCTGCTCATCGCCGATCACCACGTTCTGGTGGGGAATGCCCACGGCGGGGGCGAGCGAGAGCGCCTCGGCGACCGAGGTGGCGCGCTCGAGCGCCATGAGACCCAGGTTGGTCGCCGCCGGATTCTGCGCCAGCCAGGCGCCGAACCAACAGCTGTGCTGCGCCTCATCGGCGCGCAGCAACACGCCCGCGGGCGTGGACTTCACCTCCAACGTGACCGCCGCCTGAGCGTGCACGCGGATCTCCTCGCGCACCACCGACAGCGCCATCGGGCCCGAGGGCGTCGTCAGCTCATGCTGACCCACCGCGGTGCACGGCACGCGGGTGACATCCAGCCAGGTGCCGTAACTGTTGGTAAAGCCCCAGGCAACGTGTCCGTTCGACCCGGCGACCAGCAGCGGCGCTCCGGGCAGCGTGACGCCGTTCAGGTCGAGGGCCCGTGCGGCGCCGGAGGCGGTCCGCAGGCGGGCGTGATACCACAGCGGCGGGACCCGCAGCCCGAGGTGCATGTCGTTGGCGACGAGCGCGGCGCCGCTCGCGCTCAGGCGCCCCGCCACCGCCCAGCTGTTGCTGCCCGCCCCCGGCGTGCGCGGGACGCTCCCGGACACGGCCGCCGCAGCGCTGCCGTTGCGTACATCCAGCACCTGCGCGGGCGGCACCGCAGGCTGCGCCGCACTCGCCGCGCCCTGCGCAGGCGCCACGGGGGCATCCCAGCCGGTTCCGGCCGGATACAGGAAGCTCAAGCCGCACTTCCAGCGCGCGCCGCATTGCGCGCCTCCAAGCCGCGCGTTGATCTCCTGCCGCAGGATCTCGCGCCGCAGGCCGTTCGCCTGCAGATCCCACCACATGGCGTGCTCGATGAGGATCGTGTCCTCCGCAAGCCACGGCCGCGGCGGTGCGCCCAGCACCCAGTACTCCCACGGGCGTCCGGCAAGGTCTGCGAGCCCGGCGTTCACGCCGCGCGCGTAGGCCTCGAGCAGCGCGCGCTCGGCGGGGGCTGCCTGCGCGAGCACCTCGCGGGCGACCGAGCGGAACCTGAACAGGCGGGCCCTGCGGTCCTGCTCGAGCGCCGCGCCGCCGAACAGCTCCGCCAGCTCCCCGGCGGCGAGCCGCCGCGAGAGGTCCATCTGGAAATAGCGGTCCTGCGCGTGCACGAAACCGGTGGCGTACGCGAGGTCCAGGCGGTCGCTGGCCTCGATGGTGGGTACGCCGCGTGAATCGCGCGTGATGCGCACGGCACCCGTGAGGCCTGCTTCAGCGAGCGCCCCGTCCAGCCGCGGGAGCGAGGCCCGCAACAACAGCCAGCCGAGGCCGAGCGCCGCGAGCAGCAGCACGGCAGCCGCGGCGCCGAGGTACTTCAGCGTCCGCATGCGCGCGCGGCTTTCAGTCCAGCGTGACCTTCAGGATCTGCATCGAGTTGGTGCCGCCCTGCACTCCCGAGAGCTCACCCTTGGTGAGAATGACGAGGTCACGCTTCTTCACCAACTGCAGCTCGAGCAACCGCGTGAACAGCGCGCGGTAGAGGCTCTCGGTGGAGTCACCCGGGCAGGTGACGTCGAAGATCACCGGGTAGACGCCGCGGTAGAGCGTCACCCGCCGGCGGGTCGCTTCGTGGCGCGTGAACGCGTAGACCGGAATATCGGAGCGGATGCGCGACATCCACAGGGGCGTGGCGCCCGATTCCGTCAGCGCCACGATGGCGCGCACCTTCATGTGATTGGCCGTGTACATGACGGCCATGGCGATCGCTTCCTCGGTGCCCTGGAACTGGCCTTCCTTGAGGCGCTGCCGGGGGCGGGTGTGGTGGGTGAGCTGATACTTCTCGGCCCCCTCGATGACCTGGGCCATCGCCTGCACCGCCTTGACGGGATAGCGTCCGGCGGCCGTTTCGGCCGACAACATGACCGCATCCGTGCCGTCAATCACCGCGTTGGCGACGTCGCTCACCTCGGCGCGCGTCGGCACCGGGTTCTGGATCATGGACTCCATCATCTGCGTTGCGGTGATCACCACGCGATTGTGGGTGCGGGTCTGATGGATGATGGTCTTCTGCAGGCCGGTGAGCTCCGCGTAGCCCATCTCCACGCCCAGGTCGCCGCGAGCCACCATGACCACATCGCTCGCCTCGATGATGCCGGCGAGATTCTCGACGGCTTCGTGGCGCTCGATCTTGGCGACCAGGCGCGCCTGCCCCCCGGCGGCGCGCAGCAGCGTGCGCGCCTGCTCCATGTCGGCGGCGTCGCGCGCGAACGATACCGCCATGTAATCCACGCCCTCCTCGGCGACGAACTGGATATCCTCGTGGTCACGCGCCGACACCGCGGGCGCCGAGATGCCGCCGCCTTGACGGTTGACGCCTTTGCGATCGGACAGCTCGCCGCCGACGCGCACGCGGGTGTCGATGGTGGTGGCGCCCACGCGTTCGACGACCAGCACGATCTGCCCGTCATTGAGCAGCAGGGTGTCGCCGGCGGCGACGTCACGCGGCAGATCCTGATAGGCGACGCCGACCCTGGCTTCAGTGCCGGCCTTGGGATCGAGCGCGGTGTCGAGCGTGAAAGCGGCGCCTTCCACCAGCTGCACGGGACCCGCGCGAAAACACTCGATGCGGATCTTGGGCCCCCCCAGGTCGAGCAGCACGCCGACGCACTTGTCGGCGCGCTGCGCGGCCTCGCGCACCAGCGCCAGGCGCCGCCGGCGGTCCGCGACCGTGCCGTGCGAGGCGTTGAGGCGCGCAACGTCCACACCGGCGCGCATCATTTCCGTGAGCACCTCGAGTGAGTCGGTGGCCGGCCCCATGGTGGCGACGATCTTGGTGCGTCTCAACATGGCTTAAGCGCGCTCGGCCGCGCGAGCGCGCTCCTCGAGAATGGCGACCGCCGGCAGCGTCTTGCCTTCGACGAACTCGAGGAATGCCCCGCCGCCGGTGGAGATGTAGGAGATGCCGTCCTCGACCCCGTATTTCTCGATGGCGGCGAGCGTGTCGCCGCCGCCGGCGAGCGAGAAGGCCTTGCCGCGCGCGATCGCCTGCGCGATGGCGCGCGTGCCTTCGCCGAACTGCGCGAACTCGAACACCCCCACCGGCCCGTTCCAGATGATGGTGCCGGCGGCCTGCAGCAGCGCGCTGCAGCGGTCGGCGGTGTCCGGCCCGAGGTCGAGAATCAGGTCGTCGGCGCGCACCTCGCTCACCGCACGCACATCCGCGTGCGCCGTGGCGGCGAATTCCTTGCCGACCACGACGTCCGTCGGCAGCAGGATCCGCGTGTCGTGCGCGCGCGCCGTCTCCAGCAGGCGGCGCGCGACGTCCAGCATCTCCGCCTCGTACAGGGACTTGCCCACGGCGACGCCGGTCGCGGCGAGAAAGGTATTGGCGATGCCGCCGCCCACGATCAGCTGGTCGACCTTCTCGAGCAGCGACTCGAGCACCAGCAGCTTGGTGGAGACCTTGGAGCCGCCGACGATCGCCACCAGGGGCCTCGCGGGCTTCTGCAGCGCGCGCTCCAGTGCTTCCAGCTCGCCCACCAGCAGGGGACCTGCGCAGGCCAGCGGCGCGTAGCGCGCCACGCCGTGGGTGCTCGCCTCGGCGCGGTGGGCAGTGCCGAAGGCGTCCATCACGAACACGTCGCACAGGGCGGCCATGCGGCGTGACAGCTGCTCGTCGTTGTCTTTCTCGCCCTTGTTGAAGCGCACGTTCTCGCACAGCACGGCGCTGCCGGCGGCACAATCGACGCCGTCCAGCCAGTGCTTGCGCAGCGGCACGGGTTTGCCGAGCAGCTCCGAGAGGCGCACCGCCACCGGGGCGAGCGAGAGCGCTTCGGTCTCCTGCCCCTCCTTTGGCCGGCCGAGGTGCGAGATGACGAACACCCTGGCGTGCTGATCGAGCGCGTAGCGGATGCTCGCCAGCGCTGCGCGGATGCGGGCATCGCTGGTCACCACCCCTTCGTGCACCGGCACGTTCAGGTCTTCCCTGATGAGGACCCGCTTGTTGCGCAGGTCCGTGTCGGCCATGCGCAATACCATCATGAGGTGCGCGACCACGCCAGCGTGGTGTCGATCATGCGGTTGGAGAATCCCCACTCATTGTCATACCAGGCGCACACCTTGACCAGCGTGCCCTCGATCACCTTGGTGAGCGTCGCGTCGAACACCGAGGAGTGCGCATCGTGGTTGAAGTCCATCGACACCAGCGGCGCGTCGTTGTAAGCGAGGATCCCCTGCAGCGCACCGGCCGCCGCCTGCTGCAGGGCCTTGTTCACTTCCTCCACCGACGTGGCGCGCCGGGCGGTGAAGGTGAGATCCACCAGCGACACGTTGATGGTCGGCACCCGTACCGCGAAGCCATCGAGCCTGCCCTTGAGCTCGGGCAGCACCAGGCCCACGGCGGCGGCGGCGCCGGTCTTGGTCGGGATCTGCGACATGGTCGCCGAGCGGGCACGCCGCAGGTCGGGGTGGTAGACGTCCGTCAGCACCTGATCGTTGGTGTAGGCGTGAATGGTGGTCATGATGCCGGCCGTGATACCCACCTTGTCGTGCAGCACCTTGGCGACGGGCGCCAGGCAGTTGGTGGTGCAGGAGGCGTTGGAGATCACGGTGTAGCCGCTCTTCAGCACGTTATGGTTCACGCCGAACACGATGGTGGCATCGACATCCTCGCCGCCGGGGGCGGAGATCACCACCCTCTTCGCGCCTCCCTTGAGGTGCGCGCCGGCCTTTGCCTTGCTGGTGAACAGTCCCGTGCACTCGAGCACGTAGTCCGCCCCCACCTCGCCCCAGGGAACCTTGGCGGGGTCGCGCTCGGCAAACACGCGGATGCGATCGCCGTTCACCATCATGTAGTCGCCGTCGACCTGCACCTGGCCGGCGAACCTGCCGTGCACGGTGTCGTAGCGTGTCAGGTGCGCGTTGGCCTTGGAGTCGCACAGGTCGTTGAGCGCCACGATCTGCAGCTGCCCGGTGCGCTTGCTCTCGTACAGCGCACGCAGCACGTTGCGCCCGATACGCCCGTAACCGTTGATGCCGACCTTGATTGCCATGCGCTCATTCCTCCAGCAGTTGGCGTATGTGTTGGGAGATATTGTCGGCGGTGAAGCCGAAATGCGCGAACACGTCGGCCGCCTTGCCCGAGGCGCCGAAACGGTCGATGCCGAGCACCCGGCCGGCGCTGCCCACGTAACGCCACCAGCTCTGCGTCGCACCCGCCTCCACGGCCAGGCGGCGCGTCACGGCGCGCGGCAGGACGCTCTCGCGGTACGCGGCCTCCTGCGCGTCGAAGGTCTCGGTCCCCGGCATCGACACCAGCCGCACGCGCCGGCCGGCGGCGTTCGCCGCCGCCACCGCCTGCGCCGCGATGCCGACCTCGGAACCGGTGGCGATCACCACTACTTCAGGCGTGCCGCTGCAATCGAGCAGAACGTAGCCGCCGCGGCGCATGTCGGTGAGCTGCGCCGGCGTGCGCGGCTGCTGCGGCAGCGGCTGGCGGGTGAGCACCAGCGCCGTAGGTCCCTGGCGCTCGATGGCGAGCGTCCAGGCGAGGGCGGTCTCCGCCGCATCACACGGACGCCACAGATTCATGTGCGGCATGGCGCGCAGGCTGCTCAAGTGCTCGATCGGCTGGTGGGTCGGCCCGTCCTCGCCGAGGCCGATGGAGTCATGCGTGTACACCAGGATGACGCGCAGGCTCATCAGGCAGCCGAGCCGCACGGCGTTGCGTGCGTAGTCGGAGAACACCAGGAACGTGCCGCCGTAGACGATGAAGCCACCGTGCAGCGACACGCCGTTCATGATCGCCGTCATGCCGAACTCGCGCACGCCGTAATGCAGGTAGTCGCCCGCTGCCTGTCCGGGCGTGATGGTGCGCGCGCCCTTGAACAGCGTGTTGTTCGACCCGGTGAGATCGGCGGAACCGCCCAGAATCTCCGGCAGCGCGGCAGTGAGCGTGTTCAGCACCGCCTGCGAGGACTGGCGCGTGGCCTGGGGCGCCGCCTGCTCGAGCAGCGTCGCGAGCGTCTGCGCCGCGGTCTGCCGCCAGTCGCGCGGCAGATCCCCGCGCACGCGGCGCTCGAACTCGCGCGCCTCCTCGGGGAACGCCTGCGCGTAGCGCGCCAACAGCTCCCGCCACGCCGCCTCGAGCGCCGCTCCCTTGGCGCGCTGATCCCACGCGGCGCGAATCTCCTCCGGCACCACAAACGGCGCATGAGGCCAGCCGAGCTGCAGGCGCGCCGCGGCCACCTCCTGCGCGCCCAGCGCCTCGCCATGCGCCTCCTTGGTGCCCTGTTTGTGAGGCGCGCCGTAGCCGATGATCGTCTTGCAGCAGATCAGCGACGGACGCTCGCGCGCCGCGCGCGCCGCCTGGATCGCGCGGCTCACCGCGCCGGCATCGAGCCCATCGACGTCTGGCACCACGTGCCAGCCGTAGCCGGCAAAGCGCTCCGGAGTGTTGTCGGTGAACCAGCCGCTCACCTCCCCGTCGATGGAGATGCCGTTGTCGTCGTAGAAGACAATGAGTTTCCCCAGCCCCAGCGTGCCCGCCAGCGAGCAGGCCTCGTGGGACACCCCTTCCATCAGGCAGCCGTCACCGCAGAAGGCGTAGGTGTAGTGATCGACCAGGTTGAAGCCCGGACGGTTGAACTGCGCTCCGAGCAGCCGTTCCGCGAGCGCCATACCGACCGCGTTGGCGAGTCCCTGGCCCAGCGGCCCCGTCGTGGTCTCGATACCGCAGTGCGGGTCGTATTCGGGGTGGCCGGGCGTTTTGCTGCCGAGCTGGCGGAAGTGCTGCAGGTCCTCGATGGTGAGCGGGTAGCCGGTAAGATACAGCAGCGAATACAACAGCATCGAGCCGTGACCGTTCGAGAGCACGAAGCGATCGCGGTCCGCCCAGCGCGGATTTGCCGGGTTGTGCCGCAGAAAATCCCCCCACAGGACCTGGGCGATGTCGGCCATGCCCATCGGCATGCCGGGGTGTCCGGAGTTCGCGCGCTCCACCGCGTCCATGGACAGTGCGCGGATGGCGTTGGCGAGTTCGCGGCGTGTAGTCATGCGGCTCTTGGGGCGGCGCGCGGCCGCCTGCTCAGTCTCCGACGGCAGGTGCCGCGCTTCGGCTCGAGGCGCGCGCACGGTGCAGGGGCGCGCATTCTCCACCAGTCGCGCCCGTTGCTCAATCGGGCTGGCATAATCCAAGGACCTGAGCCGGCGTACGCTCCGAGGCGACTTAAGTTCCCGCAGACGCGACTTGGGCGCGGGCCTGTTTCACATTACGCGCACACGGGAGCGATACGGGGTCATGTCGCACGCGGCTGACGCCCCTCGCGCGGCGACCTGGTTCACTGCCTGCGCCACAGGGGCTCTGCTACGCTCCCGTCATGAGCGCAGTGCGTCTGACTCACTTTACCGACCCGCACCTCTACGGCGACGAAAACGAATCGCTGCGTGGAGTGGCGACGCTGCCGGCGCTGACCGCGGCGCTGGCCCACGCGCGTGCGCGCGACTGGCCACCGGATGCGCTGCTGGTGACCGGTGATCTCGTGCAGGATGACCCGGCGGGATACCCGCACTTCCGCCGCCTGTTTGGTGCGCTGGGGCTGCCGGTGCTGTGCCTGCCCGGCAATCACGACGAGCCCCAGGCCATGCAGCGCGAGCTCTCCGGAGAGCCCTTCGTGCTCGGCGGTTTCGTCGACCTGGGGCGCTGGCGTATCGTGCTGCTCGACAGCTGCCTGCCGGGCTCGGCCAGCGGCGCCCTGAGCGCGCCGGCCCTCGCCGCGCTCGAGGAGGCCCTGGCAGGCGCCGGCACGCGCCATTGCATGGTGTGCCTGCACCACCATCCGGTGCCGATGGCCAGCCGCTGGCTCGATCGCGTGGGGCTGACGAATGCGGCCGAATTCCTGCATGTCATCGACGGGCATCGTAACGTACGCGCCATCATGTGGGGCCATGTACATCAGAGTTACGACGCCCTGCGCCAGGGCGTGCGGCTGCTGGCGACGCCTTCGACCTGCGCGCAGTTCCTGCCGAACGCCGACGAATTCGCGGTGGACCGCCGCCCGCCGGGCTATCGCACGCTCGAGCTGCACGCCGACGGCTCGCTGCTGACGGAGGTCGTATGGGTCGAACGGCATGCCGGTGGTTCCTCGCGCTCGGCCTGCTCGGCAGCCTGACCGCTCACGCCGCCGGCCCGGTGTGGGCAGTCCGCGGCGCACACAACACCGTATACCTGGCAGGTTCCGTGCACTTGCTGCCGGCGCAGGACGCAGTGCTGCCGTCGGCGTTCGACCGCGCCTACGCGGACTCGGGCCAGCTCGTGATGGAGCTCGATCTGGGCCAACTCGATCCGCTGCAGGTGGCCGGCTGGATGACGGAGCATGGCGCGCTGCCGGCCGGCAGTACGCTGCGTGGCGTGCTCGGGGAGCCGCGCTACACGCGTGTCAGTGCCGCGGCGGCCGACCTCGGCCTCTCGATGGAGCTTCTCGACGGCCAGTCGCCCTGGGTCGTGGGGATCGAGCTCGCCGACCTCCAGTACCTGCATCTGGGGTTCGATCCGCAACAGGGCGTCGAGGCGCAGCTCGTGCAGCGCGCGCAATCCGACAGCAAGCCGACCGCGGGCCTGGAGACTCTGTCCGAAGAGCTCGGCAGTCTGGAGACGCTGTCTCGCGAGGATCAATTGCGGCTGCTCGACCAGACGCTGAGTGAGCTGAAGGAGTCCGCCGGCGAGATGC
>Ga0209027_1000467_pt1 | contig 14292 bp, 9 predicted proteins | sample GraSoi013_1_20cm_3_FD_185821 | JGI IMG/M metagenome (GOLD analysis project Ga0209027, IMG submission 185821) | Grasslands soil microbial communities from the Angelo Coastal Reserve, California, USA - Sample 09_27_2013_1_20cm (SPAdes) (version 2) | ecosystem: Environmental > Terrestrial > Soil >...
CAGGTGAAAGCGCGCGAGATCCGCCGTTTGCAACTCGCCGCCGAGCGGGGCCGGACCCTCGGCGTGCTGTTTCGTCCACGGCGAGCGGCGCGCGAGGCAACGGCCGCGGTGTTGCGCCTGAGTCTGCAGCCGATGGTCACGGGGGTGCGCATCACGCTTTTGAAGGGCCGGGGCGCCCTGCGCGGTGCGGTCGATCTCTCACGGCCCGGCTGGCCGGTTTGAATTTGCGGAAAGGCATGCGCCCGCACGTCCTACGAGCCGCCCCCGACAAGGCAGGCCAGTCGGCTTTGCCTGCGGACGCAGGACGGGTCCAACCGCGGGCTGCACCACCGAGCATCACCGGCCGGCATGCGGCCGGCGGGCGGGCGGGCGAGTTATGGGCCGGCCTGCATCTGCCGGGAATCAATCCGCAGAAGCTGCAGCAGCTTGCGGTCTGCGCACAACGGTTCACGCCGCGCGTGAGCCTGGCGCCGCCGGATGGCCTGCTGCTGGAAGTGCAGGGGAGCCTGCACCTGTTCGCGGGGGTGGCGGGACTGCGCTGCGCGCTCAGCAACGAGTGCCTGCGCCTGCAGGTGCAGCCGGTGCTGGCGTTCGCGCCCGCGGCGCTGGCGGCGCTGGTAGCGGCCCGTGCCGGCAAGCCCCTCGCGGTGATGGATCCGGCCCAGCTCACCGGACAGCTGGCGCCTTTGCCGCTCGCGAGCCTGCGCTGGCCGCCGGACACGCTGGCGCGCCTGGCGCGCATGGGTGTGCGCACCATCGGTGCGGCGCTGCGCTTGCCGCGCGCCGGCTTTGCGCGCCGCGTAGGCAGTGAGCAGCTCGCCATGCTCGATGTGCTCACCGGACGCATGCCGGAAGCGCGCGTTACTTTCCACGCCCCCGAGCGCTTCCGCCGTCGCCGTGAGCTCGATTGCGAGCTGGAAAATCATGCCTTGCTGCTCGCCGCGCTCGCCCCGCTATTCGCCGATCTCGGCGCCTTCCTGAGAGCACGCCAGTGCGGCGTCGTGGAGCTCGAGTGCCGGCTGACGCACCGCCATGTCCCGGCGACGCGTTGCGTGGTGCGGCTCGCGGCTCCGGCAACCGATGTGCACCGTCTCGCCGGGCTTCTCGGCGAGCGCTTGAGCGCGCTCGACCTGCCGGAACCGGCGCGCGCCTGCGAGCTGCGCGCCGACGCCCTGGTGCCGTATCTGCCGGGCAGCAACGCTCTGTGGCAACCCGGCGAGCACGGCGGCAGCGCCGGCAACGAGGCCTGTGGACTCATCGAGCGTCTGCGCGCACGCCTGGGTTTCGAGGCGGTGCATGGTCTCACGGGGCTTGCGGCACACCGGCCCGAAAGCGCCTGGGCGTTTACCGAGCCACCGCCCGCCGCCAGCCGCCGCGGCGCGCACCCCGGCTGCAGCGCGCAGGGACCGGCCGCCGGCCGACGTCCCCTGTGGCTGCTGCCCGCGCCGCAGCCGCTGAGCGTGCGGGACGGGCTGCCCCGGCGCCGCGGTCCGCTGCGTCTGGTGAGTGAACCGGAACGCATCGAGACCGGCTGGTGGGACGGCGGAGAAATCGCGCGCGATTACTACACCGCCGTCGACATCCATGGGGTGCGGCTGTGGGTGTTCCGCGAGCGCGCCGCGCCGCATCGCTGGTTTCTGCACGGCGTATTCGGATGAGCCTCTTAAGCGCATCCGTGATCACAAAAAAGCATTTCCGGGGCCGCCGCAAGTACGTCCCTGTAGGCTGCGGGCGCGCCTTTCTGCGCTATCGCAATCCTGCGCCGCGCAGAAAGCCTGGGATTTGCCATCCCTGGCAAATCCCGCTCGGCGCGCTGCGCCTCGCCCCTGGCGCGCACGCCCCCGGAAATACTTTTTTGCGCTCACGTCTGCGCGTATGACATGTCACTCCTCCCGACATCGCACGAGTCCGCGTCCGGCGCAACGGCGCTGCCGCAGTATGCAGAGCTGCATTGCCTGTCCAACTTCACTTTCCTGCGCGGCGCCTCGCATCCGCACGAGCTGGTGGAGCAGGCGGACTCACTCGGCTACGCCGCCCTCGCGATCACCGACGAGTGCTCGGTCGCCGGCGTGGTGCGGGCGCACATGGCGGCGAAGGATCGGCGCCTGAAGCTCATCATCGGCTCGGAGTTTCGCCTGGTCTGCGGACTCAGGCTGGTCGCGCTCGCCATCGACCGGCGCGGCTACGGACGGTTGTGCCGCCTCATCACCCGCGGCCGGCGCGCGGCCGACAAGGGACACTACTCGCTCGCGCGCGCCGACCTCGAGGCCGTGGGCCTGGAGCAGTGCTTCATCCTGTGGGTGCCTGCGGCACAGCCCTCGCCCTCCGAGCTGAGCTGGCTCGCCGGGCGCTTCCCGGGCAGGGTGAGGATCGCGGTCGAGCTGCTGCGCGAGGGAGGCGATCGCGAGCGGCTCGCCGCGCTCGAGCAGCTCGGCGCTCAGTACGCGGTGCCGCTCGTGGCCAGCGGCGACGTCCACATGCACGTGCGGGCGCGCCGGCGACTGCAGGACGCCCTGACCGCGATCCGCCTGAAGGTGCCGATCGCGAAAGTCGGCCTGCGGCTGTACGCCAACGGCGAGCGGTATCTGCGCGAGCGCGAGCGACTCGCGCGGCTCTATCCACGAGAGCTGCTCGAGTCGAGCGTGGAGCTCGCACTCGGCTGCGGCTTCTCGCTCGATGAGCTGCGCTATGAGTATCCTCGCGAGCTCGTGCCGCCGGGGCAGACCCCGGCGAGCTACCTGCGCCGGCTCACCTGCGAGGGCGCGCACTGGCGCTGGCCGGACGGCGTGCCGCAGCGCGAGCACGAGGCCATCGAGCGCGAGCTCGCGCTCATCGCCGAGCTGCGCTACGAGCCTTACTTCCTCACCGTGCAGGACATCGTCGCCTACGCGCGCCGTCAGGGGATTCTGTGTCAGGGCAGGGGCTCGGCGGCGAACTCGCGCGTGTGCTACTGCCTGGGGGTGACCTCGGTGGACCCGCAGCGCGGCGCGGCGCTGCTGTTCGAGCGCTTCATCTCACGCGAGCGCAACGAGCCGCCCGACATCGACATCGATTTCGAGCACGAGCGGCGCGAGGAGGTGCTGCAGTACGTCTACCGCAAGTACGGCCGCGAGCGCGCGGCGCTCGCCGCGACCGTCATCATGTACCGGCCGCGCAGCGCGCTGCGCGACCTTGGCAAGGTCTTCGGTCTCTCGGCCGCCGACAGCGGGCGGCTGGCGAATGTCATGCAATGGTGGGATGGGAGCGCCGCGATCGCGCAACGCGTGCGCGAGGCAGGTTTCGATCCAGCCAGCCCCTGGCTCGCAGGTCTGCTGCCGCTGGCGCATGAGCTGGTGAGCTTCCCGGGTTTTCCGCGCCATCTGTCGCAGCACGTCGGCGGCTTCGTGATCTCGGAAGGGCTGCTCGAGGAGCTGGTGCCCATCGAGAACGCGGCCATGCCGGAGCGCACCGTGGTGCAGTGGGACAAGGACGACCTCAACGATCTCAAGCTGCTGAAAGTGGATCTGCTGGCGCTCGGGATGCTGACGGCGCTCAAGCGCGCCTTCACGCTCGTCAACGACTTTCGCGGCACCCATCACGCTCTCGGCGAGCTGCCCGCCGAGGATCCGCGGGTGTACGCCATGATCTCGCGCGCCGACACCATCGGTGTGTTCCAGATCGAGTCGCGCGCGCAGATGGCCATGCTGCCGCGCCTGAAGCCGCAGTGTTACTACGACCTCGTCATCGAGGTGGCGATCGTGCGCCCGGGCCCCATCCAGGGCGACATGGTGCACCCGTATCTGCGACGCCGCTGCGGGGCGGAGCCGGTGGAGTATCCGGGCGAGCAGGTGCGCGAGGTGCTGCAGCGTACCCTCGGCGTGCCGATCTTCCAGGAACAGGTGATGAAGATTGCGATCGTGGCGGCGGGCTTCTCGCCGGGGGAGGCGGATGCGCTGCGCCGCGCGATGGGCGCCTGGAAGAGGACCGGGGGGCTCGATCCGTTTCGCGAGCGGCTGCTCGAGGGGATGCACGCCAACGGCTATCCGCAGGAGTTCGCGCAGCGCATCTTTCAGCAGATGCTGGGTTTCGGCGAGTACGGTTTTCCCGAAGCTCATGCCATGAGCTTCGCGCTGCTGGTGTACGACTCCGCCTGGCTCAAGTGCTACGAGCCCGCGGCCTTCACCTGCGCGCTGCTCAACAGTCAGCCCATGGGCTTCTATGCGCCTGCGCAGCTGGTGCGCGACGCGCGCGCCCACGGCGTCGAGGTGCGGGCGGTGGATGCCTGCGTGAGCGAGTGGGATGCGACGCTCGAGCGGCGCGCGGACGGGGAACCGGCGCTGCGGCTTGGCATGCGGCTGGTGAAATCCCTGTCACAGGCGGGCGTGATGCGGCTGCTCGCGGCGCGCACCCAGCGGCCCTTTGCGAGCGTGTCGGATCTGGCCACCCGCGCGGCGCTCGACCGCGGCGACCTCGAGGCTCTGGCCGCGGCCGGAGCGTTGGCTTCCTTGAGCGGCAACCGGCATCTGGCCTTCTGGGAAGTCGCCGCCCGCGAGCGCCCCATGCCGCTCGGCTTCGCGCCCGCACGCCGTGCCGATCTGGAGGAGGGCCGGCCGCTGCTCGCCGCGCCCTCCGAGGGTGAGGGCATTGCGGCGGACTACGCCTCCCTCGGGCTTACCCTGGGAAGGCATCCGCTGGCGCTGCTGCGCGCGCGGCTCGCCGCGGCGGGGCTCTCGCCGGCGAGCGAGGTGGCGTGCGCCGCAAACGGCGCCTCGGTGCGCACCGCTGGCATCGTGCTCATGCGCCAGCGCCCCTCGACCGCGAGCGGCGTCACCTTCGTCACGCTCGAGGACGAGAGCGGCCAGGTGAACGTCATCGTCTGGGAGCGGGTGGGGCGCGCGCAGCGCCGCGCTCTCATCGAGTCACGCCTGCTCGAGGTGCACGGCGAGCTGCAGCAGCAGGACGGCGTCACGCATCTCATCGCCCGGCGGCTGATCGATCGCTCCGCGCTCCTTGGCGAGCTCCTGACGCGCTCGCGGGATTTTCACTGAAGTCCCTGCCCGAAGTGCCTCCCACATCCCCGGGCCCCTCCCTTGAAGACCCCATGCGCCAGGGGATTACGCCCCGATTTCCTCCGCGAACCCCGGGTGAGATCATGGCGGCGGCCACGGAAGGCGTTCGTCACCGACAATCAATACAGGGAGCGGTAGGCCATGAGCGCGCGAGCGGTGCAACTGTTCTGCTACCTGGGCTCTCTCCTGCTCTTTGGCTGCGGGGGTGGTGGTGGCGGCTACGGAGGCGGTGGCGGAGGCGGTGGCGGCGGCGGAAGTCCCACCGTAACTGGCAAGGGTTTTGCGCCCTCGACCGGCCCTGGCGATACGGCGGGATATTTCCCGGTTGGCGCCGGTGACCAGTGGGAGTTCAACTACTCCACCACGGACCCCAAAGCCTCCGCCGCAGCCGGCGTGGTCACTCTCGCCGTCAACGGAACCAAGGCGGTGCTGGGAGCGACGGCCACTGTTCTCACCCAGACGAATTCGACCAGCTCGAGCGGCGGCTTCGATGAGTACTTCGGCGTCTCTCCCGGGGGAGTGACGAACCTCGGAAACACGAACGCGGGCGACCCGATCACTCCGCTGATCGTTCCCTACGTGCAGCTCCTCTTTCCCGTACAGCTCGGCATGCAGTCGAGCCTGACGGGCCAGAACCTGCCCGCCGGCAACGATGCAAGCGGTCACGCCATCACGCTCGACATGGGGCAGACGACCGCGAACTCATCCATCGAGAGCGTGGATGTGCCGGCCGGTTCCTACGCCAACGCCCTGAAACAGGTGACGACGATCAATGGCACCGCGCACGACAACGGTCAGTCGGGTGCCGTCACCGGCACAGAGACGACCTGGCTCGTGCCGGGCATCGGCATCGTCAAGGACACAAACAGTGCGATGTCGGTGGCGCAGACGATCAGCTCCAGCGCCGAGCTGCGCTCGGCCACAGTCAACGGTCAGACGCACGGGCTGGGAGTCGCCCGGGATCTGGTGGCGGTCAGCCCGGCAATGGCTTCGATCTATGCGCCGGCGGTGCCGGTTATCGCATCCGACGGCACGAATTTCCTCATCGTGACGCCGCGTGCCAGTGTCTCGGGCGGGGCCTCGCAGCAGAACTGGCAAGGAACCCTGGTTGCTGCGGATGGCACCGTCCTGAGTTCATTCAACATCACCCCGCCCGTCAGCACCACGCTGTCCTGCGGTGGGGGGCCGTTTGCGGTGGCCGGATTCGACGGCACCAACTACCTGGTCGTGAGCGAGAACAGCCACTGCGCGACCTCGCAGCCGACCACGCTCGATGCAGTGGTCATCTCACCCGCGGGAACCATCGTCGCTGGCCCGAGTACCGTGGCGAATCCCGCGGATCCGAGTGGGGGCACGGGTACGTTCTATCAGGCACTCGGCTTCGACGGCAGCCAGTATCTGCTCATTTACGTGCAGCATCTGGTTATCGGCACTCAACTCTATGGCGTGTTCATTGCGCCGGCGACGGCGCAGGCGAGCGGAGCGGCTTTCCCGATTGCGCCGGATACCGCCTTCCAGGACAGCCCGGCGGTGGCGTTCGACGGCACCAACTACCTAGTCGCCTGGGTCGAGGAACCGGGGCTGCTCGAGGCCGTGCGCGTGTCGGCGGCGGGGGCGGTTCTGGATGCCACACCGATCGGCATTGCGCTTCAGTCGTCGCTTTGCTGCGGTTACCTGTCTCCCAGCGTCTCTTTCGACGGCACGAACTATCTCGTGACCTACCGCGACCCCCGCGGTCAGAGCAGCACCTTCAACGCGACCGTTTCAGCCGCACGAATCTCCAAGGCGGGGGTACTGTTGGACGGTACGCTCGCCGCGGCCGGGATTGTCGTGACGTCGGCACCGGGGGTACCGCTCGGACACGTGGCGAGCGTGTTCAGGGATGGCGCACACTGGATCGTGTGGGAAGGCGGCACTCGCAACGGGCTATCCGCTTCGCGAGTGTCTCCGGCGGGGCTCGTGCCGAGCGCGTGGCAGAACGGTTTCCCGCTGGTGCCGGCGACCGGCGAAGTTAGCTCTCCGGCCATCGCCGCAGGCGGCAGTGCCGGCTACGTCACCTGGCTGCATGGGCAGGGGACCTCGCCGGAGACCACCTCGCTTGCAGGGCTCGCGGTCTTCCCGTAGCGGACCCTGAGGTCAGCGCGCAGTGCCGCTGCATGCCGGCGCGTGTGAGCGTCTTGGTCAGCGCGGGGGCCTGCGGCGGCCCCTGCGCGGCGTATCGCCGTCGTCGCCGATCTCGTAATCCTCGAAATCGCTGGTGAGCTCGGCGGTGTGCTTGTCCTCGAGCAGCCGCTCGAGCCGGCGCCAGGCCGGGTCGCCGACCTTCTGCCCGCGGCGCTTGGCGAGATCAAGATCCTTGATGACCTGATCAAGATCGACGTCGCCGTCCTCCGCAACAGGCTCGTCGGCTTCCTCGTCTTCGAATTCCTCTGATTCCGGCTTCTCGCTCATGCGGGACGGCCTGCGGGAATTGCACGGCGCGAACTTAAAACAGATCACCCGGCAACTGCAACGCTGCCCGTGCAGTTTGTGAACCGGTGCCGGGTTTGACCCGCCAACGGCCGCCCCAGCGTCAGTGGATCAGCTGGTTCATCTGGAAGATGGGCAGCAGCATTGCAAAAACGATGCCCATGACGAACAGGCCCATGACGATGATCAGCAGCGGACCGAGCAGCCCCACCAGGGCGGACAGCAGCCCGTCGAGCTCGCGTTCCTGGCTGATCGCGGCCCGCTCGAGCATGTTTTCCAGCTGCCCGCTCGACTCGCCGCTGGAAATGAGGTGGATGGTCATGGGCGGGAACATGCGGCTGAGCCCGAGCGAGCGCCCGATCGGGGCGCCCTCGCGCACCCGCGCGGCCGCATCCGCCACCGCATCGCGCATCGGCAGGTTGGTCACCACTTCGCCTGCGATGCGCAATGCCTCGAGCACCGGCACGGAGCTGGCCGACAGGATGCTGAAGGTGCGCGTGAAGCGCGCGGTGTTGAAGCCGCGCGTCAGCTTGCCGAGCAGCGGCAGGCGCAGCTGGAACCGATGGTAGCGGCGCCGCGCCGCCGGGTCGCGCTGCCAGCGCCGGAACAGCACGAAGGCGATGACGGCCGCGGCGGCCAGATACAAACCGTAGTCGCGGAAGAAGCCGCTGGTTGCGATCAGGACTCGGGTGATCAGCGGCAGCTTGGCCTTGCTGGTCTCGAAGACCGCCACCACCTTGGGCACCACGAATGCCAGCAGCAGCGACACGATGCCAAAGCACATCACCGTCAGCACGATCGGATAGAGCATCGCCGCCAGCACCTTCTGGCGAATCTGCTCGCGGCTCTCGGTGTAGTCGGCCAGCCGCTCGAGCACGTCGTCCAGGTGCCCGGCCTGCTCGCCCGCCGCCACGGTGGCGCGATAGATCTCGGGAAAGACGCGCGGGAATTCCGCGAAGCCGTCGGCGAGAGTGTGGCCCTCCATGACGCGCGCGCGCACGCCGAGTACGATGCTCTGCACCCGCGGCTTCTCGGTCTGCTGCGAAACCGCGAGCAGCGCCTCCTCCAGCGGCAACCCGGCGCGCGCCAGCGTGGCCAGCTGCCGGGTGAACAGCGACAGGGCCGTAGGCGAGACGCGCCGGGCGAAGCTGAAGGAGCGCTGGCGCCGGGCTTCCTTTTGCGCGACCTCGGTGACCGAGACCGGCAGCAGCTGCTGCTCGCGCAGCAGCTGGCGGATGTGGCGCGGCGTGTCGCCTTCGAGGATGCCCTTGCGCTCGCGGCCGCCGGCATCGAGGGCGGTGTATTCGAACGCGCCCATCAAGTCGCGGGCACGGCGGTTTCAATCTTCGCGCGTGACACGCAGCACTTCCTCGATCGTGGTCTCGCCGCGCAGCACCTTGGCGCGGCCGTCGTCGCGGATCGAGGGCGTGCTGAGCCGCGCGTGGCGCTCGATCTCCTGCTCCGAGACACCGTCGTGAATCATGGTGCGCATGGGGTCATCGACCACGATCAGCTCGTAGATGCCCGAGCGGCCGCGATAGCCGCCGGTGGCGTCCCGGCCCGGGCGGTACAGCGTGGGCAAGGGCTCGTCGGAGCGCAGGTTGAGGAGCCGGCGCTCGGACTCACCCGCCTGGAAGGGTTGCTTGCTGTCGGGGCTCAGCACGCGCACCAGGCGCTGCGCCAGCACCCCTATCAGGCTCGAGGACAGCAGGAACGGCTCGATCCCCATGTCGCGCAGACGCGTGATGGCGCCCGCGGCGGTGTTGGTGTGCAGCGTCGAGAGCACCAGGTGGCCGGTGAGGCTCGCCTGTACCGCGACCTGCGCGGTCTCGAGGTCGCGGATTTCGCCGATCATGACCACATCGGGGTCCTGGCGCAGGATGGCGCGCAGGCCGCGGGCGAAGGTCATCTCGACCTTGGTGTTCACCTGGGTCTGGCCGATGCCGTCGATGTAGTACTCGATCGGGTCCTCGACCGTCATGATGTTGCGCGTGTTGTCGTTGAGGCGCTCGAGCCCGGCGTACAGCGTGGTGGTCTTGCCCGAGCCGGTGGGTCCGGTGACCAGGAGGATCCCGTGCGGTTTGTGGATCAGCTCGTCGATGAGCTGCTGGGTGCGCGCGTCCATGCCGAGGGAGTCGAGGTCGAGCTTGCCGGCCTGCTTGTCGAGGATACGCAGCACCACGCGCTCGCCATGTCCGGAGGGGATGGTGGAGACGCGTACGTCGACCGCCCGGCCGGCGATCTTCAGGCTGATGCGTCCGTCCTGCGGCAGGCGCTTCTCGGCGATGTCGAGCCGCGACATGACCTTGATGCGCGACACCACCAGCGGCGCCACCGCGCGCCGCGACTGCAGCACCTCGCGCAGCACGCCGTCGACGCGGAAGCGCACCACCAGGCGGTTCTCGAACGGCTCGACGTGGATATCGGAGGCGCTCTCCTTGACCGCCTGGGTGAGCACCGCATTGATCAGGCGGATGATCGGTGCGTCGTCATCGCTGTCCAGCAGGTCCGCCTGCTCGGGCAGATCCTGTGCCAGATGCGCAAGGTCGGTCGTCTCATCCAGCCCGCCCATCGCCTCCATGGCATCCGAGCCGGCCTCGTAGGCCTGGCGCAGCAGCTCATCGAACTGCGCGTCCGGCACGCGCTCGAGCCTGAGCGAGCGGCGCAGGTAACGGCGCACTTCGGCGAGCGCTTGCGGGGAGGCGGTATCGCGGTAGGTGCATTCGGCCACGCCGTCGACCACGCGGTTGACGAGCACGCCATGGCGCTTGGCGAACGCAAAGGACAGCCGCCGCTCCGGGGCGCCCTCGACATCGCTCATGGCTTGCCCTGTGGCGGGGGTGCCGGTGGCGGGGACGCCTGGGGCGCGGGCGCCGCGCTGGCGTCGGGCGCGGCTACGCCGGGCGATGCGGGCGCGCCGGAAGGCGAGGCGCCCGGCCCGCTCGAGCCGCCGGGCTTGGGCGGCGGCGGCTCGAGCTTGCCGCGCGATACGCCCGGCAGCAGTGGCAGGGCCTCGCGCCGGTTGAGGTCCTTCTGCTGATCCATCATGTAGTTGTACTTGAGGTCCGTCTCGAACGCCGCCTGCGCCGGATCGCGCAGGATCTTCGGGCGGATGAACAGGATGAGGTTGTTCTTGGTCGAGGTGGCGTTGCGCGTCTTGAACAGCAGCCCGATGAGCGGAATGTTGCCGAGGTAGGGCACGCGCTGCTCACCCTTGACGCTGTTGTCCTCGATCAGCCCGCCGAGCACCACCACGCCGCCGTCCTCGATGAGCACCGTGGTGGTGATGGTGCGCTTGTTGGTGACCAGGTCGACCGCGCCGGCGGGCTTCTGACCGATGCTCGAGCTCTCGATCGAGATCTTGAGCATCACCGACGTCCCTTCAGCGGAGATGGTGGGCGTCACCTTGAGGATGGTGCCGACTTCCTGGCGCTGAATCGTCTGGAACGGATTGACGCTGCCACCGGTGACCGCCGTGGTGTTGGTGAACTGGCCGGTGACGAACGGGACTTCCTGCGCGACCTTCAGTTCCGCTTCCTGGTTGTCCATGGTCACCGCCGAGGGTGTGGCGACGACATTGGTGTTGGTGTCGCCGCGGATGGCGCGCACCATGGCCGCGAAGTTCACCCCGGTGCCGGCGATGCGGCCGATGCCGATGGTGGTGCCCTGCAGCAGCGCGGTGGAGGCATTGGCGGGGCTCTGGATCGCGCCCGCCAGATCCACGATGCTGGTGCCGCCGACCGGACTCACGAAGCTGCCGGCGGGGACGTTGTCCCCCTTGGAGAACGCCGCCCAGTTGATACCCAGCTCGGCACTCTTGTCGACGTCGACCTCGGCGATGATCGCCTCGACCAGCACCTGCGGGCGGCGGATGTCGAGCTTGTCGACGATGTCCATCACCGCGCGCATGATCTTCGGCGGCGCGGTGATCACCAGCGCGTTGTTGGTCGGATCGGCCCACACCATGGCGTTCTTCTCCGCCTGCGCCAGCGGCGAGGCCTGCCCGCCCGCGCCGGTCGCGCCCGGGGCCGCCTGGGCGATGCCGGTGATCTGCTCCTTGAGTTTCGGGGCGATCTTCTCCGCGTTCGCATAGTGCAGGTAGCGCACGCGGGTGTCGCCGCCGGCCTCGAGCGGGGTGTCCAGGTGCGCGATGAGCGCGCGTATCCGCAGCCGCTGCGCCTGATCGCCGCCGATCAGCACGCTGTTGGAGCGCTCGTCCGCGACCACCTTCACGGCGACGCCTTCGGTGGCGGCGGCCCCCTGGTAGAAGGAGTTCACCACGCGCACGATCTCGGACGCCGAGGCATTCTGCAGCGACACGATTTCCGGGTCCTGGTTTGCGACCTGGTCGATGCGCCGGATGATGCGGACCATGCGATTCACGTTACTGGCGCGGTCGGAGATGATCAGGATATTGGACGAGGGGTAGGCGGCGAGATGGCCATACTGCGGGATCATCGGCCGCAGGATCGGCACCAGCTGCGCCGCGCTCACGTTCTTCACGTCGATCACCTGGGTCACGATCTCGTCCGAGGTGGCGCTCAGGTGATCGGGCAGGTCGATGGAGGGCATCTGGCGCGCGTTGGCATCGGGGAGGATCTTGACCACGTCCCCGGCCGGCACGGCGATGAAGCCGTACACCTGCAGGATGGACAGGAACGCCTCGTAGAACGCCGCCGGCGACAGCGCGGTCGAGGACAGCATGGTCACCTGCGCGCGCACGCGCGGATCGATGATGAAGTTCTTGCCGGTCGCGGCGGCCACGGCTTCCGCGATCTGCGTGATGTCGGCGTCCTTGAAGTTGGGAGTGATGCGCTGCGCCTGCGGCGCCTGCTGTGCCTGCTGCGCCTGCTGCGCCTGCTGCGCGGAGGCGAGCGAGGCCGCCGCCAGAACCGCCAGCGCGCACACTGCAAATGAACGAAAGCCTGTCACTGGATCTACCCCCCGAAAAAAGCGCGCCGGCCGGCTACTGGTTGCTGCTGTCCCCGCCCGGCACTTCGGCGGGCGGCGGCACCTGCGGCATGGGCATCGGCGGCATGGGCATCGGCGGCTGGTCGGCCGGCGGCACCGCCGCCGCCAGGCCCTCCGCTTCCTGCGCGACCTGGGCGATGTTCAGGGTGAGCTCCTGCTGCTGGCCGCCGCGAATGAGCGTGACGCGCGCCTCGCTCGAGCTGCCCAGGGTGCGCAGGATCTGCTCGCCGCGCTCGCGATCATCCAGCGGCGTGCCGTTGATCGCCGTCACCTGGTCCCCGGCGCGCAGACCCAGGCGCAGGAACGCGGCGCGGTTGCGCCCCGGGTACACCCGGAAACCGTTCATGCGGTGGCTGGCAGGGTCGAGCACCGCCTGCGGCCGCAGCACATCCGCGAGCAGCCCCGGCTGCTCGCTGATCATGCGGCGCATGCGCTCGATCGCCGGGTTCTCGCTCGGCAGCGCGGCGCTCGAAGGCGGCGGGGCGTTACCCGCGTTCGTCTGGCGCGGCAGGGACAGGGACTCGAGCCGTCCGTCGCGATCGATCACCACCCGATCGTTGTAGACCGAGTGCAGCTTCGCCCCGCCGGGAACGCCGTCTCCGACCGCATACACTTTCGCGGTTTGTGCGCTCTGTCCGAGGATTGCGAGGCCGTATTGCGGATCATTGCCGGCGATGATTCCGGTCAGCACCAGTGGCATGCTCGTCTGCGGGGCGTCGGCCCCCTCCTGCTTCAGAGCCGGCGCCGCGCCGAACAGGTGGGCACTGGTGATGGCCGCCAGGTCGAGCACTCGGGAGCGCAGCGGTGCGTGGCGCACGCCGGCACCGGCGCCGCTGCGGCTGGCGGCGGCCAGATCGGTCAGGATCAGCGCGGCCTGCACGGCGAGCGCGATCACGAGGATCCAGGTGGCAATCCGTGGCCCATCGCGCAGCAGCCGCGCGCGCCAGCGATCGCTCGCCGGCAGAGCGTCGAGCCAGGAAGCGGCGTTCATGGGCAGACCGGCATGGGCTTAATGGTAGTCCTCGAGGCGCCTCGCCCGCGTGCCCTGAAGCGCACGCGCCGGCGCGCCGGGCTGGGTGCGGCGGCGCAATCATACGGGTGTGGCGCTTGCGCTCTCAAGCGATTGTTTCTGCAGGAGTAACTACCGCCCATTCTGGCAGGCTTGTGTTGCCGTTTCGCGACCCCTATAAAGCACTCATGCCCGATCCGCATCTGGTCCGCCCCGACACCGGCGTCGTCGTCGAGGAGGCGCAGCCGAAGGTCAAACAGCCGCCGCTCTACCGGGTCGTGCTCCTGAACGATGACTACACCCCCATGGAGTTTGTGGTCGATGTGCTGGAAAAGTTCTTCGCGCTGAACCGCCCGGCGGCAACGCGCATCATGCTCGAGGTCCACACCCGGGGTAAGGGGGTCTGTGGGGTCTTCACATACGAGATCGCTGAAACTAAGGTGGCGCAGGTGACGACGTATGCGCGGGACCACCAGCACCCGCTCATGTGCACGCTCGAGGAGGCCTGAGCCGCTGTGCTCACACGGGGAACGGTTTGCCCTGAACGCTCAACCTGAAAGGTCCGTCTAAAGTGCTGTCCAACGAGCTCGAGTACTGTCTCAACGACGCGTTCCACCAGGCGCGCGAGGCGCGTCACGAGTACCTGACGGTCGAGCACCTGCTGCTCGCGATCCTCGATACCCCCAAGGTGCGCGAAGTGCTGCGCGCCTGCGGCGCGGACACCATCAAGCTCAAACAGGAGCTGAAGGAGCACATCGACTCCTCGACCCCGCGGCTCGAGGAGGGCGAGGAACG
>Ga0209027_1000468_pt1 | contig 14279 bp, 15 predicted proteins | sample GraSoi013_1_20cm_3_FD_185821 | JGI IMG/M metagenome (GOLD analysis project Ga0209027, IMG submission 185821) | Grasslands soil microbial communities from the Angelo Coastal Reserve, California, USA - Sample 09_27_2013_1_20cm (SPAdes) (version 2) | ecosystem: Environmental > Terrestrial > Soil >...
GAGGAAGCGCGATGTCCGTAGCGGACAGAGAAGCGGATGAAAATCGTATATTTCATGTATGAACGGTAGTAGTATACGATTTACAGGCGAAATGCTCTCATAGTACGATAGTCATCGACAAAAAGTAGGAGCCGATTTATCGCGCACACCGCCGATTTATCGGCCATAATAAGCACCAACGCAAGACTCAGACCCAGGATCCCGTAGGGGCAAGGGCGGTTTTACATGGAAAGCAGACATGAGCAAATAACTCTGCTGTGTGGTATACTCATCCATGTAGTCGAAGGTTCTGCCAGAGACGCGTGATTATTCGTAGCTGAGAGCAGTGTATGCTCGTAGAGGAAAGGAAAAGCATATGAAAACGTTTGATGAGTGGAAAGCAACCTTCCTCCAAGATATGGCCGACATCAGACGAATGGAAGGAATATGCACGATTTTTGAGTTGGTGCGCTTGTTTCAGCAGATACCAGCCATTGGTCGACATTGTTATCAGATAGAGGAAGAGCTGAACGTGCTGGAACTGTACACCCTGAAACGAGACCTGGAGATCAATGAGGCACAGTGGCGATGGTACAAGGCTGTTTCCGTGAAAAAGATCTCTTCAAGGCCGAGCATTTTTCTCTCGATGAGGCTTCTCTGCCAGGCGCTATACCACAGTTGTGGGCAGCGCTCCCTGCTCTGCTCACAACTGGCTCAATACCAGAGGTGAGCATCAGCTGTTGTCATCAGGCCTCATCTGGGACGCCTGGAGCGCGAGATCGGCCTCATTCGTCCCAGTACCCGCCTCAAGCCGCAGGTGCCCTTTGTCGATGCCACCTCGATCCATCCGGCACCGCCTGAGGCCTTGCAGCCGTGTGAGTAGATCTGCTCTGCCCATCGCAAGTGCAAGCCGGGCCTCGGCCCACTACCAAGAAGCGTGCGTAATTGGGGCATGATCTCGATTTTGTTGGAGTCAATGCACACCACCCTCGCTCCTCCAGCATTTGATAGGCTTCTCTTAGGGTGATGCCTACAGGACACGATCGATCATGTCACCGCGCAAGCTCTCCTCCAAAAACCCCAATATTCTCCCCCACGAATCAACAGTAGCCTCCGCGTTAACTCTGGAACTCCCGCCAAAGTCAATCGTCACACCTCCACCAGGTGAAAGCCTCGTCATCGGCGGTAACGAAGGAATACCATAGGGGAAGCAGAGAAAATGCCCCGCGCCCTCGTAGCTCAAGTACTCATAAGCGCAGCCAAACTTATGTGCGCTCAATCTTTCCATCACCTGCTCGCAATAGACGTCCGCCGGCCACAGCCGGTCATCAGTTCCCGCAATCAGCAAGATCGGACCTTGCGTCCTCTCAACAGGAATACTCACTTTCTCCGCCATACGCTCATCGGGCATCCTCTTGAGAAAGCCTTCTCTCATGGTCATCGGGGTCCGCGTAATGAAGTTCTTAAAAAAACCCATACTTTCCTTAAATGTCGACTTGTATGGAATGTAAGGCAGCGCCTCTCCATGATAAGTCCAGGACGGCAACGATGTTGGACTGTACTTTATCCCCCCGTGCACAAAACCACTTGGAGAGCCTGCCACGACTGCTTTAACCGCGGGAAATGTCGCACCCAGCAGCAGTGCCAGCTCACCCCCTCTCGAATGGCCGATGACCGCCAACTTTTCGCCATCGACATCTTTTCGTTCCTGCAGCCAGCCTATCGCCTTCTCGAAGTATTCGAGCGGGATATTGATCATGGCCGCCGGCACACCCTCAAGCTTACGGGAAGCGCCTCTGAAGTAGACCAGGGCCAGTGCTGCATAGCCGTGCGACGCCAGCAATGCCGCCGCGCAATCTCGTTTACCCCCATCCGACCCATTCAGAATGATTACCGCGGGATGCCGCCCCTCCCCGGGCGGCATAAACAGTGTTCCCACAAGGCCTTGCTCTCGCACCTCTATCGCCTTAACACCTGCAGTTGCAAAAAGCCGTTCGACACTGCTGGTGGCTATAGTAGCACCATCGACCTCTATCTCAATAGTCACAGTCAGCGGTGCAGCCGTATTCTTCGCAAAGAAAGCATCTCTCTGCTTGCCCTTCTCCACCCGGCGCATAGACCAGAACAAGCCCATGCTATCCACACCTTCATAGCTCCCCGTCTCTGGCTCCTGCCTGCCCACATCGACAACGCCCTGCTCATCTGCCGTAAAAACCGCATAGGATTGCCATCGTTTGTCCAATTCATCAATTGCGCTGGCCCGTATCGTCAATTTCTGCCCTGGCCGCGCCTGCGACACACGAATACTCACCGGCTCATCAACGTAACAGAAACTGTTACATGCCCTTCATTGCCTCCTTCTGGTGATATCAAGCGTACAAGAGCATCCCGGATCATCTGCCAGGTTGCCTCTTGCTCGCTGTTCTTACTCTATTTCCTCCAAGTCTACAATGAAAAGAGGCCATAAACGGCCCTCATTCGGAGGACATTCTCCTGGACGACGCGCGGCGCTTTGCCCTGTATGCGCGTGAGGCAGGCGTCCCCGTCGAGTTGGAGGTATGGCCGAACATGATACACGTCTGGCAAACATTTGGACGACGGCTGCCTGAAGCGTGGCAGGCGAGAGCCCATATCGTGCGCTTCACTCGTGCCCACGCTCCAAGCTCGATCCCCTCCAAACCAGTGCTGGGAGCAGCAAAGCAATCAACATCGTGATACACCAGGGGGTTCTCTCTCAGGCCTCCCTTTTTGAGCCCTACGGGTTAGCTTTCAAAAACGTCTCGATACACTGCACAATGCGTTCCGGTGCATCTTCCTGCAAAAAATGACTTGCATCCTCGAGCTCATACGTTACTGCCTGTGGGTACAACTGCTGCCAGCGCTGCAACACTGATGGGGAAAGCACCGGGTCTTGCATCCCCCATACTAGCAGGATGGGTATTTCGCTGAACTGGGACAGCCCCTTCTCGATGTACTTCATTTCTGCATAGGACACGTCGCTTTCCTGCACAGGAATATCTCGTGACCAGCATAGCATAGCAAGCCGTGATTCTGGAGTAGAGAAGGGGGCGCGGTATGCCTCCAAAACGCTCGTTGTCATCTTTTCACTATGGTAGGTTGTCCCCAAAAGAGCGGGTTCGAGATACCCGTTCCTCTTCAACACAAACGCCTCTCCTCGTTCTGAACGGATGATCTCCAACAGGCGGGGAAATGGACCTCCAGGCCAGGGAGCAAAAGCCCATGTGTTCATCAAAACCAGGCGCTTGATCCGCTCTGGATGCCGTGTGGCAAAACCGAATCCCACAGGTCCTCCCCAATCGTGGAGCACAAGCGTAATATCATGCAAATTGAGGTCTAGCAGCAAGGCTTCGAGATTAGCTCGATGCTGCTCGAGCCGGTACAGTGACCGTTCTTGCGGCACAGCCGACTTACCCATGCCCATCTGATCCGGCACAATGCAACGATAGCGTTGAGAGAGTAGTGGAATAAAATTGCGATACAGAAACCCCCATGTCGGATCGCCGTGCACCATCACCACAGGCTCACCGCTTCCTTCATCTACATAGTGCATTTCCATTCCATGATGAGAGTAATAATGTGGGGCAAATGGGAAGAGCCCTTCAAAGATCTCATCTTTGATAGCAAGCATAGCAAATCTCCAAACAAGCATAAAGATTCAACAAGAACAGTGTCTCCATCCTTCGCATGTATGATACAATGCAGGCAACACGGCTTGCTACCACCAAGGAGCATTTCCAATGACCATCGATGCAATGTTCACACAGTTTCCGCGCCTCAAATTCTATCTTTTCGATGAAGGCTTTCATCGCGCCGAAACTGGCTACGAGCTCAATCGCGCCTTCTGGAGGCAGGGCATTATGACCGAAGCGATGTCCGCCATTATCACCTCTGCGTTTACTGAGCTAGGATTGCATCGCATTGAAGCGGTAACCGACGATATCAATGAGCGCTCTAAAGGCCTGTTGCGGAAGCTTGGCTTTACCCATGAGGGAACGCTGCGCCTGCGTTTTTACTTCCGCGGCCGTTTCTGGGACGAACACTACTTTGGATTGCTCAAGGACGAATGGCATTGACCAAACCTACCATCCCATTACGAACCGAGCCGGCAGGTCGTTGATTGCTTCTAAGGCTAGGAACGGCTTTTTGAAAGAAAAGGAGATCTGTCAAGCAAAAGGCTCCCCTTGTAGACATTTGGAGAGAAGATTTCCAGTGAGCCGTCTCGAGCGGTGTCCAGCATGTCATCCTGAGCGCAGCGAAGGATCTGGGCGTCCATCTCGCCAGATCCTTCGCTGCGCTCAGGATGACATGTATTATCTCCAAATGTCTACTCCCCTTTCACCTCTCCCCCAGTCTGTGCAGGATCTTGCCATAGGCCACTGGCCCACGCCTGAAGCTGCTCAGCCGGAAAAACTCATCGGGAGCATGAAACTGCTCATCCATGAGCGCAAAGCCAAAATTCACGGTGTGGGCCCCCAGCATGTCGAGGAACAGCTCGCAGACAGGGATGCTTCCACCCAGTCGTATATAATAAGGAGCCTTGCCGTATACCTCCGTAAGCACGGCTTCGGCGACCCGATTGCCCCAGTGGTTTACAGGAATCAAGTATGGTCTGGCAGCACCTGGGAGTGAGCGAACTGTTGTCCGCACTCCCGGCGGCGTATAGCGCTCGACGTGCCTGGTAATGAGATCAACGATGTTGGCGGGATCCTGGTTGGCTACCAGTCGGCAGGTAATCTTGGCATGCGCCTCATTAGGGAGCACCGTCTTGATACCCTCGCCCTGGAAACCACCCCAGATGCCGTTCACCTCCAGGGTAGGCCGTCCCGCGAGATGCTCCTGCGGCGTGTAACCAGGTTCGGCAACGAGGGCATCGACGCCGATTGCCTCTTTATACGTCTTCTCATCGAACGGCACAGCAGCGATGTCGGCGCGGTCTTCTGCCGAAAGCGGCACAACCGCGTCGTAGAAGCCCTCGACCAGAATCTTGCCCTCGGGACTGCGCATAGAGTCAAGGAGATGCACCATGGCATGGATGGGATTGGCAACGGCCCCGCCATAGACACCGGAATGCAAATCGGTCCTTGCTCCTCGCACGTCAATCTGCACACCTGTGAGGCCCTTGAAGGCAATCAGCAGCCCGGGTTGATCCTCGCTGTACTGGCCCCCGTCGGCGCTGAGCACGAGGTCGCAGGCCAGCAGATCCCGTTGGTTCGCGATCAAGGTCGGCAACTGGGGGCTCCCGATTTCCTCCTGCCCCTCCAGAAAGAACTTCACGTTGACGGGCAAGGCTCCCTCTGCCTTGAGCAGGGCTTCGACGGCCAGGATAGGAGTGAGCATGTTGCCCTTATCGTCCGATGCACCACGAGCGTATACCCGGTCATCGCGCACCTCTGGCTTAAAGGGTGGGCTCGTCCACTGGTCCAATGGGTCGGCAGGCTGCGTATCAAAATGACCATAGATCATTATCGTCGGCTTCCCGGGCGCATGTAGCCACTGCCCGTAGACAACCGGGTGTCCACCCGTCGGCAGGACTTGTACATCCTCCAGGCCCGCACCTCTGAGGCGATGTGCGACCCATTCGGCTGCCCGCTGAACATCACCGGCATGCTCAGGCAGTGCCGAAATGCTGGGAATACTGAGGAATTGTAACAACTCATCCTGGTAGCGAAGTTGCTGCTCTTCGAGATAGGTCTCCCATGTCATATCATGCTCCTCTGTTTTAAATCTCCCGCCACAACGTCGTCAGCAAATGGAAGCGGCCTTCCGGTCAACGCTGGCAACCCTGAAAACCACCTGATCTGCCCATCTCAGCTTTCCAGTATACCGACATAATTCGCCGGCAATGTACAACCACTATAGAGTTTCGCCAACAACTGCTCTTGATCAACCACACGTACCTTTCCAGAAGAGCAGGTCATCTCCAGAGTACGCGCACCCATCGGGAGATCCTGGCGCAGCGGCTTCGGATGACCATTCACATCGAGGATACCTAGCGGCCAGAACGTTCGACCAATGTAGAAGTCCTTGCCACTAAAGTAAAAGAAAGGTACATGATACTTCATCGTCGTCAACACATCGGTGGTCAGCGTCAGAATATGTGAGATAGCCACTTCACGCGCATTGCTGGTGTCAATACCGCAGCTGTTCACGCAACCGGTACCCTCTATCACCCAGAGGTGTTTACCTAAATTGCCACTCTGCATACCGACATGGAGTTGCTGCGCCCAGTAGGTAAAAAGCTGGTAGAGATTATTGATAGCCGCGCTGGGATAGCCATTATGCCAGCTATCGATCAGACCCAAAATTTGTGAGTGCCAGTCCCAATTGCCTCCCGGATGCACCGAGCTGTTCATAGCAGACTGCATCGCATCGAGATAATGAACCTGGTTCGCCAATTTTGCATTATCGTCGGGAACCACCAGCGGATCCATCGCTCCGAGAATAATAGGGATACCGGGTCGCACCGCGTGCATGGCACTCTGGCAAAGATCAAAAAACCTGGCAAAGTTCTCCGGAGTGACATATGTGGTCGCAGTACTCTGCTTCATCTGCTCATTGCCACACTGCACAGCATCTGCCCCTCCCAGCGCCGCATCGTTGAGCCGATTCGTATCAAAGAGGCTATCTCTGCTCTGACAGTACGTAAGCATGACATGAACGCCCTGGCTATGGTAACCCTGTATCGTACTCTTCAGCATCTGACCAACCGGACTATTCACAGGTCCAGAGCCACAGGTCGGGTAGCCCAGTCGCACCCATGGAATGCCTGGAAAAGAAAGGTGGGGATCCCCCGCTATACCAAGTACCGTTTCTGGACGGAACCCAGAGGACGACGTGGGTGTCACCGGCGAAGTCGCAGTCACTGTCGGCTGCCCACTTCCACCTATATGAACCTGGCACGCAGCCAATAATATACCACCAACCAGCACAGCAGCAAGAATAATCAAAAACTTCCTTTTCATCTTACGCTCTACTCTTCTAGAGCCACCCTCCCTTCTAAACAAAGCAGATGCATTTATTGCAATAATAAAGTACCTTCAGCATGTAATTGCTATAAATACATTGTAGCAAAGGAATGCCAGTTGATCGCCCCTCCACCTTCCTTATAGTGGCGTTTCCTTTCCCATCCTTTGGGATACATGACGTCCAAAAGCTGCCAGAATTGTCTCTAGAACTGGCAACATACTCGAAGCTCGTTTCGCCCTGATGATAACGTCCCACGCCGGCTCAAATTTCTTCCACCCCGTGGCATACGCCACATGCCGCAGCCGCTCATTCCATCTTTCTTTGGTCCAGGCCCCCTGGAAAATCGAGCTCCAGCGATAAAAATCCCGGTAAGCGCGCCAGTAACCCGCTTCCAAGGCCTCAGGCGTGAGTTTTGCCGGACGATAGACCACGTGGCGCGTATCGTACAGGTCCCAGTTACTATGGAGCAGGCGCTCTTGCTGCGCCATACGCTCGTAAAGGGCCGTTGTAGGGTATGGAGTTAGAATATGAAACGTAGCCGTCTCAATGCCCTGCTTGACCGCCCATTCGACCGTGCGGTCAAAGACCGTTTCGTCGTCATTGTCCATGCCAAAAACGAAGCTCCCGTTTACCATCACCCCGAGATCATGAAGGCGCCGGATAGCAGTGCCATAGTCTCGATTGAGATTTTGATACTTGTGCTGCTCTTGCAAATTCGAAGGGTTGAGCGTCTCAAATCCAACAAATAAACTGCGCAGCCCACTTGCCACTGCTTTTTCCAGCAGCTCCGGCCGCAGCACCGCTTGCACGGTACCGGCCGCCTGCCACAGGCGTCCCATCCCTCTCATCCCATCAAAGAGCGCACTGGCAAAACGTGGATTGCCGAAGAGGTGGTCGTCCAGGAAATAGAGGTGTCTTCCCGGCAGCCGGTTAATCTCCGCGAGCGCATCGTCCACTTCTAACGTATAGAACGATTTTCCTCCTTTGAAGAAGGCCTCCTTGTAGCAAAAATCACAGACATGCGGGCAGCCGCGCGAAACCACGATGGAGTTGGGTACAAGGTAGAGATTGCGTTTGATCAGATCACGCCTTATTCTGGGAACGCCAAGAAGCGTCCGCACTCGCGATGTGTATACCTTTGCCGGATTCCCTGCTCGGTAATCGGCCAGAAAAGCTGGCCAGATATCCTCACCAGGCCCGAGAAAAATTGAGTCAGCATGCCTTGCCGCCTCATCCGGCAGGGAGGTAACATGCAACCCCCCTAAAGCCACATAAGCTCCCCTGGCGCGATAGTGGTCAGCGAGCTTGTAAGCCTGGTATGCAGAAGTGATATACACCTGGATCACCACCAGCTCAGGCTCGTCGTTCAGGTCGAGCTGCTCCACATGCTCATCCTGGAGCGTCACCTGGTCATCTTCATTGAGATACCCTGCCAGCGTAGCCAGGCCCAGCGGCGGGAAAAGTGAATATTTGATCGGACGAAAATAGGGGCTGATTGCCTCGGTTAAAGCCGGTAAGATCATCTTCACTTTCATAAGCATTCGACCTGCGGAGACCCCCGTCATTCATGCAGGGGAGGAAGCAGATCTTCCTTTCTTGGGGCTGGGGCACTGGGGTATCTCGGTGCCATTTAACAAATGTCGCTATATTTGATATACTTTTCGCATGGACAGAACGATTACCGTGCAATTGAACCCAACGCCTGAGCAGGCACGCACATTCAAGGCAACCCTTGAGCAACATACGGCTTGCTTCAATGCCGTTGCCCACGAGGGCTTTACCACGGCCTGTAGCAATGGTGTGGAGTTGCACAAACGCACGTACTATCCTTTGCGAGCACAGTATCCAGACCTTCCTGCTCAACTGGTGTGTGCCGCTCGTGTCAAGGCCACCGAGGCCGTCAAGAGCGCACTGACCTGGAAGGTGAAGAAGGAGCAGGCATACCCCAAAAAGGGTGAGAAAGCCAAGAAGCAGGGCGAGCCCATTCCTGTTTTCAAGCCTGTCCGTTGCCCTCACAGTGAGTTGGCTTGTATCCGCTATGATCAGCGTTCATACTGGGTCAAGTGGGACACCATGACCTGTAGTCTCGCTACTGTAGATGGGCGTATTAAACTGCCCTTTACGGTGCCTGCTTACCTCATGCAGTATGTTGGCTATCACGTGTGTAGCGCTGATCTGTGCTTCCGCAAAGGGCGTTACACCCTCCATATCGTTGTCTCCATCCCTGAGCCTGCTATTCCTCCGACCACGACCGTAGTAGGGGTAGACCTGGGACTCAATCGCCCGGCTGTCACCTCTGCTCGTCAGTTCTTGGGTGAGAAGGAATGGAAGGAACAGGAACGACGCACCTTCCGCTTGAAAAGAAAGTTGCAAGCCAAAGGCACTCGCTCGGCGAAACGCCACCTCAAAAAGCTGAGCGGGAAACAGTTTCGGCGACGCAGAGATCATGACCACGTCCTCTCCAAACGCCTTGTGCAGAATACGCCCCCAGGGGCTACCATCGTCCTTGAAAATCTCAAGAACATCCGGGACACCTCCAAGACGGGGCGTGGCAAGAAAGAGAGTAAGAAGCGCGATAACAAACGGCGTCTGCATAGTTGGAGCTTTGCCCAACTGTACTCGTTTGTTGAGTACAAGGCCCAGGCACGTGGTATCCGTGTGGTCAAGATTGACCCCCGGCATACCTCGCAAACCTGCTCCAAGTGCGGGTACCAGGCCCGTAACAATCGTTGTTCGCAATCTGTCTTTCACTGTCGCTCCTGTGGCTATCAGCTCAACGCTGATCTCAATGCCTCGCTCAACATTCGAGAGAAGTACCTGACTTCTCTTGCTCAGGATGGTACACCTATCCTGAGCGGGTCCGCTGTCAAGGGGCCTATCGTTTCGACCCTTCGGGGTCAGGAACAAGCCCCCGCGCTTTAGCCGGGGGTACTTGACCTAATGGCTCCTCGTATACTCAACTTTATCCCAATCAGCCCTTCTATTATGCCGCCTCACCCACTCCTTCCAGTATAGGCGCTGAGCGCCCACGAAGCCAGGTCGTAAGGACCGCAGCCATCGCACGTATGTACGCACTCACATGATGCCAGTGGCGCCCTTTGACTTGCAGCGCGTGATTTGTGATAGTATTTTGCAATGATCATCGCATGCAAACGTTTATTGAGCCCTATTTCCAACCCAATTAATATTCACCTGCAAATAATACGTCCGCTCCATTCCTGGTATCCGAAGTATCGAAAACACCCCCAGCCAGTGTTCGTTCTCCTTGTCATGAAACTCCCATGTGTGCCAGCCCATTGGTCCGCTACTTCCTTCACCTGTACGCTGCCAGCCAGCCTGTTCGAGCTGACGCGCGTAGTGCGCTACAACGAGAGAAAGGACCATATCGCTCTCCAATTCCAGGGTTGCAGCAGTACTAGCGCTCTCCGAGTTACTCCCACCACCGCCTCCCCATTGGCGTCCGCCCGCTGGTGGCTCTAAAGGAGGAATATGGGCGCTCACGTCCATAAAGATTTCGGATGATTGCGCGCAGGGAGAGTTACGGCTCCTCGTATCGAGGTTCAACCTGACCTCAGTTTTCCTACCTTCACCCTGTCCTCCAAAAGCAGAGACCATCAATGCTGGACCACGCCGGCCTTTGCAGAGGGTAGTGAAGAGTGTAGGGCCATGAAAGGTATGCACAAAACCGCTCTCGCGCTGTCTCTGCCTTCGTTGGAAGTCAGGCTCAGACCAGCCAGTTACCCGCATTCGCTCTGTGTAGAAGGCAATGACCTCAGCCGGCGTTTGCTCCGTGTCGAGCACAATCTGGATGGTCTCAGAATTGCGCACGAAGCTACCCACTATCTGACAGCTATCGGGAAGGGGTAGATCGAATGGGAGTGAAGCAGGAAGGCTCCCTACCAGCAGTTGTGGCTGGCGTGCCTCTGGATCAAAAGGGGGTGCGAGTAGACGCAAAGCAAGCTCACGGAGCTGTGCCATGTTTTCCTCAGGAGATGGGGTATTCTGAGTCATCGATTGAGCCTCCTTGTCATTTAGCGAGTCACTACAGCAGATGTGAACCTTCTCTTCACCCTGGCTTGCGACCCAAAGTGATAAACCACTGATAGCATGGAAGAAACGCCCGCTGCGCATAGTCTCTTCAAGGTAGCCAATCCACCGCTCCGCCTCCTCTGCTGTCACCACACCAAACTCTTGATAAACGCATCTCCTTTATAACCGTAAAGTTGAACTGGAAGGACGCGATGTGCGTTTCCCCATAGGCATCATGACATTTCGCATCACGCGCAAAAACAGGACTACAGTCGCCTCTCATTCCCTACTCCAGACGGGTCATTTTTCTCCTACTGAAGGCTATGCTTACATTAAGAACTATTCGCCCTCCAAAAAAGGAGAAAATGATATGTCAGGAATGATCTCCAGGAGGAGCCTGCTGTTTCTCCTGCTCAAAAAAACGAGTGGCCTCCGCCAGTCGTTCTTCTATCTCTAATTGCGCATCCATGACAGAAAGAAGCTCGTTCGTGAGTTCCTTACGCCGTTGCTTCAGTTCCTTACGCTGCTGTTTTGACTGCTGTCGCCCCTTTAACGCCTGCTGTTCTTCCTGTGTCACCTGGGCGAGTTGCGCACGAAGTCGTTCGTGTTCCTGTCGTAGTCGCTCCAGTATCTGTTCCAGGTGCGCCAACCAGCTTTCCGCCTGATCAAATTCGTGAGTCATTTCTCACTCATCCTTCTCGACTACAAGCGTAATTCCACTCGTCCTAAGGAGCCAGTCTCTGCAATTACACGATTATGTATTCTTTTTTCTCACTTGATAGATTCGACTTGAGCTTATGGTATCAGGCGCGTCAACTAGGATGCACCTCATGCCTGAATCCAGATCTGGACACGGTACTTTTCTCTCATCATCATATGAGCGTCGGAACAATCTCGATCCCCTTCACCTTGACACAATCGGCGACAGAGCTGAACTGGATGGCAATCGTTGTCTTTTGTGTGCCACTCCACTTAAAGGTTACAGTCGCGCCCGCCGGGAGGGTATAGTTGAACCCCTGGTTGCCCCAGAGCACCTGGAAGTTGCTGTTGCTGGCGCCATCGTTATGCGCAACCACGACCTTGGAACCATCGGGATTCTTGAAAGCCACATCGGCAAGGCTACCCAGCGTATTGGAGGCAATATGGTACGCGCCCGGCACAACAAACTTGCTGAACTGGCCGAGCTGATAGTAATCATTGCGATAGGTAACATTGCCCGTAGCCTGATCGATGGTCACTACGCCCAGGCAGTCGGCACAGCCGCCAGTGTGCGGGCCATCGTTGGGATCAAGCGCAATATTCCAGAGTACGACCGTCCTGGCCATGTTCTGCACCGACTGCATCAGCAAATCGATCGTGGAGATAGGAGCTTCGGACGTGCCAGTTGAGCACTCGGTTTCGTAAACTTCCGAGCCTGGGAAAGAGCCGTGAACCGCCGCCATCGACGAGGGGTCGCCTAAGTAACAATGCCATGAGATTCCGGCGATATCTCTACGCGTGGTGGCATCGTTCAGCAGCGTATAAGCGTAGCTGGTGTTATTCCAGTTGTGATCATAGGGAATAATCTTGGGGGACAGGCCAGCGTTCGCAAGAGCAGGGCTAAGGTTGTTTTTGATAAAATTGTTTTCGTCGCTGGCCGCCCAGGACATGCCGGGATAACTGTCGGGAGTGTAGAGCGGTTCATTCTGCGGGGTAATCGCGTAGAGAGGAATGCCCTGGGCCTGGTAAGCCTGGATGAATTTGACAAAATACCGCGCTAATGGCTCGTAATCACCTGAATTGAGCGTACCAGTGACGCCGTTAAAAACACCCAGCATGGACCCGTTGGTTTTCATCCAGGCCGGCGGACTCCAGGGATTGGCCATGAACTTGAGATTGGCATTGAGCGTGCGGGCCTGTTGCAGCACGGGTACGATATAGGCCAGGTCATGCTTGATCGAGAAATTGTTGAGCTTGGGATCGGTCTGACCGGCTGGCAAATCATCGTAGGAATAGGGCCCGTTGATAGAGAAGTCCGAGGCGCCCATCGGAATACGCACAAAGCTGATTCCGATCCCCTGCTGCGGATCAAAGAGATTCTGCATCACCGTGTTGCGCTGGCTGCTGCTCATCTTGTTATAAATGAGCCACGCCGAGGAGTCGGTGACAGCGGCCCCAAAACCATCCATGCGCTGCAACTCCTGGTACTCGTTGACGCTGATCGTCGAAGAGTTCCTGGTGATGGAGCCAAACCTGAGATTCACCTGCTGTGTCAACTGATTGCTGCCATCGCTGGTCGTCAGCCACACCTGCACCATCGGTCCCACCATCCTACCGGTTGTCAGGAAAACGAAGATCAAACCGAGGAGCAGACAACAAAGCAGCAAAACCAGAAGAAACAGAAACAAACGACGAGAGGGTATGTTCACATGAGCCTCCAATATACATCAACCTGAGAATGGCTGGGCCCTTGTGGCCAATCCATTTCAAAGAAGACGCTTTGCGAGTCAAACGAAGCCAATTCAGGATTGTCATCCTGAGCGCAGCGAAGGATCTCTGTCCGGCGAGAGATCCTTCGCTGCGCTCAGAGCTTGCCCTAGAGCGAAGCGAAGGGATGACAAAGCGAGATGGTCTCTTCTTTGAAATGGATTGACCCTTGTGGTCGCCCGCCGTAGCCCCTTGCCTGCACTGAGCACCGCAGTGGCACTATTTGCTTTCGTACCTACCATTATACCCCCAATAAGCTCAGTCGGGCCAATAAAAGCTGAGAAAACAAGCATAAAAGGGAATAGATCTGGTAAAGCCAGCAAAACACCCGAAACGGCCTGCAATCGTGACAGACTCGTGTGAGAAAAACCACAGCCTGTGATCTCCTTGTGACCTCTCGGCATGACACTACACACTAGAAAGTGTACACGCGTGTAGCATCCCTCGCGCACCTGCTGACGCACAGAGGGGTGCCTATGGAACCTGGCAGGCGAGAATTGAGGAGTCCAATCGAAAGAAAGCAAAAAACAATGAAAAGTACAATACACAACGAAGCGCCAGCTCTGGTCCTTCATCACTATGGGTGATGCGTATTACAGCCGATTGATCGGCCCTAATACGTATCAACCTAAGAATAAGCCCATCAGCAACCGTAGGGGCGAGGGCGGTTGGGAGTGGATGGGAGGGCCTTGATGGTCGCCCGCTCGGAGGGTGATGCTACCGCCCAGAGCATGCCATCCAAGGAGGACGGGCGACCATCAAGGCCCTCCCCACCGCCCTTCATCCACCCTCGCCCCTACGGAGTACCCAACACCATT
>Ga0209027_1000469_pt1 | contig 14279 bp, 15 predicted proteins | sample GraSoi013_1_20cm_3_FD_185821 | JGI IMG/M metagenome (GOLD analysis project Ga0209027, IMG submission 185821) | Grasslands soil microbial communities from the Angelo Coastal Reserve, California, USA - Sample 09_27_2013_1_20cm (SPAdes) (version 2) | ecosystem: Environmental > Terrestrial > Soil >...
CCCCGTTGCGGTGGCCCACTTTGTCAATTACCTACTGCGAAATAGTTTAATCCCCGCATACCACTTTGAACCTGTTGCAAATATCATCACAAAAATCCGCCCTTTCGTAGAAGCGAGAAATGAGCTACTGGAAATTTGCCAACAGCTCGCAGAGCTCGGGTATCCAGATGCGGCTGCCTTGAGAAGGTCAATCCTCGAGGACGGCCGGTGCTAAACAATCACCCTGTGCCCTACTTGTTTTATGCGGCAGCAGTAATGGACTACGTAGGAGGTCAATTCTGGTACTTAGGTTTCTGCCTGTGCAAAAAACTTGTCAAGCCCCCTACGGAGACTGATTCCCGGTAAGTTGTTCAATCGCTGGCAAATATAAAGTTGGAAAGTGTGGCACAAATGGGGAAGTCGAATTGATACAATGTAGGTAGAAGGTAAATAAACCAACGCGGCCCGCAATGGGCCGCGTTTTTTTGTTTTAGGCACTCAGCACTCAGCAATCAGCAATCAGCAGTCAGCACTCAGCAAAAACCAAAAATCAGGCAGTTGCCGGCTGCGGACTTGATCCTGCACGCGCTGCTGCCGGTCCACGCGTAGCGTACGGTCCCTCTCTCGTCCACCTGCTGGTGAACGAGTTCGGGATGACACGGCTTTTTTGGGGCACTTAGCAGTCAGCACTCAGCAATCAGCACTCAGCAAAAACCAAAAATCAGGCAGTTGCCGGCTGCGGACTTGATCCTGCACGCGCTGCTGCCGGTCCAGGCGTAGCGTACGGTCCCTCTCTCGTCCACCTGCTGGTGAACGAGTTCGGGATGACACGGCTTTTTTGGGGCACTTAGCACTCAGCACTCAGCAATCAGCACTCAGCAAAAACCAAAAAGCAGGCAGTTGCCGGCTGCGGATGTGATCCTGCACGCGCTGCTGCTGGCCCAGGCGTAGCGTACGGTCCCTCTCTCGTCCACTAATGGTGAACGAGTTCGGGATGACACGGCTTTGGTGACGCGGCTTTTTAGGTGTCAGCTGTCAGCCGCCAATGAACGGTCCTAGCACTCAGCAGTTAGTAAAACCCTCACAATTTAGATCAATACCGCGGGACGAAAACGTCCGCTGACCCGAGTTGGGGTTGGGAAACAAAAGGGGAGTTCATGAATGAACTAGCAATGAAGATAAAACATGCCAAACGACGTGGGGAATGGGCGGAGCTGCGATTTATGGCTGCGGCCGCGGAACAGGGATTAGCGGTGACGAAGCCCTGGGGAGAGGTGGAACATTACGACTTTGTAGTGGAACACCGGGCACACTTCGTGCGCGTACAGGTGAAATCCACGGGATTCAAAGATCGCGGCGGTTACTCGTGCTCGGTGCGGGGAAGCCAAGGCGCGTACGTGGGAGATCCATTTGATTTTGTGGTGGTGTATGTGGTGCCGGAGGATGTGTGGTTCATTATTCCGGAGGAGATCGTGCGCGGACGACGGAGTGTGGCTTTGTATCCGCACTTGAAGAAATCGAAGTATAGGCGGTATCTGGGAGCGTGGGAGTTGTTGAGAGCGTCGGTATGAGGGACTGGTGAGATCTCGCATTTGTGGTTGGAATTCCCATCCAGGACTCTTGGTTGTGCAAGCGAACACGAGGTCTTTCGACTTCGTAAAGGGACTCGCGAGCGAGTCCCTTTACTGCGCTCAAGATGACAGTGAGGTTTTGAGCTGGCGTTCACAACTGCGCTCAAGATGACAGTGAATTTTTGGGAGATCATTACGGCGCTCAAGATGACAGTGGTATCGGGCACCAGATCACCTTGAGGTGTTACTAAAAGCCTGTGACTTCCGGAATGGGAGGATTTTCTTCAGGATTGCCATACTGATAACGAGGAAATTCTGTCCGTTGGGGAGAGGCGAATGAAGAAGATATTGGGGATTTTGTTTTTACTGGCAGTAAGTCTGCCGGCGCTGGCGCAGTCTGGACTGTCGCAGCGAGATCAGCAGCGGTTCGACAGCTACTACACGCGGTGGCAGCAATACAAGGCAGCAAATGATCGAGGGGAGATCATCAGCATGGAAAGACGCATGCTGGATGTGTATGCGCACTATGGCATTCCGGCGGAAACGCCATTCTGGCGCATTGCCACGAACGGGCACGACGACCGCCCGAACTGGCGAGCACGGCTCTCGAATGAGGACCGCGCGCGTTTCGACAGCCTGTATACGCGATGGAGAGAAGCACGCGAGCGCCGCGATCATGACAATGCGGAGCGGCTGCAGCATCACATGCGGCAAATCATGGAACGCAACCAGATCCCGCACGAAGTGCGCTTTGAAGAAGTTGCATCAAGCGAACGGTACTGAGTCTCAGGCGAGCCGCGTTATAACCGGGAATGGGTACGGGGCCAGGACTGCCCGTACCCTTCCCATTAGAAGAGTAGAGACGGAACCTTCACAAGCGCGCCATCCCTAGGTATAAACACCCACCTTCAGTTCTGGTTCCACTGCATTTCCATCTAAGGAAACTGGCTCGGCCAACCTGCGCAATCTGGTCTTACTCATAACTCCGACCGAACGATAAGTCAGCTACTCACTTGCCGGAGGAACTATGAAACAACTTCTAGGAAGTTTGATTGTGCTGGCCGCGCTGGCATTGCCCGCGCTGGCGCAGGCGCCACGGATGAGTCCAGAGGACCAACAGAAATTCGACAACTACTATTCCCGCTGGGTGCAAGACAAGCAGAACGGCGACCGTGATGACATGGTCAGCTCAGAGCACCACATGCAGGACATAATGAATCGGTATTCGATTCCAGCGGATACTCCATATGAACAGGTCGCGTCTCAAAACAACCCTGGCTATAACCGCGGGTACGAGAATCGTCCATATGACAACCGTGGCTATGGAAATCAGTTGCAGGGCGACGATCAAAATAAGTTCAACAAGGAGTACACAAAATGGCAGGAAGCCAATGCCAGAAATGATCGCGACGATATAGATAAACACGCGCGCAATATGGAGCAGATCATGCAGCGCAACGGCATACCTCCGAACACGCCGTTCAACGCGATTGCGACTTCCAGCGGATACGCGCCGCGTGAGAGCGTGCGGCAGTATCAGGGACGGTTCTCGCCGGACGACCAGAAGAAGTTCGATAAAGCGTATGAGAAGTTTCAGCGCGACCGGGCGAAAAATGATCGCGATGACTACGCCAAGGATGAACAAAAGCTGAACGAGATCATGGCGAAGTACAACATTCCTCGCGATGTGCCGTATGACGTGCTGGTATCGGGGAACCGGGGATACTAAGCTAGGCGTCAGGTTTTCACCAATAGCCATCAGTTCAGCGAAATGCTGGAGCGGGTGGCTGTTTTTTTGAAAAATGCAGAAGTTAGAAGTCAGAATGCAGAATCTAATGCAGAATTTAGAAGTCAGAATGCAGAATCAACATCGCCGTTCTTATTTACTTCTGAATTCTGACTTCTGACTTCTGACTTGTTCCCCCGTACACGCACCTTGGTACCGTCTGTTGTACTTCGGTTATGTGCCTACTGAGGCGAGGTCAGAGCAGCTCTCGTCAATACAGGTAATGGGTATCTGCCGCCCGACTCCCACAAGATATAGATATGACCTGCAACTACGGCCGAAACAGTTTCCAAAAAAACGGCAAAAAAGCCGGAAAAACGCGGAATTCGGCCCTGACCTCGCCCGATTCGAGGTTGATATATGCTCAGGTCACTCAAATTCACTCGAAGCAGTGATTCGAGCGGATTCTCCTCCCAATATCGTCGGGCATGAGTAGGCATGCCAGCGACGAACCTCTGTGGAAAGGCACAACTATGGCAGATTCGCGCGAAGTTATGAACATTCGCCAAGCGTCGCAATACCTGGGCGTAAGCCCGGACACGCTCTACAAGTACGTCAACGAGCAGAAGATTCCGGCGTTCAAGCTGGGCAATCGTTGGCGGTTTAAGAAATCGAAGCTGGACCAGTGGATGGAAGAGAAGTCCAGTGAGTCGGAATTCAAGAGCAAGAAAGCGAAGGCGGCCGGACAGGCTGCCACGTAAAGGCGGGCACATGTTTGGATTTGGATCGAAATCGATCGTTGGCCTGGATGTGGGCTCCTCGAGCATAAAAGCCGTGGAGTTGAAGAAGAGCCGGGGTGGCATTGAAGTAGCGCACCTCGGGCTGGAGCACCTGGCTCCGGATATCGTCGTGGACTCGATGATTGTCGACTCGGGCACGGTATCAAGCGCGATTTCGAAACTTTTTTCGGACAACGGCATTAAGACGAAAGCGGTCGCCACAGCGGTGAGCGGTCACTCCGTGATCGTGAAGAAGATTTCGTTGCCTTCGATCAGCGACGCGGAGCTGTCGGAGACGATCCAGAAGGAAGCGGCGCAGCACATTCCATTCGATCTGGCTGATGTGAACCTCGACTATCAGATCCTTTCGGAAGACGAAGGCCAGCCGCAGATGGACGTCCTGCTGGTCGCCGTCAAGAAGGACAAGATTCTGAACTACACCAACGTACTCTCGATGGCCGGCAAAACCCCGGCTATTGTGGACATCGATGCACTGGCTTTGCAGAACTGCTACGAGTTCAATTACGAGCCGTCGCCGAACCAGGTAGTGGCTTTGCTTAACCTGGGCGCAAGCGTAATGAACATCAACATCGTGAAGGGGACCACGCCGTTGTTCCCTCGCGACGTTAGCGTGGGTGGGCATCAGTACACGGACTCTCTGCAGAAGGAACTGGATTTGAACTTCGAGGATGCCGAGGCGCTGAAGCTGGGCCGGAAAGTCGGCACGGTAAGTGAAGACGCGAAGACGCCGATCTTGCAACAGGTGACCGAAATTATCGTCCTCGAAATTCAGAAGACGTTTGATTTCTTTCGCGCCAGCGCGGCGGGCGAACACATCGAGAAGATTTTGGTCGCGGGCGGTTCGTCGAAGGTTCCGGGACTGCTGGAAGCGCTGCGGCAGGAGTTCTCAATGCCGGTGGAGATCTTGAATCCGTTTCAAAAGATCGCACCTCCGACAAGTGGTTCGGGAATGGATTTGATTGAAGGCAATGCCGGCCAGTTGGCAGTAGCGGTCGGTTTGGCCTTGAGGAGTTTTGAAGAACTATGATCCGAATCAATTTGCTGGGGACACCCAAACCGAAGAATAAGCGCTCGCGGGTAGCGATTAGCGCGCCTGCCATGGAGCTCGGCGAAGTTGGTTCGCCGGCAATGAAGATTCTTGTCGCCCTCGTATTGCTGGGGGTCGGCAACGGCTGGTACTGGTATCACCTGAACGGCCAGGCGACTGCGATTGCCGGCAACATGAGAGTGGCAGAGCAGAAGAATCGTGAGCTGGCTGGGGTTAAGGCCAAATATCTGGAGCGCCAGAAGCAAGCTGACAACTACAGGCACAGAGTAGATGTCATTGACCAGCTGCACAAAGCGCAAACCGGATATCCGGTGAGCTTGCTCAACACAATTGGGCAGACGGTCAACGGAACCGAAGCAGTTTGGCTTAACACAATGAAGACCCAAGGGCCGAATATTTCGATCCAGGGGACTGCATTGAGCGCCGACGCGGTTGCGAACCTGATCGCAAATCTGCAAAAGACGGGATACTTCAAGAACATAGAGATCAAAGAAACTTTTCAGGATGAGGGTGTGAAGGACATGCAGGCGTTCCAGTTCGAACTGACCTGCGAAATCGACAGGAGCAAGTCCTAAGGACAGGGCCATGAACTTTAATGACATGTCGGGCATGAAACAGTGGGGGTTGGTGCTTGCTGTGGCAGGACTCTTGAGCGCTGCACTGTTTTTCACTTACTTCAAGACGCAGCGCGAGGCCAACGAGAGCGCGCAAAAGGCGCTCGATGCGAAGTTGCAGGAGAACCGCGAACTCGAGCCTTACAAGAGCAAGCTGGCAGAAATTGACCGCCAATTGGCCAGTCTGGAACAGCAGATGGATATTGAGAAGCGGATCGTTCCAGACGAAAAAGAGGTCGACAGTTTCATGAAGATGTTGGATGCCGAAGCTGCAAAATCCGGCATCGAGTTGCGACGGTACACGGCGCAACCGACTTCGAGCAAAGAGTTTTATACCGAGGTGCCATTCGAAATCGAAATCGATGGCTCCTATCACTCGATGATGAACTTTTTTGATCACGTGTCCAAGTTGGAAAGAATTGTTAACGTATCGAACCTTCAGGTTGCCAATACCAAGAAGGGGAGCGATGCGAAAGCCAAGCATTCGTACCAATACGCGCCCGGCGAAAGCGTAGTGGCAACTTGTGTAGCAACTACGTTCTTTAGCCATGACACTCAGCCGGCAGCAACTCCGGCTACGGCCAAAGGCAGGACATAAATGATGCGGAACCTGGGGATACTCATACTTCTATCGGGGGCTGCGGTCGCGCAGACTCCCACGGCAGTACAGACTCCGGCGGCCCCGGCCACGGTCACGGTGGGGACGTTGCAGACCTCGCAGCCAGGGAAGCCGTCGCCCAGGGGCGCCAAGTTGAGCGGTGCGGCTGTTGCTACCGCGTCGAAGGGGAAAGCGGTCTCTAAGAAAACACTGGGGACTGCGAAGACTACCTCAGTTGTCCAAAAGAAAGCGGTTTCGGTAAACGCCGTAGCAGTAGGGAAGCCTGCAACAGCGGCAGGGAAGAGCGCAGCAGCTCCGGCAAAGGTTTCTGCAGCTGCAAAACCCGCCAGTTCTGGGCCCAAGGCGGCGGTTTCCGTAAACGCCCCAGCGGCGAAGGCCGGAACTCCAGCGCCGAAGGTGGCTTCGACAGCGAAAAGCGTTTCAGTGTCAGCATCTTCGGTGAAGCCGGCCGCAGTTGCGGGGGCGAAAGTCACGCCCAAGACGGGCGCGGTTTCAGTCAAGACGGCCAGCACTACCGTAAAGCCGGTCGCACGGGTTCAGGCGAAGCCAGTGACAGTTAAGCCGGTCACGATCAAATCAGTTGCGCGGTCCCATGGCAAAGTCGCTCACGCCAAACCGGCGGTCGCGTCGGTGGGTGGGCCGAAACCAAGTCCTTCGGTTCAGCAAGACAAACCGGCAGCCGAAAACAAGCCGCAGGAATTTCATGGCCGGGACCCATTTGTCAGCGTGGTGGTGGCTATGGGCGGCAACGTAGGTTCCGGCTGCAGCTCTGGCAAACGCTGCCTGACTATCGACCAGATCGCGCTTAAAGGTGTGGTGAAGTCTGAGGCCGGCATGATCGCAGTCGTGGTTAATGCGGTGGATAAAGCTTACTTCCTCCGGGAGAACGATCCCGTGTTCAACGGATATGTAGTGAAGATCACGGGAGATTCGATCATTTTTAAAGAGACGTTTCATGACAGGCTGGGCAAGGCACTGACGCGGGACGTGACGAAAACGATCACGCGGCCGGTAGCGTAGCTCATAGCAAGAATTTAGAAGGGCACGAAAACAGTTCGAGCAGACTAGAGGCGGGGAGACACGAAATGCGAAAGCAATTTCTGGGAACAATTGGAGCGCTACTGACCATCGTGCTGATGGCTAGCGCGCAGACTCCGGGCACGGAGGCGGCAAATTATGCCGCGCTGCAAAAAATCGGCGTGTCGCGCGGCGACGGCGGCATCACCATCGAGATGCTAGCCAAGGGCGCAACCACGCCCAAGGTGGAGACGCTGTCTTCACCGGCCCGCATCGTCGTTGACCTGCCGAATACAGTTGTGGCGACTTCGGTCAGCCGCATCCACGTCGGAACAAACGGCGTGAGTGGCGTTCGCATTGGCACTGACTCCAGCAAAACTACTCGTGTGGTCGTTGATCTCGAGCGGCTTTGTAAGTATGAGCTCGTGCCCGGCCCGGACGGCAAGCTCACCTTGAAGCTGGAAACCGGCGTTGCTGTTGCGAGCGCTACGGCGATTACGCCTGCGTTTGCAAAAGCCACAGCTGGCGCGGCAAGGACAGAGGTCGCGAAGAACACGGCAAGCAGCTTTGTATTTGTGGAGCCTACTTTTTCTCCGAAAAAGGACGTAGTCCAGCTCGCTCCTCCGGTACGCGCTGTATCGGCTGCCTCAAGATTCGTGGAGAGACCGGAAGGCAATCTACTCCCGGCTACAAGCGCCCTGGGCCCGCAAGATCAGGCTCCTGCTGCAACTCCGGTTGCGGTGCCCGCGCCGATTTCAAGTTCTGATGCCCCGCAGAGCTCCGCTTCCGCAACGGGTCAAAGTTCAACCGCGGCTGTGGCTCAGAGTTCAGCTCCTGCTTCGACGGAGAATCCCGGTCCAGCAATGGCTCAAACTCCCAGCCCGGTTGCTCAGAGCTCCGCTCCGGCTGCTGTTCCTTCTGCGGCGAGCCCGGCCGCGGCTCAGGTACAACCAGCGGTAAACATGGCGGCTGAGCAGAAAGCCCATCCTCAGTCCGGAATTGTGAATCCGAAGTACACCGGCGAGCCGATCTCAGTGAACTTGAAAGACGTGGACCTGAAGGACTTCTTCCGTCTGATTCATGAGATCAGCGGTCTAAACGTGGTACTGGATCCTGACGTTCACGGCTCGTTGACGATTGTGCTCGACGATGTGCCGTGGGACCAGGCGTTGGACATCGTTCTGAAAAACAACAACCTTTCGCGGCAGCTTGAGGCAAACGTTCTGCGGATTGCTACGGTAGATACCCTGCGGCGCGAGGCTGAAGGAATTCGAGCCCAGCGGGAAGCCGAAGCAATGGCGGTGGAAAGAGTTACGGTCACGCGATTCCTCAGCTACGCTCACTCCAAAGATGTAGTAACTACCGTCAAGAAATTCCTTAGCCAGCGGGGCGATATTGTCTCCGATGACCGGACCAATGCGATCATCATCTCCGATATCCCTTCGACCATTCCTGCTGTGGATAGGCTGATTCAGCAGCTCGACCGAAAGACGCAAGAAGTCGAAATCGAGGCGCGGGTTATTTCGGCCACTCGCAGCTTTGCACGGGACATAGGTACCCAGCTTGGATTGGGTTGGGGCAATAGCCCGACTGCAATAGGAGGAGCAACCGCGGTTGGAACATCGCCAATCATCGTTGGCAACACACCGAATCCTGCCTACATTGTGACAGGAGGCGCAAAGGGAGTTCAAATTCCGCTGTTCTCGAACCTAGGCGTCACAGGTCCGACCAGCGGGTTGAGCTTGGTGAACGCGAGCAATAACTTCCGTATCGACGCCATTCTCACTATGGCGGAATCGCGAGGGTTGCTGAAAATACTCTCCCGGCCGCGCGTAGTCACCCAGAACAACATTCAAGCCATCGTGAAACAAGGTGTGCGCGTGCCAGTCGAGAGCGCGGCTACCCTGGGCGCTCCGGCGACAATTACCTATGTTGACGCGTTCCTTAAGCTAACCGTGACTCCGCAGATCACGGTTGAAAATACGATCTTCCTGAATGTCGACGTCGAAAACACGACTCCCGACTTTGGGCATCAGATTAACGGCAACCCAACCCTGATCACCCAGCAAGCCACTACTCAGGTACTAGTCACAGATGGTGGAACCGTAGTCATTGGCGGAGTGATCCAAACCAATAACTCGGTCAGCATTGCTCAGGTGCCGGTACTCGGAAGCATTCCGTGGCTGGGCAACTTGTTCAAGCACCAGACGGTGACCAGCTCGAACGAGGAACTGATCTTCTTCATCACCCCACGGGTGGTAGAGACCTAATTCGTTCGACAAGTTAGCAGCAAGCAGCCGCCGGAACCCTGAGAAACGCCAGGGCCGGCGGATTGTTTTTGCCCTAGCCCGATCCGAATGAAGGGCCTAGCGAGGTTCTCCCAGCGGAACGCGTTACACAAGATGAGATAATGGGAGCCAGTGGAACACCCCTGCCCCCGCTGCAACGCTCCTGTGGACGACAGCATTCCGTTTTGTCCTACCTGTGAAGCCTCTCAAATCAAGGCACATGCAAAGCAATATTCTCGCGAGTCGATTAGCGTATTGCCACGCATGAGCAGCGGCCTGATAGTTGCTGATGACGTAACGCCGCGGGTGCATCGCGCACGGGCAGACAGTCACGCAGAACTCCGTTCCGCACTATATGCAGGCCTGGTTGGAGCCTTGCTTAGCCCAATTTGGCCGCCAGTGAGTTTTGTGTTGGCCTTGCCGCTGGCGGGTGTTCTCTCGGTTCTGCTATACCGTCGTCGCGGTCTTGGTGATGATCCTTCACGCCGAGTAGGGTTTCGCTTGGGGGCGCTCAGTGGCTTGCTCAGCTTTGGTTTTCTAATGGTGCTAAGCGCTTTCGGAACCCTGGTCTCTCATAATGAGGCCGACGCACACGCGGCTGTGATTCAGATCATTCAACGGGCAGAGGCCCGTAATCCTGATCCTCAAGTAAGACAGTTGTTTGACTACTTTATGACCCCGCATGGCATGGCGGTCATGATGATTTTCGGTTTCGTCATCATGTGCGTCACTTTTGTCCTGCTCTCCGGGATCGGAGGCGCGGTTTCTGCCTCGTTCCTGCGCAGAAAAGGCTCTCCGAGGCCCTAATCCAGCTTCTTCCCCTGGTTGCCTTGCCCGCAGACGGCCTGCCCAAGTATGATGCAGCGTTCATGACTTCCAAGAGCTCTCACCAGCACGGGTTACGGCAAAAAGCCCAAATCATGGCTCCCTCGGAAATCGAGCGCACCCTGGTTCGGCTGGTGCACGAGATTATTGAGAAAAATGATGGCGCCAAGGACCTTGGACTGGTCGGAATTCGCCGCCGGGGGGTGTTCCTGGCACAGCGGATTGGGCAAATGATCTCCCGGATTGAAAAAACCTCGGTGCCAGTCGGTACTTTGGACATCACTTCCTACCGCGATGATCTTTCGCGGTTGGCAAAGCCCGTAGTTCATAAGACGGAGATTGGGTTTCCAATTACTGGTAAAAAAATCGTGCTCGTGGATGACGTTCTATATACCGGCCGGACTACTCGGGCCGCGATGGATGCCCTTTTTAGTCATGGGCGCCCGAAGCAGGTACAGCTTTGCGTTTTAATTGACCGCGGGCACCGTGAGCTCCCGATCGAGGCTACCTTCGTTGGGCGCAGAGTGCAGACCAGCGACGGGGAGAGCATTGAGTTGCTCCTGCGGGAAGTGGATGAGCAGGAAAAAGTTCTTCTGATGGAGAAGCAGGACTAAGCCGCCTCATGCCAGCAGTGACACAACAAGCCGCAAGCAGGGGAGCAGCGCGCGGCTCGTTGCTGGGGATTGAAGGCCTATCGGTGGCAGAGATCACCAAGCTGCTTCAGCTTGCGCGAAAGATGAATCCGCGGCCGCTGTTGCGCGGTAAAAAGGTGCTGCTGCTGTTTTACGAGGCCTCGACGCGCACGCGGGCGTCGTTCGAAATTGCCGCAAAAGCGCTAGGGGCGACCACGACGCTGGTGCTCTCCAGCGGTTCGAGCATCGAGAAGGGCGAGTCTCTGCTTGACACTGCCTACACACTGCGGGCAGTAGGCGCAGACGTGATGGTAGTACGTCATCCGAATGCAGGCGCTCCGCATTTGATGGCGAGCCATCTAGACATACCGGTAATCAATGCCGGCGATGGCATGCACGAGCACCCGACACAAGCGCTGCTCGATGCTTACACCATCCTGCGGCACAAGAAGAAACTGGCAGGTCTGCAAATTGCCATCATTGGCGATATCTATCACAGCCGAGTGGCGCGCTCGGCGATTCATCTGCTCAGCAAGTTCGGGGCGAAGGTGGTACTTTGCGGGCCACAGGAACTTTTACCGGAACTCGCGACAACGCTGGCTCCGGGGCTGCACATCAGTCGAAGCTGCGAAGATGCCGTGCGCGGGGCGGATGTAGTGATGGTGCTGAGGGTGCAGCGGGAGCGGCTGGCAGGCCTAAAGGTGAATCTGCAGGATTACATTTCGCGGTATCAGCTGACTATGCCGCGGCTGCGCATGGCGAAGAATGACGCTTTGCTCATGCATCCCGGGCCGATCATCCGTGGCCTGGAGTTGACGTGGGAGGTTGCCGATTGTCCGCAGTCGGTGATTGTCGAAGAGGTGCGGAACGGGGTCCCGGTACGCATGGCTGTGTTGGCAAGGGCATTGGGGAAGGCGAAATGAGGACGGCAACTTCTCTCGCGCGGATGCACGCGGATCAACACGGATTAAAACATCGTGAGCTGACCGAGAAACTGATCGGAATTTTCTTTGGTATTTACAACGAGCTTGGGCACGGTTTTCTGGAATCCGTATACGAGCAAGCGTTTTCGGTCAGTCTTGCGGAACAGGGAATTTTCTTTCAGCGACAAATTGCCGTCCCAGTATGGTTTCACGGTCAGCGAATAGGGGACTTCCGGGCCGATTTGCTAGTTGATGCTAAGGTGATTGTCGAGTTAAAGGCGGGACGTTTGATCGATCCATCTTGGGAGAAGCAACTGTTGAACTATTTACGGGCGACTGATGCGGAGGTTGGAATGTTGTTCAACTTTGGACCCAAGGCCGAATTCAAGCGCTTCGTTTTCGAGAATTCCAACAAAAATCCGCGTCGCTGTGCGTGAATCCGCGCGCAGGAAGTACTTCAATTCCATGAAGCATTCGTCGCAAATTCATAGTCTGCTGATTCAGGGCGGACGCGTTATCGATCCGGCGGCCGGGGTTGACGCGCTGATGGATGTACTGGTGCGCGATGGGCAGGTGGCGGAAGTTTCGCTTCCCAACAAGATTCGTGGTGGCGCTGATGAAAAGATCGATGCGCGCGGGTTGATCGTGGCGCCGGGATTTATCGATCTGCACGTACATCTTCGTGAGCCGGGCCAAGGATACAAAGAGACCATAGCATCCGGCAGCGCGGCCGCTGCGGCCGGTGGTTTTACTTCGGTATGTTGCATGCCGAACACCACGCCCGTGCTTGACTCTCCCGAGTGGGTGACCTGGTTGCGGCAACCTCAGCGTGGAGCAGTGGTGAATGTGTTTCCCATCGCGGCGGCCACGCAGGCCGGCAAAGGCGCGGTGTTGACCGATTTTCGCGCGCTTCAGCGTACCGGGGCTGTCGCTGTCAGCGACGATGGCAAGCCCATCCTGAGCGAAACAACCATGCGCGAGGCGATGCGGGCGTCCGCGGAGATTAATTTTCCGGTCGTCCAGCATGCGGAAGATACGCGAGTGACGCAGGGCTGCTCGATGAATGAGAGCGAGACGTCATTCCGTTTGGGTTTGAGAGGGATGACTGATATGGCGGAGGCAGCCATCGTGGACCGCGATGTTCAGTTGGCTCAGCAATTCAACGGCGCGCGATTGCATGTGGCGCATGTATCCACCGCCGAGGCGTTGAAGTCAGTACGGCGCGGAAAGAAGAATCGCGCTCGCGTGACCTGCGAAGTCACCCCCCACCATTTCACGCTGACGGATGCCGACGTGCGCGACTACGACACAAACTTCAAAATGAATCCGCCGTTGCGTTCGGCTACTGACCGTGAGGCACTGCTGGTAGCGCTCGCCGACGGTACAGTCGATGCCATCGCGAGCGATCACGCTCCGCATGCACCGCACGAAAAGATTATCGAGTTCGAGCGGGCAATGTTCGGCATTACTGGTCTTGAAACTGCTTTGGGATTGGCGATTACGGTGCTGCACCTGCGCCAGAAGATTTCTTTGGCCAGGATTGTGGAATTGTTCACCGCGGGCCCGGCGCGGGTTGTGGATTTACGAGGACGAGGAACGCTCCTGCGCGGCAGCCATGCCGACGTGACCATATTTGATCCCAAAAAACGCTGGACGTTTGACGCGGCAAAATCTCGCTCAAAATCCCACAACACGCCCTTTGATGGATGGCCGTTAACGGGGAAAGTGGTGGCAACGGTGGTAGGGGGAAGAATCGTGCATCGGGCAGGTTAGTGCAGCAAATCTCAGCTCAAAATTCCCATATTTCGTCCGACCTTCTGCAGCACCTCCAACGCGCGCTCTAATTCATCGCGCGTGTGAGTTGCAGTCATCATGGTACGGATGCGGGCTTTGCCTTCCGGCACGGTCGGGAATGTGATGCCTGTTCCCAGTACGCCTTCCTTGAACAACTCGCGAGAGAACTCCATGGTGAGCTTTCCGTCGCCGATGATGATCGGCGTGATGGGGGTTTCGCTTGCCGGCGTGCTCTTGCCACCGATGTCAAAGCCGAGCAGGGCGAGTTCGTTTTTCCAGAAGCGCGTATTCTCCCAAAGCTTTTCGATCCGCTCTGGCTCGTTTTCAAGAACCTCGAAGGCGGCAATACAAGTTGCCGCGACCGATGGGGGATGCGATGTGGAAAAAAGAAACGGCCGGGCGCGATGATACAAAAACTCGATCAAATCGCGTGATCCACAAAC
>Ga0209027_1000471_pt1 | contig 14265 bp, 9 predicted proteins | sample GraSoi013_1_20cm_3_FD_185821 | JGI IMG/M metagenome (GOLD analysis project Ga0209027, IMG submission 185821) | Grasslands soil microbial communities from the Angelo Coastal Reserve, California, USA - Sample 09_27_2013_1_20cm (SPAdes) (version 2) | ecosystem: Environmental > Terrestrial > Soil >...
GGAGCATGTGACGGTACGAGGATACATTTCAACCGTTTTTGGCTGCCCCTACGAAGGTTCAGTGGCACCAGAGAAAGTGCTCGCGGTGGCCCAGGCGCTCTTGGAGATGGGGATCAACGAGTTATCGCTGGGTGATACGATCGGCGTGGCGACACCGAACCAGGTCGTTGATGTCGTGGGTCTGCTGCTTGATAAAGGGGATATCCCCGCCGGGAGCCTGGCTGTTCACTTCCATGATACGCGTGGCACGGCTCTCGCCAATGTTTTGATGGCTTTGCAACTTGGTATCAGCATTGTCGATGCCTCTGCTGGCGGCCTTGGTGGTTGTCCCTATGCTCCCGGAGCGGCAGGCAACCTGGCAACGGAAGACCTGCTCTATCTGCTTCATGGTATGGGCATCAGTACAGGCGTCAACCTGGAAAAGGTGGTAGCTGCCACACGTTTTATTGCTCCTCTGTTAGGCCATGCACCGACCAGTAAGTATTACCAGGCTGAAGCATGTAGTCGTGTGTGAGCACTAAACTAATGCTTCTCCAGGTATTGAATTGCCGCGGCCAACTGTGTATCACCGCTTGAAAGTATCTGGTTTTCGCTCATATTCCCCGCGTTCTCATCGTTTGGCGAGAGCGGAATGGCGTTCGGGGCGAGTTTCACAGGGATATTGGGAGAAATGCCCACGTCACGAATAGAATGACCATTGGGGGTCAACCATTCGCTGGTACCAAGCAGGATTGCTGAACCATCGGAGAGAGGGTACTCCTGGAGAACTGTGCCTGTGCCAAATGTCTTCTCACCCATGACGACTGCGCGCTTGTTATCCTGCAGGGAACCCGATACAATTTCAGCGGCGCTGGCCGTATCGGCATTGACCAGCACTACGATGGGTGATGTAGTATTAACAGTATGGCCGCTGACAGCATACGATTTCCGGTGTCCCGAGCTGTCTTGCTCTAAGAGCACATTTCCACTTGCTACAAACTCGCTCGTCGTATCAATAGCTTCTTGAAGGTATCCGCCTGGATTTTCACGCAGGTCAAGGATAATCCTGGTTGCGCCAAGCTTCTGGGCTTGCGTAATTTCATCTTTCAGTTGATTGGAGACCCCCGAGGCAAATTGTACTATCTGAATATCGGCAATATGATCCTGCGCGATATAGTGCATAAGGACGTTAGGAACGGAAATCTCCGCTCGCACCACGTTGATGGTCAGGGTCTGTTGAGTCGAGGGGCGACGTACCGTAATGGCAACATTCGTACCAGCTTTCCCCTGGATAAGTGCGCTTATTCCGGCAATATCTTTGCCAACTGTGCTTTTGCCATTGACGGCGACAATGATATCTCCATGCTTAAAGCCGGCCTTTTCAGCTGGCGAGCCAGGAATAGGCGATGTTATGATGAGGTCTTTTGTCTTAGGGTCCTGTTTAAGGTAGATGCCGACGCCGGTAAATGTACCGCTCAACTGTTGATTTTCCGTCTGGACATCCTGAGGTGTCAGGAAGCGGGTGTGCCCTTTATCGTGAAGGACATCCAACATTGCCTGGATTGACTTGTATGACATTTGTTTATAGTCTACGGCCTTACGGTCAACATAGTTCTGATCTACAATGTTCCAGGCCTGCTGGTAGAGGTTAGCATATGATTGAGATAGATTACTGCGATTGAAAGAATTAGCATAAAGCTGATTGCCGAACCAGCCGCCGAAAAAAGTAATGACAAGAAGTGCGAGTACGACTACATACTGGCCAAACCCACGCCCGAGCCGTCGACGTGGTTCGGGTGGACGCTGTGGTGGTTCCTGCGGATACATCCTTTGATGAGGAACCGCGCCATTTCCTGGTACCTGATATGGTGGATATGGGTTATAATCGCTATAAGGCGGCTGCTGAGCTATTGGTACAGGATAGGGCGGCTGAGCCGGGGGAACAGAGCTATTGCCTTGTTCCGGTTGTTCATACCAGCGTGGATCATCATATTTGCTCATAGCGGCCTCCGAATAGTTGCTTTTATTGAATTACATCTTTCCAATATTTTTGAGATGCGTTACTAGAGATTGTAGTAATTGTATCGTAGTCGTTGAAACATAAAAAATCAACAGGGGACATTTACTAATGAATGACACTCCTACAACGATGACGGTACGCTTTTCATGTCCGTCACTGTTGTAGGAGTGTCAATGGTGCAATCTTACCTCTTATAGATAGCTACAGAGCAGAACGCCCGTACTGTAGCGCACAAAGAAGAAGCTAACTCTCCTTTGAAGTCTCTGTTACGTCGCCATTGTCAGAATGCTGGTTATTCTGCGGAGCACTGGTTACAGTATCTGCCTGTCTCTTAGTGTTATGTTGTTTCCCTGTGGGAGGCAATTGCTTTTTTGGCGGTTCCCAACCGGGAGCACGGGAGACGATCATCGACATCATCCGGCCTTCCATCATAGGATTGCGCTCTATGATGGCGGAACCCTTCAGCACTTCTGCAATCTCGTCCAGCATCTTGCGCCCTATATCCGGGTGGCGCATCTCAGCTCCCTTGAACTGGACGCTGACTCTCACTCGATCGCCTTCAGCCAGGAATTCTTGAATCTTGCGAGTCTTGACATCAATATCATGATCATCCGTACGTGGCCGCATGCGAATCTCTTTGAGTGTGATAGTTTTCTGATTCTTGCGCGCCTCGTTTTCTTTTTTGGCTTGCTCATACTTATACCTCCCGTAGTCCATCAATTTGCAGACTGGCGGTACGGCATTGGGTGAAATCTCAACGAGATCAAGATTTCGCTCGCGAGCAATATCCAGCGCGCGCGGAGGGGGCATCACACCGATCATCACTCCGTTTTCATCGATTAAGCGCACTTCGCGCGCACGAATGCGCTCATTGACCCTAGTTTCGCGTGTACGATCACGGTCACTCCCCCGAAAATCCCTGTTAATAGGCCAAACCTCCTCTTGTTTGAGCTAATAAAGAAAACATTAAAAAAAACATACTATGAAACCTGATAAAGTTTAGCATACCTAACCCCTCAAGTCAAATAACTACGCGAAATTTCCTCGTTATTTCATGATGCTGAGCACGCATCGGGCATATCTTTATGGTATACTTGTAGGTACGGCACTCCGTGGGTATCATGTCATTGGTTCCTTAATCACTTCTATCAAACGCAGGCTTGAAGCGAAGGAGAATGCTAATGAGCGGCGATTCAGCCGACGATGACTTGCCGTCATCTGCTCCAACATCGACACTTTTCCGTTTCTCTCCGCGTCCTCATCATGCAACTCTTGTAGACTGGCAACCCTGGGGACAGGCCGCATTCCAGACAGCTGAACAACTGGATAAGCCAATTTTTTTAGTGATTACGTCTTCCTGGTGTCAGTGGTGCCATATCTTAGATGAAACTACACTCTCGGAACCAAGCATTATTACCATTCTCAATCGCGACTATGTGCCCATACGCGTAGATAGTGATTTACGGCCTGATGTCAATCAACGCTATAATCAGAATGGCTGGCCTAGTGTTCTCTTGCTTACGCCTGAAGGAGAAATTCTTTGGGGTGGTGTTTATGTTCCACCCAAACAGATGCTCTATTACCTTGGACACATCCGGCGGTACTATAGTGAACACCGCTATGAAATTTCTGAGCAGGTGCGCGAACTGCAAGATCGTCGCTTTACGCAAAAGCTGACCCAGGCCCTTCCTTCCACCGGTCTCCGTACGCTCTTAATGGAAGAACGTGTCGCCCTGACCGATCTGCCCTTGCAAGCTGGAGTCGTTCTGCGAGAACTCTATGATGTAGAGTATGGCGGTTTTAGAATTCATCCCCACCTCAAGTTCCCCCATCCAGAAGCGTTGGAACTTCTTTTGATGTTAGCGAACCATTACCACCAATCAGATGCCTTCGAGAGGGTAAGTTATTCACTGGAGCAAATGCTTGATGGCGGTTTGTGGGATAAGGAAGATGGCGGCTTCTACCGTTACTCCGCCTCAAGCGATTGGAGTATGCCGCATACCGAGAAAATGCTGGAAGAAAATGCGGCACTACTGCGGCTGCTCCTGATGACTGCGCAAACAAGCCAGTCATCAAAATGGTATGACTATGCACGGCGCCTTCTGGCATATGTCAATGCAACGCTCTGGCAACCTGAGGTAGGCGTCTTTAGCGGGAGTCAGAGTGCCGATGAGGAGTATTATGAACCGGGGCCATATTCACGGGTCTCTCGTCAGCTACCACCCGTGGATACCACAATTTACACCTCGTGGAATGCGCGTATGATTGCTGCCTATCTCCTTGGCGGGCAGATACTACAAACTCCTTCTTTAAATGCTATGGCTATACGCGCGCTGGATTGGCTGTGCGAACATATGGTACATCGCGGTGGCAGTATGTGCCACTACATGCTCAATAACCATGCTGAGTTACCAGGGCAGCTGGCGGACCAGGTCTGGATGACGCGCGCTTTACTCGATGCGTATGATCTATACGGGCGAAAAGCCTATCTTGAGATGTCTATCGCCTTGATGCACTTTGCCTGTGAAGAACTCCTGGATGTACAGAGCGGCCTGTTCTATGACTACCCTGAGAACTCGCAGGCCGAAGGGCGGCTGGCGTTACGTGAGCAGCCGCTGATCGAGAACGCTCTGGCAGCTGAAAGTTTACTGCGCATGTCAGTCTATAGTGGACGTAAGAGTCTGAAGGATACGGCTTTGCTCGTGCTCTCGGGTTGCCTGGAGAAGTATCGACGCACGGGTATCCAGGGAGCCGCCTACGCGTGCGTGGTCGCTCAGGCAATCGAGAAAAAGTGGCTATGACGCTCGTATGGGCTAATGCAGCAGAGCCCTATGGCGTTGGCTGCATTTGCAACATTTTCGTGAGTTTGCTTACTACGTCATAGCGGCCGTAAGATGGCATGAGATAGACGCCCTGGATCATGCTGCGTGCCGACGTTAGGAGTTCTTGCGCGAGCTTCAAACCCTCTTCGTGTCCCTGATCACCAGCGGCCCGCATACGCGAACGCACATCATCAGGAATGGTAATGCCCGGTACTTCGTTGTGGAGGAACTCAGCGTGGCGCGAACTGTGCAGTGGAATGCACCCAAGAAGCATAGGAATGGGCGGCTTGCCTACTCTTGCTAAAAAGCACTCCAGGCGAGCCAGCTCATAAATGGGTTGGGTCATGATAAAGTGCGCACCTGCCTCAATCTTGCGCCGGTATTTGTCAATCTCTTGCTCGGTCTCTTGCTCGGTCATGTTTAGATTCAGGGCCATACCAATGTGGAAGGAGGCCTGTGCTCCGATAGATGAGCCGGCCGCGTCGTGGCCTTCGTTCATCCTGCGCAATACCTGTATCAATCCAACAGAATCCAGATCCCATACGCCGGTTGTGTTTGGGTAATCGCCCACGTGTAGCGGATCACCTGTCAAACTCAGGATATTGCGTATGCCGAGGGCGTGCGCGCCTAGTAGTTCTGATTGAAGCGCCATCAAATTGCGATCACGCGTTGTAAAATGGATAATCGTTTCTATGCCGAGATGGTCCTGGATCAAGCGTGCCAGCGCGATGCATCCCATGCGCACGCGTGCCATCGGGCTATCGGCAATATTGATGAAGTCAACGCCAACTTTTTGCAGCATTGCTGCGCCTTCAAGTATTTTGGCCGGGTTTAATCCCTTGGGTGGATCAAGCTCTACGCTAACAACGAACTCTCGCGCCGCCAGCTTTTCTTGTAGCCGTGTCTTCGTACCTTGCTGGGGCAAGATGACCTCTTCTTCGATCAGGCCCGCAATAGTTACTTTGCCATTGGTGATCTCAACCGGCTTAGCCTGCAGGGTTTCCCTGGAGCTACCAGGTATGGACGGAGTGGCTGCACCGTATGCGTCATTGAGCGCCTTGCGCATTGCGGCAATATGGTGAGGGGTAGTGCCGCAACATCCACCAATCAGTTGTACGCCGGCCCTGGCAAAACGTACGGCGTAATCCGCAAAGTAATCGGGAGTAGCCATATAGAAGAAGCGATTGCCGATACGTGTGGGCAGACCCGCATTGGGCTGGGCCGAAAACATCTGGGGGATAGCTTGTTCGTTATCAAGAAACAGTCTGGCCGCAGCAATCATTTCTTGTAGGACATCGAGGGTGGCCGCTGGCCCTACGCTGCAATTGGCCCCCATCACATCAATGCCCAGGTCGTTAAGGACTGCTGCCACTCTGGCAGGCGATTGACCGGAGAGGGTATGACCATCCTCGTAGAAACTCATCTGGGCAACAATTGGTAGGCCACCAACATCTTGCGCCGCCAGCACAGCCTGCCTTAGTTCTGCCAGGCTGGAGAACGTTTCGAGTATGAGGAGGTCGGCCCCGCCTACCAGTAACGCATCAATTTGTTCGCGGAAGATCGCGCGTAGTTCACTCAATCGCTGTTCATCAGGCGCCTGGAGTGGGCGACCGCTCGGTCCAACAGCACCAGCGATAAAAACAGATTGGCCTGATATCTCGCGAGCCTCGCGAGCCAGCTTCACCGCATGCCTATTGATGTCACGAACGCGACCCTCCAGGTTATAGGCTTCGAGTTTAGCGCGGTTCGCCCCGAAGGTATTGGTTTCGATGATCTGCGCTCCCGCGCTAATGTATTCACTATGTATACCTTGAATCAATGCGGGTCGTGTCAGGTTGAGCTCATCAAAACACCGTTCGTAGGCTATCCCCCGCGCGTATAAAAGAGTTCCCATTGCCCCATCACAGAGTAAAGGGTGCTGTTGCAGTTGTTCAAGGAAGTCGTGTTGCATCAAAAATAGCTCCCCAGCGATTAGTCATACTTTCAATTTCTTCTATTGTACTCTTTTAAGAACTTCATGAAAAGATACACTTGCAAAGTGGCGAACTTGCCTATGGTTTTGACAAGGCTACTCTGCTATACTTAAGAGATGGGAAGTGTCACTAGTAATCAACAGCCACTTATCGTTGCGGTCTGTGGAGATAGCGGCTCAGGGAAAACGACTCTGACTGATGGTATGGTGCGAGTCTTCGGGCAGGAACGTGTTGCGCATATCTGTCTCGACGATTATCATATTCTTGACCGGGCTACTCGCCTGCGAACTGGTATCACTGCTCTGCATCCTGCTGCAAATAACATCGCTTTGATGACCGAACATATACGCTGCCTGGCGCATGGTGAGTCTATCATCAAGCCTGTCTATGACCATAAAACGGGTACCTTTGGCAAACCTGAGGTATTACGGCCTGCGGATATCATTATTGTGCATGGTCTCCACCCACTCTACAGCGAGGAACTGCGTAATCTCGCACAAGTGCACATCTATCTTGATCCAGAAATCGCACTCTTGCAACAGTGGAAAATCATGCGTGATAGCACTGTGCGTGGTTATACAGTCGAGCAAGTTCGCCAGCAAATGGTCATCCGCCGCCGCGATAGTCGCCTTTTTATTCAGCCGCAGAAGCAATTTGCTGACATCATCATACGATTCTCACGAGGAAGCCTCTATTATCGCACGCGCGATTTAGCGCACCTGGATGTGAGGCTGATTGAAGCAAAAGACGCTCCTAAAATTGATTTGAGCGATGTAGTTGAGGCCTCGAAGAATGGGGACAGGCCAGCATTACGGCTGCTTGAACAGGAGTATGCCGGAGAGCCGCGTGATGTACTGGAGATCGATGGCACCATTAGCCATCAGAAAGCGTGTGAACTGGAAGATGTGATCTGGGCGCACATGGATAATGTCAGCCACCTGCGCCCGGACCGCCTGAGCCAGTTAGGCCTTTTCTATGCCGGCAACATACTCCGTCAAAGTGATCCCCTGGCACTCACTCAACTGATTATTCTCTATCACGTGGTAAATAAGATGCATGAAGCGGCCTCTGAAGAAACTTTATGAATCCATGTGAGAACGAAAAGGGTGCTATTCCCCGCGCGGGGAATAGCACCCTTTTCGTTCTGACTGATTACTTTTTCGTTTCCTGAGCTTTCTTATAGTTTGCAATGATTTCCTGCTGCACGTTACCAGGAACCTCTTCGTACTGGTAAAACTCCATTTTGAAGGAGCCGCGGCCCTGTGTGATTGATCGCAGGTCGGTCGCATAGTGAAGCAACTGGGCTTGCGGCACATTGGCAGTGATTTGTTGCAAATTATTGCCAATGGGAGTCATGCCGAGGACACGCCCGCGCTTCGTGTTGATATCGCTCATCACGTCACCCATATTGCTTTCGGGGACAGTGATGGTAACTGTCATCACCGGTTCCAGGATAGTTGGGCTTGCCAACGGTACTGCTTCCTGCATACCTAGCGATCCCGCGATTTCAAACGATTGAGCGGACGAGTCTACGGGGTGATACTTCCCATCTACCAGTGCGACTTTGACATAAAGCATGGGGTTACCTGAAATGAAGCCGCGTCTGAGCGATTCACGCACTCCTTTTTCGACACCGGGGATGTACTGGCCTGGCACGACACCACCAACGATTTTATCCTCGAAGACAAAAGTTTCCTCGGAGCCAATTGGGAGCGGCTCAATCTCCAACCAGACATCACCAAATTGCCCGTGACCGCCACTCTGCCGCTTGTGTCGACCATTGGCACGGGTCTTTTTGCGTATGGTCTCACGATATGAGATACGCTGATCCCGGGACTCCAGGTCAACTCCAAATTTTCGTTTGATCCCTTCAATGACAATTTGCAGGTGTGACTCACCCATGCCGGAGAGTAGCACCTCTGCCGTATCTGGATCACGGGTAACCCGCAACGTGCGGTCTTCCTCGGCTGCACGGTTGAGTGCGTTACCCATTTTATCCAGGTCAGCCTGGCTCCTGGGGTAAACGGCTATGGTGTAGCAGGGTTCAGGGAAATTAATCGGGTCCAGCGCTGTCGTCACGTCTTTGCTGCCAGCGAGTGTATCACCTGTATGTGTATTCGTCAGTTTTGTGACCGCGCCAAAGTCGCCAGCCGGGACTTCGGTCGCCGGTTCCTGCGTTTTGCCACGGGTAGTAATCAATTGGCCAATGCGCTCATCGGCCTTTGTCTGAACATTATAGACATGCGTATCTGGCTTGAGCGTTCCGCTATAGACGCGGAAGTAGGAGATGGTGCCCACCTGTGCCGCCGCAGTTTTGTAGACGAACATGGACAGAGTATCATCAAAGGCTTTTGCGTCTTCCGGTAAGGCGTCGGCGGCGCCTGGTAAGTAATCAACAACGGCGTCGAGTAATGTCTGTACAGCGATGTTTTTGCTGCCTGCGCCACATAAGACCGGTATCAACTGACCGCTGCGCGTTCCTTTTTTGATAACGGACAGGATCTCCTCATTGCTGAGTTCTTCACCTTCCAGGAACTTCTCCATGATCTCGTCATCGCTCTCGACCGCTGATTCGATCAATTGCTCGCGATAACTGCCGATACTCTCTTGCAGTTCCGCAGGTATGGCAATTTCCTGTACTTTGTTGCCACCCTCAAAGGTGTAGCCCTTCTGCGAAACGAGATCAACAACGCCCCTGAAACTCGACTGTTCACCAATAGGTATTTGTAGGGGAACGACTTTGAGGCCAAATTGATCCCGCAATGATTTGAGCGCTGTATCGAACGAGGTGTTTTCACGATCCAGTTTATTGATAAGGACCATCCGTGGTAAGTTACGCTCATCAGCGTATTGCCAGGTAAGTTCGGTACCGACCTCGACGCCTTTTTCCGCCGTTACCACCACTAAGGCGGCATCGGCTACGCGTAGACCCGCTTTAACTTCACCCACGAAATCGGCATAACCGGGAGTATCAATGAAGTTGATCTTGTGATTCTTCCATTCAACGGGTAACACTTTGGCATTCAGTGATATATGCCGTTTTAATTCATCAGGATCGTAGTCGGAGATTGAGCTACCTTCATCTACCTTGCCCTGCCGGGTGACGGCACCGCTATCAAATAGTGCCGCATCTACTAGAGATGTTTTACCGGCTCCAACGTGGGAAATCAACGCCACGTTGCGAATTTGTTCCGCCCTATAAACCTTCATAGAATCTTGTAATCCTCCTGAGTTTCTATACAGAAGTGACCTACACAGCCAGACTACTTGGTGAACTGACCTCTCATAGACCACCCATGCTCCCAATACCAGTGGTTGGTTCGGTCCAGGGTAAAAGGTTGTGTCGCATTACACTCGTCCAGTTCGGTATGAGGTAGTATAGCAGCATTGGGCAGTTTGTTCAACCCAAAAAATTTACTATCTCAAAACACGGGAGATATCGATGCATCTATTGTTCTGACTTCTATCTGCTGCTATACTGAAAGACATATTTTGGAAGTGTAGCTACAGCAAGAGGGAGCAGATTACATGACAGTAGACATTAGCGATATCGAGAATATTATTGAACAGCAAAATCGGTGGCGACAGACGCAGACTATCAACCTGATTGCCAGCGAGAATACTCCTAGCGAGGCAGTGCGCCGGGTACAGAATTCTGATTTTATGGGGCGCTACGCCGAAGGCCATCCAAACGAAGGAAACAGGGTCAACCGCTATTACCAGGGGACGCGCTATATTGATCAGATCGAACGAATGGCCCATGATGAGATCATTGAGCTTTTTGGCGTCAAGCAGGCCGATGTGCGGCCTATTAGCGGCAACGCGGCGAATACTGCTATCGCCCTGGGGTGGCTGCGCGGAGGTGATACCATTGTCGCGAACTCAACCGATGCTGGTGGTCATATCAGTCATGGAGCAGTAGGTGTATTCGGACGCCGCATTCAGAGCCGCGGTCAGTCGTTGAAACTGGGTAGCGAGAATTCTATACACCTGCATTACTTCCCATTGACCCCCGATCACTATCATATCGACGCGAAAAAGACTATTGAAGTCATCGATACGGTGTCACCTCAACTTGTGGTCATGGGGAAGAGCCTCTTCCTCTTTCCAGAACCCGTCGCGGAGGTTGCTGCCTTCTGTAAAACGAAAGAAATTCCGCTGCTGTACGACGGTGCACACGTATTGGGATTGGTGGCGGGAGGCCAGTTTCAATCGCCCTTGCACGAGGGAGCAACCTGGATGACCGGCAGCACGCACAAGACCTTCCCTGGTCCGCAGCGGGGCGTTATCCTGGGCAACCTGGATGCTGAAGACGAGAAGAAATTCTGGCCTGCCGCTGATCGCGGTGTTTTCCCTGGTTCCTCCAGTAACCACCACTTGCACACATTGCCTGCTTTAGTAGTTACCACGCGCGAAATGAAGCGGTTCGGCCGGGAGTACGCGGGGCAGATTGTACGAAACGCGCAAGCGCTTGGCCGCAGCCTGGATGAACTGGGCACACCTGTTGAGGCGCGCGAATTTGGCTACACGCAGAGCCATATGATCGCCGTCAATGTCTCAGCGTGGGGTGGTGGCGTCGAGGTCGCTAAACGTCTTGAGGCCAACGATATCATCGTCAACTATAACATGGTGCCGGGCGATGCCGATCCACGTAATCCGTCGGGTCTGCGTATCGGTGTGCTCGAAATGACCCGTTTTAGCATGGACGAACGGGCGATGGGTGAACTGGCTCAGCTCATGCATGACGCTATTCGCGGCAAGGATGTGAAGGCACAGGTGAACGCCTTGCGCGGACGGTTTGTCGAGATGAAGTACGTTTGAGGAAGGACGAGGGCCGCTGCATCCCCCTAGCTTTCAAGGAGAGGTAAGGCGGCCCCAACAGGGGCTTCACAGGGATTAGAACATGTGTTATACTGACGTGTATGGATGGAGAGCATACCAAACACGTCACCGACAAATTGGCCTCTCACTTTGTCTGGTGTCCCAAATATCGGAAGAAGATTCTGGTTGGCAAGCTTGCTACGTTTGTGGAAGTAGTAGCGTGACCGTCTAGCATGACAAGGGACGGGAGGGGTTCCCGTCCCTCTCTCAAAAAAGAGTGTCCAATGAGTATTAAAGCGTTCACCTACCGTATTTACGCTAATACAGCGACAACTGAAAAGCTGCATTGGGTGCTTGACCGGTGCCGGGAACTCTACAATGCTGGTCTGCAAGAACGCCGCGACGCCTACGAGATGGCTGTCAAGCGGCATCCCAACTACTACGATGATCAGGCGCGCAAACAGTTGACGAGAGAGTATGCTCTTGGCTACTACGAGCAAAAACGTGAACTGGTAGACATCAAAGAGGAGAGACCAGAGTATCAAGAGATCGCTTCGCATGTGCTGCAAGATGTGATCTTGCGCCTCAAGCGGGCCTATGACAATTTCTTTCGGCGTGTGCACAATGGCGAACAACCGGGCTATCCACGCTTCCAGGGACGCAACCGTTACGACTCGTTTACCTATCCCGATGGGGCAGGCTGGAAACTGGATGCTGTGGCCCGACCAGCAGACAAAAAAGGCATCGTCCGAGTCAATCTGAAACTGAGCAAGATCGGGACGGTCAAACTACACCTGCATCGGGACATAGCTGGTACGATCAAAACGCTGACGATCAAGCGTGAGGGAGAACACTTTTACGCGATTTTCACCTGTGAAATCGGCAAGCCGGACCCCTTCCCCACAAGTCACGAAGATGTGGGCATTGACCTGGGTGTGAGCCACTATGCGGCACTCTCCAACGGCGAGTTTATTGACCATCCCCGCTATTTCCGTAAAGCCGAGAAGAAGTTAGCAGCAGCACAGCAAGCCCTCTCACGAAAGAAGCGTGGGAGTCATCGGCGCAAGAAAGCAGTACAACGGGTAGCAACGTGTCACCGCAAGATCGCCAACCAACGGAAAGACTTTCAGCACAAAGCCTCACGCAAGCTGGTCAATCAGTATCAAGTCATCGTGTTTGAAGATTTGCGGGTCAAGAACCTGACGAAAGCACCAGCCGCAAAGCAGGATGAAAACGGGAAGTATCTCCCAAATGGTGCAAGTGCAAAGGCGGGGTTAAACAAGTCGATCTTAGATGCCGGATGGAGCACGTTGACAGCGATGGTGAGCGTCAAGGCAGCATGGGCCGGGCGTACTGTCGTCTTTGTGAATCCATTCATGACATCACAGCTTTGCTCAGGATGTGGCGTGGTCGTCAAAAAAGACCTGTCGGAGCGGTGGCACAGTTGCTCATGCGGCATCGAACTGGACCGGGACACCAACTCGGCAAAGCTTATCCTGAATCTGGGCTACCAACAACTCTCGGTCGGGACGCGGCCCACGTCGGCAACGGCGTAGAAGCCTCCGGTCTCTGACCGGAGGTACGTTCACAGAACAAGAGCTTTCCAACCTGCGGCATGAGGTTGACTAACATATGAGTGACGAGACTCACTGTCTTAGCAGGAGAATAGTAAACCCCTTCACATTGCGAAGGGGTTTACCACGACTTGTTAAAAGTCATCTTTTGGCTATGATACGCGCCCTTACTCGAAAGGCCAGGAAGATTGCGCTCACAATGACCAGCAGGAGGGCCAGCGTCTGCGCAACCTGAGGAGTTCCCATTGGCAGGGTTGGTAGCCAGGCTGGAAGTTCGTGAGTACTTTGACCATCAGCGACAGCCATTGGCGATGTGCCGAAGTGCGCCAAACGAATAATTCCTGTGGAGGTGATGCCCATATCATAGGTAACAGCTGTACTCGGTGTATCCAGGCTCAAGTAGGTCAACCAGCTATCTGGCCGCACCCACCCCATGTTGCGGTCGGTTGAGAGATCGTGGTACAGCAACGGGGTCATCTTTTCCTGGAACGACAGTTTCATGCCGGGAGCACCTGGCACACCGGCACCTACAGCGGATTGACCAACTTTTGCTTCCAGATCGCTGGTGTTGATGGGGATGTCGGTCAGCAGGTAGATGTCTGCCTGGACCTGTTGGCCGTCAAGCGCCAGCACTTCAAGGGGTATCCAGATATGGGGTATCTTCATGGTAATCAATATCGGTGCGCCATCTCCTTGCAACTGGTGACGCGCTCTTGCCCTGCTGGTATCGAATTTCGCGGCCATGAAGATGGGACTTCCATTGGCGTAGGCGAGGAGGTGGTCGCGGGTATCTCCGTCGAGGGTGAAGCCGTTGCTGGATGCCCAGTCAAGTACTGCCTGTCCACTGCCTTTGAGCACTGTGATATCGAGCGCTTCGATCTTCACCTGTTGCAACACCTGCACACCAGCGGTAGGGGCCGCGGCGTTTAAGGTGCGAGCGAAGATAGGCTGGGGACGTGTTTCAAGTGCGAGACGTTGCAGGGTCCATCCACCACCCTCCTCGATCTTCAAAGGAACGGCAGGGAGAGGCACGATCCAGCCGAGTTTGGAGACGTCGCCCTGGTAGGTGAAGCTGG
>Ga0209027_1000474_pt1 | contig 14254 bp, 7 predicted proteins | sample GraSoi013_1_20cm_3_FD_185821 | JGI IMG/M metagenome (GOLD analysis project Ga0209027, IMG submission 185821) | Grasslands soil microbial communities from the Angelo Coastal Reserve, California, USA - Sample 09_27_2013_1_20cm (SPAdes) (version 2) | ecosystem: Environmental > Terrestrial > Soil >...
CCGGCCCTCCAACTCCTCGGCGAGCGCAACGGCGATGCCGTCCTCAGCGATAAGGAGTTCCAGCGCTTATGCGGTCATTCCGCCGAGTTCCTGCTGGCCCGCAGCGAGCGACCTCCCGAATCGCCCAAGGACTGGCGGCAAGACGTGAAGATGGTCTGCCGATGTGAGGATTGCCGTGAACTGCAGGCCTTCGCCCTTGATCCCGCCACGCAAACGCATCGCTTCCGCGTAAAAAAAGAGCGCCGTCAGCATTTGCACCAACAGATCGACGGTCATCGCCTGGATATGACGCACGTGACTGTACGCACCGGGTCGCCCCAAACACTGGTCTGCTCAAAGACGCGCGCCGCGTATGAACGCCAGTGCCGTCAGTACAACGAAGACCTGGCTTCCATGGGGGCACTCTGCCCCCTCGTCAGGGAAACGGATGGGGACCTGCAGAACCTTCGAGCGCGCATGAATGCCGCCAGACAAAGGCGCTCCCAGGCAAGATCGGCGGCGACATAGCTCGTATTTGTGATAGGTAGGCTTAACCATGAACGGGAACCGTGACGTCGGATTCCCTCGGTGGATCACCGCCGAGGGAACGTTAGATCTCGCCGAGTTGCCCATCGACGGGATTTTGAAGCAGGCCATAGATCCCGAATTCGAACGGTTTCGCTCCGCGTGTGAGCTCCTCGGCTGCATGGCGAGCGCTGGACGACGGGAGGCTGGGCTCTATCTGATTGGCCTGCTGGGCTGCTACCCGTCCGATTTGCAAAGGCTTGAGGTAATAGCGGGTCAGCTTGGGCATTTTCGCCACGAGTCGTCCGCGAGCGCACTCTTGGCAGAGATCCGGCGCGTCAGAAGTTCGAATACCACTCGGCGATACTTAGACCGGGTACTCCGATCTCTCGCCGCCCTTCCGCTCCATCTCGTCAAATCGGGGCTGGAAGGCCTCGCTGAGGACACTTCCTTCTCACCAAAGATGCGCGCCAAGTTTCGTAACTGTTGCGATCGGGTTTGAACGTGCGCAGAAAAATCTCCCCGCCGGAGGGAAATTGCGCCGCGAACGCTGCGAAACAAATTGGAACGCCCGGAAGGTTCGGCTACACTCCAACTGAACATAGTTCAACTCTTCCGGCGTTAAGTGCGACCGCGGCCCCGGCCTCTTTAAGTCGGAGTCATTTGTCCATTTTTGAGTAACTTCCTGCAGGATGACGGCAAACATTCTGCCGGCAATCCGCTTCAATGTATGAACCAATGCCCGCAAGAATGCGCGCTTTTTTTGTTTGTGCCGAACCTGTTATATTTACTTGTCTCTTTCACGTCGGAGCCGCGGCTTTGCTGGCCCTGACCGGGTCGGCGTCACGGACGGCGTGGTATCCCCATAAACGTGAATCCCTTGACCGCGCTGCGGTCCGACATAACGAGGAATGCGACGGAACTCATGCCCATCGACCGGAAACCCGAGTTTTTCAAAGGCGGCCAACTCAGAGTGGGAATCATTGGCTGCGGCTACGTCGGCTTGCCCCTGGCGCTGCGCTTCGCCGAAGCGGGGCACAAAGTCACGGGACTCGATACCGATCCCCGCAAGGTGGCCATGCTCAACGCCGGCAAGTCCTACATCGAGCACATTCCTCAGAACAAGATCCAGCAGTTCGTCAACAGCAAGCACTTCGGAGCGACCAACGACTTCGAGAAGCTGAAAGAAGCCGACGCCATTCTCATTTGTGTTCCCACGCCACTTGATGAGCGGCGCGAGCCCGATCTGAGCTACGTCGAGCAGACCGCCATCTCTATTTATCCCCACCTGCAAAAGGGACAGCTGGTGGTCCTCGAATCGACGACTTACCCGGGCACCACCGAAGAGCTGGTTCTCCCCATCCTGGAGAAAAGCGGATTGCGCTGCCCCATCGCCGTCGGCCAGGAACATGAAAATATCGCCGCTGATTTTTTCCTGGCCTTTTCGCCGGAACGCGAGGATCCCGGAAACAAGCAGTTTGGCCTGGCACAGATTCCCAAGGTCGTTGGCGGTTTGAATCCCCCGAGCGGCCGCGCCGCGCAAGCGCTATACGCGCAAGTCGTGGCTCGCGTCGTTCCGGTCAGCTCCACGCGCGCCGCGGAGATGGCCAAGCTGCTCGAGAACATCTTCCGTTGCGTGAACATCGCACTGGTTAACGAGCTCAAACAGCTCAGCCTGCGTATGAAGATCGACATCTGGGAAGTGATTGACGCCGCGGCCACTAAGCCTTTCGGTTACATGCCATTCTATCCCGGGCCGGGACTGGGCGGGCATTGCATCCCGGTGGACCCCTACTACCTTTCCTGGAAGGCCCGCGAATATGATTTCGCCACGCGGTTTATCGAGCTGGCCGGAGAAGTCAACACCGCCATGCCGTATCACATCGTCGACGCGGTCGCCAATTCGCTGAACAATCACAAGAAGAGTATGAAAGGCTCCCGCATTCTGGTTCTCGGTGTGGCCTACAAAAAGGACGTGGATGATCTGCGGGAATCACCCACGCTGAAAATCATGCAGCTCCTCCAGCAGCGCGGCGCGCTGCTCGATTACAACGATCCCTACTTCCCGCAGCTCCACAAGATGCGGCACTACAATTACGAAAGCATGAAATCTGTGCCGCTCAGTCCGCAGGCGCTCGGCAGCTATGACGCGGTAATTGTGGCTACCGATCATTCCAGCTATGACTATGCCGCCATCGTCGATGCCGCGAAACTGGTCATTGATACGCGCAACGCCACCCGGCGGGTCACGCGCCATCGCGAAAAAATCGTGCTTTGCTAGGCTGCCATGGCCTCGTCTGCCGAAGAGATTCGCCGCCAGCTCGAGGAAAGCGCTCGCCTCAAGCAGAGTTTTTCCGGCGAACTGATCGGCCAGATCGCCCTATTCGCGGAGAAATCCGCAGCCGCCCTGCGCGGTGGCGGCAAGCTCGTTTTTTTCGGAAACGGCGGCAGCGCTGCCGATGCTCTTCATCTCGCCGCCGAACTGGTCGTCCGGCTGCGAAGGGAACGCCCGGGCCTGGCGGCCCTGGCGCTCACCACGAATCCTTCGGTATTGACTGCCGCGGGCAACGACTACGGATTCGAACGTATTTTTTCCCGCCAGATTGAATCTCTCGTCGCCAGTCCCGACATTCTCGTGGCGCTCACCACCAGCGGCAATAGCCCCAATATCATCCGCGGCGTGGAAGCCGGCCGCGCTCTCGGTGCCTACGTCGTAGCCTTTACTGGAGACACTGGTGGGGAGGTCGCCGGGAAGGTCGATCTTCTCGTGAATGTTCCTTCACGGGACGCGCAGCGGATCCAGGAGTGTCACATCACCATCGGCCACATTGCTTGCGGGATCATCGAACGGCTAGCCTGTACCTGAGCGACGCCGGCGAAGCCGTCTGGCAATAACCAACGGGATGCCGTCGGATCGTTCCCTTTTATGTTAATTCGCTCTTAGCAGCTCGACGCGCGCGGCGGCGAAGGGCATAACAGCCTCCAGCAGCACGGGTAGGCGCGCCGCATCGTCGGCCACGTACAAGGTGAAAGAGGCGTCCTTCATCTCCACGCCGCCGTCGAACACGCGAATCCCGATCTTTGACGCCGTGTACTCTCCTGCCGGAACGTTCACCTTCTCGGAGGCGGCTGCCAGCTGGGCGCGAACATCGTACAGTTTGTGCCCGTCGTAGACCGAGCTGTGCACTTCCGGTGTTTTTGTCCAATCCACATTCCGCAGGTATTGCATCATCCCGAGCGGATCGCGCGTCCCCGGCAGCACTCGCGCCTCGGTAGCATCCTCGGAAGCAGGCTCCTGGCCAGTCGCGGTCATGCGCTGGACGGACTGCACCTTCTGCCCGCGCTCGCTCAGGTGCATCTCATACTGCAAACTCGCCAGTGTCCCGGCGTCGCTATAGGAATCGAACTGATCGTCCAGCTCGAAAACCATTCGCAGCGGATTCTGGGTGTGCGCAAAGGCCTGCAAGTGCCAGGAGCTTTTTCCCAGAAAATTGCCCCGCCCGGCAACCTGCAGTTTCAGACTCGCCACATTATTGAGCTTGGAAACACTGGCGGTGTACTCCAGTACCTCACCAGCCTTGAGAAGGGGTCCGGGGTCCACCGGAGGCGTGGTCTTCTTCGACTCCCTGGGCAATGGTGACGTCCCGGCGGCAGCAACTGCGGATTTCTCCGCCGCGGGTGCTTCATGAAAACCGGGCGGCTCCGCCGATACGACCTCAGGAACGGGCTGCTCCCCTCGCGCGCGCAGCCAGTAAAACGCTCCCGCGGCGCAACCCAGCACCGCCAGCGCAGTAATGCCGACTGTGGTCTTCAGCCTCATGCTCTTTGTGCGACGCCCCCCTTTGAATCTGCTGCTTGTCCACCGCGCTTCCGTCGTACAATATCTTTCCGTACGCGGAAATTATCCGGCTTCCCTTGCCGGCGCGCCGCGAACTATCAGCGTATCAAAACGCGGGCCAGTCGTCTTTCCCGGGCTCGCGTTATTCGCTGCGGTGGGAACCTGCCGTTGGCAGAAACGATCGTCGGCCGCATGGCGGCCGCAAGGGCAAGGAGGATTTCCTAAATGCGCTACCTCGTCACGGGCGGCGCCGGTTTCATCGGCTCAAACACGGTGGACGAACTTGTGCGTCGCGGCCATAGCGTGGTCGTCCTCGACGACCTCTCTTCCGGCAGGGAAGACAACCTGGCAGAAATCCGCAACAAGATTACTTTCATCAAAGGCAGCATCACAGACATTGAGGTCGTGCGGAAGGTCATGCACGAAGCGGAATACGTTTTGCACCTGGGCGCCCGGACATCCGTGCCACGCTCGGTCAAGGACCCCCTGGACACGAATAAGATCAACATCGAAGGCACGCTCAACGTTTTGGTCGCGGCCAAGGAGCTGAAAGTCAAACGTGTGGTCTTCGCCGCTTCGTCTTCTGCTTATGGCGAGACGCCCACTCTTCCAAAAACCGAAGCCATGCAGCCGCAACCCATCTCGCCTTACGGCGTCACCAAATACGTTGGCGAGCTGTACTGCCAGACCTTCGGGCGGTGTTATGGTCTGGAAAACGTGGCGCTCCGCTATTTCAATATCTTTGGGCCTCGCCAGGATCCCGGTTCGCCGTATTCCGGGGTGCTTTCGAAGTTCTGTACGGCGTTTCTCGAAGATGTGCCGCCGCTTGTTTTCGGAGACGGCGAACAGACCCGGGACTTCACCTACGTCGACAATGCCGTTCAAGCCAATCTACTGGCCTGTGAAGCGCCCAATGCCTCCGGAAAAGTCTTCAATGTCGGCGTGGGCGGGCGCGTCTCTCTCAATGAAGTCCTTCGCGAGCTTGCAAGAATTACCGGCAAGACGCTCGCGGCGACGTACGAACCGCCGCGTGACGGAGACATCCGCGACTCCCAGGCAGACATCTCCGAAGCGCGGGAAACGCTTGGTTACGACCCCCAGGTGAGTTTTGAGGAAGGCTTAGCGCGCACCTTCGAATGGTATCGCTCGACACCGATGAGAGCGGCGGCGAGGTAATAACCCCTAGTTTAATACGTTGGAGCGGGCCGGGACCGAGCGGTCCTCGGGTCCCTACAACGGCAACTCTAGAAAGCTGTACAGCTACGGTTGAGTGGTCGTTCCGTAGTTGAGCGGCTCACCGGCCTTCGGGACGTCATAGTTGTTCCAGAACCACAGCGGCTCCAGCTTTTTCTGTTCCGGCCACACCTGGTTTAGTGTGTCTCCTTCAAACAATTCACCGTTCTTCATCACCCAGTGAATCGTATTGGTGTTGTGAATATCGTCGAGCGGGCTCTTGTCCATGATCACCAGGTCTGCCAGCTTGCCAGCTTCAAGCGAACCCAAGTCGGCAGGTCTCCCGATAATCTTTGCCCCGTTTACGGTTGCGCATCGCAGCACTTCGAGCGGGGTCATTCCGCCGCTCGCCAGCATCCATAACTCCCAGTGATAGCCGATTCCCTGCATCTCTCCATGGCTGCCGACTCCGACGAGGCCGCCCGCGCGGGCCAGCTTCGCCATTTGCGCCGCCAGCCTCGGAAATTCATACTCGTCCTTGCGGAACCATCCCTGCCGGCGCTTGGTTCTCTGGTCGATGACCCGGTGTGGCATGAAGTGATTTAGTTTCGGGTCGTCGTGCACTTCACTGTTCTCAAACCAATAGTCCTCACCGAACGGCCCTCCGTAATTCACAATCAGGGTCGGTGTTTCCGCAATCCCCGATTTCGCGAACATCTGGATCACGTCGTTATAAAGCGGTGTTATCGGCAGGGTGTGCTCGTTGCCATGGAAGCCGTCGATCACGTGAGTCAGATTGAGTTTCAGGTCCAGCGCACCTTCGGTTGTCGGCATCATTTCCAGCTCTTTTGACGCTTCGACCATGTACTGTCGCTGCTTCCGATTGCCCACCACATAGCTCTTGATGTTGTGCGTGCGGTAATATTTCTTGTACTTGGTCAACACACCTTTCACATCTTCGGCGGACTGGAAGTTGTTGTCGGAAAAAACGCCCGGCCCGGTCGAGAAGGCGCGCAGCCCGACGATGTCGCCGCTATCCACCAGGTCTTGGTAGGCAAACATATCGTTCGTGCCGGTCTGTACGTCCAGGCCGGCGGTCACGCCGTAAGCCAGGTTCGCGAGGAATGACCAGTTTTGGGTGTCCAGAATCCCGCGCCGGATTTCCGTCCAGTGCGCGTGCGTGTCGACGAAGCCCGGCACGATGGTCTTGCCGCTCACATCGAACACCTTGGCTTCTCCGGGCACACGGCCCTTTGCGCCTACGCTTTTGATCCGGTTGTTCTCAATGACGATGTCGGCATTCTTCAGAACCTCATCGCCTTTCATCGTCACGACGGTCGCGCCGCGCAGTACCATCGTGCCTTTCGGCGTTTTCCGCGGAAATTCCAGATCGACGGCGATTTCTTGAACATCCTTTTCCTGTTCTTTCAGCTTTTTCTCTTCTTTTTTCTCTTCTTTCTTTTCGTCTTTCTTCGTATCAGCCGTCTCGGAAGTGACCGCGTCCTTGGCGTCCGCGTCTTTCTTGTCGCCTTCCTTCTTTTCCTCCTTTGGCGGCGAGAGAGAGATGGCGCCGAGCGGCTCGCGGAAAAAACTCGCGCCCACCGCCCAGGTAATGGTCTTGCCGTCATCAGCCCAGGCAAAATAATCAGCGCCAATGTCCGTCAGCCGCTTTGCCGGGACGGCCGGAGAAGTTACGTTGACAGTTGGCGCCTCTCCGCCCACCACGGGCATGGCAATTAGGTAGAGTTGGTTCATCACATGCGCGAGTACCCATTGGCCGTTGGGGCTCGGCACGACGTCGTCCGCCGGAACCGGCTCCTCGAAGAAGTACAGTCCCTGTCCTTTCACGACCAGGTGGGTGCGGCGGTCCGTTCCGTCATAGCGCACCGACACCAAGCCTTGCGGGGTGTAAACGTAGATGCGGTCCCGATCACGCGTGAAATGCGGCCCGCCTGCTCCGCGCGCGGGCAAAATCAGGTTGGCCTCTCCTCCCTCCGCGGGAATCCAAATGAGGTCGGCGTTCTCCGTCGGTCCGCCGTCGAAGGTGCTGTTTTCCCGGTCATACGCGTTGCCGCGGAGCAGCACGATTTTTGTGCCGTCCGGCGACCAGGCCGGATTGCTGTACACCGCCAGGGACTTCGACAACCGCACCGCAGTTCCACCCGCCGCAGGGATTTTCCACAGCTGCCCGCCGTCGCTCGACCAGGTCACGTAAACGATGGACTTGCCATCCGGTGACCAGGCCGGCTGAAATTCGTGGGCGCTTCCGGGGGTCAGCCGCAGCGGTTGGCCTCCCGGCAAGTCCATTGTGTAAAGATGCGTCATGGCAGAAAACGCCAGCTTCTTGCCGTCGGGCGATTCCGCCGGGTCCATGATTAACCGCGCCTTTACCGGCCCTTGTTCAACCGTCTGCGGGAAATCCAGCTTGGGCCCCAGCTCTTCGGATACCTGTGCGGTGAACGGAATTATTTTTTCCGCTCCCGTGGCCAGATCGAGCCGCTTGATTTTCCCATCCTGGTTGTAAACGATCTCTTTGCCGCCGGGCAGGAAGGCGTAGCCCGGAAAAACGTCGCGGGTAAAGAGCGATTCCTGATCGTCGCGCGTGACCGGATATTTCACCCAGCGGTCTTCGCCGCTTTCCAGGTTGCGCAAACGCAGCCCGGACTCCGTCTCGTAGCGCGTGACGTAGAGAACCTGCCGGCCGTCCGGCGAAAGCACCGGACGAAATGCGCTCTTGATCTGATGAATGAGGTTGTCTTCGTCGCCGGTCTTGCGGTCGCGCCGGGCGATGTACCAGGTGGGAAGCAGCTGGTTGTAGTAGAGCGAGCCTAGCTTGGCCGCATAGTAGAGATACTTTTCATCCGGAGATGCCACCACACCCATGGCATTCGGGCGCTTGTTTCTTTCCGTGGTCGGAGTCGGCTTCGATTTAGTAATCTGCACGCCCGAGCCGCCGTCCACGTGGTACATCCAGATTTCACTGGAACCAATTCCGAATTGCGCTTTCGAAACAAAAATGTATTTTCCGTCCGGAGCCCAGCTCGGCGAGGTGAATTCGTTATTGGCGTCCTTGGAAACTTGCTTCACGCCAGTTCCGTCCGGATGCATGATCCAGATGTTCTCGCTGCCTTCGCGGTCGGAAATGAAAGTGATCCACTGCCCATCCGGCGAAAACTTTGGCTGGCTGTCGAAGGCCATCCCACCGGAGATCAGTTTCGCCTGGCCGCCTTCGATGGGGAGTGTGAAGATGTCGCCCAGCAGTTCGAATACAATGGTCTTGCCGTCGGGCGAAGCGTCCAGTGAAAGCCAGGTACCCTCATCGGTCGTGAACTCGACTTTTCGGTCGGACTTCAACGGCAGACCCTTCTTCTCGTCCTTTTTTTCTTTCTTCTCTTCCTTCTTTTCTTCCTGTTTGTCCTTCTCCTGCTCTACGGCATCCTGTCGTTTGCGGCTGGCCAGCAGCGCCGTTGCGCCTCCGAAAATGACCCCCAGGACCATGGCCAACACGACAAACCACACGGTCAGACCGCGCCGACTGGGCTGCTTCACAGGCATAGTCGATTTCCCCCTACCATCGATCGACAGCGTTCGACAGGAATTCACGGATCGCCCCTGCCAATGGGCCGGCCGACGGACACACCCTTTTCCAGCCTTTAGACGCCAGCCGTGAGCAAGCGTCTCGTGGATAGGCCGAGAGAGTCCGGGCTACGGCTCCCACTCCTGTTGGCCGCCCCGCTCGCCGCGTGGCTGCGGCGGCGCCGGGACGATGTGGGGAATGCCCGCGTCATTCATCTTCTTATTCAGCGCGGGCAGTTCCTCCTCGGCGATTTTCTTGGCCTGCGCCAAAGCATCGTTAACCAGCGGGGTCAGCTCTGCCAGCTTTTCTTTCTGCTGTCCGTCGGGGGCGGCCACAAATCCGTCCAGGTCATCCAGCAGGTTCTGCACTTGATTCGGCAGCGGATCAGGCTTCCATTCAAACGGCGGCCCCGCATTTCCCAAGCCTTCGCGTTCACGAATAAACTTTCCCGCCACCGCGTCTACTCTCTTCTGCAGTTCGTCGGCGGCTTTGACGATATCGTCAGGGATCTTGGTCGTGTTGGCATCCTTCTTCCACTGTTCGCGCGCGGTCTTCAGCGCTGTCTGTATGCCTTCGATTGTTTTCCGGTCCCTGTCCGTCGTCTTGGCCATGGGGTAAAGCTGGTCAATCATCTCGCGCCGAGCGGAGCGGTCCGCCGCGGAAATCACCACGCGCGTATCCTCTTCGACCAGGACTTTCTCGGAGGCTTCCCGGGCTCCGGCCTTGATCTTGACGGTGTATTCTCCCGGCTCCACGAGCGGCCCGCGTGGCCCCAATCCATATCCCGCCGCGATCGCTTCCAGCTGTTCGGGTGTCGGATCCGCCGGCGGAGCCAAGCGCAAATCCCAGTTGGTGCGGTTGACGCCCGCCGCGCCCGGCCCGTCCAACTCCCGCAGCACTTTCCCGTCTTTGTCGAGCACGGTGATTTTTACTTGGCCTTCCTTCTTTTCCGTTCGGTCGCCCTTGGCCTCCGGCTTGGGCTTCTCGTCGGCCGCGTCTTTCTTGTCTTTTTCCTCTTTGTCGTTCTTTGGCGTTTCCGGTGGCACGGCTTCTTTCAGGTAGTAGCTCAAGATCGCGCCGTATGGCGGATTCTTCGCCGTGAACATTTTCTGGCCTGCGCTCCAGCGGCGATTGCGCAGGCGCCAGGTCGTCGACGCCCGCGGCGCGAAGAATGTCAGGGGTGATCCCGCCACGCTCGCATCCACCTTCTCCATGGGCGTCAGATCGTCAAGCACCCAGATCGATCGCCCGTGCGTCGCCAGCACCAGGTCGTTTTCGCGCGACTGGATTTCGATGTCGTCCACCGGTACCGTCGGGAGATTGTTTTTCAGGGCCGTCCAGTTTCCTCCGCGATCCCACGATACCCAGAGCCCGAACTCCGTCCCCGCAAACAAGAGGTTCATGTTCCGGGGATGCTCACGCACAACGTGCACGCTCCCGGCGGAATCGGGAATGCCGTTGCGGATGGCTTTCCAGTTTTCACCATAGTCGCTGGTCGCAAAAACATAGACGCTGTTATCGTCACCGCGATGCCCGTCGAAGGCCAGCAGCGCCGCGCCTTCACCGGTTTTCGAGGCCACCACGCGGCTCACGTAAGTTCCTTTGCCCACTCCCGGCACCTTCGACGCCACGTTCTTCCAGGTCTTCCCACCGTCGCGCGTCACCTGCACGTTGCCGTCATCGGTCCCCACCCACAACACGTTGGCAGTCAGCGGCGATTCGCTGAGCGTGGTGATGGTCGGATATTCCTGCACGCCGTCGTGCCGCGACAAGGTGTTCTTGTCGGGAATTTTCCCGAAAATTGGTAACTTATTGCGGTCCACTCCCGTGGTCATGTCCCCGCCAAGCCGGGTCCAGGTATCTCCGCGATTCGTCGACTTGAACAGATAATTCCCGCCGTAGTACACCGTGGTGTGCTCGTGAGCGGAAACCGCCACCGGCGAATTCCACTGAAAGCGGTAGTGCGGCTCTCCTGCTTTCGCCTCCGGCCGGATCGACCGTTGCTGCCCGGTGCGTAAGTCGCGGCGATCGATGTGCCCATCCTGTGACTCGGTGTAAACGATCCAGGGCTCCAGGTTATCAATGGCCGCATAGAAACCGTCGCCGCCGTGAATCACCTGCCAGTCATCATTCACGATCCCGTCACGCGTCAGCGTCTGGCTTGGCCCGCACCAACTGCCGTTATCCTGCAAGCCGCCGCAGATGTGGTACGGCTTTTCGTTGTCGAGCGCTATTTCGTAGAACTGCCCGATCGCGATGGTGTTGACGAAGTCCCAGGTCTTCCCGGCGTCATAGCTCCAGTGAATCCCGCCATCCGACCCCGTGAGCATGTGGTTCGAATCCGCGGGATCGATCCACATGGCGTGATAGTCGCCATGAATTCCTTTCACGCGCTGCGTCGAAAACGTCTTTCCGCCATCCTCGGAATAGAACATCGGCGCACCGAGTTCCCAGATCCGGAGATCATTATTGGGATCGACGCGAATCTGGCTGTAGTAGGAAGGGCGCGGATTCGTATCACCCATCTTCTTCCAGGTCTCGCCTTTGTCCTCGCTGCGATAAGTCCCGCCCTTGTCGTGCTGCACGATGGCGTAAACAATGGTGGGGTCCTTGCGGTAGACGTCCAGCCCGATGCGCCCGGTTGCTCCGCCGTTCTCATACGGCAGACCTTTGGTCAGTTTTTTCCAGGTTGCGCCGCCATCGGTTGTCTTATAGATCGCACTGTCCGGTCCGCCGCCATTGAATCCAAAGGGGGTCCGCCGCCGCTCATACGCCGCGGCATACAGCGTGTCGGGACTCTCCGGGTCCATGGCGATGTCGCTCACGCCGGTGTCATCGTTGATCTTCAGCACTTGCGACCAGGTCTTCCCGCCGTCCGCCGTCTTATACACGCCACGCTCCGGATTCGGTCCCCACAGATGTCCTAGCGCCGCCACGTACACCATATCCGGATTCTTCGGATGAATCACGATTCGCCCGATGTGGCGCGTGGCTTCCAGCCCCATTTTCTTCCAGGTCTTCCCGCTGTCGAGCGACTTGTACGCTCCATCGCCCCAGGAGGAACTTTGCCGATTGTTCGGCTCGCCCGTTCCGACCCACACGACCGAGGGATCCGACGGCGCAATCGCGATGTCGCCAATCGTTGATACGCTCTCTTTATCGAATATCGGCTCCCACGTTGTGCCGTTGTTGGTTGTTTTCCACACACCCCCCGAAGCCGTGCCTACATACACGATGTTTGGATTGCTCTCCACCACTGCGAAATCGTCGATGCGCCCGCCCATGGTCGCCGGGCCAATCTCCCGGAATTCAAGATTCTTGAATTTATCGGCGGGATTTGGCTGGTCGCCGGGCGCCGCCAGCGCGCTCATGGACAACGCGCCAAAAATCGTCCCACCAGCCAGAATCATCCGCAGAGCATTCCCGGTATGCTTCATTTCCATCCCCCTCGGTACAAGGCCCGGCAGGATACTCCGGCTGGGCCGAGTAGCGCATCAAATGTCTTTAAAAGGGCCAACCAACCCGCTCCGAAGACTGACGCACCGCGCGGCCGTTTCGTTTCACGCCTGCGCAATTCCACCGTTCCGTCACCGCGTGCAACTCATGGCCTGTCCTGTTCTGTCCTGTTCTGTCATGTTCTGTCATGGCCTGTTCTCTCCTGGCCTTCAAATCCCTACGACCGCGTGCTAGGCTATCCGACTGTCTTCTTTGACCGCATGTTCCAACTGAATCACCATCCCCATCGACGGGTTCGGTCCGCGCTCCGCCTCTTTTTTTTCCTGCTGCTTCTCGCGCTTGCAGTCACCCCGCCAGGCGTGTCCTCCGCCCAGCAAACTCGCTTTCCATCCAGCAAAGGAGGAGTCGCAAATCTAGAAGCGAAAACGCAGGGCCGCAAAGGCGACGTCACGACCGCTGACGGCGACGTGGACATTCACTACGCGGACACCCGTCTTCGCGCCGACCACGTCGAATACGACAGGAAGACCTACGAAACCACCGCTACCGGCCACGTTCAGCTCGATTACGGCAACGAGCACCTCGAAGCCGATGAAGCCCATTACAACGTCAGCACCGGCCACGGCCTCTTTCACAACGTTCGCGGCAACATCAAGATCGAGCGGCGGCCCAATCCGTCAATTTTGATTTCTGATCATCCGCTGTACTTCGAAGCGCGGGACGTGGAACGCTTCCCGGGAGACATCTATCTCATCCACCGCGCCTGGATCACCATCTGCGATCCCCAACACCCGAAGTGGCAGTTCTACGCGCCCAACGCGCGGATCCGTCTGGATAAAACTGTCGCGCTCGTCAACGCCAACTTCCGTCTTTTCCGCGTGCCCCTCATCTGGCTCCCGTACGCCTCCGCCCCCGCGGGCCGCAAGGTCCGCGCGTCCGGTTTCCTCATCCCCGACGTCGGCCAGAGCTCGCGCAAGGGCTTCATCTTCGGTGACGCTTTTTATCTGGCTCCCATTCCGTGGGTGGACGCTACCTTGGGCGCCCAACTCATGAGCCGCCGCGGCTTGCTCGAACGCGGATCATTCCGCGCCAAGCCTTTCGAAGACACTGCGATTGAGTACACCTATTTCGGCGTCGAGGACCGCGGCCTCCTCAACTCTGACGGCACACGCAATCCTCAGGGTGGCGAGCAGCAACGCCTGGAAATCCAATCCTTGCTCCCCGGCGGCTGGCGCTTCGTGACCGACTTCAACCATCTTTCCTCGCTTACCTTCCGTCTGGCCTTCGCTGACTCTTTCGGCGAAGCCACCAACTCCGAAGTTCGCAGCGCGGTGTTCCTTTCGAACAATTTCCGAGGCTTCAGCCTGAATTTCGCCGGCCTCAGTGACAAAAGTTTTCTCACCCTGCCGGTCGCCCCAACCCCCATCACGCCCGCGGTTCCCGCCACCAGCGTTACTCTGCGAAACCTGCCGGAAGCGCGCTTGGGCGCCGTCGAGCAGGCTCCCTGGCGCCGCGCCCCCGTTTATTTCGGTTTTGACGCCTTTGCCGACGTGGGATACCGCCGCGATCAAAACTTTCAAACTGCAAATTTCGTCGGTCGCTACGAATTGGCGCCCCGCGTTACCGTTCCACTGCACTTCGGTGGGTGGCTCGGGGTGACCACTTCCGCCGCGTTTCGCACTACCCGCAATGGCGACTCCCTCAAT
>Ga0209027_1000475_pt1 | contig 14248 bp, 13 predicted proteins | sample GraSoi013_1_20cm_3_FD_185821 | JGI IMG/M metagenome (GOLD analysis project Ga0209027, IMG submission 185821) | Grasslands soil microbial communities from the Angelo Coastal Reserve, California, USA - Sample 09_27_2013_1_20cm (SPAdes) (version 2) | ecosystem: Environmental > Terrestrial > Soil >...
AGGTATCGTATGGTCGATATCTGCTGGGGAATGTACGATTGAAGTTTAGGCCTATTTCACGGCCGGATCCTTTCAGTAACTCGATCACGCGCCGAAGCAGAAATCTAATCATTTTGCGACTTCCGGTTGAGCCAGACCAGGCAGCCCAACACGGATGAGCTGTGAGAAATCGGGAGAGTCGTTGGCGGCACGGGCGCGCGTGTCGATCAAGCTTCGGCTTTTTAGCTCGGCAAACGGAAGCCCGTCGGTGACGATGAAGTGGCGCTCATACATTAACTCATCGCCTTTGCCATTGAGCAGGATGCGCCAATCCCATGGTATGCGCTCCTTCGGTGGATGCTGCGTTCGTATGCTCGTAGTGCAATTGGTGGTAATGGCGTTATACCAGCGCGGTTTGTTCCGGAGAGCGTTGAGTGAATGGATGTATTCGAGGAAACGTTCACGCGCGCGCGCCGGCGAAATCGTCGTGTGGTAAAGATAGATATCCTCATCGCGGTAGTTTGTGCGCACGCGAATCACGTCGCGCTCATCGGCCACGATGTAGATGAGTTCGAACTGCCGGTAGAGGCCTTCGATAGCGGAATACGTTTGGCCAAGCTTCCTGCGCGTCTCGATGGAGAAGCAGAGCGGCGGCGCGTCAGTGAATTGGAAGCTAACGATGGGATGGGCGATCCAGGGCGAGCCCCAGTAATCGATCGCGAGGTCGATGCCGGTGATCTGCGAGATGCCCACGGTGCGCGTCTCCCATCGCGGTGTGTAGTCGGTCTCGGTCCGGTAATCGCAGTTGCGTACATTGTGGAAGGTTACTTCGTCGCCTTGAATGTCCGCCCACGCTTTCTGAGCCACGTCCGGTTGCCAGTCGCTATCGTTGGTCGGAGAAAGCGTCATCCACCATGCAAGCACGCCACCGAAAAGCAGCGCGCTAACGCCTACTTTACGCCAGAACGGCCTAACGAATACCAGCGCAGCCACGGATGCTAGCGCCAGGAGTCCAGCTATAAACTTGTTCGCGTTGCCGAATGGAGCATCAAACCACACAGCGCCAAATGCCCAGGCAATAGCAATGATGGCGGTGAGGAGGACGAGCAGCTCACAGACCCAGCGAATGACTCGCACCAGATTATGCATTATGAACGTTCCGAACGATCACACCTAGGAGTGCGGATTTCGGAGCAGTCTAATTTGATGCGGCGTTGAGTTGAAGAATGCGATGGACCTCGGCGATGGCTTGCGGGTTGAGAGGTGAGCCGTGACCTGACGGAACAATGCGTTCGCTCTTAGCCCCATCGAGATGGCTGCTCCAGTAAGCCACAACACCGTCACTGCTATTCGGAGTGTCCCCGCGACCGCGATCACCGATGATAGAGTGATAGGGAATTTGTTTCGTCATCGGGATCTTATTGATTGCTACAACGAAACGGTTGTTCGGGGCCAGCGTGTCCACGCTATTTGGAAGACGCTTCAACTTCAGCGCCGCCGGGTCGGCTGTGAGCGTTTCGCGCAATGTCCGACCGATTGTGAGCATCCTCGATGGCGTTCTCACTAACATCGACCCGATGCGTCCGATCCAATTGCTGGCCAGGTCGCTGCCGCGATGCGGCGTGGACATGAAGACCACGCGCCCAATATCGTGGCGATGATTGAAAATCAGAACCTCTTCCAAAAGGTGTTTGTTCTTGGGATCCATTTCTGTTTCAGCCGGCGGATGCCCGAAAGCTTCGAGCCAGAGGGTCGTGCCGGCATCGGTAAGCAAAGTGTGGGTGATAGATCCGCCCATGCTATGAGCCACTACCACCATCGGTTTGCGCAGCGGAAATTTCTTTTCGATGGCGTCGAGCTCCTGCCGCAGGATAGCTGCCGAGTACGGATAAGGATAACCGCTGGGATAGCTGTAGAACCAAAACTGGTAATTCCGTCGCATGTCTTTGTCGCCGCGCAGATCGTTCAGCATCGGGACCCAGGTGGCTGGTGTATCCATGAGACCATGGATGACGAGCAGGACGGTCTTGTTAGGATTGTAAGGTTCGAGCCGCGCGACACGGGCGGTCGCGGCATATTCCTGCGGCCGGAGGAGACGGGCTAACCCAAGCTTCTGGGGCTTTTCCCGGGCAAGCAGCATGGCATACGATGCCGTGAAGTCTGCGGCAAGCGGGTAGCTATGTCCGTCAACACGGACTGACTCCGCGGCCAACGGATCGTTGATTGAGATAACGCAACGAGAACCTTCGAACTGCGCTGTCGCGGTAACACTATAATAAATGTATGGCGGAGTGAAGAACGCACTGGCTTGTTGCGCGGTGAGTTCTCGCTTCGCCACGAGTGGCGCGCCGATTCCGTCCTTCCTCACGTGATCCTTCACATAGGTGCCTTTGAAATTGAGTTCATCGGCCGGAATCAAATCGTAGAGCGCCAGGTTCCACTCCGGGCGCGGATCGCGCTTCCACGTAAGAGTAAATTCGCCATTCGCCCCGAGGCGCATCGGCTGGGTCCACGGATCCAATTTCGCGTCGCGAACAACGGTGAAAATACGCGCGACGGCAAAATTGTAGTCCCGGCGTGCTTCTGCGTCCGCTGGGTTGTGATCAAGCCGCCGTAAGGCGTCTCGCGCGCCAGCTATGAACGCGCCGAGCGCGAGGGTTGGCTGTTTCTTTTCTTCGACCAGCGCACGATTGATTGTTTGCGTTGCGACACGATCCGCGCCTGACCTGGGCGGCAATGGGGCAGGACGTTTCTCCGACACGACAGCGATTTGTGCGCAGCCCGCAAAAAAGGTCAGACAAGTGCCGGCTGCGATGGCGCGAATACGGATAGATGTTCTTGAATGTTTAGAATTCATGCGATTTAGGGTGTTGAGCAGAGTCGTCGGTACTCTTGTAAGCAATGTTGCCATGCGTGTGGCGCCGTGCCTATAAGACTTTAGGCCTATAGCAGCGATCGCCCTTTTCTAAAACCTATGCGCTTGGATCATCAGATTTCGGACTGGAATAAAGGGCGACCAAGCGTGCGATCAGGACCGCTACGTAGAGCAGTCCGGTCATCGCCTCCATGGCCGCAAGCCAGCGCGCAAGTCTTGAGACGGGCGTGATGTCGCCGTAGCCGACTGTGCTCAACGTAATGAAGCTAAAATAAAAGCCTGTGAAGCCGCTCATCGAGTGCGTTCCCGTGTTTGTGTTGAAAGAGAAGGCTCCTCCTGGCGTTAACTGATCCACGAGCCAGTAAGCCATCGTCCACATCAAACCCAGCATCAGGTAAGCCGAAATGCTCGCACAGAGCACTTCAGTATTTACCGATGGAGCGCGCAGGATGTAGCGCAGCAGGTGCCCGACGACAAAGGCAATCAGTATCAGCCCGCTAACGAGGAAAACCACAGGCGGAATCAGATCCGGCCGAAAATGATTTATCCACCTGCCGACGATCGCCGGGAAGGCAAGCACAATCGCGATGATCAGGGTGCGTTTGCGCTCCGCGACAGCAAGAACACCGGCAACGAGGACCAGCGAAAACAAAGCGGATACAATGAGATCGCCACCTTTGATTTCCTCAACGAAAGGCGCACAGATGAAAAAGGCCACGAGCGCAATCAGGAGTTGCACCGCGGAAAAGCGCCGGAATCTTAGTGGCCATCTCATAAATGATGTTGTCATGTTGAGCGAAGCGAAACATCTCTGTTCATGGTCTCTGGGGAACCGCCCGAAAAAACATTCAGAGATTCTTCGCTTCGCTCAGAATGACATAGCTTATAGTCGCCGCACTCGTTTCACTGACCGATTTCTTCCGTACGATTAACCGTTATTTTACAAAGCTGGGTTTCTCGATCGGTTCGGGGCGTTTGCCTGTCGGGTAGAGCAGCGTCAAAGCGAAGCGGACGCCCCAATTAGCGCCGTAACGCGGAGTGTCGGCGTAGTATTTGCCGCCGATTTGGAGACTGATTGGCTGCTTCCCAATTTTCAGAATCTGGCTGATTTGAAAAATGAGCGGCACGGTCCATTTCCCGTCGTCAGACGTGGCGTTCCAGTTTGCCGTAGATTCCGAACTGAGGGTGAACGTGGTATGGGTCTTGGTTGTGTAGGCTATAAACGGCTGAACGAACATCTGGTTGAGGCTGCTGCGGTGTTCCTCGATTACGACTGACCAGAGCTGGTTCATTAGCGCGCCTGCAGTCCAGGGGCCCGCCTGCTTCAATACCACTAGCGTGGGTCCGATGGAGAATGTGCCCGTGCCGAGAAATGGATGCGTTCCGGTCGGATAAAGAAACACCGGGCCAAGACCCCAGATCAGTCCGAATGGACCCGGATTCTTAGGCGAGAAAAAGAAGCTTTGGGTTGTGTCGCTAAGACCATCCTGCGAACGGTTTTGCGGTTGCAGTGGCGAATTCTTCGGCAGGTTCGCGAAGTAGAAGAGATCGTGTTGTGAAACAATCGGAAAGATTGTGCGCAAAATCAGATTCCAGTCTTTGCTAATTGAGATTGGAATGACCGGCTGAATGTTAACCGTAAACTTATAGCCATTACCCGTAGGGCCGTAGCCCCAGTCCTCGTTTGCCTGAAAAGGCACGCTGATGAGCGAGGCGATGGGATTGGCGAGCTCCTTGGCCAACTTATCGGCCTCAGAGGCCTCTGCGGAGGATTCGGTGACCGCGCCCAAGCTAAGATTCTGAGTTGTCGTAACAGGCAAGCTAAGCACAACACGCTCGCCCGGAGCAGCAGGTTCGCCCATCACGTTACCGGTGGTATCGACTTTCGAAGATTCGGTCGCGCGAATCCCGGGGGCCACTGAGAGAATTCCAAGTGTCAGGACCGTGACTCCTACAACTAGTTTCATAGGCCCGATCGACGCTCACCCGGGTCTCTTCCTGCCAAGGAGAGGCGATCGCTTCTCCCTGGGGGAGAAGGTGAGGATGAGGGCGCCTGGAATAAACAGCGTGAGCGATTTCACTTTTGAAACCGATTGTAAAGGGATTTCGGGCGGCTTCACATGGTCTCCTTTATCTTTTCGGCGGGTTATCAACGAGGACAGCAGTCATCAGACTGCTGCCCTCGGTTAACTGCGACTGTTGTTACCAATCTCCCAGGGACGCCGTGCCCATCGGACCAAAACCATCGAACTGATCAACCTCGATGTGCTGGGGACCCGCCGTCTCGAATTGCATCGTAGGCGCCGGGTTCATCAGCTGTTGGCCCGGCTGAGCCTGCTGGCTGGCCTGCTGCGCGGCAAGCGCCCGTTTATAGGCGTTGAATTGCTTTTGTCTGCCGACATAGATCCGGTCCTTCGTACCAGTCGGATACACATAATACAACTTCCCGTTGTACTTCACGGCCGAGCATCTGCCCTGGGCAAGTCCACTCACCGCCCGTTGCTGCTTCGGGGTCGTGACCGTGATGACCTTAAAGCCCGACTGCGAGAGCAAGGACTCTTTCTGGGCGGTTTGGCCGGTGCCCGTGGTCTGACACGCTAGCAATAACGCCAGGACTGCCCCGATACTGGCGATACCTGTTAGTGTTAATAGTTTTTTCATATGTTTTGTTTTGGGTGTTTTTGTTTGTGTTTAACTTTTATGGAAACGAAACGACGAAGTTCCAAGCATTGATTTTCAGCGTCGGGGCAATCATGCCTCTGTTTACGCGTCTTCTGTCACTAGCTACCAATCTCCTAAGGATGCCGTGCCCATCGGACCAAAGCCATCGAACTGATCAACTTCGATGTGGTTCGGCCCCGCAGTCTCGTATGTCATCGTCGGGGCTGGGTTCATCAGTTGTTGACCAGGTTGACCCGCCTGGCTCGCTGGCTGGCCGGTCTGCTGCGCTGCGAGCGCCGTCTTATAGGCGTTGAATTGCTTTTGTTTTCCGACGTAGATCTTGTCCTTTGTTGCGGTGGGAAACACGTAATACAACTTTCCGTTATACTTCACCGCCGAGACCCTGTACTGGGCGAGTCCATTGATCGCCTGTTGCTGCTTGGGGGTCGCGACCGTTACGACCTTAAAACCTGACTGCGCAAGCAAGAACTCCTTCTTGGATGCGGTGAGCTCGGCCTGGTTAGTGGTGGCGGTCTGGCACGCTGTAATTAGCGCAAGGACCGCCAAGGCACTGACAGTACTTGTTAGTGTTAATAGTTTTTTCATGTGTTTGTCACTTAAGAGTGTTGTTTGTGTTCTTAATCCTAGTAGAAAATTAGAGCTGAGTTCAAGATATTAATTCTCATCGTCGGCCCCTGAAACCTCCGCCCCCACCGCGACCGCCCCATCCTCCGCCGCCACCAAAGCGATCACCGCCGCCGCGTTGGAAGTCCTGGAAGTGTTGGCTCTCTTGCCCGCCTCGCTGCCGATTCTGGGCCTCGCGTTGCATATTTTGCATTTCGGAGGACGAACCTCCGCCAGATCGATTGTAGCTATCGCCGCCTGAACGGTTGTAGCTGCTCTGACTGGAACGGTTGTAGCTGCTCGACGCTGACGATCGTTGCTGGGAACTTTCCGTTGACGACCGTTGTTGGCTACTTTCCGCCTGCTGCCAGTTTGGCTTTGCACTACTCATGGAATTCCAGCTCCCATTGTCGTACTTCTGCCAACCATTACCGGTGTTCTTGTAAACATTACCATCGTGCCCGGCATACATATTGCCGCTGGAGGTCTTTGCCGCTGCACTGTTCCCCCAGGCCGTGCTAGAAGCAGCCACTTTTCCTCCCTGTGAATCCTCGGCGCCTGCTACCGTTCCATTAGCGGTGGAGTAATGGCCCATGGTAGCGCTTTGGTTTCCACGCGACACATAGGAGCTGCCCCATTGAGCCGTCGGGCTGGAGCCTTGTCTGGTCTGAGCATAGGTTCCCGTATAGGGGTTATAGGCCTGTGCCGCACTTCGGCTGCCGTAAGGTGTTGACACCGTGGCGCCGCGTGCGGCGGTACCGGTGTACGGGTTATACGCGGCTCCCCTCGTCGCCGATCCGTACGGGCCGTAGGCGGTTTGCGACCAGCCATAAGCTCCCGTGGCGGAATTGTAGTGGGCTGTTCCCCAATACGCTCCGCCGTATGTCGCCGCATAAGGATAATATCCCCCATAGGTATATGGCGGCCACCAATATCCACTTCCATTGGCAATGATTGCTCCAGTTGCAGCACCCAGGACGAACGCACCTAAATATCCGGCTGTGTAGCTCGCTTGGACGGTGCCGTCTGAATTCGTGGTTTGCGTGACGTAGGTCACATTGTAAACCGGCGAGCTCGGCGGAATCGTATAGATCTCTTGCGGCACCGAGGTGGCTGTTGTCCATGGCCCCTGCGCGTTGGCAGACATGAACCACACGCCTTGAAGACAAAGGTAATAAACGTCTCCAACCTTGATGACCTTGTCTTGCGTGTTCGTGGCATAGGCCATCGATGTTCCTTTGATCGGTTCGAATTTTGGATCGCCGCCATACTCGACTTTAACCTTGGCCTGAGCCTCGGCGGGTTTAACAGTTATCGTGGTCGGGACCTGCGCCAACAACACTGCATCTTTGGCTTCGTCGGTTCCCGGAACGGAGGCGAGTATTGCCGAAGCCGGACTGTTGAGCGGAATTTTGGCAAAGTCAGCAGGGAGATCCGGCGTAGCATAAGTCCACGGCCCCTGCAGATCCATGGCGCTGAACCATCGGCCTGCAGTCAAATAGTAAAATTGTTGCGTCGGCGTGAAGACAAAGACGACACTGTTTGTGTTAGTCGCGTACTCAAGCTGCGTGTCCGGAATCTGCGCGTAAACGGGCTGACCATCGAAAAGAATCACTTCCGAAGGCTTGTCACTATAAAAAACGGCTGGAGTAGCTCCTCCGGATTTAGCGGGCGGCGGTATCATTTTCTTGAGGTCGCTCCACTGTTTGTCCTGTGCCACCTTGCTCATTTCCTGCGGTAGCTTCTTCGTAGGCGACCATCGACCGTCAAGATTGTTGGTCGTCAACCATTGTTGACCAACAGCGAGGTAATAAGAAGAATTCGTGTTATCGAAAAATAGCGGCCATTGCGTGTTGACGACGAACTTTAAATTCGTATTCGGGACTTCCGATAGTGAAGGCTCACCGTCTACGCTTAACAGGATTGATGGGCGGTAACCGACAAAAATCTTCGGCGGCTCGTTATTCAGTTGCACGCCAGCCGGGGCCTCCTGTTTCGGGACGGAAGCGATTAAGCGATGCAAAGAGATCGAGACAGTCGATGGGACAAAGCTCTTGAACAATTGCTCCATCTTTTCCTTGGTCGCCTGATCCAATGACGGAAAATACGTGCCTGTAACCTGCGGATTGGTGATGACGGCAACCTTCGCGACGTTATCGATGTCCGTGTTGCCCTTCATTTCGACTACGCCCACTACTTCCTTGCCGCTTTTTGGCGTAAGCGAAACCGCCATTCGCCAGCTCAAATCCTGGAAGTTTTTCCAGTCGTCCACCTGTGGCTGGTAGATAATGAGTCGCGTGCCATTCTGGTAACGTTCGCGCGGCCAGCCTGGATCGCTCGACTGATCGGACCCTGTTGTGGTTGTGGCGGCAGATCTTTCAACGGGCGACGCAAGAAGCGCCGCGATGGTGATCACACATTGGAGCAAAGAAGTCTTTAGCAATTTCATAGTAGACAGTTCGGTTCGGACTTAACGATGGTGCGCCGTCGGCATCCCTGTCTATAGGACTTTAGGGCAATGCTGTGCCGAACAGATCTTTTGCCGCGAGTCGGGATTTTCGCCAGCGATGGCCCCCCGCCCCCCCTTCGAGTATCTGTTTTAGCGCCAACGGCGCAGGATTCACCGTCAGCCTGGGGCAACGCCCCAGGGATTCATGCCACCCAAGAATCGCCAGCGCTGAAAGCGCGATTCATTCCCGGGCGTCCTCAGTCGATTATTGCCCGTGCCGCATTGAGTCGCGCTTTCAGCGCTCGTTACGCGGACAATCGAATCCCTGGGACGATGTCCCGGGCTACGGATGAGACAGCGCCTTTGGCGCTACAAGGCGCAGTTTTCTTATTTACGGATTCCTTACCAGAACCAAACGCTGCCCCGACCAGGCTGCTGTGTACGAGTAGGTCTGCCCAGCTTGTACAGTTAGGGTTTTTCGCGCCGGACCCGTACCGGTGCGATTGGGATCAACTCGGGCGGTAAGGCGGTGCTGGCCTGCCGACAAATAGCCACTGTACTGTGCGCCCTCGGTAAAGCTTCCCACGTCTTTGCCATCGACTGACAAGACAAGGCCGAGATCGGCCCCAAAATTTGCGACCCGAGTAACGAGCACATGACCTGCATTCGCAGGCATGGGCCCGGCACCTGGACCGGTCTGGCACCCGGTGAAGATCAGGCACGCACAGGCCACACCAACGATGTGAATAAGTGAGCTATATCTTTTCATGTATTGGACTCCTTTTTGTTTGTATGAGCGCATCATGCGCCTCGACGATTCCTAGCGTCTATAGGACTTTAGGGCAATATTCAATCCGTTAGCGTAACCTCAAATGCCTGCACTCCCATGGAGGAAGCCAAGCCTTCGGTTTGGCCGGCGAGGTACATGGCTACACCGTTCCCGTTCGTCAGCTTGGCATGCATCTTCCCCTCGATCAGCGTGAGTCCGCGGCTGACGCCCCGGTACCTTCCAGAGAAGTCGGAGAGGTTATTTAGGTTGTAGACCTTGCCAGTGGCAGAGATCTTTTGGCCGCCCATCCCACCAGCACCGAGACCGGAGATGGTGAAATGGTGCCGCCGGCCGTTGTAATACAGAGTGCCCTTTCCGGCGGCAGCTGAACCGTAATAGGCAGCTGACCACTCCCGAATGCTCACAGTCGCCGAGGACGGCCCACTCGGGGCAGTAGTCGTTGACGCGCACGCGGCGAGGAGGAGGATTGTGATACCGGTTAAAGCGGAATTGATGAAGTTGGTTTTCATGATTTTGAGGTTTTTGGTTGGTTTACAGGACGGGGATTAACAGTTGTTATGAGTTCCGTCTATAGGACTTTAGGGCAATAGGCAGAGGTAAAGTCGCGTCGAAGCAGCGCACTCGTTTTTCTCAAAAGGAAAAAATCACTTTCCAATCGTCCTTCATGCTGATGACCGTCCAGCCCTGCTTCTTTGCCTCGTCGTAGAGCGCCTGAGTGAAGGTGCCGACTTTCGTGTCGGGCAAGCCTTGCGCCGGGCCGTAGGCGTATTCGCGCTTCGGATCGTCGTGCAACACCAGCATGCAGAGCCGCGCGCCGTCGCCGGCTTTGGTGTATTCGAGCATCTGCTGATCGCCCGTGGAGTTGCCGAACGCCGCGTACGGGCGGCGACCGATCATCAGGTGGATGCCCTCAGGCTTGCCTGCGTTGTTGTCGTTGAGCAGCAGCTTGGGCTCCTTGGTTAGGAAGGGCTTGCCATCCTTGTCGTAGCCATACTTCGTGCCGCTCATGGTGCCGACGACCTGCTCGGGTGGGATGCCATAGGTCTGCTCGGCGTAAACGCGCACGAAGTCCTGGCCGCCGCCGGTGACGATGTAAGTCTTGTAACCATTGGCCCGGAGATACTTCAGCACCTCCTGCATCGGCTGATAGGTCAGTTCGGTGTAAGGCTTCTTCCAGCGCGGGTCTTTGGCCTCTCCGAGCCACTGCTTCACTTCGGCCTGGAACTCATCCGTCGATATGCCGGTGAGTGCAGCAGCGAGGATTTTCTCGAGGTCTTTCATCGGGAGTTTCGCAATCGCCTCACGATTGCCCGAGAGCACGGTCTTGAACGGCTCGACCTTCTTGAGTTCCGGATTCTTTTCTGCGAGTGCCGGCACGCGTTCGAGGCAGTACATCACCTGCGAGTACATCGGGTGCGAAACCCAGAGCGTGCCGTCCTGATCGAAGGTGGCGATGCGTTCCTCCAGTGGGACCAACTTCGCGCCGCCGGCTTCCGTGGTCACGCGAACAAAGTCCACGATGGCTTGTTTCGCCGGGCCGTCATTCCACGAAGGGAGCGGGTCACTGGCGCGAGCGATGGTTGTGGCTAAGGACAGCGCGCCAACGAGCGCGGTAGCGAGTAGGTTTCGTGTGCGTATCGTTTTCATTGTTGTGTCCTTTCGAACGCTGATCGGTTTTTCAAATTAAACCTGAGCTAACATCGCCTTTCATCTCAGTTCTCGCATTTCTCCTGTTGAAATTGGTTTATTTGTTTTCGGGCAGGAAAGATGGTCTCGCAGTCGTCCTTCATGCTGATGACGATCCAACTATCTCCTTCGCCTCGGCCACGAGCGCCTCGCTCAAACTTGCGGCGCGGGCATTGGGCCGAAGAATATCCGCAGCACCTTTTCCTTCCCAATCACGCGCACCAGTTCGTGCATCGTGCAGTACATAACAATCAGCACGAGTAGAATGATCTGGATAGCCCAGAAATGCGGCCAGATGATTTCCGAGAGCAACTTTTGATTGCCGGCGACAAAGCCGCCAGTTTGCCGCCAGAAATCGATAAGACGCTCCAGATAGTGAATGAGCGTGGCCATCACCAGGTAGATTAAGGTCTTCCAGGCTACGTTGTAGATTAGCGGCTTATTCGGAAACCGATTAATCATCGGCAGCAGGTCCGCGAGTAACACTGCCTTGCCTAGAATGAGGGCGGCGACGGCAATTGAAATCGAAGACGTTGGTGAAATCCCTGTTCCCTTCAGCATCAACACGCGAACAAACGCCACGATATGCAAAGCCACGAAAAAAAAGATCGTCGGTGGGAGCAGCTCAAAGAACTCCTTCTTGAGAGTGGCGGATAGTTTGGTCATAGAGTTAAATAGCGATGAGTCTTATCGGTTTCATGGTTTGTTCCCGCACTCGGTTAGGATGGTGCGGCCCGCGTTTCATGATCGAAAGGGTTAGGTAACTGAAAAAAAGCGGGCGGCCTTGCGAGCCGCCCGCCGTGAAGGTCATTTATGTTACTGGCCGGTGCCTTTGGCGGCCGCCTGCGCCTGTTCCATCTTTTTCGCCATCTCCGCCTTGACGGCATCAAGGTTGAAACTCGCGCCTCTCTGCATCGGTGGGAATTCGAGGAAGGTCTGGAGTTCCTTGCCCATCACCTGCTGGACGAACACAAAGCGCCAGAATTGGAACTTGAACCAGTCGAAGTATTGCTGTCCGCCTTCTTTTGTCCCATCGTTTGGCCAGGCTGTGCGCTCGAACGGATCGAGGCGAAGGTTGATTAGGACGGGCACGTCAAGGTGCGGCTTGGCACCAAGCCAGCCTTGGGGCTGGTCAATAAAACGATACTTGTAATCGTCAATGCGCACTGCGCCGACTGTGCTTTCCCCGAGGTAGAAGATTTCGTGACGCGTAGACGGACCTTTGCCGGTAATGGCGGCCATCTGGTCATAGCCGTCCAAATGGTTCTTGTAAGTCCGGTCGCCGAGTTTCACACCCTTGAGTAACTGGTCGGTGACGTTCGGGTTGCCGGCGGCATCGAGGAAGGTCGGGAACCAGTCCATGCCGGAGAAGATGCCGTTCTGCACTGAGTCCGCCGGGACGTGACCGGGCCAGCGCAAGATGCATGGCACGCGGAAACCGCCTTCCATCACCGTCCCCTTGGACTGGGCGAAGGGTGTCTGACCGCCATCGGGCCAGGTGAACACTTCGGTGCCGTTGTCGGTGGTGAAAACGACAATCGTGTTGTCGTCTACGCCCATGTCCTTCAGCTTCTGCATCACCAAGCCAATGTCGTCATCGAGCTGGGCCATGCCGGCTTCTTCTTCCGACCAGCCATTCTCCGAGTTACGCATCTTCTCGTACTTGTCCGAGAGATGCGTGACGATGTGCATGCGCGTCGGATTGAGCCAGCAGAAGAACGGCTTGCCATCCTTTTGGGCCTTGTCGATGAAACTCAAGGCAAAGTCGCGGATCTCGTTATCCACCGTCTTCATTCGCTCAGGATAAAGCGTGCCGGCATCCTCGATCTTCTGTTTGCCTATTTTGCCCCAGCGCGGCATGTCAGTGGTGTCATCCGTAGTGGTCGCCCAGGAATGAACCATGTTGCGTGGGCCGACCTGGTTCAACAAATTCTGCGGGTAGTTAGGATGCGCCGGGTCTTCCATTGCATCGAGGTGATAGAGGTAGCCAAAGAATTCGTCGAAGCCGTGAACGGTCGGCAAAAACTCGTTCTTGTCGCCAAGGTGGTTCTTGCCGAACTGGCCGGTGGCGTAGCCCTGCGCTTTGAGCGCAGTCGCGATGGTGCAAGCCTCTGCGGGCAGTCCGACCGACGCGCCGGCCTGGCCGACCGTCGTCATGCCCGTTCGAATTGGAAGTTCGCCAGTGATGAAGTTTGCCCGACCCGCCGTGCAACTCGCCTCAGCGTAGTAGTCGGTGAACAGCATGCCTTCCTTGGCGAGCTTGTCGAGATTTGGTGTCCGTCCCGCCATCATGCCGCGATGGTAGGCGCCGATGTTCCACATGCCGATATCATCGCCCATGATAAAGACGATGTTGGGTTTCTTGTCTTGCGCCTGCGCTGCCGTCGCGATGATCGCGATCAACAGGGCCACGGCCCATTGTTTTACTATTTTTTGTTTTGGTTTCATTGTTTTTTGTTTATCGAATTGACGTAAGTGTGTTTTGAGTTGTGCAGGCTCGTTGACGTGAGCTCTAAGTAAGTGGTCACTTAGGAAATGGAACGAGTTTTCGCGTTCTAATATGCCCCTATGGCCATCCCGGGCCCCATCCCCATCGGTCCCCAGCCTGCTCCCCAGCCACCCCATCCACCCCAGTCCATCTCCGAATCCTGGTACATCTGAGCGGTTTCGAGATCCTCCTTGGCAAGTTTGTTTTCCATGCGGAGTTGTTGGTATTCCTGGTACTGCTTCGGTCCACCGACATAGGCCAGGTTCCGAGCTGGGTCCGGAAAGATGTAATAAGTTTTGCCCTTTTTGTTGATCATCGTCACCTTACCTGGCGGAAGCTTTTGGAGCTTTTGCTGCTGCGCGGCGGTCTTGGGAGTGACCGTCTTAAAGCCCGAGGCCACCAGCATGGTCTCTCTGTTCTGCGTGCCGGTCTGTGTCGTAGCGCATCCGACTGCCAGCGCGAATAGCGCTGTGATGCCGCTCATTTTCAATGAGAGTCGTATCTGTTTCACGGAGGGATTTTGGCAGTTTTCGTGCTCTCTGCGTATGAGACCTTAGTCCCATACATCCGGCTGGCGTAGCGCACTGCCGATGCCCAGTTTTGCTCGAGTTGTTCGACAGCCAGGCTTTTTAAGGACTACTGCTGTGCCAGGAACGTCTAGATGCGAGGCAGCATGAGCAATTGCAAAAGTGGCAG
>Ga0209027_1000476_pt1 | contig 14235 bp, 17 predicted proteins | sample GraSoi013_1_20cm_3_FD_185821 | JGI IMG/M metagenome (GOLD analysis project Ga0209027, IMG submission 185821) | Grasslands soil microbial communities from the Angelo Coastal Reserve, California, USA - Sample 09_27_2013_1_20cm (SPAdes) (version 2) | ecosystem: Environmental > Terrestrial > Soil >...
ACCCGCACCTTCCGCGAAGCTCGGCACCTGCCCGGCCGCGGAAGGTGCGGGTGCGGATGCGCCCGGTCGTGTTGGGGTCGTCGCATTGCCCGATCGAGCGCCGCCTGGGCCGCGAGCCGGTGCGCCCGCGCGCACTCCGGCTGCGCCGCCGGCAATCACCCGCACGGGCGCCACCGGCGTCGCCGGCTGCAGCCGTGCCAGGTCGACGCGCGCGAGCGGCCGGCCGCCATTTTGCCGGATCGCCGCCACCTGTCTGTCGAAGGGCACCGGCGCGCGCGGCGGCGGGGTGCGCGCCACGACCGGGCGGCTCGCCAACGCCGCGGGCGGGCGGGCGACACTGCGGCCCGCATTCGCTCCCAGCACGCTCTGGCGGCTGGGGACGATGGCCGGGGGCGCGGCCGTGACGGCCGTGCCCGCGAGCGCCGCCGCAGGCAGGCGCACGACGTGTCCGCCGACACGCTGGCCGGAGGTGAACACAGTCTGCGGCACGGCGGTGACCGCACCGGCGGTGTTGTTCACGTAGTGGATGTTGGTGACGTTGTTCTGATTGACGTTCGTGATATAGGTGTTGTTCACGATCGTCGTGTTGGTGACGTTGACGTTGCGCACGTAGGTGGGGCTCACGTGATAGCCCGGCACGTACACCTCGCGCGGCGCCAGCGGGAACCAGCCGACGTTGGCGCCGATGCCCACGGCAACACCCCCGGCGGGTCCACCCACCCAGGCGACCAGGGCGGGTGCGTACACCGGACGCACGCGCCGCGGGCCCGGTACCCAGCACCAGGCGCTGTTCCACTGCACCCAGCGGCCGTAGTGAAACGGTGCATAACCCCAGGGCGCATCATCGACCCACGTCCAACCCCACGGGGCGATCCACACCCAGTGACCGAAGCGGTAGGGCGCCCAGCCGGCCACCACCACGGTCGGTGCCCAGACGTAACCGTACTCCGGCGTCTGCTCCCAGCGCCCGTTGGTGTCCAGATCCTGCGTGCCGGCGACTTCGTCCGCGACGTACTGGCGCGAGGGTGAGTCCTGGAGCTGACGCTCCCGCCCCGCCGACCAGCCGTCCAGATCATCCGGAGCCCCCAGGGAGGCGCTCTCGACGCTGAGCGTATTCGTGCCGGTGAAGGTGACCCGCTGCTGAGTGCCGACGGCGACCGACTGCCCGCCGCCCGCGGCCTGCGCCTGCCCCTCGCTCACCTTGACGACGGTGGTGTCGCCTGCGTCGTTGACCTCCACGCGATACTCGCCCGGCTGCTGCAGCGAGAGGGCGATGTTCGGAGTATCGACCTCGTAGGTCTGGTCAGCCTGCAGGTCCCGCACGCGCACGATGAGGGTTCCCGCGGTGACCTGCATCTGCGCGGTGTGGTCATCGAGATTGAGGAATGAGAATCCCGTGGCGGCACCCAGGCGGATGGCTGCGGCGCCCATGTCCAGCTCGGCACGCGAGTTCTGATCCGTCCACAGCTTGTCGCCCGTCGTGAGCGGACGATTGACGCTCGCCGCGGCCCAATCCTGCACGCCCGCCGGCTGCAGCGAGACCGAGCCCTGGATATCGCTCAGGCGCGCCACCCGTCCCGGCGGGTCCCCCTCCTCAGCCCGGGCGGCGCCGAGTGCGAACAGAGCGAGCAGCGCCGGCACTGCGAGCCGGCCCGATACACTCGAGAGGCGTGTCTTCATTGATCGCTCCACCCTGAAGAAGAAGAACGCGGCGCACGCCCGGCGGTGTACCCGCCTCGCGCAGTCCTCCGCCGTTCGGGGTCGCACCTGCGCCAGGCCACCGGCGCTCACACTCACTTATATGACGGCGGCACACTGAACCGCCAGTGAACCACAAACGGGAACGCGGTGCGCTTTGAGGCCAGCGCTCGCCTGAGCGCACGGCCGTGGCGTCAGCGCGGACGGACCCAGTGCGCCAGCGCCGCGAGCAGCGCGCCCGCTCCCAGCCACTCGTGGGTTAGCGAAGCCGCCTCGTGCAGGGCTCCGGTGGTGTAATAGAGCGCGTAGCCGCTCGCCACCAGCAGCGCCGCACTGCCGACGAGTGCGATCCCGGAGAGGCGATTGCGCGCGCTCCCCCAGCGCTCGAGGGTGTGGGCTCCGATGATCCATCCCAGGAGAAACACGCCGCCGACCGCGAGCATGCCGTGCATGCGCATCAGCGGCGCTTCCCAGGAATTGGGCAGTGGACCGAATGCCGTCTGCTGCGCAAAGGCGAAATGCAGCACCAGCCACGCGGCGCCGGACAGCCACAGCAGTGCGCCGAGGGCGAGAATCCCCGCGCGCAGCGCCGCGGGCATCGGTGCGCGAGCCCCATTGTGCGGGGCGAAGGATGTGGCACGACGCACGGCGAAGGGCTGCACGGGGCTCAGCCGGAGGCCGCCGCGGGCCGCAGCGCCACCTGCCACAGCGCCACCAGCCAGCGCACACCGGCGGTCACGTGCTCGCAGGAGAGCGTGGCTCCGGCAATGTTCTTGATGTCGGTCTGCACGCGCAGCTGCCCGAGCCCCTGCCGACCCGCAAACTGATGCCGCCACGCATCGCTTCTGATCTCCCCGCCGTGACTCTCCCGGTAAGCGAGCACCTCGAGCGCTCGCAGGTGACCGGCGGCATCGATCCCGGCCGCGTACGTGATGAAGTCTTCCCGTCCGATCACCTCATCGACGAACACGTAGCCGGCGAGCTCGCCCGCGCGCATCGCCTTCCAGGCACGCAGGCTGCGGTGCGGGGGCTGCGGGCCTGCGAGGCTCGCGACCTGCTCTCGCTGCGCGGCATTCAGCGACACGACCAGCTCGCTGAACAGGTCGGCCTGCGGAAAGAGTGCCCTCTGCGCCGCTTCCACCGAGAGGTACTGCGTGGCGATGACGATCTGCACCGGCGCAGCCGCGAGCGCCGCCAGTGCCACGGCCCAACCCAACGAGTACCCATCCGGGTCGGTCATAAATGCGAATGCGAATGATTCGTAATCGCTGTAGAATATCGGACGACGCCCTGGGGTTCAACTCGTTCCATGCGTTCCGCTGAATCGGCGCCCTCGCCCGCCTGCGCTGCGCCCGCGCCCGGATGCCGCCTGCGACGGCTGCGGGTGGCGCTCGGCACGTGGGTGGCGATCGAGGCGAGTGCGCCATCCGAGGCCGCCGCCGCCCAGGCGATCGAGGCCGCCTACGCCGCGCTCGCGGAGGTCGAGCGGCGCATGCACCCCGAGCGCGAGGGCAGCGACATCGCCCGCATCAACTCGGCGCCGCTGCGTGCGCACACGCCGGTTCACGCCTCCACCTGGGAGGTGTTGAGGCTCGCGCAGCAGCTGAATGAGCTGACTCAGGGCGTATTCGATCCCTGCCTGCCCTCGAGTCCCGGACGGATGAGCGATCTCGAGCTCTCGGGCGTCTCGGCGGGATCGGCGCCGTGGGTCACTCGCCGCGCGAGCCTGGCACTCGATCTCGGCGGCATTGCAAAAGGCTTCGCCATCGACCGTGCGATCGCGGCCCTGCGTACGCACGGCTGCGATGCGGGCGGGGTGAATGCGGGAGGCGACCTGCGCCTCTTCGGTGCGCGCCGCGAGACCATCCTGCTGCGCTACCCCGACCACAGTTACCGGCCACTCCTTTTGCAGGACGCCGCGCTCGCGGTGAGCGATCTGGATGAGCCGCGCCGACCGCCCGGACATCGTGGCTATTACGTGCGCCGCGGGGCGGCCGGCGCCTCGCGCCGTTACGCCGCGGTCCAGGCGCCCGATGCCATGACCGCCGATGCGCTGACCAAGTGCGTGCTGTTGTGCTCCGAGACGTGCGCCCGCCGCACGCTGGCCGAGTTGGGGGGCCGGGATGTCATTCAGGCCCCTCACGGCGCGCACCGCTGAAGCCGTCACAGAACGCCCGGCAGGCGCTCCGCCAGAAAATCGATGAAGGCGCGCACCGCGGGCAAGAGGCCCCGCCGGCTCGGAAACACCACATGGACAATGCCCTGCGGACTGTTCCATGCGGGCAGTACTCGAGTGAGTGCGCTGCGCGCAAGGTCCTCGCGCACCACACTCTCCGGCAGCCGCGCGACGCCTAAGCCCGCCAGCACGGTGGCGCGCAGCACCACGAAATCATGGCAGACCACGCGGGGCGAATGCTCCACGCGCGCCGTCTCCGCGTTGGGTCCAACGAGCTCCCAGGGACGGCGGTCGAACTCCCCGGCGTAGTCGAGGGTTGCGTGCTGCGCGAGTTGCGCAGGTTCCGCGGGCACACCCGCGCGACCCAGATACGCGGGGCTCGCCACCAGCAATTCCTCCACGCTCCTGAAACTGCGCATCACCAGGCCATCCTCGCCCGTGGGCACCGAGCGCACCCGCAGCGCCACGTCAAACCCTTCGCTCACCACATCCACGCGCCGGTTGCTCACGTGCAGTTGCAGGCGCACCGCGGGGTACTTCGCCAGGAACTCGGGCAGGATCAGCGCCAGCGCGGATTGTGCGAGCGCGACCGGACAGCTGGCCTTGATGTTGCCGCACGGCGCGGCGCGCGCGAACTCCACCGCTTCCAGCGCCGCGTCCGCTTCGGTGAGCATCGCGGTCGCATGCCGATACACCTCCTGGCCGATCTCGGTGACCACGAACCGCCGCGTGGAGCGATTCACCAGGCGCACGCTGAGCGTCCCCTCGAGCGCCACCACGTGACGTGACAGGCGCGACTTGGGGATCCCCAGCGCGCGCGCCGCGCGCGCGAACCCGCCGTGCTCGACCACCTGCGTGAAGTAGTAGAGGCCCTCGAGGGGTTGCATCACCGGTCCATTAGATCCAAATACAGAACGATCTGTTCCAGATTGCCTGGATACTCAATCATCGTCCTACAGATTAGGCTTTCCGCAACGCGTGAACAAGCAGGAGAGAGTCGTGAAGCTGCTGCACATCGATTCGAGCATCCAGGGCGAAGGGTCGGCGAGCCGGGAGCTGACGCGGGAGATCGTCGCGCGCTTCAAGGCGCAGCGTCCGGACACCGAGGTCACGTACCTGGATCTCGCGGCCCAGGAGCTGCCGCATCTGTCACAGAAATCCCTCGTGCGGGCGGATGAGCTGGAGGCGGCGCGCAACGCCGAGGCGCTGGAGCAGTTCCTCGCGGCCGACGCCATCGTGATCGGCGCGCCGGTCTACAACTTCACGATCCCCTCGCAGCTCAAGGCGTGGATCGATCGCATCACGGTCGCGGGCAAGACCTTCCGCTACACCGAGAGCGGCCCGCAGGGGCTCGCCGGCGGCAAGCAGGTCATCGTGGCGGTCTCGCGCGGCGGTGTGCGGGCGAGCGATGCGTCCGGGGAGTTTGGCGAGCCGTACCTGAGGTTCCTGTTCGCCTTTCTCGGCATCCAGGATGTGAGATTCGTGCGCGCAGAGGGCCTGGCGATCTCACCGCAGCAGCGCGCCGAGAGCCTGAGCGCCGCGAAGGCTATTATCGCGGCGCACGCAGCCCGTGCAGCGCTCGCGGCCTGAGCTCACCCCCATTCTTCACGAGGCGACTTCCATGAACACGCAAGTTGCAGAGCGAGCGGTGCGACGTGTCGTCACCGGAATCCCCACCTCCGACGGCGCCGGCGTCAAGCTCACGCGGGTGATCGGGCAGGAGCTGCTTCCGGACCTCGATCCGTTCCTGCTGCTCGATGAGTTCGGCACCGACAAGCCCGAGGACTACATCGCGGGCTTTCCGGATCATCCGCACCGCGGCTTCGAGACGGTGACCTACATGCTCGATGGGCGCATGCGCCACCGCGACAACCACGGCAACGAGGGCGTGCTGGTGCCGGGGAGCGTGCAGTGGATGACCGCCGGGCGCGGCCTGGTGCACTCGGAAATGCCCGAGCAGCAGCAGGGGCGCATGCGCGGCTTTCAGCTGTGGCTGAACCTGCCGGCGCGCGACAAGATGACCGCACCCCGCTACCAGGAGTTCGGGCCGGAGCGTATCCCGACCGCAACTCCCGCCGAGGGGGTGAGGGTAAAAGTGATCGCCGGGCGCGTGGCCGGCATCGCGGGTCCGATCTTGCAGCCGGCCACCGATCCGACGTATCTGGATCTCGCGCTGCGGCCGGGCGCGCAGTTCGTGCAGTCGCTAGCGCCCGACTACGCGGCGTTCGTGTACGTGTTCGAAGGCTCGCTGCGCATCGGCGAGGACCCGGGCGCGAAGGCCGTGCGCGCGCACGAGCTCGCGGTGCTGGGCGAGGGCGATGAGATCCGCATCACGGGCGTGAGCGCGGGTGCCGATGGCGAGACCGCGCGCGCGATCCTGGTCGCGGGACGGCCGCTGCGCGAGGCCGTCGCCCGGTACGGCCCGTTCGTCATGAACACGCGCGAGGAGCTGCAGCAGGCGTTTGTCGACTTTCAGAGCGGGAAATTCTGAGGCGTTGCTACCGCAGCCGCACCGCACCCGGAAGTCTGATCAGGCGTCGGTCGAAGGTGCCGAGGGGCAAGTGCCCCGCCTTGCGGGCGCGGTAATGCAAGAGCATCAAGCCGTCAAAATCGAGAATTTGGCAGCGCTATGCACTGTAAACGAGCGCGGCAAGCGTCGCGGGAGACGGCGCTCTACTTCCCGTCCCGCCGCGCGGGCAGTGGCGCAAACCCGTAGCGCGTGAAGATCCGCCGCGCCGCCTCGCTCGTCAGAAAGTCCGCGAACCGCGCCGCCGCCGGGCGCGCCCTCGCCGTCAGCGCCAGCGCATACGTGATGGGTGGGTGGCTGTCCTCGGGAAACACACCGATGATGCGCACCCGCTTCTCCGCCTGCGCATCGCTCCCGTACACGATGCCGAGCGGCGCCTCCCCGCGCGCCACGTAGGCGAGCGCCGCGCGCACGTTCTCGCCGCGCACCAGCCGATCCGACATGCGCGGCCACACGCCGAGCCTGGTCAGCGCCGCGCGCGCATACTTCCCCGCCGGCACCGAGTCCGGATCGGCCACCGCGAGCCGCCCCGCCCCGAGCGCGGCGCTGAGATCAAATCCGGGCGCGATGTTGAGCTGCAGCGGGCTGTCGGCCGGGGCGATGAGCACCAGCGCGTTGCCGAGCAGCTCGCGAGGCGAGCCGCGCTCGAGCAACCCGCGCGCCTCCAGGTACTCGACCCACGCGCGGTCCGCCGAGAAGAACACATCCGCCGGTGCTCCCGCTTCGATCTGTTTCGCGAGCACGGAACTTGCGGCATAGGAGGCGACCACGCGCACACCCGTGCGCGCGCTGAAGGCGCGATCGACCTCCTCCAGCGCATCGCTCAAGGATGCCGCGGCAAACACCAGCAGCTGCGGGGGTGTGTGCGCAGCGGCACTGCCCGCACCCGCCGCACCCGCGACCCCGAGCACGGTGAGCGTCCAGCCTACAAGCGCATGGCGCGGCGACTGGCTTGTCATGGGTCCTGCCCTTCGGTAAGAGAACTGAGCCAGGTTGTCAAGCCCGGGCGTCGCGGCGCTTGCGGTGAGTCACGCTTCCGCCCGGGGCTCCCGAACTGCTACCTGCGGCAGCGGAGTCACGAGGGTGGCAGCGCAGAATGCCCGGATGCACAGACTCGCACACTGACGGCCCCGGGTGCTGCTCGGCCATGGGCGCTCATTCCCCATTCGACCGCACCTTCGCCTTTGCCCGGCGCCCCGCGGCCGCGCCGCTCTTCGTCCTGTTCGTCTTTCCCGGGTCGGTGTGCGCAGCGAACACCGCCGCCGATGCTGCCGCAAACGCCGGGGCCGTGACGCTCGCGGACAGCGCTGGCACGGCCACCGACCGTAGCCCACCCTCCTCCTACGGTCCGCCCGGGGAGACCCCGGGTATTCCGTCGGACACCGAGCTCGAGGCTTCCGGCGCCGTGGTCGGTGAGGTGCTAGTGGACAACCAGAACATCTTCAACCTCGAGGACCCGCAGGACGACGTCAAGCTGTTCCGGCTCGCGAACCACCTGCACAGCCGAACCCGCAAAGCGATCATCCGCGACCAGCTGCTGTTCAGATCCGGCGAGCGCTACTCGCGCCGCCTGATCGATGAGTCCGAGCGCATCCTGCGCGCCGACTCCTACTTCTATGACGCCTGGATCCGTCCGGTGCGCTATCAGGACGGCAAGGTCGACCTGCGCGTCACCACGCGCGATGTGTGGACGCTGAATCCGGGGTTCAACTTCGGGCGCAGTGGCGGCACCAATTCAACCGGCGTGCAGCTGGCGGAGCTGAACCTGCTCGGCACGGGGGCCGAGCTGAAGCTGGCCCACACCCGGGACATCGACCGCAGCGAATCGCAGGTGGAGGTGTCCGACATGCACGCCTTCGGCACCTGGACGGCGGTGGATGTGAACTACGCGGACTTGAGCGACGGCCGCATGCGCGATCTCACCCTCAACCACCCCTTCTACGCGCTCGATACCCGCTGGGCGGCGGGACTTTCGGGCCGCAACGACGTGCAGACCGATTCCCTCTACGACCGCGCGAAGATCATTGATCAGTTCCAGGACCGGCACCAGGGCGCCCAGGTCTATGGCGGCTGGTCAAAGGGACTGCAGAACGGCTGGGTACGCCGCTGGAGCACCGGGGTCACCTACGATGAGCGGCGCTTCGAGCCGGTGAGCACCTGGACCGGAGTGAGCGCAATCCCTGAGGATCGGCGCTTCCTGTATCCGTGGCTGCAGTTCGATCTGGTGCAGGATGATTATCTGAAGCTGTGGAACCACGACCAGATCGCGCGCACCGAGGACTTCTACCTCGGCACCAGCGCCAGCGTGCGCGTCGGCTGGGCGGACGCAGCGCTCGGCTCGAGCCGCAGCGCGCTCATGCTGCAGAGTTCCGCGGGCCGCGGCTTTCGCGACGGTGGATCCTCGACGCTGTTGCTCGCCGGCGCCCTCACCGGCCGGCTCGAGAACGGCGAGCCGCGCAACGTGCTGCTCGCGGGCTCGGTCCGCTACTACCTCGAGCAGAACAAACACTGGCTGTTCTTCACCACGCTGGAGGGGACCAAGGGATGGCGCCTGGATCTCGAGAACCAGATCCTGCTGGGCGGGGACAACGGCCTGCGCGGCTATCCCCTGCGATACCAGGACGGCAGCGCACGGGCGCTGTGGACGCTCGAGCAGCGCTACTTCACCGACTGGTACCCGTTTCGGCTGTTCCGCGTGGGCGCTGCGGTCTTCTTCGACAGCGGCCGTGTCTGGGGCAGCGCCCCGCTGGCGGCTGCGAACTTAGGGCTCCTGAAGGACGCGGGCTTCGGTCTGCGCTTCGGTAACGCCCGCTCCGGACTCGGCAACGTCGTGCACGTGGACCTGGCGTTCCCCTTCAACGGCGACAACAGTATCCAGAGGGTGCAGTTTCTGGTGCAGACCGAGCAGCGCTTCTGAAGGCGCGGGCCGCACCCCATCGGGAGACGTGCCGCCGCTACCAGCTCTCCCGGTCGAGGTCCGGGACGGCGTCGAAGTGCTGGTCGCGACTGAGCACTGGAAGACGGTGCTGAATTGCCAGGGAGGCGATCCAGGCATCGTTGGCCGGGATGGGCCGGCCGGATCGCTTGAGGGTCATTCGCAGTGCGGCATAGGCCGCTGCGGTCTCTTCCGTGATCGGCAGGACATCGAACTGGGGCAAATAGGAGCTTAGCCACGCTTCGTATTGCGCACGGTGCCTGGACTGCGCGATGCCATAGCGGAACTCGCCCAGAACAATGACGGGAATGGCGGCTCGCGCGTGACGACGTAGAACGTCGCCAACCCCAGAATCGCCGTCGACGAACGCCGAAAGTGCGTTCGTGTCCAGAATCACGCACGATCCTCCGGCTCAATCACCTCGAAGATCTCGTCCACTCGCTTCTGGATTCGGGCAGTCTCTTTGCGCAAGTGGTGGAGTTTTCCGAATCCGTTCATCCACTCCGGCTCTCCAGCGCGCGCGTTGCCCGCTTTGCTCAGAAGCTTTTCCTGCAGCGCCTCTGACATGAATTCCTTGAGCGTCTGACCGCGCTCGGCCGCTCTCGCCTTGGCCTTGCGAAATAACGGGTCCGGGATTTCAACGGTGGTCTTCATGGAACCATATTACCATATTTACGGTTGAGGCTGAGCGAGGCACGTCCGGTTGACCCCCGGCCCGAGAGGCGCCAACCGGCCCGCGTTGCATGTAACGCCACAAGAGCGAATGCTGTTACATGTCACTTTCTTCGGGGATCGATTATGAGTCCAGCCCGTGCCAGGAACGGTGTGCGCACCCCGGTTGCCCAACGTGTGCGGAAGCACCGCAAGGCATTGCGCGCCGCGGGGCTTCGTCCCATCCAGATCTGGGTCCCCGATGTTCGCTCGAAACGCTTTGCGGCCCAGGCTCACCGCCAGTCGCTCGCGGTCGCCAAGAGTCCCTATGAGAACGACGATCAAGCCTTCATCGAGTCCGTTTCCGACTGGAACGCCACATGAAACGTGGCGAGATCTGGACCGTCACAGGCGGTTCGGGCTACGCGGGCAAGCCCCGGCCCGTTATCGTTCTGCAGGACAACAGGTTCGACGCCACGGAGTCTGTCACGGTCTGCCCCTTCACGGGTGATCCGACAGACGCCGAACTATTCCGTATTCCGATTGAGCCCGCTGCGACCAACGGTCTTGAGAGCCTGTCCCGTCTCATGGTCGACAAAATCATCACGGTTGCAAAGAGCAAGGTGGGCAAACAGATCGGACGGCTTGATGACGAGGACGTCGTGCGCTTAAACCGCGCAGTCGTCGTGTTTCTCGGGCTGGCTGGCTCGAGCTAAGCGCTGCGAAGCCGGACGGCTACCGGCCTGCTGCCACAGAAATGCCCACAGCTCGCCTCGGGGGCAAGATTGAATCCCGCGGCCTTCGGGTCATGAGCCCGACGATTTGCTAGGGTTTGCGTCCCGCGCTCACGGGTGCGCCGGCGGCGGCCGCCTTCGGTGCGCTCTGGCTCACCTCAGCCTGCGGGGGCAGCACCTCGACCGAGAGGGCGAAGGTGCGCTTCTCGGTGCTCTGCAGCGCGCCGACGTTCACCACCTGGCGCGTCACTTCCTCGCCGCGGTCATTGCGGATCGCGATGACGACGAAATACTCCCACGGCTCCTGCAAGGGCGGGTGACGGATCACCCCCTCCACGCGCAGCGCCGAGGTGGCCGCCACCTGGCGCTTGGCCGCCTCCTGATCGAAGCGCAGGTGATGCAGGCAGCCCGGACAGATGCTCAGGCTCTCGAGGATCGTCGCTTTGCAGTGCGGACACGTGCGCGTCTTGCCCGCCGCGACCGGGCGAGAGGCGACGCTCATGCGTTGCCGAAGCCCTTGGTCTCAGCTTTGGTGCGGCCCTCCCCCTCGTAGCCGAACTCGACCTGCCCGCGCATGCGCGAGCCGGCCGCCACGGTGAGGGATCCCGCCTTCACGTCCCCGTTGATCACGCCGGTCTCGAGCAGCTCGACGCGCTTGGCGTTCTCGATGTTGCCGATGAGCTCACCGCCCACGCTCACGACGTGCGCCTTGACGTTGCCGTCGAGGCGCGCGCCGGCATCCAGGCTCACGTTCCCGTCCACCTGCACATCGCCCTTGAAGCGCCCGGCGATGCGGATATGGCCGGTACCGACGATCTTGCCCTCGATGGTGAGATCCGAGGACATGTACGATTCCTTGCTGTCGTGGCGGTGCGCGGGGATCGGGGCCGGGGCCGGGGCCTGCGCCGGGCGACGGGCGGGCTCAGGGCTCAGGGACGCCACGTTGGTCTTCTCAGGCTCTCGCGGATGCACCGGCGCGGGGGCAACCCCGGGGGCGGTCGGGGCGGAGAGGGTTCCGGTATTTGTGTCTTTCCAAAGCGCCATGGGTAGTCCCTGTGGTGATGAAGGGTGAAGGTACCTGCCCTACCGCTGTGGGGCCAGTGTCTCCGCGCGCAGACAACGCGCCGTGAAGGCAGAGCTCACGTCCAGCGAATCAGTCAGGGCGGGTGAGTGTAATCCCCCACTCCCGCTCGAGAATATGTCCGGGCTCTCAATCCGGGACTTTGATGCTGCGCAGCATGCCGACGTGAGGACGCAGCCCCCCCTCATCGCCCATGGTGTCCCGGCGCAGAGGATCGACCGCATCGGCTGATCGACTGTGGGAGATGCTGCGAGGGCCCAAGGGACCGACAGTCAATGTACATAAATCGCTGGCAATGCGCGGGAAGGTCCGCTGGGAGGGGGGATCTTGAAGCACTGCGCGCAGACCGAGGGGGCAAGCGGTGATCCTGGTCGACACGTCCGTTTGGATCGACCATTTCAACGGTCACGGCTCTGTCGAGGCCGACTTTCTCACCCTCTGCATCGCCGAAGCGCGCCCGATGGTGCTCGCGGGTCTGGTGCTGACAGAGATTCTCCTGGGCGTGCGCGATGGTGCGCAGGCCGATCGTGTTGCTCGCGCATTGTTGCCATTTGAGCTGACGCCCGAGCTTACGAGATCTGACTATGAGCAGGCGGCGGCTATCTACCGCGCGTGTCGTGCCCGCGGGACGACGCCTCGATCGACCATCGATTGCCTGATTGCGCGGATCTGTCTGCGATACGACCACGAACTGCTGAGCCGCGGCAGAGACTTCGAGGCGATCGCACGAGTCTTTCCGCTGCAGCGCGTCGTGCGCGCCCCCGGGGTGCAGGAACAGGCACGCCTTTACTATTCGCCCGGCACGGAAGTCAGGCCTCGGCGAGCTTCAGCACCTCGGCGGTCTTCTCGCGCATGAGCGCGAGGCTTACGGCCAGGGCTCCGCAGGCCCCATTGAGCTGCCGGAAATGACCATCTATGATGTAAAAATGGACATTTCAGTAACTGACTTCAAGGCGCGCTGCCTGGACCTGATCCGCCGGGTGGAAAGGACTGGCAAGCCGCTGACCATCAAGCGTCGCGGCAAGGCCGTCGCGCGCCTCGAGCCGGCCCGAAGCCTCGATCCCGGACTCAAGCCGTGGGAGCAGCTGCGCGTGCTCGGTGGCGAGGTGCACGCAGCACCCGGCGAGTCAGTCATCAAGGACGAGGACTTCGAGTCTCTGCGTTGAAGGTTCTGCTCGATACCCACATGTGGCTGTGGTGGCTCACCCGGCAACCGCAGATGAGCGACCGGGAGCGCACGGCGCTCGACCGCGCCGCCGAGAGCCAGGAGCTGTTTCTGCCCGCGATCAGCCTGTGGGAAGCACAGATGCTCCACAGCAAGAACCGGATTCAGGTGCCTCTGCCATTCGCCGACTGGCTGCGCCGCGCTTCGGCTCCGGGGGTGCTCACGGTCCTGCCGCTCGATGTGGAAGTCGTCATCGCGCTCGGTCGGCTGCCCGGCGCCTTCCACGGTGATCCGGCAGACCGGCTGATCGTGGCGACGGCCCGAGCGCACAGTCTGGCGCTTGCGACCCACGATGAGCGCATCCGCAAATCCCGCGCAGTCAGGCTCTGGACGGCGGGTCGGCTGCAGCGCGTCGCGCCCGCCCCCGGTGTGCAGGAGCAGGCTGCCCGCTATGGCCCCGGACACCTTCCTGCCCGGCGGGCCCTCATCCGTCGACGAGCTTCAGCACCTCGGCGGTCTTCTCGCGCATGAGTGCGAGGCTCGCGCGCGCCTCCACGTTCAGGCGCACCAGCGGCTCGGTGTTCGAGCCGCGCAGATTGAAGCGCCAGGCGCCAAACTCCATCGACAGACCGTCGGTCAGATCGATCGTCTGGGCCTGCGACTCGTAGTGCGCGCGCACGCGCGCCAGAATGGCCTTGGCGTCGGTGCTCAACTTGCGGTTGATCTCCCCACTCGCCGGGAAGAGCCGCATGCGCTCCCCGACCAGGGCCGAAAGCGGCTCGCCGCGCTCGCTGATCACCGCGAGCACCAGGAGCCAGGGAATCATGCCGCTGTCGCAGTAGGTGAACTTGCGGAAGTAATGGTGGGCGCTCATCTCTCCGCCGTAGGCGGCATCGACCTCGCGCATCTTCTGCTTGATGAACGCATGTCCCGACTTGCACAGCACCGGGGTGCCGCCGTGGCGGCGCACGATGTCGAGCGTGTTCCAGGTGAGGCGCGGGTCATGCACGATGCGCGCGCCGGGCTCCTGCTCGAGGAAGCTCTCCGCCAGGAGCCCGACCAGATAGTACCCCTCGATGAACTGCCCGCTCTCATCGAAGAAGAAGCAGCGGTCGTAGTCCCCGTCCCAGGCGAGACCGACGTCCGCGCCGGCGCGACGCACCACATCGGCGGTGGCGGCGCGGTTTTCCTCCAGCATCGGGTTCGGCACCCCGTTCGGGAAGGTGCCGTCGGGCTTGTGGTTCACCTTGACGAACTCGAACGGCAGG
>Ga0209027_1000477_pt1 | contig 14230 bp, 12 predicted proteins | sample GraSoi013_1_20cm_3_FD_185821 | JGI IMG/M metagenome (GOLD analysis project Ga0209027, IMG submission 185821) | Grasslands soil microbial communities from the Angelo Coastal Reserve, California, USA - Sample 09_27_2013_1_20cm (SPAdes) (version 2) | ecosystem: Environmental > Terrestrial > Soil >...
CTGGCTTGGCTGGCACAGCAAGTGAAACCGGCCTGGTCGAACCAGGAACTTTGCCGTGGGTGAATACTCATTTTCACTCACAAGAAAGATAGCAGGTCAACGGTCACCATGACACTCATGATTGTTCTGCTGGGTCTTGGCGTTGGTGTGCTGGTGGGCCTCTTGGGTATCGGGGGTGGCGTCGTTCTGGTGCCGGCCCTGGTCTATCTGCTCCACATGGACCAGCACCTAGCGCAGGGCACTTCGCTTTTTATCTTGTTGCCTCCAATTGGACTGGGAGCCTTGCGGGAATACTGGAAGCAGGGCCAGGTGGATTTGCGTGCCGGAATTTTGTGCGCGCTGGGAATGCTACTCGGCGCTTACGCGGGGAGTCTGATAGCCCTCCCCATGCTATCCCGGAACTTGAGAGGATTGTTCGGTTGCTTCCTGGTGCTGGCGGGATTGCTACTGTGGAGGAAGGCGCGGCTGGAAGGCTCTGCCGATGGCCGAGCAGAGGATGAGGCCCGTGGCTAAAACTGAGGGATTTGGCCGCAGCGCTGGCATCTTGGCAATTGCCTGCGTGTGCGGAGTGGCCTCGGGAATGTTCGGGGTCGGCGGTGGCGTCCTTCTGGTGCCTCTCCTCGGGCTGCTGTTCGCCTTCAGCCAGCATCGCGCCCAAGGAACTTCCTTGGTTGCGCTGATACCCCCTACCGGAGTGCTGGCACTGAGGGTTTATTCCAGGGAGGGATTCGTTTCTTGGAAAACGGGGCTGCTGCTGATCCCGGGAATATTTTTGGGCGGTATCGCCGGGGGAATCCTGGCGAAGAAAATCAATCCGCGAAGTATGCGACAGATTTTTGCGGGGATCCTGGTTTTGCTCGGCGTGTGGCAGGCGGTGGGCGCCTGGTGGCGCTAGGGGCGGAAAATCCAAATGGTCGATTTACATTGTCACATTCTGCCGGGTCTCGATGATGGACCGGCCACCATGGAAGAATCGATGGTCATGGCGGAGTCCGCCATTGCCGACGGTATTACCCACCTGGTCGCCACGCCACACTCCAGCAACGAATATTCTTTCGATTTTGCGCGGGTGCGACAGCTTCGCGACGAGCTGCAGGCCACGATCGGCGACCGGCTGACCATCGCCACCGGATGCGACTTTCATCTCAATCCGGAGAATCTCGGATCGTTGCGCAAGGATGCCCCACACTATTGCATCAACCAGCGCGATTTCCTGCTGCTCGAATTCAACGAGTTTTCGATCCCGCCTTCGATGGACCAGACGCTACACCAAATTCAACTTGCCGGTGTGCAGCCGGTGATCACCCACCCGGAGCGCAACGGCATTTTGCGCTCGCGCCCGGAGCGCTTGAAGAAATGGGTACAGCAGGGCTGCTTTGCGCAGGTGACCGGAGGCGCACTTACCGGAGGTTTCGGTGTCGGTGCGCAGCAGGATGCGCTGCGGTGGATCGGTGAGGGTCTCATCCATTTCGTGGCCAGCGATGCGCACAACACGCGAACGCGGCCGCTTCGCCTGCAACCTGCGTATAACCTCGTCGTCCATCAGTTTGGTGAAGAGAAGGCGCGCGCTCTGTTCCAGGATAATCCGCTCGCGGCCTTTGAGGGGCGGCCCTTGCCGCACATTCCAGAAATCGAAGATGAATCGCCTCCGCCGCGCCGCAAGCGGTTCTTCTTTTTCTAAGAATCCTGGTCCTTCGACGCTGCCGAAAACAACCCCTTCACTGCGCCGGGTGCAGGGGTAGGCCCGTCCAGGCGTTCAACAGGCCCAGGATTTCGCGCACCACCTCGAGAGCATCGCGGGTGTTGCGCCACCAGTGCTGGGGATCGAATGGGTCGCCCGAGGCAGCGCGCACAATGGCCCGGCCCTGGCCAGGAGCCAGCCTACGCCAGAGCAGCCCAACGCGACGCGTATGCGCTTTTGTGGTGACCAGGATTACCGTGCCGTCCTTCCCTGGCGCGAGGGCCGGTCGAATGACTTTGATTTCGTCGGCGGTATTCACGATTGGCGGTTTGAGGGTGTGAATGGCTTCCGGCGGCACTCCTTCGTGAATCAGGACTTGAGCATTGTAATAATCCTCTCCAGCGAAAGGAATACCCATCTCTTTGAGAGTCTCGCCGGGCTCCGTGGAATGGGTAAGCCAGATTTCCGGCGCGTATCCTTGGCGGTAGAGTTTCGCTGCTTCGATGGCGCGCAGCGGCATTGCGCCGCTGAGCACCACGATCGCCCTGGCTTTCGCCAGCGGGTCCTCCACCACCAGCCAGCGGCCGACGCCGACCAGGATCACCAGGGCAAGGATCAAGCCGCCACCACTGGTGAGGAAAAGAATACGGAGGGCCCGGGGGCGCCAACGAGAAACCGTGTCTGGATTGGGCTGGCTTGCCATTGGGGAACCGGCGCATGCTATCCCGCCCTGTCGCAGTGGTCAATCGGCGGCGCCCGGCCACGGTTTTACCATGGGCGTGGAGGAACGTAGATCCGCGCGCCGTTCAGGAGAACTTGGCGGTAGCGTTGGCTTGCTGAGCGCGTGCGGCGTCCGCTGCGCCCGCGGCCGCAATGATCGGATTCAGGGGAGCCAACTCCGGGTAAAGCTCTCCAGCACCGCGCCCCCACAAGCCGCTGACTCGCGCGGCCACTGGCATGAGGGGTTCCAGCTAGTTGCAGCGGCGTACCCGTAATTGTCGGGTGTTTACCAATAGCGAACCAATCGTAAGCAGCCGGACAACTGCATGGTAATTGAGAGAGAATTACTGCGACGACTATGTACTCGCTATTGGCAAACGGTGCCTTCCCTAAAGCTCTTCGGTCGTTACTCCTGGTCCCAGTGCTCTAAGTTTCTGATGAACTTTTGAAGCCAGCACTGTATGGAGTCCAGACTCAGATGAAAAAACCTGTGCGCAAGCTCGAAGCGGAAAAACCAGATGGTTCTAGCACTGTGTCCCAAGTTGACAGCCCAAAAAAGGGCCAGGACACAATGTTCCGGGGGCTGCTGGAGGCAGCGCCGGATGCCATCGTCATCGTCAATCAGCTGGGCAAGATCGTCCTGGTGAACGCACAGACCGAGAAGCTGTTTGGCTATAAACGGGAGGAGCTGCTGAATCAATCGATTGAGATTCTGATTCCCGAGCGCTTCCGGGGGCAGCACCCCGGCCACCGCACCGGTTTTTTTGCTGATCCCCGGGTGCGCCCCATGGGCGCGGGCGTCGAGCTCTTTGGTCTGCGCAAAGATGGGAGCGAGTTCTCGGTTGAGATCAGCCTGAGCCCGCTGGAGACCGAAGAGGGAGTGCTTGTCTCCAGCGCGATCCGCGACATCACGGAACGCAAGAAGGCGGCAGAGGTTCAAAGATTAAATGTCGAGCTAGAGCGACGAGTAATCGAGCGCACCGCTGAACTTGCCGCGGCGAATAAAGAGCTAGAGGCCTTTGCCTATTCTGTCGCCCACGATCTTCGAGCTCCCCTCCGTCACATCGATGGCTTTTCTAAGCTTCTCGTGGAACACCTTAGCGGCTCTTTGGATGAGAGCGCGCATCACTATCTGGAATCCATCCAGGGGAGCTCACGCAACATGGCTGCCATGGTGGATGACTTGCTGAATCTCTCACGCGTGGCCCGCAAAGAACTGAACTTGCAGGTGACGGGCCTGAGCTCGTTGGTTGAGGAAGTCCTGAAAGATCTCAAGGCTGAAGTTCAGGAGCGTGAGATCGAATGGCAGATCGCTCGCTTGCCTTTTGTGGAGTGCGATCCCATGCTAATAAAGCAGGTCTTTACCAATCTCCTCTCGAATGCCGCCAAGTTCACGCGCACACGGCCACACGCGATCATCAAAGTAGATCAGATAAATGTAAACGGTCAGTCCGCGACATTCGTCCGCGACAACGGCGTTGGTTTCAGCATGAAGTATGCCGATAAGCTATTTGGCGTTTTCCAGCGTCTGCACCGTCAGGAAGACTTCGAAGGGACCGGCGTGGGGCTGGCCACCGCACAGCGGATCGTCCAGAAGCATGGAGGACGAATTTGGGCCGAAGCAGAGCTCAACACAGGCGCCACGTTTTATTTCACTTTAGCATCACCGGGGCACGCCGCCGGTTTCGTCAATGGAGGTACGGCATGAATACCGCCGAAGTCGAAATTCTTCTGGTCGAAGACAACCCGAAAGACATTGAGTTAACTCTACACGCGCTCCGAAGGGAGAACCTGAGCAACGCCGTTCAAGTCGTACGCGACGGCGAGGAGGCTCTCGAATTCCTATTCTGCCGGGGAACTTACAACGGTCGCTCCTTTGATAAGCCGCCGAAACTCGTTGTACTGGACCTGAAACTGCCAAAAGTCGACGGACTGGATGTATTGCGAGTAATCAAGAAGGACATCCGGACCCGGGCCATCCCAGTAACCATACTTACGTCCTCAAACGAGGATCGGGATCTGGTGGAGGGTTACAAGCTTGGCGTCAACAGCTACATTCAGAAGCCGGTGGATTTCAACCAGTTCCGGGAGACCGTCAAGCAGTTGGGACTGTACTGGTTGGTTGTGAACCAGTCACCACCGTCCAGTGCTTTCTCCCAACGGTAACTAAGGCGCGCTCGATGACCTCAATAACGCAGAAATGGAAGGGATTTCGGGAGATTGACCAGTCTGTACCAACTCGCCTTCGCGTTCTTATTCTCGAAGATAGCAAACGGGACGCTGAACTCTGCATGCAGGAATTGAAAAAGGCAGGGATTGAAGTCGACGCAGACGTGGTGGACACTGAACATACTTTTGTGGCTAGGCTCCAATCTCGGACCTACGACGTCATACTTTCCGACTACCGCATTCCGACCTGGGGTGGTGTGGAGGCTTTCCGCCTGCTCAAGAAGAGTGGACGAGACATTCCTTTCATTCTTATCACTGGCACGCTGGGCGAAGAAGCCGCCGTCGATCTTATCAAAGAGGGTGTAGCCGACTACATCCTGAAAGACCGCTTGGTCCGTTTGCCATCAGCCGTTCGTCGGGCTTTACAAGAAAAAACGACACGCGACGAACGCGAGCGAGCTGTCGAAGCTCTCTACGAGAGCGAGGAGCGATTTAGGCTGCTGCTCGACTCCGCCGCCGAGGCAATTTACGGTATTGACCTCCGAGGCGACTGCACTCTCTGCAACCCTGCTTGCGCACGCCTACTCGGATATGACCATCCCGACGGCTTGCTTGGGAAACACATGCACTCGCTCATGCACCATACACGATCGGACGGCACCCCCTATCCGGAAAAAGAGTGCCGAATCTATGAAGCTCTCCAGAACGACGAAGGTGTACGCGTAGACGACGAGGTTCTGTGGCGGAAGGACGGCACCAGCTTCCCCGCTGAGTATTGGTCTTACCCGATGTTCCGGAGCGGAACCCAGATTGGTGCGGTCGTAGCCTTTCTCGACATTTCTGGTCGGAAGCAGGCGGAAGAAGCGTTGCGGCGGAGTGAAGCGCAATACCGCGTAGTCACCGAAACGGCGAATGATGCCTTCATCACGATTGGTTCCGACAATGAAGTTCGGTTTGTAAACGCCGCTGCGGAGCGAATCTTCGGTTACTCCCGCACAGAAATGCTCGGACAGGATCTAACCATGCTCATGCCCGAGTACCTCCGTCATCTTCATAAGGCGGGGCTCAACCGATACCTCCAGACCGGCAAGAAGCATATGAATTGGGAGTCTGTCGAGGTCACCGGGCTGCACAAGAGTGGCACCGAAATTCCTCTGGAAGTCTCCTTCGGTGAGTGCATCGCCAGCGGCGAGCGAACCTTCACCGGCATTGTGCGTGACATTACCGAGCGCAAGAAGGCAGAGGAGAGGTTCCAAAAAGCGTTCAACGCGAATCCCGAACCCATTACGATCGCCACGGTCGCGGAAGGTCGCTACATCGATGTGAATGAGAGTTTCCTTCGCGTCACCGGATATGAGCGAGAGGAGGTCATTGGTCGCACTTCCTTGGAGCTGAAATTTTGGGAGCTGCCCGACGATCGCGCCAGATTTCTCGAGATCCTCAAGAAACAAGGCTCGGTTCGCGGCTTGGAAATTGCTTTTCTTACCAAGTCTGGTGAACGACGCACGGGACTGAATTCGGCTGAGGTCATCGAGATTGCCGGACAGAAGTGCATCATCGCTATTTTTAGGGACTTCACTGAACAGAAGCTTCTGGAAAGACAACTTCGCCAGGCGCAAAAGATGGAGGCTGTTGGTCAACTCGCTGGTGGCATTGCCCATGACTTCAACAATCTATTGGGAGTAATCATTGGCTGGAGCGAAGTTTTTGAGGAACGACTAGGCCAGGACGATCCTCTCCGGCCGAAAGCTGAACAGATCAGGAAGGCCGGGCAGAGTGCAGCTGCATTGACCCGTCAGCTCTTAGCTTTTAGCCGGAAGCAGGTGCTTGAGCCAGAAGTTTTGGACCTTAACACGGTCGTGGCCGATACGCTGGAGATGCTTCAGCGCCTGATTGGTGAGCATATCGAGCTGGTTACGATTCCAGCGCCGGAGCTGGGACGCGTCAAGGCAGATCAGGGACAAATCGAGCAAGTCATCATGAATTTGGCTGTCAACGCTCGTGACGCAATGCCACAAGGGGGCAAGCTAACCATAACTATCGCCAACGCAAAGATGGACGACGTTTCCATTCGCCAGCATCCGGGGGCCGTCCCTGGTTCATACGCGATGTTGGCGTTGAGCGACACGGGCTGTGGCATGGATCATGAAACTCAAGCTCGCATCTTCGAGCCATTTTTCACGACCAAGGAATTGGGCAAGGGAACGGGACTGGGTCTGTCGACCGTCTACGGAATTGTGAAGCAGAGCGGGGGCTACATCTCGGTTTACAGCGAGCTGGGGCGGGGTACCACTTTTGAGATTTACCTCCCGCGGATCGAGCAATCACTTACTCAAGGAATCCCCAACAGGAACAGTAAGGAAGCTGCGCGGGGGTGGGAAACGGTCTTGTTAGCGGAAGATTCGCCGCCGTTGCGGGAGTTGACGCGCGAGGTTCTCGAAGCCAAGGGCTACACGGTCTTGGAAGCAGCAAATGGTGCCGATGCAATTCAAGTGGCCGAGCAGTACGGAAAGCCGATCCACCTCTTATTGACCGACGTGGTGATGCCAGGAATGGACGGAAGCAAACTGGCCGAGCGCATGGGCCACAGCTACCCGGGAATCAAGGTGCTCTACATGTCTGGCTACACGGACGACGCCATAGTGCATCACGGGGTGCTGGATTCCGGCGTCGCGCTGCTTCAAAAGCCGTTCACGAGAGAAAGTCTTACCCGCAAGGTGCGCGACGTTCTTGGAATAGATGAGAAGCCTGAGCCAGGGATAGTTGGCACGGTGCCCGAAGTGTAACAGTCACCGGACGTAGTCAGTGCGTTCAACCAGCCCAGTTTTGTTCAGAAGTGATTCACACCTGCGTAGCGACACTCCGGAATAAGTACAAAATCTGGTCAGTGTTTCAATTCAGAACAGCCAAAATTGCCAGTCTTTTCCGGATTCGTTGTGTTTTCAGCAGCTTACCAACCGCCCTCGTGGTTGCCTAATTGCACTGTTCGGTCGGTGGAGGGATACGTTTCCTTTGGGTAATGCCGTGTGCGCACAGACGGCCGACGCACCGATGCTGGTGTTGCGTTACGCCAACCGTGGATCGGGACAAACTTGTCGCCCTGGTGCGATCGGTCGAGGCTTGTTGGCATTGCAAAGCGGCCTCCGAATAAGTGAAAACTCATGAAAGAAAAGATTCATGTTCTGCTGATAGAAGACAGTGCGGTTGACGCGCGCCTCGTCAAAGGAATACTGGAACATGACGAAAATGGCATTTTTACGCTGCAACATGCGTTGACCCTCGAGGAAGGTTTGCGCTTGCTCGCACCGGACTCTCTATTCCGGGTCATCCTACTCGACTTGGGACTTCCCGGTACAACCGGCCTCGAAACCTTGCGGCGCATCATGCCTCTGGCAGAGGGCGCGAGCGTCGTGGTTTTTACGGCGCTTCAGGATGAAGAGTTGGGGATCGCCGCACTGCGGGAGGGTGCGCACGATTATGTCATCAAGGGCCAGATACACGGCGGCCAATTGCGAAGGATTCTTCGCTATGCCGTCGAGCGGCACAAGCTGTCCAGTGAGCTCCTTGCCGAGATAAAAGAGCGCGCACTGGTACAACAGGCTCTGCAACTGTCCGAACAGCGTTACCGCCTCCTTGCGGAGACCGCGCCCATCGGCATTCTGCTTACCAACGAACAGGGAATGGTTATCGATGCGAACACGCAGGCACTCCGCATGTTCGGCTATGACCGTGGAGAACTGATCGGTCAATCCATCGAAATGCTCCTACCCGAGCGATTTCGTTGTTCTCATGAAGGGCAGCGATCCAGCTACATGAAAGAGCGGCACGCGCGCCCCATGGCCGTGGGCCGGGAACTGACCGCGCGCCGGAAGGACGGAACCGAGTTTGCCGTGGAAATCGCGCTGGCGCCTCTGGCCACCGACGACGGGGTTCTGGTTTCGAGCACCATCGTGGACATCACGGAACGAAAGAAAATGGAGGAGCAACGGCGTCTTTCGCAACGCATGGAGGCTATTGGGAAACTGTCAGGCGGCGTGGCGCACGATTTCAACAATCTGCTGGCTGTCATCCTCGGATGTTCCGATGTGCTTCTTGACGCGCTCCCGCCCGATCATCCAGCCACCCGGAAAATTGAAATGATCAGGAAGGCCGGCGCATCGGCGGTAGACCTGACTCGACAACTTCTCGCGTTTAGCCGGCAACAGATGCTTCAACCACGAGTGCTGGATCTTAAGGAAACTGTGGAGCGAACTCAGGCATTGCTTCGTCGGCTCATCGGCGAAAACATCGAGTTCACAATTTCGCTGGATCCTTCTCTCGGGCGTGTAAAGGCCGACCCCGGACAAATCGAGCAGGTGCTGTTGAACCTAGTTATAAACGCCCGGGACGCGATGCCGCAAGGGGGCCGACTGACAATTGAGGCGTGCAATGTTGAGATGGACGACTCCTATAAAGGCGAGCACCAGGTGGTCATTCCCGGGCGCTACGTCGTGCTGGGGGTCCAAGATACAGGTTGCGGGATGGACCGCGACACCCAAGCGCGAATCTTTGAACCGTTTTACACCACCAAAGAACTCGGGAAGGGCACCGGCTTAGGTCTAGCAACGGTCTATGGAATTGTAAAGCAGAGCGGTGGATACATCTGGGTCTACAGCGAGTTAAATCAGGGCACCCTCTTCAAGGTGTATCTCCCGCGCGTCGACGAATCTGTTCAGCCAGCCAAAAAAGAGCCGGAGGCGGTGGTCCTCGAGTCCTGCAAAACAATTCTGTTGGCCGAAGACTCCGTGTCTCTTCGCGAAATGGCTCGGGAATATCTCGCGAGCCTCGGCTATGTGGTTCTTGAAGCGGCCTCCGGCAGAGAGGCGCTGCAAAAGGCGAAGGAATTTGACGGACCGATTCATCTCCTGCTCACCGATGTCGTAATGCCTGAAATGAGCGGACCCGAGCTGGCCCGCCACGTGATGGCATTCCGTCCAGAGATAAAAGTAATCTTCACTTCTGGCTACACCAACGATGCTATTGCTCGACAAGGCGTTCTTGACCCAGCCGTCGCGTTCATTCAGAAACCATATCGTCCTAAAGCGCTGGCCCTAAAGATCCAGGAAGTGCTGGCTGTGCCCGCCACAAAGGCTAGCAACCACACACCACCTGGCCAGCAGATGCCCATCAAAGTTTGAGTGAATCAGAACATTCGAGAGACACCGGGAGAGAACCAACCGTGCCGACCTGTGCTCCAATTGCTTAGAGGAGTTCACGACGACTTGCAGACCGGGGGTTTCTCCACTTTCGCGCGTCAACACCACCGCTAACTCTGATTAACGTGGGCACGCCGGAGATTGATTTGCCCTCCGGAAGGTTCAGACGATTGGATGTTCTAGCGAGCTCACGTTACACTATCGAATTAGGAGGAGTGTGCATGCGTGCCGTCGTGACGGGCGGGGCCGGATTTCTGGGGTCGAATCTTTGCGACAAGCTGCTGGCCGAAGGGTGGGACGTGCTGGCGCTGGATAATTTTATTACCGGCGCCAAGGGCAACCTGAGCCATCTAGCAAAGAATAAGAAGTTCAAGTTTCAGAAGGCGGACGTGAGCAAGCCGCTGAAGGTGGCGGGAAAAGTGGGTTACGTCCTGCACTTCGCTTCACCGGCCAGCCCTCCCGACTACATGAAGCACCCCATTGCGACGATGAAGGTGGGCTCGGTGGGCACGCAGAATGCTTTGGAATTGGCGCTGGCGAAGAAGGCAAAGTTTTTTCTGGCCTCCACGAGCGAATGCTACGGCGATCCGGAAGTTTCTCCGCAACACGAAGAATATTGGGGACGCGTCAATCCCATCGGGCCACGCGGCGTTTATGATGAGGCGAAACGCTTCTCCGAAGCCATGACCATGGCCTACCACCGCTACTACAAGCTAGACACGCATATCGTGCGAATCTTCAATACCTATGGACCGCGGATGCGGTTGCATGATGGGCGAGCGGTGCCAAACTTTTTGTATCAGGCGCTGAGCGGCAAGCCACTCACGATTTATGGGGATGGGCGGCAGACGCGCAGCTTCTGTTACGTCGACGACCTGATCGACGGGATTTACCGGCTGATGATGTCAAATGAGCACCTGCCGACGAACGTCGGCAACCCCCAGGAAATCACCATTCTGGAATTTGCCGAGCGCATCCGCAAACATTTTGCCCATGCCCCACCGATTGTCTTCGAGCCGTTGCCGCAGGACGATCCGAAACGCCGCTGCCCGGACATTACCAAGGCGAGGCGCATTCTGAATTGGGAGCCCAAAGTGGGATTGGAGGAGGGGTTGAAGCTGACCCTGGCGTACTTCAAAGAAGTGTTCCGCGATGAGCGCGAAGAAGGGGTAGGAAATCAGAAAAAAAGAAGCACGGGGGGCCCGCGTCCCGGCAATGGTCGGGATACGTCAAGCCCCCGGCTCAACCGAATTCTCGGCTAGGGATGAGGGTGAGCGTTGATCCGAGCGTGGGTGATTCGACCGCATCCTATAATAGGATGGTTCAAATAAATGCAGGGGACCTTTGTTAGTGGGAACAACCGAATGAGAACCACGACTACGCTCTCCCGAAGGAGTAGTACTCGAAGCCCTTTTCGCGCATGCCCTGGGGGGTGTAGAGGTTTCTTCCGTCGATCACCAGTTTGCGCGCCATGACTTTTCCGGCGCGATCCCAATCGAGCTTGCGGAAGGAATCCCATTCCGTGCAAACCAGCGCGGCATCGGCGCCTTGCAAAGCCTGGTAGGCGTCTTCGTGATAGTGCACCTCGGGAAAGAGGGCCTTGGTGCGCGGCATTCCTTCCGGGTCGGTGGCATGCACGACGGCGCCTTCTTCAAGCAGGCGCCTCACGACCTCCAGCGCGGGAGCAAAGCGGATGTCGTCGGTGTTGGCTTTGAAGGCCAGTCCAAGGACGGCCACGCGCTTGTCTTTTACCACCCATAGCGCCTGGCGGATTTTTTCAAAATAGCGGTCGATGCGCTGCTTGTTGACGCTTTCGGTGGCCTTCAGGATGTCGAAGTCCACTCCGACGGAAGCCGACAAGTGGATGAATGCCTGCACGTCCTTGGGGAGACAGAAACCGCCATAACCGAGCCCGGCCTTCAGAAACTGTCCGCCGATGCGCGGGTCGAGTCCCATGGCATGCGTAACCTCCTCGACGTTTGCGCCGATCTTTTCGCAGAGATCGGCGATCACATTGGCATAACTGATTTTCAGCGCCAGAAAAGAATTCGAGGCGTGCTTGATGAGTTCGGCGCTGTTGATGGTGGTAACCAGAAATTCGGCTTTGCGGCCCGGGGGGCAGGTTCCATTGTGCACCGGGCAGCGGAAACTGCGTTCGAGAATCGGGCGGTAGATTTCGCGGAGTTCGGCGGCGGAACAGGGATCCTCGACACCGACAACAATCCGGTCGGGATGAAAAAAATCCGCGACGGCGGTGCCTTCCTGAAGGAATTCCGGATTGGAAGCGACGCGGAATTTCACGTTGCTGTTCTTGGAATACGCGGAAAGGGCGCGGCTGAGTGCGAGCCCGGTGCGCGCGGGGACGGTGCTTTTTTCAACGACGAGTTTAGGCGATTTCGCTTCCGCGGCGATTTGCCGAGCCACGTGGTCGATGGCCGAGAGGTCGGCCTCGCCGGAATCTTTCGGCGGGGTTCCCACACAGATGAAGATGGCCTCGCCGGCGCGGATGGCTTCACCGGCGTCGGCGGTGTAGGAGAGCTTTCCCGCCTTCCGAGCCGATGCGAGGATTTGCTCAAGGTGATGCTCGTAAATCGGAACGCCGCCGGCATTGAGCTTGGCGATGCGCTCCCGATCGATGTCCGTGCAAACTACGTCGTGTCCGGCCTCGGCAAGACAAGCTCCGGTGACGAGACCTACGTACCCGCAACCGATGACTGAAAGACGCAAGGCGAATTCTCCCTAGGATGAGCTTCGGACCCCCGTCCGCTGTGCAATGCTAGCGTCTTATTTTGACCTATTCGTCGGAAGGAACAAAGCCCTCCCCTTGAAGGATGGATGTTGCCGTAAGCACTCCATTCTCGGGCGAGCGCCTTGCCATACCCTTGTTTCTTAGGAACTTCAAACCATCGGCCTATAGACAGCCTCCCTGACCCTAGTTAGTTTGAAACTAGGGTCATGTTCTCGGGTAGCACAACTGGTCTGCGGAGGCAGCTATGGGACGGATTCGTCTCGCCATTCTAATCTTCGCTTCTCTCGGTTTGCTCTGGTGTGTTTCCGAGGAGGCCACCGCCCAATCTTCGCGGCGGCCAGTCAAGCCCAACGAGGAAAAGGGCCGTCTTAACTCCGACGCGCGGCTAGTCGCGCGTCGCCCACTACCACGGCCCCGCAGGCCGGAAATTTTCTATTGCGAGACGCCGGACACTTCCTGCCGGACCACGCAGGATGCATTTCCCATCGCCGACCTTCGCGATCTGTTCGTTTTTGTGGTGTGGCCGGGCGTGACCGGCCAGCATGTGCAGACGGTGGAATTTCTTTTGCCCGGTGGAAGCATCTATTCCTCTAGAAAGACGCGGTTTTCGATTGGCGGTGCTTCCCCGCTGCCGGCCAGGGCCCCGGCGTTCAACAACGAAGTCTCACCCGCCCCGGCGGCGCCGCACCTCGTGGCTGATGCCAACAAAGTTCATCCGGAAGGGATTACCACTCTGCTGATGAAAAGCCGTGGCGATTCCTCGGTTCTCACGGTGCTGCCCGTCGGTGGGACGTATATCACGCAGAGAAATCTCAGCGGGACGTGGCGCGTGCGCGTTTTCCTGGATGACCGCCTGGTGCTTGAATCGGAATTCACACTCCTCCCCCACCAGCCCCCCACTCCAGCCAGGGCGGAAGTAGAAGCGGAGCGATGAGAACGAACTCCCGGTCAATTCGAAGTTTTCTAGCTACCGCGCTACGCTGGTTCCTCGTGCTGCTACTTGTTTGCCCGGCGAGGCCACTCCTCTCGGACGAACAAACCGCGGTGACATCGACTCGAGACGCGACCGTCAGTCAAGCCGTCCCCACGATCAATAACGGCGCTGCGACAACGGTTTCCACGCATACCGCGCAAAATGCCAACCAACGCTCCCTGGTGCGTTTCGATCTCAGCACCACGGGACTAAGCTCCAACACCGCACTGAAGACTTCGACACTCAATCTAGTTCCCACCACGTCGCTCTTTCTCAGCCGCAGCCAGGAAGTCCATCGCATTACCGGAGCGCTCACCGACTGGACGGAAGCCGGGGTCAGCTGGAATACCCGGAACGGCGTGCAGGCGTGGACCACCGCGGGGGGCGACTTCGATCCTACGGCGACCGACACGCAGCCTTCGGGAACGACGGCGGGCACGGCGGTTTCGTTTAACGTTCTGAGCGATTCGACGTCGGCAAACATTCCCCAGGGTTGGATTAACGGAACGATTCCGAATTACGGCTTGCTGGTGAAAGATCAACTGGAAGATGGAGCCACGTGGTCCTTCACTCGGGCGATCACGGTTACGGTTGGCGCCATCGCGGCTTTTGGCGGGTACAACGGCTACAGCGCGCAGATCATCGGGTTCAATACCGCTGCTTTGGTCACCGCCGGAAAGATGCGCGCCGACTGCAACGACTTGCGCATCGCGCGCTTCGCCGCCAACACTTGGACGCAGCTC
>Ga0209027_1000479_pt1 | contig 14193 bp, 17 predicted proteins | sample GraSoi013_1_20cm_3_FD_185821 | JGI IMG/M metagenome (GOLD analysis project Ga0209027, IMG submission 185821) | Grasslands soil microbial communities from the Angelo Coastal Reserve, California, USA - Sample 09_27_2013_1_20cm (SPAdes) (version 2) | ecosystem: Environmental > Terrestrial > Soil >...
CGTGCAGTTATTTCTTTGCATTTTCACCAGCAGCACATCTCTTGCACCGCCATCGACTCTCTTCTACAAAGATCTCGGAGGCAACGAATGCGTGCTTTGATGCTCTCGCTGTCGCTGGTCGTGGTCGCTGCCTGCTCAGGTCGGCAGGTCGAAGTAAGGACTGGGCCGGAGCCCACCGCTGACGTCGCTCTGCACGTCACCAACAACCTCAGTCAGCCAGTCAACGTTTACGTCGTCAGCGGCGTCAATGACATCTTCCTCAAGCAGGTCGCAGCCAACACCGTTGAGCACATTCCGGTCACCGGAGTCGCGGCTGGATCCACTGTGAACCTGCGGGCGGTCACTGTCGACGGATCACGCACTTACACCAAAAACAACGTCACTCTGAGCACGATGTACGACTGGCGTTTACCCTGACGAGTCAACCTTTAGACCAGGTCATCGGGTGGAAATAGGTCATTGGAGCACTTAAGTTTACCGGGCCGTCGCATTGTGCAGCGCCGGCCTTTTTTTCTGCCGTGAGCCGGCGATGCGGACGCCGGCTAGCTGCTTACCGCCGGCCCGAGCTGAATGCCCCCACGTTACGTAAAGCAACCGACTGACTACGTAAAAAAAGGAGCGCTGCGCGCTATCGAGCCGGCAATCTCCTTTCTGGCGCGCCACAACGTCAGCCCCAATACAATCACCACTGTCGGCACCCTCTTAACGATTGCCGCGAGTGTGGTTTACGCCACCGGCCACATCATGACCGCCGGCTGGATCATGAACGTCACCGCTTTCTTTGACGTCGCCGACGGACAAGTGGCCAGACGCACCGGACGCTCGAGCGTGTTCGGCGCCTTTTACGATTCCACGCTCGACCGCGTCGCCGACGGCGCGCTCATGGCGGGACTCGCGTTTTTCTACGCCACCAATTCGATCCACCACAACCTTTACATGGTCGTGGTTTGCCTCGTCTGCATCGTCGGCACGTTCCTCATCTCCTATACCCGCGCTCGCGCCGAGACGCTCGGCATCGATGCCAAAGTCGGATTGATGCAGCGACCCGAGCGGATGGTGCTGCTGTCAGTGCCGCAATCTTTCTTTGGCCTGTTCTGGAACGGCTGGGTACTGATGGGAATCATCATTCTGCTAACCGTCACCGCCTGGATTACCGCGGTGCAGCGAATTCTCTTTGTCTATCGGGCGACAACGGAGAGAGATTCCAAGAGGTTGCGCGTGTACAGCGATCAACCTTCACCCGCCAACCCTGCCGCTCCCGCCGCCAAGGCGGCAATGCCGGCGTCACGCCGCGCTCAATCATAGCAAGACACGGAGAATACTTTGGCCAGATCTACTTCTGGTGAATCTTCTAAATCGGTCGCGCCGGCAACTGGCCGGCTGGGAATCATCACACCCGGTCTCGGTGCTGTAGCGACAACGTTCATCGCCGGCGTCGAGAGCATCCGACGTGGACGTTCGCGTCCGATCGGGTCGCTGACGCAGATGGCAACAATCCGGCTTGGCAAGCGCACTGACAAACGCGCACCGCTGATCAAGGAGTTCGTGCCGCTCGCCAAGCTCGACGACATCGTTTTCGGTGCGTGGGATCCCATTCCCGATGATGCGCTCACGGCCGCGCGCAAAGCGGGGGTGCTCGAGGAGCGGGACATCGAGCCAATCGCCGACTTCCTGAAAGCCATCAAGCCAATGCCGGCGGTGTTCGACAACAAGTATGTCACCCGCATTCACGGCACCAACGTCAAGAAAGGCAAAACGAAGCGCGATCTAGCCGAGCAATTGCGTCAGGACATTAGAGATTTCAAGACGCGCAACAAATGCGAACGCATCGTGATCGTCTGGTGCGCCTCGACTGAAATCTACATCAAGCCAGGACCGCAGCACGCGACGATCGAGCAGTTCGAGAAGGCGATGGAGAAGAACGACGACGCTATCGCGCCGTCGATGCTCTATGCCTACGCCGCGATAATGGAAGGTGTGGCGTTCGCGAATGGGGCGCCCAATTTGTGCGTCGACACTCCCGCGCTGCAGAAGCTCGCCATCGACCGTGGCGTGCCGATCTCGGGCAAGGATTTCAAGACCGGGCAGACGTGGATGAAGACAGTCGTCGCGCCGGGACTCAAGGCGCGTATGCTCGGTCTGTCAGGGTGGTACTCGACCAACATCCTCGGCAATCGCGACGGCGAAGTCCTCGACGATCCGCAGTCGTTCAAGACGAAGGAAGAGTCGAAGCTGAGCGTGCTGCACACAATCCTGCAGCCCGAGCTTTATCCCGACCTTTACAAGAATTTCTCACACGTCGTGCGGATCAACTATTATCCGCCGCGCGGTGACAACAAGGAAGGCTGGGACAACATCGACATTGTCGGGTGGATGAACTACCCGATGCAGATCAAGATCAATTTCCTTTGCCGCGACTCCATTCTTGCCGCGCCGATCGTGCTCGATCTCGCGCTCTTCAGCGACTTCGCACAGCGTGCGGGAATGAAGGGCATCCAGGAGTGGCTGTCTTTCTACTATAAGAGTCCAATGGCCGCGCCCGGTCTGCAGCCGGAACACGATCTATTCATTCAGCAGACGAAGCTGAAGAACACCCTGCGGCATCTGATGGGCGAGGATCAAATCACGCACCTCGGGCTGGAGTACTACGCGTCGTGATAGCGGGAGGCGGGAGGCGAGCGGGGAGCGGCGGGAAGCCATTCCTTCTCGCGTGCGCGCTGGTCGTTGTTCTCGCAACGTGCAGCCCGAATCCAAAAGCTCTGGAGCTCAGACTGTGGTCGGATTCGTATGCCTTCACGGTGACTGAGGATCCGATGCCGCCGCGTGCGCTGGAGCAGATCGCTTACCGAGTGGTCGTGCAGGACAAAAAGACAAAGCAACCCATCGAAACTGGTGAGGGGCGAATCTTTGCGACGAGCCCGGACCGCGCGAGCACCAATGACGGCTTCAAGAAGGAAAAGGAATTAGGAACATATTCGGCGCGACTTTTCTTCCCGACGGTTGGCGATTGGGCAGCGGCGATTCAGTTCCGCCGCGATTCGCGATTGCCGCTCGAGCGCGTCGACTGGATTCAGACCGTACACCCGGCGAGTGAGCCTGGCACCTGACAACAGATGAAACATTTCTTTCGTACGCAGCTCGTGCCGATCGAGGTGCTGCGCATCGCTGATGAATTCTTTCCCGAAATCGAGATGGAACGGTCCGGACACACCGCGCGATCGCGCACTTTCGCCGGGGATCTCGGGAATCTGTCGTTGAGTGTGCGCAAGGAAGGCGGACACTACACCTTCGTCGAGATCTCGACGGATCAGACGGGCGAGAGCCGGCTGGATCGCAACGCCAAGAAATTCTTCGTCACGCTGCACAAGGAAGGCGATCCCCGCCACCGCATCGAAGCGGCTTACTAACATGGCGCGGTCAGGGACAACCGCGTCGCGCCCCGCCAGTCTCAACACCCGCAGCGGCGGCGAAGCGCAGACGACTTTGACGCGCGAGCAGAGACTCGAGCTCTACTACTACATGCGATTGACACGCTTCCTCGAGGAGCGGCTGGTCAATCTCTATCGGCAAACCAAAGTCGTCGGCGGACTGTTCCGCTCGCTCGGACAGGAAGCCGACGCAGTAGGGAGCGCGTACGCGCTCGACCGCTCGAAAGGCGACATTCTCTCGCCGCTCATTCGCAATCTCGGCTCGATGCTGGTTCAGGGGGCCAAGCCCGTCGAGATCATCAAGCAGTACATGGCAAAAGGCGATTCCCCTACGCGAGGTCGCGAGCTGAACATCCACTATGGCGATCTGGTGCGCGGCTTCATCGGGCAGATCTCGCATCTCGGTGATATGGTGCCGGTGATGGCCGGAGTGACCCTGTCGTTCAAGATGAAAAAAGAGGATCGCGTGGGGCTCGTTTACGTCGGCGACGGCGCGACATCGACGGGAGCATTCCACGAAGGCATCAACTTCGCCGCGGTGCAACGTTGCCCATTGGTCGTGATTGTCGAAAACAACGGTTACGCGTACTCGACGCCCCTGCGTAAGCAGACGGCGGCGCAGCAGTTGGTGGACAAGGCGATTGGCTACGGCATCGCTGGCGAGCAGGCCGACGGCAACGACGTCATCGCCACTTACGAAGTCACGAAGCGTGCGGTCGATCTCGCGCGGGCCGGCGGTGGTGTGACCCTGATCGAGCTGATGACGTATCGCCGCAAAGGACACGCTGAGCACGACAATCAGTCGTACGTGCCGGAAGGCGAAATCGAGCGTTGGGCCAGCGAGAACGACCCCATCGATCGCTACGTCAGGCGACTCCTTGCAGAAGGCGTTTCGCAGGCGGAGCTCGATACGATCGAAACTCGGGTCCAGCAGGAAATAAACTCCGCGACCGATGAAGCGGACGCATCGCCGATGCCTGATCCCGCGGATTCGCTCGTCGGCATTTACGCCGATCCGCCGGAGCTCTCGCCGCTTTGGTTCAGGCAAGGGATCAAATCGGCCGTCGAGAAACACGAGCGTCCGTCGAGCTGGGGGACGCACGATGTCTGAGGTCACCTACCTGGAAGCAATCCGCGAAGCACTGTTCGAGGAGATGGAGCGAGATGCGAACGTCTTCTGCCTCGGAGAGGACATCGGCGCGTACGGCGGCGCCTTCAAGGTGACGGACGGATTGATGGCGAAATTCGGTGAGCAACGCGTGATCGACACGCCGATTTCGGAAGCTGCAATTATCGGCGCCGCCGCTGGTGCTGCCCACATGGGAATGCGGCCAGTCGCTGAAATGCAGTTCATCGATTTCATCTCGACTGGCTACGATATGCTCACGAACTATGTGGCGACCGCGCGTTACCGGGCCATGCTGCCGTGTCCAATGGTCGTGCGTGGACCGAGCGGCGGATACGTGCGCGGCGGGCCGTTCCATTCACAGAACCCGGAAGCGGCGTTCCTGCACACCCCCGGCCTAAAGATCGTTTACCCGGCGACAGCGAGCGACGCCAAAGGACTGCTGAAATCAGCAATTCGCGACGAGGATTGCGTGTTGTATTTCGAGCACAAGTACCTCTACCGCCGGATTAAGGAAGAGATGCCGGCTGGCGATCATCTGGTCCCGATTGGCAAGGCGCGGCTCGCCAAGGAAGGCAAGGACGTGTCGGTCATTACCTACGCGGCGACGGTTTGGAAAGCACTGGAAGCGGCCGCCGAGGTCGAGAAGGAAGACGGACTCTCGGTTGAAGTGCTCGATCTGCGCAGCCTGTTGCCGATGGACGACGAGGCGATTGTTGCGACAGTGAAAAAAACCAATCGGGTGCTGATCGTGCACGAGGACACCCGCACGGGCGGCGTGGCGGGTGAGATTACCGCCCGCATCAACGAGAGCGCGTTCGAATGGCTCGATGCTCCGATCCTGCGCGTTACCGCTGCCGATGTACCGCTGCCGTATTCGCCACCACTCGAGGACTACGTGCTGCCGCAGATTTCCGACATCGTGCTCGCGCTGCGGAAGCTGGCCGCGTACTGATGGCGGCACCGCCGCCCTTCACGCGCTCGGAACTCGTGGCCCGCAATGTTGGAGTTGGATGCCTCACTGGGATGGTTGGGTTTTTCAGCGGCGGAATGATCGCCGTCTTCATTGCGAAATTCGTCGGCGGCGCGCAGGGTTGCCAGCCGCCCGAAGGGCTTCCGGCGTGCAATTGGTGGCTATATGCTGGTATCGGCGCCGTAATCGGAGCCTTGTCGCTACCTTTCCTTGCATTGCGACGGCTCAATCGGTCTGTCGAAACGGACAATTCGAAGAGGTGAAGCGGTGGCGCGTGTAGACATCATCATGCCGCAAATGGGCGAGTCGATCGCTGAGGGCACACTTTCGAAGTGGCTGAAGAAGGTGGGCGACGAAGTGAAGCGCGACGAGCCGATCTTCGAGATTTCGACCGACAAGGTCGACGCCGAGATCCCGGCGTCGACGGCTGGTGTTCTTGCCGAGATCATCGTCAAGGAGGGCGAGACTGTCGCAGTGCAGACCGTAGTAGCGCGGCTGGAGACGGAGAAGGGAGCCGTGATCGCGGGAAGCGGGAAGCGGGACGCGGGAAGCGATGAAACGGTCGCCGCCGCCTCATCGATAACGCCGGCGACGCCTGTCCAAGCGCCAGCCAACCGCCCATCGACGCCGGTGCGTCAACCGCCTTCGCCTGCGATCGCAGCGTCGAACTCTGGGAACGGCAATTCTTTCGAGGAGCGCGTCCGTACAAAGTCGTCGCCGCTTGTGCGCAAAATCGCCGCTGAGCACGGGGTCAACATCGCGTCGCTGCAAGGGACAGGCGTGGCTGGTCGCGTGACCAAGCGCGACATCCTTGGTTTCATAGACTCAGGGGGATTGGCGGCCACTGCGCCTCCCGCCTCCCACCTCCCGCTTCCCGAAGCCTGGCCCGGGGATGTCGTCGAGCCGATGTCCAAGATGCGTGCGCTCATCAGCGAGCACATGGTTTCTTCGCGACATACATCGGCGCACGTCACGTCGTTCATCGAGATCGATTTCACCCGGGTCGCACGGATCCGCGCGAAAAAGCGCGCTGAGTTCGAGGCGGCAACCGGTCAGAAGCTGACCTACATGCCCTTCATCATCAGGGCCGTCACCGAAGGGCTCAAGGCGTTTCCGGTGATGAATTCGTCCGTCGCCGGCAACAACATCATCTACAGGAAACAAGTCAACATTGGTGTCGCCGTCGCGCTCGATTGGGGTCTGATCGTTCCCGTCATCAAGCGCGCTGACGATTTGTCGATATCGGGAATCACCCGCGCCCTGAACGACCTCGCGGCGCGCGCGCGCTCCAAGAAGCTCTCCCCGGAGGAGGTGCAGGAGGGAACCTTTACCATCACCAATCCGGGGGTGTTCGGATCGCTGATGGGTACGCCGATCATCAATCAGCCGCAGGTGGCGATCCTAGGCGTCGGAGCGATCGAGAAGCGTCCAAAAGTCCTGACGGGCGCCGATGGCGAGGACGTCATAGCCATTCGTACTTGCGCGTATTTTTCCATCTCGTTCGATCACCGCATCATCGACGGCGCGATCGCAGATCAGTTCCTGGCATTTCTCAAGAAAACAATCGAAACATTTCCGGAGACCGGCCTCTAGGATGCCCAAGGCGATGACCATTCAGCGTTCGACCGTTCCATCGGCCGAGCGCGCGAATTATGCAAAACGACTCAAGGCGCTTCAGTCGCACTACAAATCTTCGAACTGCCGCTTCTGGGTGTTCGAGGAGGTGGCACTGCCCGGTGCGTTCATCGAGTTCACCGAGGCAGACGACGAGCAGACGCTGACAAACGCGCATACCAGCGCTCCATTCAAGACGCTGGATCCGTCGCGCGTTTATCAGGAAGTGGAGCTGTAATGCCCGCGCGGCCGCTCGAGGTGAACGGTCAGCGCTGGAGCGTGTATCCATCGGGCTACATCACGCAGTACACTCAGGATGAGTACGCCTTGATGTTTATGCGCGGTGAAGGGAAGGATCGCGAGGTCAGAGTCACACGGTACTCACCGCAGGGAAGTCGCTCGCGCGAGCAGGCGTTCGCCGAGCTATCGGACGCGCAGCTGAAAGACCTTTTCGAGCAGTCGCAGCCAAGCTTCACATCGCCTGAGGCCGGTTACGAGCAGTGAGCGGTGATGCGCGGCCGGCGTTCGTCGACCTGCACACACATTCAACTGCATCCGACGGTACGCTCCCTCCCGAGCGTGTAGTAGAAACCGCAAAACGTTGCAATCTGTCGGCGATCGCCCTCACCGACCACGACAGCGTTGCTGGTGTTGCTTCTGCGCGCGCCACCGGTGATCGCCTTGGCATTCGCGTGGTGGCTGGATGTGAGCTGAGCGCCTTTCAAGATGATCACGAAGTTCACCTTCTTGCGCTCCACCTCACGCGCCTCGAGACGCTCGAGCGCAGGTTGCAGGACCTGCGCACGCTGCGACACGACCGCGCCGAAAAGATCGTCGCTAAGCTCAACGAGCTTGGCATTCCGATCACACTCGAAGACGTGCTCCAGCAATCCAATGGCGGCGCGGTCGGGCGGCCTCACGTTGCACGCGCGTTGATTGCGCGTGCAGCAGTCGCGGATTTCAAGGACGCGTTCGTCAGATACCTCGGGTCAGCCGGCAGCGCATTCGTGCCGAAGGCGCGGCTCTCGATTGAAGACGCGATCGAGATGGCGCACGAAGCAGGCGGATTGGCGATCTGGGCGCATCCGGCCGAAGGCGGCAGAAGAGAACGACTCGAGCCGCTCGTCAACGCCGGACTCGATGGCGTGGAAGTCAAGCACCCGAGTCACACACCGGATGATGTCAGGAGCCTGCAGGCTCTGGCGGATTACTTTGGTCTGGTGGTTAGCGGCGGTTCCGACTGGCATGGCTCGTCGGAGGGTCAGCGCAGACTCGGCAACATGAACGTCCCACTCGCCTGGCTGGAAAAACAGGACGAAAGACTGGCGGCGGCGGCGTCGTCGACTCCAGTCTAAGGAGCGCAAAGTGGATCTCGACGGCAAGGTTGCACTCGTCACCGGGGCGGGGACCCGAGTCGGTCGGGCGATCGCAATTGCACTCGGCAAGGGCGGGATGCGGGTCGGCGTGCACTACTATGGATCGGAGAAGGGCGCGCGTCAGACTGTTGATGAAATCGTAGCAGCGGGCGGCGAAGCACGGACGCTGCCGGGCGATCTGACGGATCCTGCAACCGGGCCACGCGTCGTCGAGCACATATCGAAGGTGTTTGGCTCTCTCGATGTGCTGGTGAACTCCGCCGCGGTAATGCTGCGAACGCCCGTTGGCGAGGTCCTGGTCGAGGATTGGGATGCGATGTTCGCGCTAAACCTGCGCGCGCCGTTCTTTCTCTCTCAGTCGGCTGCGAGGGCGATGAAGGATCGCGGTGGAGTCATCATCAACATTGCCGACCTCGCTGCGTTCGAAGCGTGGCGCAATTACGTGCCGCATTCGATCACCAAAGCTGGCGTTGTCCAGATGACGCGTGCTCTAGCGCACGCGCTGGCGCCGAAAATCCGCGTCAATGCAATAGCTCCCGGCGCGGTGTTACTCCCCGAAGGCGCGACTCCCGAGTTCCGCGACAAGTTGATTTCGACGACGCCAATGGGAAGGATTGGCTCGCCGGAAGACATCGCCCAGGCTGTGATCTACCTCATTAGCGCGGATTACGTCACCGGCGAGACGCTGATCGTCGATGGCGGCCGCCACGTCCGCGTTTAGCGCGCGAAAAAGCCGCTCGACGCGTCCGTTATATTTCGCTGAGCGACACTGTTGTAGCGAATTGCAATTGAGGTGAGTTGATTGGCAACAGCGCGTGATTACGACGTCGTCATAGTCGGTGCGGGACCGGCAGGAATGACGGCAGCTCTTTACACCGGCCGCGCGATGCTGCGCACGGCCGTGCTCGAGCGCGGGTTTCCTGGTGGCGAGCTGCTGAATACCGAGTTTCTCGACGACGTGCCCGGCTTCCCGAAAGTCCTGGGAGTCGATCTCGCCGAGAAGTTTGCGTCTCACGCCAAGCAGTTTGGCGCCGAATTCTTTGAGACAACAACCGTTACGTCTGTGGCGAAGATGCAGGATGGTTACTTCAAGACGACGACCGACGGCGGCGACGCGTTCCGCTCACCGGCGGTCATCGTTACGGCTGGTGGGACACCGATAAAGCTTGGCATTCCTGGCGAGCTCGAGTACGCTGGTCGAGGTGTTTCGTACTGCGCGATTTGCGACGCTGCGTTCTTTCGCGAGCAGGTGGTAGCTGTGGTTGGCGGTGGTGATGCCGCGGTCGAGGAAGCCGATTTTCTAACTCGCTACGCCACCAAGGTGTACCTGATCCATCGCCGTAACGAGTTTCGCGCGTCGAAGATTCTGCAGAAGCACGTTTTCGAGAATCCGAAGATCGAGGTTGTTTTCGATACTGTCGCTGAAAAAGTCGACGGTGATGCAACGACAGGCATGAAGGCGCTTCACTTGCGCAACGTGCTAACCGACGAGACAAGATTGCTTCCCGCCAACGGCTTGTTCGTCTTCATCGGCTTCCGCCCAAACACCGGCGTCATCGCCGGTCACTTCGATCACGATCCGCTTGGCTATGTTCTGACCGACAGCGCGATGATGTCGTCGATCCCCGGATTGTTCGTCGCCGGCGATCTGCGCGCTCAGTTGACGCGGCAAGTCACTACAGCATCAGGCGACGCAACGACTGCGGCGATCGCGGCAGATAAGTACATCAAGCGGTTCAAGGAAATGGCAGGTCAGGGTTCGACCGAAGCGACACGTCAAGCGCTGCAGAGCTCGCACGTGAGTGCGGGAGGCTACACTTGATTCGCCGCGCGGGCGTCGCCTTGTGCGCCTGCGCTGCATTCTCAAGCGCGGGCGCACAGGATGGTTCGCATTACGCCCGAATCGTCGGAGTCGTCGTCGACAGCGTCAGCAGAGCTCCGCTGCAGGGGGCAGATGTTCTCGCCAGCGGTGTCTCCAATGTCGTCAAAACAGATTCGCTGGGACGATTTACCATCGACGGTCTTTCGCCCGGCACGTATCAGGTTGCGGTTTATCATCCCCTCCTGGAGAGCCTCGACATCACGCTCGTGACGCAGCCGTTTTCTGTTGGTCGCGACAGTGCCGGTGTGGTGAACCTCGCCGTTCCCTCGATCCCAACTCTTGTGCGCCATTACTGCGCCGGTGCGTTGAGCAGCCAGGCACCGTCAGTAATAGCCGGACGCGTAATCGACCCCGACAACGACCAGCCCGTTCTGAACGCCAAAGTATCTCTGTCGTGGCAGGAGATTTTCATCAGCAAGACAACTGGTGTAGTCCGCACTGTTCACGAGGTACATACCCAGACCAGCGCCTCCGGCTTTTTCAAACTCTGCGGCCTGCCGAGCGATGTAGGCGGTACGCTGCAAGTGAATCGCGTTGGAGTGTTGAGCCCTGAGATTCCCGTGAGCATCGATGGCGCGCTGCTCGACTTCCAACGGGTTTACGTGCCGGAGAAGATCGAAGCGCGCGGAGACGGCATTGTGTCGGGACGTGTGCTGTCGCCCGCGAGCAAAGCGATCGCAGGCGCGCGCGTCGAGATTCCAATGTCGAGCGTCTCTACGGTAACGCGGGATGACGGCAGCTTCCGCTTGGTCGGTCTGCTGAGCGGGACGCAGATGCTCGTTGTGCGCAGCGCGAGTTACGCGACTGTCGCGCAGGCCATTGATGTTTCTCCGCGCGAGCCCGTCGCTGTGACGATCCGGTTCAGCGAGCCGATGAAATAGCGTGTACGTCCGGACCATCACCGTCGGGGCGTTTCAGGAGAACTCCTATCTCGTCGTGGACGAGAGCTTACAACGCGCCGTCATCGTCGATCCAGGCGGCGAGGGTCAACGGCTCGTTGGCGAGATCGAACGCTCGAAGGCGACGCTCGATGCAATCTGGATCACTCATGCTCACGTCGATCACGTTGGAGCGATTGCCTCGGTGAAGGAGCGCTGGAACGTTCCGATTTATCTCCATCCCAACGATCGGAGATTGTTCGAGGCGGCGGGACGACAAGCGGAAGTGTACGGCGTCCCATTCGAAGAACCGCCAGCGCCCGACAAGGAATTCGCCGACGGCCAGAGGTTGAGTGTTGGAAGTGTCGAGATGTCAGTCATGCACACGCCCGGCCACTCACCGGGACACGTCGTCATTCACGGCAACGGGATCGCACTGGTTGGTGATTGCCTGTTTGCAGGCTCCATCGGCAGAACGGATTTGCCGATGTCAAACCCGCAGCAACTGGCCGATTCCCTGAAAAAGATCGCCGCGCTACCGGCAGAGACTGTGGTCTATCCCGGTCATGGTCCGGAGACGACGATCGGGGAAGAGCGAATCTCCAATCCATTTCTGAACGGATCGGCGCGCATCGTCGGCCGATAGACACCATCTTTACGCAATGAGCAATACTCGCACAGAAAAGGATCCGCTTGGCACGCTCGAGGTTCCGACCGACGCGTTATACGGCGTCCAGACTTTGCGCGCCGTACAGAACTTTCCGATCAGCGGCTTGAGACCACTGCCGGCCTTTGTCGATGCGACGGTAAGGATTAAGCGCGCGGCAGCGCTGACGCACAAGGAAACCGGACGGCTCGAACAGAAGCTCGCCGACGCAATTGTCAAAGCCGGCGATGAAGTTCTCGCCGGCAAGCATCGTGATCAGTTCGTCGTCGACGTCTATCAGGCAGGCGCTGGCACGTCGCACAACATGAACGTCAACGAAGTGCTCGCTAACCGCGCCAACGAGATTCTTGGGGGCAAGCGCGGGGCGTACTCGCCGGTGCACCCCAATGATCATGTCAACATGGCGCAATCAACCAATGACGTGATTCCGACAGCAATCAGACTCGGCTGTCTGACGGAGCTCCCTGCGGTGCAGGAGGCGTTTGACGACCTGGCTGCCGCTTTTGAGAGTAAAGCAAAGGAGTTCGACGACGTGGTGAAGTCGGGCCGCACTCATTTGCAGGACGCGATGCCTATTCGCCTCGGCCAGGAGCTGAACGCGTACGCCGGGTCACTGCGACGCGGCATCAAACGCGTAGCCGAAGCAGCGGATTATTTGCGAGACCTCGGCATCGGAGGTAGTGCCGTCGGAACGGGAGTAAACGTAGAGCGGGAGTATCCCCGCCTGATGGTGAAGTACCTGCGCGAGTCAGCGAAAGTGGATTTGCGCGAAGGCACCGATCGAGTGCAGCTGATGCAGAGCATGGGCGATGTGGCCGGCTTCAGCAGTCAGCTGCGAGTGCTTGCCATCGAATTGAGCAAGATCGCAAGTGATTTGCGCTTGCTCGCCAGCGGACCGCGAACAGGACTCGACGAGATTCGCCTTCCCGCTGTACAACCAGGATCGTCGATCATGCCGGGGAAAGTGAACCCGTCGATTCCGGAAATGGTGAATCAGGTGTGCTTCCAGGTCGTCGGCAACGATGCGTGCGTCACTGTCGCCGCCGAGCACGGGCAGCTGGAGCTGAACGTGATGATGCCGGTAATTGCTTACAACGTTTTGTTCCCGATCATGATTCTGCGCAACGCCGCACGCGTGCTTGCCGAGAAAACGGTGAAGGGAATGGAAGCCAACCGTGAGCAAGCCGAGTACTGGGTCGAGCGCTCAGCCGCGCTCGCGACGGCCCTGGCACCGCAGATCGGCTACGCCCGCGCTGCCGAGCTCAGCAAGCAATCGGTGAAGGAGAACGTTCTTATTCGCGATTTAGTCAAGCGCGAAAAGGTTTTGCCGGACGAAGAGATCGATGAAGTGCTCGATCTCAGAAAGATGACCGAGATTGGTGTGCCGGGAGGAAAACATGGCGGCGTGTCGGCGGGCTGAAGAGGATCGAGGGGTGAGGACCAACTGCATTGCTGGTCCCAATTGCTGATTGCTGATTGCTGATTAGTGAGGACTACGACTAAAAACTGGAGCCACGGGCACGCGTGTTCTCGATCCTAGATCCTCACTCAGTCAGCAATTCGGACTACTATGTTAGTCCTCACCCCTCAATCCTTCGTTAGTCCTCACCCGTCAGTCCTCTTGGACCTTGTACAAAGTACGGTCTCTCTCTATCCTGAAAGCATGAGGATCACTACCTGGGCAGAGTATGGCGTGATTTGCGCGCTGAACCTCGCGAAACGCACCGATTTAGGCCCCGTTAACGGTCGCGAGATCGCGCGGCAGGAGCGGTTGCCGGCGGATTACGTCGAGCAGATCCTTCTTCGACTTCGGCGCGCCGGGGTCATCACGAGTACCAGGGGCGCGCGCGGCGGATATGTTCTCGCGCGATCAGCCTCCGAGATTTCGATCCGCGATGTCATCCACGCATCAGAGCTGGAGACCTTCGACCTCCACTGCGTGAGTCATCCTGTCGAGGAAGAGCGGTGTTCGGCCTCGCATAGCTGCAGCATTCGACCGGTTTGGGTGATGCTCCAACAGAAGATCGACGACGTGCTGCAGGGAGTGAGTCTCGCCGACCTTCTCCACGACGAATCGACAGTCAGAGAAAAGGTTGGACTGCCGACGGCGCGGCTGGCGTCCGAGAAAGCAGAGCTTCCGATTCTCGAGACTGTCTGATCGAGTCACTGAAGCACAAAACGGCGCGTCAAAACGACGCGCCGTTCTTTTTATGTGCCGAAGGGGGGACTCGAACCCCCACGGGCTTACA
>Ga0209027_1000480_pt1 | contig 14187 bp, 13 predicted proteins | sample GraSoi013_1_20cm_3_FD_185821 | JGI IMG/M metagenome (GOLD analysis project Ga0209027, IMG submission 185821) | Grasslands soil microbial communities from the Angelo Coastal Reserve, California, USA - Sample 09_27_2013_1_20cm (SPAdes) (version 2) | ecosystem: Environmental > Terrestrial > Soil >...
AATACGATAGGAACCGTGCCTATTTGCACGGACCACTCCTGCACTCTTAAAGCGTAGGTTCATATTCCCATTTGGAGCCTCATCGACTGCTACCATGTAGATCTTCCCCGTATCTGGACTGTAGACGGCAAAGTATTCGGCTTTCCCCCTGTATCCAGACTTCTTGTTATTCCCGCGTTTTCTCACCGAAAGGGTAGAAGTGTTAAACTCGAGGTAAGTTCCATCTTTTGAAAGCCAGGCTGTTTTACATTGGATGCGAACAAGGCGGCTGTCTCTATGCACAAAGAACCCAAAGTGCCGCTCCTCTGTCGTCACGTAGTAGGCCAAATCGTACCCTAGATGATCTGCCCAAGGTAGCAGCACCTCAAACCCCAACTGCACTAACCTATTCAATATAGCAGTTTGCGAAACTAAGCCTTGTTGTGACGTATCCCTCGCCATGTGTTTCTGCTCCTCGTTTCGGACAAACCTTTTTCATTCTAAAGCCGTCTCTTCAAAAATCGAGGTTTATTATCCGGATACTCGGATGCTAACTCTACAGTTCTTGACTTAACATGTCCAATAGATAGCCCAGATGCTCTAATGTCCAGGTATCGTAAGTACTACTGAACAGACCTTTCTCACTCATCCATTTTAGATTATCCAGCAAGTACTGTTCAGTTAATGGCCCAGGTATCCGTACATTTGTGCTACACTCATACCATGCTCTGCCTAAAAGATACTGTTTAGCGCACTCCTCGTTAACAATCCACGCAGGTATTACGGGTACATCTGTCTGTGACTTGATCTCGATAGCCATGTGTACTCTCGCTTTCTGCTGGCATGATATGAATTTGCCATTTCATTGTTGCTAGTGCTAATTTAGTAGCACTAGCAACAACTTAATAGTAACATAGACGTCGTTCTAAGTCAATGGTAGAATAGAGCTACTAACATTGAGGTGGTACTAGTGGTACGATTAAAAATCCGAGAGATCGCGGAAGCCAAGAAAATCAACATGTCCAAACTCAGTCGCATGGCAGATGTGAACTATAACACCATACGAGCTATTTGGGACAATGAGATGAAAGATATCACTGTGAGTACCCTCGAGAAGATTGCGAGGGCATTGAAAGTTGATGTGTCAGAACTTATTGAAGTGCTTCCAGATGAATAGTGCTGAATAAAGTAACCTAGACCTTTATCGATTTTTCTCTGAACGTCAAAACTCCTGAACGTTGATCGTTAGTGATCCCGATGCCTGAACAATGCCCCTCCTAGTAGACAGAATAAGCATTCTTCCTTATTGTTCAGTCTCTCGGGGCTGATCTTCCCAAAGCATGACTTCGACTTCCTGTGATAGTGCATACTCAAAATCTACAGGGTCTTTGTCATCTTGATACCCGACAATCACTATTTTGACAGAGGGATGAATATGATTTCGAAAGCTCACTGCTTGATTGACTGCTCTCCGAAAATTGTTCTTTGAAAGGGTAGATTTGATTTCGTAGATTGCGTTGGGAGTGACAAGATCTGCCATTTCATTGCCATAAGGAACCTGATGTCTGACTGGTATGCCTTGTTCCTCCAACAACTTCCCCAGAGCCATTTCGATGTTTTTTTCTATTGGATTTGGTCTCCCGGGTTTGCGACGGTCTATGTCAGCTTGTAGGAGATCTCCTACCCGATAGACCGTTGTTCTGCTATTTTTACCCCCGAGCTGTGTACCCTTGACGCGGCCTTTCCGCCTCATCTGGCGTAAGATATCAACGGTAATCTCTGCCTTCAGATACTTATTTAGAAATTCAACCGCCTCTGCAGGTGAGAGCAATCTATCTTCGTCAATGTTAATTTCTTTGGTTGCTTCCTCTGACATTAGGAAATCTCTCTCTTAGTTTTGTATCACGTTACAAAACTATTTTATCCGATATCAGATAATTAGTCAACAGCTATTGACAAATCTATCCGATAACGTTTATAATTCCCACATCGGATGGATATTACAGAATGCGCAGAGCTTGAACAGACAAATCGAGGCAAAACAACATAAGGCGAAAATCCGGCACCCGCAGTCATTTGACATCCTTTTGACTTGCTTCTTGCTCTGTAGCTACTTCGCTTGGTTTACTACGAATGTAGGGAGGTTTGCTCGTTCATGGATGTCGGAAATTTATTGAAGAGTCTTTCGCCCGAAACACAAATTGTGTTGGTGGTCTGTGTGTTTGCGCTTGCCGTCGTGCTTCTCATGATGGTCTTCTTGATCATCAGCTCTCGAGGGAAGACGCGTAACCTGTCTGAGACCGTGCGTGAACTTGGACGTTTGCGTGACCGTAGGCCATCAGAATTCACACCTCGTTTAAGAAACCCTGATAACGATGAAGACGACAATGATGAGATATAAGCTCATTTCATCATGTATGCATAAGCGAGGAGACATCGGCATGCACAAAGCGCAAAAGGGATCAGGTAAGATGTACCAAATTTATGCGCTCATTGATCCAAGAGATAATGCTGTTCGCTATGTGGGCCTAAGCATAGACGCCGATGAGAGGTTTATCTCTCACTTGCATGACCCTAATGCTAATTTGCCAAAGACTCGTTGGGTTCGAGAACTACGTCAAGAGGGATTGTCTCCCATTATGCAGATTCTAGAAACGATAGAAGCAGGCGCTGATGCGCTATCTCTCGCTTGTCAAAGAGAACTGGACTGGATAAACGAAATGCAACGTCGGGGATACTCTCTCTTTAATGTTATAGGCGTCACGCGAAACTATAGTGCCTCTTATTTCCCTAATCCTAGCCGCAAACCTCGGAAAGATGAAGGGAAGCCGAAGCCGCCAGAGAGGCCAATTGCCAGTTTCACCCCTATGAAACAGCGACTGAAAGTAAGAGAAATAGCAGAGCGTCAAGGATGGACACAGGCGAAATTGCAACGTGCCGCCGATGTAAATAGCAGGACTATGAGTGGTATTTGGCACGACCCATATCGAAGAGTAACCTATGAAGTGCTTGTGAAGATTGCTCGTGTGTTAAAGGTTGAGGTCACTGACTTGGTGGAAGAGGAATCTGATTAGAGTCGCAAATATATTGAATGTTAGTCAAAAGAAAAACACCTGAACATTGATTGTTCAGGTGTTTTGGCAGGGGCGAGAGGACTTGAACCCCCAACCGCTCGATTTGGAGTCGAGTGCTCTGCCAATTGAGCTACACCCCTAAAAACTCTCTTTAAAGAGAGGGCGGAGAGGGTGGGAGTCGAACCCACGGAGGGGTTGCCCCCTCAGAGATTTAGCAAACCTCCGCACTAGGCCACTATGCGACCTCTCCTGGATGAACCTGTAGAGCCACTTCATCGAGTGTACCCTTTTGCAAAACCGCAGCAACAGCCCTTCAATCCGCCGCACTATGTCAACGATAATAGCACCACTTGACGCTATTGTCAATAGGGAAAATCAAGCGTAAGTGTTCACGATTTGGTTGAAGAGGTATGACACTGTCCCGTCTCTCAAGCGTTTTAGAGCACCACAGTGCGGCCAGCGCCGTCCTGCTGAGCACGGTGATAGACGAGGCTCGCGGCAGCCATGTCCTCGCAGGCGTGCCCCATGGCTTTGTAAACGGTGAGCTCGTCTTTGGACTGCCGTCCTGGGCTCCTGCCCAGCAAGACCTCGCCGAGCTCCGTGCCCACACTCGGATCGAAACCAGCAAGTTCGCCGCAGCCAGCCGGTGGGGGCTCGAAGGCCAGCCGGGTCTCCACGAAGAGGCGGCCCCGCTCGATCACCCTGGGGTCCAGTTCACCACCGGGAGGGTTGTAGCCAACAGAGGTGACATGCATCCCGGGCGCGAGCCAGTCGGGGCTGATCACCGGCTCACCTGCATTGGTGCAGAGGCACAAGACGTCGGCTCCGCGCACAGCCTCCTCAGCGGTCTCAACCGCGCGTGCCCTGGCATCTGTTGCCGCGAGCTGCTCTGCATGGGCGACATGGTGCGAGGCAATGCGGATCTCGGAGAACTGGCGCACGCGGGGAAGCATTTGCAGATGCGAACGACCCTGCACACCAGCGCCGACAATCGCCAGCACGCGGGTGTCCGTGCGGGCCAGAAGCCGGGTCGAGAGGGCGGCCGCGCCAGCCGTCCGGAGCGCAGTGATGTAGGTCCCGTCCATGAACGAGAGGGGAGTACCCGTCTCGGGATCGAACAAACAGATGAGGGCCTGGTGCGAGGGGATGCCGAGCCGCTCGTTGTCGTGAAAGACGGAGACCAACTTGACGGTGATTTCTCGGCCCTGCTGATAGGCTGGCATGGCGAGCAAGAACCCCGTGTTGGGGACGGAGACCCCATTGCGTTTCGGGGCATCAACCAGGCCTCCACTCAGAGCCCTGAATCCCTCGGCCAGCGCATCCAGGAGCGCGTCGGGGTCCAGTAGTCTCTTGACCTCCGTTTCATTGAGCAGCAAAATGTCCATGTATACCTCCTTTATGCGTGTGGAGCGACAGGGCTGTTCTCTTTATGGGCTTTCTATGGAGGACGCGAGGGGCAGGGTGAACCAGAAGCTTGAGCCTACGCCAGGGGTGCTTTCTACACCGACGCTTCCATGGTGCTGCTCGACGATGGCTTTGCAGATGTAGAGGCCAAGGCCAAGTCCTGCATTTGCACTCCCCGCGTTGCTGAGTACCTCGGCGCCCTCTACGCGGTAGAAGCGCTCCCAGATTTTTGCTTGTTCATCGGGAAAGAGCCCGGTTCCCTCGTCTTGCACCGAAACACGAGCGTTTTCTTGATCTTTACTCACAGAAACACGGACGGGCTTTTCCTCAGATGAGTACTTCAGGGCATTGGTGAGGTAGTTTCTCAAAACCTGGCTGATGCGGTCGGCGTCAGCGGAGACAGGGATTGTTCCTTCGGCAGGAAGGTCTAGAGTGATAGTTCTGTTGGGCCATGCATACTGCTGCTCTTGTACTGTTTCGCGAACAATAGCGGTAAGGTCGCAGGGAGCCGGGCTTAACTCCAGCAGTTGTTCCTGCGAGCGCGAGATATCCAGCAGGTCGTCGACCAGGCGATCAAGTAACTTGACCTGACGCTCTGTGCTCTCGAGCATCTCTTGCATTCTCTGGAAGGCCGACACGCTATTTTTGATCTGGCGTACAGTAAGTTGTGTGTTGCCCTTGATGCTCGTCAGAGGGGTTTTGAGTTCGTGGCTGGTCATGCCCAGGAACTCGTCCATCCTGCGGTTTGCCTCGCGCAGCGCGAGCTCGCTGGCGCGCGCATCGGCGCGTTCGCGCAGCAGGCGGTCGCGCTCGATGGCCAGGGCTGCGAGTTTTGCAACTGCTTTGGCTAGAGCAATCTCGTCGGTGCTGTAATCGTGTTCCTGGCCACCAAAATCGAGCGAGAGGAGACCGACAAGTTGCTCTCCTACGGTCATTGGCGCCATGAGCAAGGTATGGATATGGTAGGGGTTGGGCTGCGTGTCGAATGGAGGCTGCGTCATGTCGAGTAGTAGAACCTCGTTTGCCCGTAGCTCGGTAGCAATAGTGGGATCAGGACCATCGCCCAGCCGCGTCTCCTGTTGTTGATCGGCCAACCATTGGCGCTCCTCATCAGGTGAGAGTCCAACAACAGCTACGTGATGAAGCATGTTGGTCTCTGGCTCGACCGAGGTAATACTCACGCGCTGGCAACCCAGGACGCTACGGGTCAGTTCCGCTATGCGGTGGGCTATCTTGTTTACTTCCACGGTGGTGAGCGCTCCGCTTTTGCTGCCCGGGCTATCACCGGGGAGAACGAGCGTTTCCGCCATAGCCAGCAGGGCGCCAAGCGCAGCCTGAGTGCGCTTCTCCAACTGGCGACGTTCCGTCACGTCGCGGCAAATACAGAGGGCACCAATAAGCTCCCCTTCCTGGTTGCGCACGGGTGCGCCGCTCACGCTCAGTTCCAGATCGCGCCCATCCAGTCTCCGTACGATGATATCGGCTGCATCCGGGCCTTGCAGTACCTCACCTTTCAGGATACGGGACATTGGCCATTGTTCGCCCGTAAGAAGCTGCCCTTGCTCATCGCGCATGGCTAACATTGCCATGCGCTCGTTAGCCGAACGTGAAAGGTAATCGGAGGAGTTCTTGATCGCAAGAAGTTCGCGCGCTGCATTATTCAAGCTTATGATCTGCAAATCCCGGTTAAAGAGGAAAACGCCATCGGTGATCGACTCAAATGCGGCTTCCAATTCACTGGCGCGCAAGGCCCTCTCGCGCTCAGCCTGGTGGAGCGCCGAGATATCATGGGTGATGAGTACAACGCCGTCTACCTTTCCCTGGATATCGAAGAGGGGGGCGGCACTCATAAGAGCATAGATATCCTGACCTTCAGCATTGAGGAAGCGCATTTCGACACCGGAGACAGTTTCACCCTGTAACGCGCGTACAACTGGAATATCTTTTGTTGGGAATGGTTCGCCGGTGAGGGTGCGCAGTCCAAAGGCCCTTTGTTTATCATCAATAGCTGTGTTGATGCGCTTGGGGCCTGTATTCCGTCGACCCGCCGGGTTGAGGCGCACGATTTTGCCGTGCACATCGTGAATAGATAAAGCGTCCGGCACCGTTTCTATGATGGCATTGAGCTGCGAACGCTCAACCTCAAGCGAAAGCGCTAGCTCCTCGGCATTGCGCCGCGCCCGCTCGATCTGGCTGGCAACGATACTGATGGTGATACCAACCAGGAAAAAGATAAGAAGCTGGACAAGGCTCGTTGCATCAAACGACCAGGTGAAGTGTGGTACCTTGATGATAAAATTGATGAGAGCAGCACCGGCCAGCGTGGCAATCACGCTTGGCCCTGCCCCCCAGTTCAATGCCACCAGTGCGACAGCGAGCGCTTCTAAGAGGCCCGTGGAGGTATAAGAAGGAAATAATTGGGTAAGTAACATCGTGACGATGACCGCGATGAATTGTGAGAGGACGGCTACGATGTACCCGACGAGGGGGTGATTCCATGGTTTGGGGAGCCATTGAGGTGTAAAGTTATGAGTCAGGAACCACCTGATTAGTACGCGCCAGAAAGGGGTTGCCCTCTTGTTTGTGGGTGCCTGTTCATTTTTTGATGACTGAGGATATGCCATCTCCTCGAGGAGAACTTGATTATCATTCTCTCTTTCGAGGGTTTGCATGTGGTCCTGATCCACGCTCATAAATCCTGTCTTCTAGCCCTTTATCTCTCTGCTTGTTTCCTGGGCCGGGCGTTACTATGCAATGCGTGCATGAAAATTTTGCGGGCGGGACTGCAAAATTTGGATGTGTTCAATATAGAACACGCATCAGTTAATAAAAAAGTTGCAGAGGTTGGTATACTTCTCTCCTCTTACGATTGAAATCAACGAGAGGCTTCATTCATAGCCTTTTTGGCGAGAGGCAGTGAAAACCGGAAATTAAGAATCCGAAAAACTGGCTGATGCCAGTCAGCAGGTGGTTACTCGTACTACTCTCTCTTGTTTGCATCGCGAAGGGCCTCCTGGAATACCGGGCCGTTCAGCTTGGCCTGTTATGCCACAAAGTATTGCATGTATAAAGCTTGCAGTCAAGCTGAACTATACTATAGGTATGAGGGGCGTTACATCTGCTGTATTCCTTAAATGGTGTTGTAGAGCCAGGAGTTTTGTGTATGTGTTAATGGTGACCTCTGCGAGTTCCAGTTACGCGACGAAGGTAGATTGTTGACGATGGGAGAAGCGAGCCAGTTGGAAATGCTCGAGGCCTACAGGTAGTGGGGTTTCGCAGATCATACTGCTTAATAATTCCCCGAGTAGCGGGCCAAACTTGAAGCCGTGACCGGTCAGACCTGTAGCAAAAACGATACGGGGATCGTGCGGTATACGGTCAAGGATGAAACCTTCGTCGGGAGACACATCGTACACGCATGAATCCACCTGGACGAGGTTGGCGTTATGCAGCGCCGGCAACAAACTTCTCAGCTTTTTGCTGACGTGAGCGATAACCTGCTCATCGGGAGGCAGAATGTCATCAGGGTTAATGGGCATGCCAAAGGTATGTGACGCCGCTTTGAGCCAGTATGGGCCATAGTTGTTGTTGGTGGTGGGATGGAAGGGAAAACCATACAGATCGCTGGTGAAAAAAGATGGAAAGGCATGGATGCCGAAAGAAGAGGGAGGTAGGCCAGCAAAATACAGGAGGTATTGTCGTGTCAGGCGTACCGGCAATTGCAAATCTGCCAGCAAGCGATGAACCCAGGGGCCTGTCGCGAGAACGACGCGCTCGGCGGATAACTCGTTACCTGTGCTCGTGTGAATACGTACAGGGCGAAGCTGGCTATCGTGGGACAGGTGTGTTACGCGGCAAGATTCGTGGATAGTGCCTCCGAGGCTGATGACCAACTCCTTCAGCGTGCGCAAACAGGTAGAGGCATGCAATATACCAGCTTCGGCATTATAGGTGATGATGTCGCTATCGGATGCTGTGAATTGTGGAAAGCGCTGCTTGCAATGCTGTCGTGATAGGCGCTCTGTGGGGAGCTGCATTTCTAGCATGGCCTGATAGCTGGGCTGAGTGAAGTTATCACCCTCATTGCCGAGAACAAGCAGACCTGTGCGCGTGTATAATGTGCGCTGGGAGACTTGTTCTAGACGCTTCCAGCGACTTAAGCTCATACGCACCATCCTGGAATAAAATATGTCGGGTCCGTACTCGAAGCGTAACAAACGTGAAATACCGTGTGAAGTTCCCCGGGGATGATCTACCGTTTCCTGTTCCAGGATGGTCACGTGCTCCACACCCTGGGTAAGTAGGGAGTAGGCTGTTGAAAGACCGACGATACCGGCTCCTACAATCACAACTCGTGGTTGACGCACAATGGTACCTTTCTTTTTCTCTTTACAGGTTTGGCACAAAGTTGACGCAGAAACCCCGCCTCCGCTACCAGAAGAAACGGCTATTCTCGAGTATAGCAGAAGACTCAGTAGAAGTCAATTATAAGTGGTGCTTTCGCAATAAATAACATACTCATTATAAATGTGTCTTGTGAATTATATTTTGTTATAACACTGCAAGTTCATTGTGCCTTAAATTGGACGAAAAATAAGTATGGAAAGGGTAACAAATGGAATGTTGGGAATGATACAAGTGTATACATTGCAATCAGGAAGGCTTGACCTTTTTGTTATGAAATATTTTCCAATTTGAAGTATGATGTAGCAGTGAGTTGGTGGGGAAGAATGGGTGAGTAGTAGTTCATTTGAAAGTTGATTATGCAAGAGAAGATACATCACGAGGCTGTGGGAGAGGAGGGGAGACTGTATATCCCGCCCACCGGCCTGCTGCGTGGGGAACCGGCGTTGCCGTCATCTAAGTATTACACTTTGCGCTACCTGTTGGCTGCGACGCTGGCGAAAGGTGAGAGTAGCGTTGCTTTTCCCGCCAGCAGTGACGATAGCGAGGCGTTGTTTCGTTCGTGCAGGGCATTGGGAGCGGAACTGACATGGGACGATACAAGGCAGGACGTTTTAAGGGTCAAAGGTGCCGGGCGTCCCTACAGTGCAGAGCCGGTCACAATCAATGTGGGGAACGCGGGAGCGGTATTGCGACTGGTATTGGGCATAAGCGCGCTGCTGCCGGAAGTGACCTTTGTCACTGATCACCCGCAATCCCTGGGCAGGCGGCCGAATCGCGAACTATTAGAGGCGTTGACGGCGCTCGGGGCCGACTGCGCCGCGACGGGTGAAGAAGGCCACCTCCCCATCACCATACGTGGCGGTAAACTGCACGGGGGACGTGTTACGATTTCCGGGGCGCGCAGCTCGCAATATCTCAGCGCATTGCTATTCCTGGCGCCATTGATCGGTGAACCGCTTGAAATTACTGTGGTAGATGATTTGAAATCACAAGCGCTCATACATATTACCCTTCATGTATTACGCGAGGCAGGCATTGTTGTCGAACATGATGCGGCGCTGCGTCATTTCTCCATAGCAGCGGGCCAGCACTATCAGACTCGCGAGTATAGTGTGCCAGGAGACTATCCCTCTGCCGCGGCGCTCTTATCGGCGTGCGCGGTAACTACTGATCCGGCCAGCCAGATCACACTCACGCGACTGCGCCCGGACGAGGAGATCGGTGTGGAACTTATGGGAGCGCTGCGAGCAATGGGCGCTGACGTTGTTGTCGAGGGTGAAATGGTGAGACTGCGAGGAGGGAGACGGCTGCGAGGCATCGAGATGAATGGCGATGGCGCGATAGATTGCATCCCGGTGCTGGTGGCGGCGGCATGTTTTGCTGAAGGGGAGAGTGTTTTCTATAATATTGAGGGTCTGCACTACAAAGAATCTGACCGCATCAATGACCTCTGTATGGAACTACGACGGGCTGGTTGTATCGTCACGCCGCGCGATGATGCTATTATCGTGCGGGGGCAGCCGCAGGGAGTTGAGGGTGGGGTGGTTGTCGATGGTCATTCAGATCACCGGCTGCTGATGGCGCTGGCAATCGTTGGATTACGCAGTAACCGGGGCCTGACACTTGTGGGTACCGGGCATATCGCAAAGAGCTACCCGCACTTCTTTGAGGATTTGCAGCAGCTGGGGGTGGAGGTGCGCTAGCGGAGTTTGCCAGGAATTGCTAATTTCAGTCCCCTCAAGCGGGTCGTGAAAGGACATGGCTCCTGCTGCCCCCAGAGGGCAAGTAGACACACCAAACCCGAAAAGATCAAGTGCAAATGCACTAAGGAAAAAATGGAAAAATGTGGGTGAGGGTGATACAATAGCGTTTGGCTGCGGAAGAATTGCCGTTGCGTATGCGTGGCACAACGGCTAGATGAGTTTTGGCTCATTTGAAAGGAAATCAAGGTGTACAGGTTCAAAGGCTTTGATAGCGAACAGTGCGGAGATAATATGTCCGCGTTAGAAGCTGTCGTCAATGCCTGGATGGAATCGGACCACCCACGCATTCGTCATGTATGCCAGAGTATGCGCGGTGAGCATATACTCCTTAGCTTTGTCTACGAGGAGGCACGTGAACTTGAGCAGCGTGTCTCTGCTCAAGCCCAGACGACGAGTGCGATGCCCAGGTTCTTTGACGATGATTACCCCGAGGAACAGCCTACCAATCCACGTTTGCCAGCATCACAACCACCGATGCCCATGCATTAACCCATTTGTGAGCCGCAGGAACAATTAGCACATCAATAATCGAATGTAAGGAACATAATGTCTACTCCATACCTGGTTTATTGTACCCCTGATGGGGATATACACGAAGAGCCGCGATTACAGGCACTGACCTTTGGTAATCAACCATTAGCCGCTACTGAACTCATATCGGTGCCGGATGGCGTCACCTTATCGATGATGCCTGATCGCCTGGCAGTCGGGCAGAAACGGAACGGGGGACAGCAGATCATCCCGGCGTCGCGTGGTTGGGCTGCAGCGGCGCTCTTGCCTATCGGTTATACACGCACACAACTGCCTGCCTACGAGAAAGTGCCGGGTACGGAGCCATTACCCTTTTTCGGCTATAGTGCGGTGGCGGGCATGAATGGCCGCCTCTATGTCGCGGCTATGAAGACAGATGACCCGCGCAAATGGCATCCACGCGCTTTTAACAGGCGAGCACTGACCCATTTAGTCAATGAGAAACAGGCCGCTTACCCGCGTAACCGGATTATAGCGCAGCACGCGCACTGCGCGCTCGATTACTCCTGTCCCACGGCCAGCAATCTCTTTTTTGGCCGTTGGGAGATGGCAATTGCGGTCTCCCCCGGCTGCAATGCACGCTGTATAGGCTGTATCTCGAAACAGGAAGAGGAGGACCTGATCTCACCGCAGGATCGCCTTGGCTTCATTCCTACCGTCGATGAGATTGTGGAGGTTGCTCTGCCGCACTTAGAACAGGCGGAGGAGGCAATTGTCAGCTTCGGACAGGGCTGCGAAGGTGAGCCACTGTTACAGTGGCGGCGTATCGAGCAGGCCATCACGGCTATACGCGAGCGAACTGATAGGGGCGTGATCAACATCAACTCCAATGCCAGCAACCCACGCTGGCTACAACGCCTCTATGATGCAGGTCTCGATACCATCCGCGCCAGTACGATTTCTGGACACCCGGAGACCTACACTGCTTATTATCGCCCTCTAGGCTATAGCTTTGGGGATGTTAAAGAGTCGCTCAAGCGGGCGCGTGATGCCGGCGTTTATAGCTCCATCAACCTGCTGTGTTTTCCTGGCATGATCGACCGCGAGCGAGAGGTAGAGGCCCTGCTCTCCTTTTTGAAGGAGACGGGTCTGCGGCTGATCCAATTGCGCAACCTCAACATTGATCCGGAGGTGTTATTGCCGCGCATGCCTGCCTTTGATTCGATGGGTGAGGCGCTGGGGATGCGCACGATGATCGAGATTGTTCAAAGGGAGGCTCCGGAGGTGGAGATTGGCAATTTTACACGCCCGGTAAAGCGTGTGCTACCGCAAGCTGTAGGTAAAGTACTTCGAGCTTAGAAACCGGCGGCAAGCTCTTCGAGGGTCACGGAGGCTGTGCCGACTTTGCCCACGACGACGCCGGCAGCGTAGTTCGCCAGCTTCGCGGCTGATGCTATATCCATGCCTGCTGCCAGGAGGAGAGCGAGTACAGCAACCACAGTGTCACCTGCCCCGGTGACGTCGTAAATGACACGTGACAGGGCGGGGATATGGAGGGGAGTATCGTGGTGGGTAAACAGGGACATTCCCTGTGGGCCACGTGTGATCAATAGCGCGCTGCCGCCGGTTTCATCCTGGAGGCGGTCGGCTACCTGCTCAAGGGTCATGTTGCCCTCTTCGTTATGCACGGCGATGTTCGCTTCCGTCATGTTGGGCGTTACCACGGTAGCGCCGCGATAGCGGGAGTAGCGATGGCCTTTAGGATCGACAATGACAGGGATGTTGGCCTCTTTACAGAGGTTGATCAGGGAGCTGAGCAAGGTATCGGTCAGGACACCTTTGGCGTAGTCTGAAAGCACGCAGGCGTTAAGGGTGTCGAGCTGTTCCTGGACGCAATCGAGTATGTTACGCTCGGCCTCTGCCGGGATCAGGTGCCGCTCTTCACGATCTGTGCGCAGCATTTGCTGGCTATGGGCGAGGATACGGGTTTTGGTGGTAGTGGGTCGATCCGGGCAGGGGTACAAATGCATTGAGATGCGAGGAAGTTCGGATAGGATTTCAAACAATTTTGCTGCCTGGGTATCGGCTCCGACGACGCCGGCGAGGCATACATTACTGCCAAGGGCAGCGAGATTCGCGGCTACGTTCCCGGCGCCACCGAGTGCATAGGTCTGTGAACGTATCTCGACCACTGGGACGGGTGCTTCAGGGGAGATGCCACGCACATTTCCCCATAAATATTCATCCAGCATGACATCGCCGACAACCATAATGTTGCATGTTGGTATGATTTCCATGAGCTGCTCGACACGCATAAAAAAACCTCCGTAATAATTTTTATATATCATTAAGAACCCTGCTAGCTTGTCAGGCTGTCCTCGATTAGTTCGCAGAGGACGTGGATTACTGCCATGTGGCCCTGCTGGATATATGTTGTGTTGCCGCTTGGAATGGGGAGATGGTGACTGACCATCGTGCCTAACGGGCTGGCGCCTTCACCGGTCAGTCCGACTGTGCGCATTTGCAAGGCATTGGCTACTTCCACGGCGGCCAGCACGTTTTTGGAGCGGCCGCTGGTGGAGAGGGCTACGAGGATATCTCCTGAACGGCCAAGGGCCTGTACCTGGCGGGCAAAAATCTGTTCAAAGCCGTAGTCGTTGCCGAGGCTGGTGAGCGCGGAAGCGTCGACGGTCAATGCGATGGCCGACCAGCCCGGGCGATCGCGGCGGAAGCGCCCTACCAGTTCGGCTGCGAAGTGCTGGGCGTCGGCGGCGCTGCCACCGTTGCCGCATATCAGTATCTTGCCGCCCGCGCGCAAAGCGTTGGTCAGGAGTTCCGCAACGACGACTATAGCAGGGGCGAGTTGAAGGGCTGTCCGGCGGATGACGTCACTGCCTTCGATGAGTTCGGCGATTACTTTCTGTTCGGCGGTACTGCGCCGGTTGTTTGATGTGAGTTTCATGAATGTAGCTCGCTTTTTGTTTTTGTTAAGAGTCTGCGCGCGGCAGTGGCAATGGGATCGACGCCGAGAAGCGCGAGACAGTCGCGGGTGGCACACCCTTCAGGTGTGCCGAGATCGTGACCCCGGT
>Ga0209027_1000481_pt1 | contig 14169 bp, 8 predicted proteins | sample GraSoi013_1_20cm_3_FD_185821 | JGI IMG/M metagenome (GOLD analysis project Ga0209027, IMG submission 185821) | Grasslands soil microbial communities from the Angelo Coastal Reserve, California, USA - Sample 09_27_2013_1_20cm (SPAdes) (version 2) | ecosystem: Environmental > Terrestrial > Soil >...
CTCCGCCAGCACCGTCGCCCCGGCCCGCTCCGGGTCGTAGTGCGCGACGACGGAGTTGGTCGTACCAAGATCTATACCGATGGCCTTCATCCAGTCACCTCGTCCAAGTTCGAGCCCACAATCACCTGAGCGGGTCGCAGGACCCGTTCCTTGAACACACATCCGTGCCGCAGCACCGCGACGACCACGTCGCCGTCCGAGCGCGCCTCGACCACCTCGTGGGTACGCGGTTCGGCCAGCTCGCCGACCCGACCGGTACGCTCCAGCCCGGCCCCGCGCAGTGCGGCCTCCAACTGCCGGGCGATGAGCCGCACGCTCGACCCCGTCTCGGGTACCTCGGCGAACAGCCGGTCGAACGAGTCCAGGACCTCGGCGAGCGCGTACACCAGCCGCTCCAGCTCCTCCTCGCAGGTCTGCTGAGCCAGCCAGCCGGCCAGGTGCGGGCTGGCCAGCAGGTCCGCCGGGTTCGGCGGGGTACCGTCGGCGGCGCTCACCGGTCGAACCGGATGAGCTGGTTGAGCAGGTACCGGGGCGGGATCTCGCCGAACTCCGGCAGCGCGTCCGGCTCCGGCGCGGGCAGCGGCTCCGGCAGGCGTACCTCGGCGGCCAGCCCTTCGACAAGATCCGGCGGTATCCGCAGGGCCTGGTCAACCTCGGGCGGCTCGCCCGGGTCGGCCAGCTCCCGTTCCACCGCCGCCCGGGCCGCCGCGATCTCGGTGGCCGGGTCCAGCTCGTACATCATGAGGTCCACGAACAGCCGCCGCTCGATCAGCCGCAGCTCCTCCCAGGCGTGGTTGGCCTCCGGGCTCATCAACCCCTGGCTGAGCAGCTCGAACGGGATCTCCAGCATCTCGGCGTGGGGTAGCTCCGGCGTCGCGCCGACCGGCTTGAGCAGGTCGTACGGGAACGGGCCGTCCCAGGCCGTGAACGGGTCCTTCAGCATCGGGTCGCCGCCTTACGTCGTCGGGCCGTCATCGGGTTGGTCGCCGGGCTCGTCCGGCTCGTCTCGCTGGTCCGGCTCGTCCCGCAAGTCCGGCTCGTCCCGCAGGTCCGGCTCGTCCCGCAGGTCCCCGGCGAGCGCGTCGAGCAGCGCCTGCCGGATCCGCGGGTTATCCGGGTCCAGCAGGGCCGCGCGGACCAGGTCGTACAGGGCGCCGGTCCGGTCGCCGGCAGCGCGGCTTGCTTCGGCCCTGGCCAACAGGGCCCGGGCCCGGTCCGCCGGGTTACCCGCCGGTACGTCCTCGGCGCCCATCAGGTCCGCCAGTTCGGCGAAGCTGCGCCGGGCCAGGATGAGTTCCGCCAGGTCGCCCAGGGCGTGCTCGAGGGTACCGATGAACCGGCGCCGGCCCGGCTGCCGGTTCAGCCCGTCGTGGACGAGCAGGAGCGCCTCGTACAGGACGCGCAGCCGGGCGGCCGGGTCACCGGCTCCGGGACGGTCGTTGAAGACCAGCGCCCGGACCAGGTTGTCGCGGGTACGCACGGAGTCCGGCCGCAGCTCCAGCGCCCGGCGCAGGTCCGACTCGGCCCGCCGGAAGTCCGGTTCGCCGCCGTACCGGTGGCACAGGTACCCGTGCCACACGCCCCGCTCGGTCAGCAGTTCGGCCAGCCGGGCGAGCAGGCGCTCCCGGTCGATCGCGCCCAGCAGCGGCATGACCCGCTCGATCAGGGTGACTCCCTCGTCCAGGTGCTCGCCCAGGCGCGGTCCGTCCTCGTCGGCGAGGGCCTGGACCCGGCCGAGGACGATCCGGACGATGGCCCGCTTCGTGCGTACCGTCGACATCGCGTTCTCCGCCGCGCGGATCGCCTCGGCCCACTCCCCGACCGCCCGGTCCACGCCGCCGGGGCCGCCGACCAGCGCGCCGCGGGCCAGCGCCAGATGTGCGCGCACGGCCAGGTCGACCGCGTCCTGCAGGAGGCGGGCCCGGCGGCCGGGCAGGAGGAGGTACGCCGGGTTGCGCGCGACGAAGTCGGGACAGTGCGGGCAGTGCGCGAGGTGGCCGGCGACGTCGGACCCCGGGCCGGCACAGTCGGGCGGCAACCCGGTCAGCGTCTGGTGCTGGATCCCGGGCAGCGCGCGCAGCGCCGGTTCGAACCGGTGGTGCTCGGTGAGCGCGAACGCCGGCGCCAGCTCGGAGAACGCGAAACGCAGCCGTTGCAGCGCCGGGTCGCCGTCCGGACCGGCGTCGGCCTCCAGCCGGGCGATCTGCTCGCCCAGCGCGACGGCCAGGCCCGCCCGGTGCAGGTACGCCGGGCCGCAGGCGAACCGGTCCCCGGTGCCGGGCAGCGGCAACGAGCCGGCCTCCTTGAGCGCCCGGGCGCCCGCCATCTCGGTGTCGAAGACCTCGATCAGGCGGCGGTACCGGGCGGCCGGCTCGGACCGACCCTGACCCGCGTGGCCGTCGGCGTACCCGGTCAGCCGGGCCAGCAGGTCCTCGGCCAGCTCACGGCGCAGCCGGGCCAGGTCCCCGGCCTTCCCGGCGTGCCCGTACGCCCCGGTCCGGGCCGCCCGCCACGAGACCCAGTACCCGTCGTCGGTGAGGACGACCGCCCAGCAGGCCAGGGCCCGTTCCCAGGCCGGTCCGGCGTGTTCCCAGGCGCCGCTGTCCTCCAGTTCCCGGGCCCGCCAGAAGTGCGCGATCGCCAGCGCGTGTACCGCCGCCAGGTCGTTGGGCACCGCGGCGACCCGCGCCTCCCACGCCTCGATCGCCCGGTCCCGGTCCCGGGCCAGCAGCAGCAACAGGGGCGCGTGCCCGGGCAGCGCCGCGCACAGCCCGTCGAGGAGCTGCCCGGGCCGGTCGGGCACCAGTGCGGTCAGGCGCGCGCGCAGCTCGTCCAGGTCGGCCACCGGGTACAGCAGCGCGTCCAGCCGCAGCCGCCGGGCCGGTGACCGGAGGTGGTCCCAGGCGACCCGCTCGGACCAGCTCATCCCGCCGCGCTCCATCAGCGTGAACGGCGCGTCGTTGATCTCCTCGGGGGTGGCGGCGGGGCTGATGCCGGCGGCGCGCAACGCCAGGTACGGGAACGTCGGGTCACGCAGGGCGTACGGGTCGGCCACCAGCGGAGCACCGGCCAGCCCGTCGGCCCAGGGCAGCGCGTCGAGCAACCGCTCCAGGCGGCGGGCGCGGGCGTCCGCGTCGGGTTGCGCGGGGGCCGCCGACCGGTACGCGGCGACGGCGGCACTCCACTGTCCGGCCGCGTCGAGGATCCGACCCCGGGCGTACGCACACCGGGCGACCGCGTCGCGGTGCTCGCCGCAGGCCAGGTACAGGTCGAGCGCGGCGGGCCAGTCGTCCCGGCCCTCGGCCAGCCGGGCCCGCGCGTAGTCGCCGAGCCGGGCCGCGTCCCGGTACCCGTCCAGCGGCTCGGCCTCCCGGACCACACCGGCCCAGTCGTCGGCGGCGTCGGCCAGCCGGGCCCGGGCGTACCCGAGCCGGTCGGTGACGTCCTCGAAGTCCAGCGGCAACCGGGCGTACGCCACCCGCGCCCCGGCCCAGTCCGGGTCGGTCCCGTCCTGTTCGGCGAGCCGGCCCTGCGCGTACGTGCGGCGGTGCGCCACGTCGTCGTGGTCCTCGGGCAGCCCGGCGTACGCGTCGACCGCCTCGCCCCAGGCGCCGGCCTGCTCGTACGCCCGGCCACGCGCGTACCCGTACCGCACGGCCAGTTCCGGATCGTCGGCGGCCCGGGACCCGTACGCGGCCGCGGCCTCGCTCCACCGGCCGGCCGCCTGGTGCCGGCGCCCGTACGCCCTGCACCGCAGCACCCCGGCCCGACCGGCATGGTCCTCGTCCGGCAGGTCGCGCAGCGAAACCAGGACGGCGTCCCAGTCCTGCCGCCGGTCGGCGAGCCCGGCCCGGGCGAAGTCGCGGATCCGGCCGACCGCGCCGTCGCCGTACACGTTGGCCAGCGGGCCGAACCCGGCGATGACGCCGGACCAGTCCCCGCGCTCGTCGGCCGCCCGACCCCGGGCGTGGCACAGCCGGTCCCGCACGTCGAGCAGGTCGCCGGGGACCGTCTCGTACCGCCCGACCGCCTCCGCCCAGCACCCGTCGACCTCGAGCAGCCGGCCCCGGGCGTACGCCAGCCGGGCGGCCGCGTCGGCGTGCGCCGTCGAGCCGTACGCGACCACCGCCGCGGCCCAGTCGCCGTCCCGCTCGTCCAGCCGGCCCCGGACGTACGCGGTCCGGCCGGCCACGTCCGGCGACGGCGCGGGCAGCGCCCGGTAGTGCTCCCACGCCTGGGTCCAGTCCCCGTCGCCCTCGGCCGCGAGCGCCCGCTCAAGGACCCGGTCCCGGTACCCGTCCAGCCACCCGGTCACGTCCGCGCCGTGCTCCTGCGCGGCCGTCACCGCCCGCAGCGCGCCCAGCGGGTCGTCGCGGTCGGCGGCGAAGCGGGCCTCGGCGAGGCAGCCGCGCGCCGGTGCGTCGGCGAAGTCCGGAAGCTCGGCATACGCGGCGATCGCCTCGGCCCAGCGCTGCTCCTCCTCGGCCAGGCGCCCGGTGGCGTACCGGAGCCAGTCCTCCGCCGGGCCGGTCAAGCCGGTCAGGGCGGGGATGGCCGCCGCCCACGACTCCCGCGCGATGGCCGCGCGCCCCTCGGCGTACCGGCGCCGGTCGGCAGCGTCGGGCAGATCGGGGCAGCCGCCGTAGTGCCCGGTCGCGTCGGCCCAGCGCTCGTCGGCCTCGGCGAGCCGGCCACTCGCGTACGCCAGGCACGCCGCCGAGTCGCGGTACCCGTCGGGGCGGCGGGCCAGGATCTCCCGGTACCGGTCGGCCGCGCCGGACCAGTCGCCGTCGCGCGTACGTACCCGCGCCGTGGCGTACGCCTCGGCCAGTTCCGCCTCGACCTGGGCGGCCGCCCGGCGGGACACCGCGTCCCGGTAGCCGGCCGGGCGCTCGGCGAGCACGGCGTCGTACCGCTGCACCGCCGTACCCCAGTCGCCGTCCACCTCGGCGGCGGCCGCACCTGCCAGCGCCTCGGCCAACCGCTCGGCTCCGGTGACCTCGGCGAGCACCACGGCCCGTACCGGCTCCGGCAGTCTGGTCTTGCGCAGCGCGGTCACCAGTGCGCGGGCCGGCTCCGGGTCGCCCTCGGCGGCGAGGACCGCGCAGAGCCGATCCAGCAGGTCCGCCGCCAGCTCGACCCGGGCCTCGGCCATCAGCCACCGCTGTTCGGCGCGGGGATGCGGGGTCGACGCGGTCCGCAGGACGCCTTCCCAGTCGCCGGTCGTCACCAGGTAGTGGGCCGCCCGGAGCACGTCGTCCAGGTTGACCGCACCGGCCTCCTGGTAGTGCCGCCACGCGTCGCTGAGCTCGCGCAGGGGATCGATCGACACCGGCTGCCGGTCACCGAGCACCTCCCGGGCCTTGAACAGCCAGCCGTGGTAGCAGGACGGGTGGAGGAACAGCACCGGGGTGCTCCACTCGATCCCGGTGTGCCGGGCCACCGGGGCCAGGTGGCTGCGCGCCGTCGCGACCGCTTCGTCGATCGTCTTGTTGCGGGCCACCTGGTCCAGCAGAAACGGGCTGAACCGGCCGGCGGCGAGGTCGGTCACCTGGGCCTGCATGGCGACCACGGCGGGTACGCCGCGCCCGATCAGGGCCTGCGCCAGGCCCGCGTACGGCTCGGCCTCCACGCTGGTCGCGCCGCTGCACAGGTTGAGTACGGCCAGCCGTAGCTGCTGGGCGCGCACGAGCATCCCGCCGAGCGTGCTGCCGGGTACCGGGTCGGCCAGCCCGTCCTCGCCCTCCAGGTACACCAGGCCGCCCTCGTCCGGGTCGTACCGGCCATGCGCGATGAGCAGCACGGCGCACGGGTCGTTGGCGTGCTCGGCGAGCCACTCGCCCAGCTCGGCACGGGTGGCACCGGGCAGCAGGGTGACCTTCGTGGCCCATACCGGCAACCGCTCGTGCAGCGCCTCGACCTCCCGGTCGGCGTCCAGCGGCGGGGTCGCGGGGTCGTTCGGCGAGGCCACCGCGACCAGGAGGTGGATCACCTCGCGCGGCGTGGCACCGTCCGGCAGGCGCGGGCGTACCCCGGCGCCGTCGGTCGGCAGCGACCGCACCAGCGAGAGGTTGTGGTCCAGCGCCAGCGCCTGCAACGGGCTGTCCGCCGGGCTGGCCAGCGCCTCGACCGGCAGGTCGCGCAGTTCGGGCGGAAGGTCGAAACGCAGCCGCAGCGCGCGGTCCGGCCGGGCGCTCACCCGGGCCCGGCTCTCCGCCAGGCACCGGGCCACCGCGTCGGGGAACAGCAGCGCGAAGACCTCGCGGCCGAGCTGACGAAGCTGGGGTACGACGGGGCGGCCGCCGGTCGGCTCGGTGCCCAGTTCCATCGAGATCAACCGCTCGAACGTCCGGCGGTACTCGGCCGGGTCGCGATCGAGTACCACGACCTCGGCGGCACACGCCGGACCGTTGGCCAGCACCAGGTACCGCCGGGTGCCGACCTTGCGTACCCGGATCCGTAGCTCGTCGTACCCCAGCATTTCCGCTACCGCCTTCTCGGTCCGCTGATCAGGCGCAGCAGCTCCGCCGTCAGGTCCTGCAGATCGGCCCGGGCGATCCCCAGCGCGGTGAGCAGCTCGGGCTGGCCCGGTTCGTCCGCGAGCCCCGCCTCCAGTACCCGAACCGACTCGCGCAACAGGTCGAGCGCCGCCACCGGGTCGCCCCGACCCACCCGGTCCAACGCCAGCTCCCGCAGCGCCACCGGCAGGTTGACCCGGGCCCGGCGCAGGTGCGGGTTGACCTCGATGGCCCGGCGCAGGTCGGCGGCCGCGTCGGCCATCCGGGCCGGCTCCGCGTTGCCGGCGCGGATGCCCCGGCTGGCCAGCAGGGTGGCGAGCTGGCCGTTCAGCCGTTCCCCGGCGACCCCGCCGCAGTGCCGCCGGGCCTCGTCGATCAGCGCGATCGCGTCGTCGAGCCGGTCGGCGCGCTCCAGCGCGGCGGCCCGGCCCAGCGCCATGTCAGCCACGGCGTCCTGCACGTCCGGCGCCGCGTCGATCAGCCGCGCCCGCTCGACCGCCTGCCGCCAGTGGCTGCCGACCCCGGTCAGGTCGGGCGTCTCGGCGGTGAGCGCCGTTCTGGCCAGTTCGAGCAGCGCGGCCACCGACAGGTCGAGGGCGTCTTCGAGCAGGGCGAGGTGCTTGTCGGGAGTCTGCGCGTACGCCGCGTTGTACTCGTCGAAGTGGGCGCAGTCGCGCACGCACAGCATCGGCTGCCCGGGCCCGGTCGCCCGGCGGTCCACCGGCCGCGCCCGGCAGCCGTCGCAACGCAGGTCGGCCAGCGCGTCCACGGCCTCCCGGGCCCGACCCGCGCTCCGGTGCACCTCCGCGAACCCGAGCTGGGAGAAGTACCCCCGGAGCTGCGCGGCGTCGGCCCAGTCGACCTTCTCCGCGACGAAGGACCCGAACTCGCGGGCCAGGCCCAGGTCGGCGATCCGCAGCGGTCCACAGACCAGGACCCGCCCGGGCGCCTGCCCGACCGGGAACCCGCCGCACCCGGCCAGCGCCTGGGCGGCGTCGACCTCGCGGTGGAGCAGGATCTCGGTGCCGTCGACCGGACCCAGCGCGTGTTGCAGGTGGGTCCGCACCCGACCACGCAACGAGGACAGGTACGCCTCCGGCACCGGGGTCCCGTACCGGTGCGCCCGCCGGGCCGCCCAGCCCTGCCAGAACTCCTGGTCGTGGAGGATGGCGGCCCAGGCGGCGATGCACTGGCGGTGCAGCGCGGCCGCCCGGGGCGGGTCGGACCCCGGCCCGGACACGGTGTGCAGCAGCATGAGGGCCAGCGCGTGGGTCAGCCGGTGCTCGGCCGGCGCCGCGCGGGACGCGTCCGCGAGCACCTGCACCCCCTCGGTACGGTGCCCGCCGAAGCCCAGGATGACCGCGTCGAGGTACGGGCTGGCCGACGGTCCGAGGCCCAGTCGCTGCCGCTCGTACAGCAGCGTCGCGGCGGCGTCCCACCGGCCCTCGTCGGCCTCAGTGAGTGCGGCCCGGGTCAGCGCGAGCGCCAGCTCGCGCCGGGCACGGTCGCCGGTACCCGGGTCGGCGCTGCCGAACGTGGCCACCGTGGACCGGACCGGTTCGCTGCCCCACCGGGCCAGCGCCGCCCAGAGCGACTGGTCGGACCCGGCCGACGTCGGACCGGCCAGGTCCGTGAACCGGCCGGCCCGGTACCAGCACTCGGGCCGGATCCGGACGCGCCACGGGTCGTCCCCGGGCAGGGCATCCAGCGCCCACGCCGCCGCGTCCCACCGGCCCTGCCGGATCCGCAGCGCGGCCAGGCTCCTGGCGGCCCGGATCGGTACCGGTCCGGACCCGTCGCCGGCCAGGTCCGCCAGCACCCGCTCGGCCCGGTCGGCATCGCCGAGCGGCAGCCACGACAGCGCGTACGCCAACCGGACCGCCCGGTCCTCCGGCTCGTCCGACAGGATCCGGCGCAGCCGGGCCACCGCCCGTTCCGGCGCACCGTCCAGGGCGTCGAGCAACGCGAGGTACCGGGCCGGGCGCCGGTCGTCGGCGGCGGCGCTCTGAACCGTCGTCAGGTATCGACGGGCCTCGTCCCGGCCGGACCGGTCCCCTCGGGTGAGCGCCCGAGCGGCGGCGTGCAGGTACAACTCGGGGAGCACCGCCCCGGCCGGGGCGAAGACCTCGGCGGCGTCCAGGCACTCGGACACCGCCGCGAAGTCGCCGCGGTTGGCCAGTTGCAGCGCACGGGCCCGGTACGCCGAGCCGATCAGCGGCTCGAGCCGGTCCCCGCCCGGTACCCGGCCGTGCAGGTCGGTCCAGGAGCGGATGGCGTCGGCGTACCGGCCCAGCCGGTACGCGCACAGGCCGTGGTGGTACAGGATCGGGTCCTGCCCGAGGCCCTGGCGGATCAGCGCCTCGTACGTCGCCATCGCCTCGGCGTACCGGCCCTGCCGCTCCAGCGCGTACGCCAGCATGGAACCGGTCAGCACCGCGTACCGGTCCGTACCGGCGGCGCCCTTCAACCCGCGCAGCGGTGTCTCGGCGGCCGACCACTCACCCCGCCGCAGCCGCAGCGCGGCGAGCAGTGCCCGGGCCTCCTCGCCGAGGTAGCCCTGCCGCTCGGCCGCGAGCAGGTCGACCAGGGCGCCGGCGTCGTCCCCCCGCCGGAACCGCGCGTACGCCCGCTGGATCCGGGCCGGTCCGGAACCCGGCTGGCGCTGGAGTGCCGCCGTGAAGCTGGCCTCGGCCTCCGCGTACGCCTGCTGGTGGCCGAACGCACAGCCGGCCCAGTACCACGCCTCCCAGCCTTGGGGCCACAGCGACTGAGCCATCCGGAACGCGGCCAACGCCTGCGGGAACCGGCCCTGCGTCAGGTGGATCCGGCCCAGCCCGAGGTCGGCGCGGGCGGCGAGTTCGGCCGCCTCCGGATGCGTACCGACCCGGCGGTCCAGGCGTTTGCGCGCGTCCTCGAACAGCGTGCCGGCCGCGTCCCAGCGGGCATCGGCGAACAGCGACTGCGCCTCGACGACAGCCCTGCGCGCCCGGCGTAACGCGATCCGTGACCACATGGCGATTCAGGCGCGGGGCTCGTCCAACTCCGCCCGCCACTGATGGAGCGCCTGGTCATACCGCAGCGACCCCTGGGCGAACCCGCCGAGGTCGAGGGCCGTCAGTTGCCGGAACGCCTCCTCGGGAAGCCCGGCCTCCAGCACGATCCGCAGGCCGGACTCGCTGTCCTGCAACACCAGCGGTGCGGTGCTGCCGCCGTTGCGCGGGCGCCGTAACGCGCGGTCCACGAGCTTGCGCAGCCCACCGTGGAGGTCTTCGGCCAGGCTGTTCCCCAGCCCGATGAGGAAACCCTGCAAGGGCAGCGCCACCAGGATCAGCCAACCGAGCGTGCCGGGATCGCGGTGCGGGTGCGACCGGCGGGCATCAGCCTGTACGCCGAGCCGGTCGAACAACTCGATGACCGCCTGCTCCTCCTCGGCCGAGGCAGCGTCGTTGACGAGCACCTCGGCGACCAGGGGGCGACCAGACATCGTGAAGGCTCCAAACGCAGGGGTCAGGGGAGTCCGGATCCGGGATTGCCGCTTGACGATTTGGCGCACCCGGGATTGTATCGACCGGGCTGCCGCGCCCGCAGTCCCGAAAATGACAGGCACGGTTGATACCGTTGGCTGGCAATGCATTGCCGTCGTCTGGAAAGAGCCTGTCATGTGCCGCAGCATCAAGACGCTCCGCCCGCCGTACCAGGAGGAAGTCACCGACACGGACGTCCACTCGGCGGCGCTGCAGTACGTCCGCAAGGTCTCGGGTTTCCGTAAGCCCGCGCCGCACAACGCGGAGGCGTTCGAAGCCGCCGTGGCGGCGGTCGCGGCCGCGACCCAGGAGCTTCTCGACCACCTGGTGGTGGGCCGGAAGGCGGCCTAGCGGGCGATCTCGGTGACCCGCGACTCGCGGACCACGGTGACCCGGATCTGGCCCGGGTAGGTCAGCTCCTCCTCGATCTGCTTGGCCACGTCCCGGGCGAGTACGGCGGCGCCGATCTCGTCGACGTCGTCCGGCTTGACCATCACCCGGATCTCCCGGCCGGCCTGCATCGCGAAGACCTTCTCCACGCCCGGCTTGCCGCCGGCGATCTCCTCGATCCGCTCCAGCCGCTTGACGTAGGCCTCCAGGCTCTCCCGCCGGGCCCCCGGCCGGCCGCCGGAGCAGGCATCCGAGGCCTGGGTGAGCACCGCCTCGATGGTCTGCGGCGGTACCTCGTTGTGATGCGCCTCGATCGCGTGGACGACCTCGTCGGACTCGCCGTACTTGCGGGCGAGGTCGGCGCCGATCAGCGCGTGGCTGCCATCCACCTCGTGGGTCAACGCCTTGCCGATGTCGTGCAGGAACGCACACCGCTTGATCAGCTGGGTATCCAGCCGCAGCTCGGCCGCCATCACCCCGGCGATGTGCGCGGTCTCCACCAGATGTTTGAGGACGTTCTGGCCGTAGCTGGTCCGGTAGCGCAGCCGGCCGAGCAGCGCGAGCAGCTCCGGGTGCAGGTCGGTCAGCCCGACCTCCACCACGGCATCCTCGGCGGCCCGCAGGCATAGCCGCTCCACCTCGTGCTTGGCGAGGTCGAAGACCTCCTCGATCCGGTGCGGATGGATCCGGCCGTCGAGGATCAGCTTCTCCAGGGTCAACCGGCCGATCTCCCGACGTACCGGGTCGAAGCACGACAGCAGTACCGCCTCGGGCGTGTCGTCGATGATCAGGTTGACTCCGGTCACCGACTCGAAGGCGCGGATGTTGCGCCCCTCGCGGCCGATGATCCGGCCCTTCATCTCGTCGCTGGGCAGGTGCAGGACGCTGACCACGCTCTCGGCGGTCTGCTCGCTGGCCACCCGCTGGATCGCGTCGACCACGATGTGCCGGGCGCGCTGCTCACCGGTCGTCCGGGCCTCGTTCTCGATCTCCCGTACCAGCAGCGCCGCTTCCCGCTTGGCCTGCGTCTCGATCGTCTCGACCAGCTCGAGCCGGGCGGCATCGGCGGTCAGCCCGGCGATGCGCTCCAGCTCCCGGCGCCGGTCCTGCTCAAGCTCGGCGACCAGCGCCTCGCGGACAGCCAGCGCCGCCTCGCGCTCGCTCAGGTCGACCTCCGCACCGCTGATCCGGCGGTCCCGCTCGGCCAGCCGCTCGGCCTCCTCGACCAGCAGCCGCTCGCGTTCGTCCAGGCGCTGCTGGCGACGCTCGGCGTCGGCGGACTGCTCGCGCGCGGTCGCGGTGAGCATGGTGATCTCGCGCTCGCCGGTCCGACGGGCGGTCAGCCGGGCCTGCTCGGCGTCCTGCTCAGCCTGCCGGTGGGCCCGCTCGAGGATGGTGTCGGCCTCCGCGTGGGCGGCGGCGAGGACCCGCTGCGCCTCGGCCCGGGCCGCGGTCGCCTCGGCCTTGGCGGCAGCCGCTTCGGTACGCGCGGTGGTGGCCAACACCCGGGCGGCGTCCACGGCCGAGGTCGCTTCGTCGGCGGCGTCCCGCAGCGCGGCCAGGGACTGCTCCTGGCGGTCCCGCTCGGCGAGGAACACCGGGTCGGCGGGCCCCTTGGCACCGCTCCGGCGCAGCGTACGCATGGTCCGCAGAACCAGGACGAGGCCGGCGGCGACGAGTACGGCCAGCAGCCCTACCACACCCACCAGAACCATGACGAGCGCTGTCATGGCGGCCTCCTCCCCTTCGCCGTGCGTACCCAGGCCGGCGGGCCGGGTACCGAATCGCGGTGGAGGAGAGGCCGAGCCGCGGATACGGCCACCTGTTCCGACCTCGATGAGATGACGGAACAGTACGCCTCGTTGTCGTCGGTTTGCTGTGCGTCGACGTCAACGTTGTTTTTCGTATGTGCCGGTGCCAAATGTTGCTGGACTGTTATGCGATCTATGTTGTGTGCGTTGCCGCGATGGTCGGACGTGCTCCTCGTAAACCGAGGCTAGGTCGCGGATACCGGTTCGGTCAAGGACTCATGATCCGGCACTACCCGGCACACTCCGCCACCCGTCGACTACCTCAGGCCAGGAAGCGATCATCGGTTCGGCCGATACGCAGGTCAGCGCATCGGATCGTCCGCCTCCCCGACCAGATCGGTAAGGGCGTCCGGATCGACAGCGTCCGCGAACGTGGCGTACTCCTCATCCCGGGCGGCCAGAACCTCCTTCACCACGGAAACGGCCAACCCGGCCGGGTATCCCTTACGGGCCAGTAGCCCGACCAGCCTACGGAACAGGACGTCGGGCGTACCCGACGGTGCGGCGCGCAGCTTCCGCTCGACCAGGGCCCGGGCGGTGGCCGCCTCGGTCTCCCCATCGACCTGGGCCAGCGCCTCGCCGACCAGCTCACTGTCCACGCCCCGCTGGCGCAGCTCGCCGGCCAGAGTCCGGCGGGCCAGTCCCCGACCGTGGTGCCGGCTGGTCACCCAGGCCCGGGCGAACGCGGCGTCGTCGATCAGTCCGACGTCGTCGTACCGGTCGAGTACCTCGTCCGCGACCTCGGCCGGGATGCCGCGCCTGCGCAGCGCGGTCGCCAGCTCCGCCCGGGTACGCGGCCGGACCGCGAGCTGCCGGAGACAGATCTCCCGGGCCAGCTCGGCCGGATCCCGCGACTCCGGCTCGGGCCTTTCCGACCGGGATTGCCGGCTCGGCCGGCGGCCCTCGCCTGGTTGGGGATCCCGGGGGTCGGCCGGTTGGTAGCCGTCCTCAGGCCCCAGCCAGAGGGGACCCTCGGGAGTGGTGTAGTCCGGCGCCGGCTCGGGAGCCGGGCCGGCGCGCTTGGCGCGCGGCCGGGCGGGAGCCGCATCCCAGCCCCGACCCGTCCGCGCGCCACGTCGCCTACCCGGCACGGTCAGAAGTCCACCGTGACGGCATCGGGTCCACCGGCGGCATCCGTGCCGCCGCCCAGCCCGACCCCGAGCTTCTCCAGGATCTTCTTCTCGATCTCGACGGCCACGTCCGGGTTCTCCTTGAGGAACTTGCGGGCGTTCTCCTTGCCCTGACCGAGCTGGTCCCCGTCGTACGTGTACCAGGCACCCGACTTGCGGATGATGCTCTGCTCCACGCCGACATCGATCAGCGAGCCCTCCCGCGAGATGCCCTGCCCATAGATGATGTCAAATTCCGCTTGTTTGAAAGGCGCGGCGCACTTGTTCTTTACGACCTTGACGCGGGTACGGTTGCCGACCGCGTCCGTGCCGTCCTTGAGGCTCTCGATCCGCCGTACGTCCAGCCGGACCGAGGCGTAGAACTTCAACGCCCGACCACCGGTCGTCGTCTCCGGGCTGTTGTGCACCATGACACCATCGACGAAGTAGTTGTGGTTGCCCTCCACCTCGATGTCGAACCGGTTCATCGAACGGGTCTTCGGCTTCACGTGGATGTCGAGGATCCGAGCGGGTACCGGGCGCAACTCGGCGGGGGCGAAAACCGGCTCGACAGCGCACTTGCCCTGGTAGCGCGGGAGCAGCTTGTAGGCCATCGCGTCGGGGACGTATGGCGCTACCAGCTCCTGGAACGTGCTCGTCGCGGCCGTGCTGAACTGTAGGAACGCCTTCTGACGGACACCCTTCGTGATCAGCCGGACGTCGAGACCGTAGCCATCACGCAGGTGCTCAGCCAGCCGGGCGCGAGAGCCCTCGCTCATCGCCTCTACGCAGATCTCGATCCGCCCGCTGCCGCCCC
>Ga0209027_1000484_pt1 | contig 14122 bp, 10 predicted proteins | sample GraSoi013_1_20cm_3_FD_185821 | JGI IMG/M metagenome (GOLD analysis project Ga0209027, IMG submission 185821) | Grasslands soil microbial communities from the Angelo Coastal Reserve, California, USA - Sample 09_27_2013_1_20cm (SPAdes) (version 2) | ecosystem: Environmental > Terrestrial > Soil >...
TAAGTACAAACTCTTTGGCAACGGCCATACCGTATCGGAATATTCAAGTGGCGCGCGCCTCTTCACGCACCGAGCAGTTGTGCAATGAAGTCGAGACCCTCTCGCCCAAAGATCACTGGGTAACCATAAATCTATCATCTAGTATATACTGTTATATTTTGTGATATCAAAATGACGCGCAAACGATTTTCCGAACCAAATATCAAAACTTGGGCCTTAAGCCCCCTATTTATGGCCGGATAGACTAACTCTTTGGCCGGATAGGCTAACTGATTTCCCTTGATCCGAGCCTCCCACGTGGTGCATCCTGCGCGAGCCCTCAAAGTTGTTCCCAGCCTCATCGCCTAGCCTTTTCCGCGGCCCTACGCAAACTGCGACGTGAAAGTTGCGATGCTTTGAGAAGCTGTTACGCAACAAAGTGCAAAGGTCGGTTCGCCGATTCCGCGGTCGCCACGAAGAAATTGATCCGAAGGGTAGGCCACCGCCACTTATTTGATCAACGAAAAGTTATTTGGTGCAAGGTATAAACGCGTGACGCTAACAGTAACTCCACCACCAGAGACCCCTGTTGAACCCGTCACTGAAGTGTTGCATGGTGTCGGCATCACAGATCCCTATCGGTGGCTGGAAGACCAGAATTCGCCGCGAACGCGGACCTGGCTCAAGGAACAAACCTCATACGCTCGTGAAATCCTCGATGCCATTCCAAGCCGGAACCGGATCGGGCAACGAATCAAAGAGCTGTTAGATGTCGAATTCATCTCCGAACCCTGGAAAGTTGGTGGTTGCTACTTCTTTCTGAAAAGGGCAGCGCATCAGCAGCAACCGGTCATCATGATGCGACGGGACGATTCTGTCTCAAGCGAAGACATTTGCTTAGTAGACCCCGCCGAGAGACAAGCGGGCACCGCGACGAGCGTCAACCTACTTGCCATTTCTGATGACGCGAAATTAATGGCCTACAGCGTCCGCCATGGCGGCGAAGATGCTTATGCGGTGGAATTCATGGATGTGGAAACAGGAACGGTTTTGTCTGATCGATTGCCGCATGGATTGTGTTTCGGACTTATTTTCTGTCCGGACCGAACAGGATTTTACTATTCGCACTCAAGTATTGAGAAGGCTCGTTCGTCAAGGCAATCCGTTTGCCGGCACTTGTTAGGAACCGCGCTGGACCAGGACGCAGAACTTTTCGTTATCGAAGATGGCGAGAATCGGCGTTTGACAATGTTTCGGGCGGGGGAGCGCGCACTGGTCTACCTTGTGAGCTCTTTGCAAGGCCCCCGCCTCACTGACATTTACGTCCATGATCTGCCCGATAGCAAGCCGCCACGCCCGATTGCGATGCAACTCGAAGGACATTTTAACCTCTATTGTGTTGGGCATCGGCTTTTCGCGCTGACCGATTGGAAAGCACCCAACTTTCGGGTGTTGGAAATCTCTTTGGAAAAGCCAACTCGAGAGGGCTGGCGAGAAATAGTCCCCGAGTCTGAACATCGCATCTACGATTTGGCGATCGCGGGCGAACTCCTTTTTATCAGCTACATCGAGAATTGCAGAACCCGAATTGATATCTTTAACCTAGCGGGTCGAAGACAGGGTTGCCTTGCTTGTCCAGATGAAAGTACCGTGGATTTGCTATCTTGGTGGCCTTCGGACGACACGCTTTTCTACCAACTAACGTCCTATGCAAAGCCGCCTGAAACTCACGCTTACAACGCTTCCACGCGAAAATCGACAATTTGGGCTCGAGGCAACATTCCTTTTGATTCATCGGCGATCGAAGTAACACAAGCCACCTATCCTTCGAAAGATGGCACCGAGATTCCGATCTCCTTGGTGGGTCGTAGGGGATATCGTGCTTCGTCACCGAGACCGACTTTTCTAACCGGTTACGGAGGATTTGGAGCGTCCATCGTGCCACGGTTTGCCGTTTACGCGGCATTTCTCATCGAGAATGGTTTTCTGTTTGCTGTAGCGAACCTGCGCGGTGGATCGGAATTAGGAGCGAAGTGGCACTTAGCCGGCAAAAGGCACAAACGACAAAATGCCATCGACGATTTTGTCGCCGCAGCTGAATGGCTTGTGACAAAAGGTTATACCGCACCGGCGAAACTGGCTATTGGTGGAGGCTCGAACGCCGGTCTGCTCGTTGCCGCAGCTCTGACGCAGCGACCGGACCTATTTCGTGCGGTTCTTTGCCTCGGCCCTTTGCTGGACATGTTGCGGTATCACAAGTTCGATCTTGCCGCATGGTTTGTGGAGGAATACGGCTCTTCAGATAAGGAGGACGACTTCAAAGCTTTGAAGGCTTACTCTCCTTACCACCGCGTGCAAGACGGGACCGCTTATCCCGCGGTGATGTTGATTTCGGGAGACGCCGATCATCGTTGTAATCCGATGCATGTCAGAAAGATGACTGCGCGGCTCCAGGCAGCGACTACTTCCGGGCGTCCCATTCTCCTCGATTACAAACAGGATTGGGGCCACTGGCCGGGCCAGTCATTGGATCTGCGCGCCGCCGCCCTGACCGACAGGCTCTCTTTTATTTGTCACGAGCTAGGATTAACTATTTAGGGAACTACGATGACCATAATGTTCTGGAAATCATTCCTTGGCCTGCTTGCGTACGACGTATTTTTACCTCGCCAGAAATTTTCGGGAGTACATAGGATTGTCCGCGACTGGCCTGTGCGGCGCAGCGAAGTGGGAGCGGAAACCGTTCAGCGCGTGTGCAATGCTGTCAACCATGCCCTGATGTGGTATCCGAAACGCGTCATGTGTCTGCAGCGCGCGGCTGTGACCACTTGCCTGCTTAGAAATCAGGGCGTGCCCGCACGAATGATTTTGGGTGCTCAGAAGTACCCATTCAGAGCACATGCGTGGGTAGAAGTAGACGGACGCCCGGTCAACGAAACAAATAGTGACGTGCAGTTGAAGTATGGCGTCTGGGAAAAATGCTGAAGGAGCAATCACGATGAGCGTGCAAGCCGGAGTGTGGTGCTTAGACGGTCGCCCCGTCGATACGGAGTTTCTGGATCGGATGAGCGCCATTCTTGCGGAGCGTGGACCGGACGGAAACCAGAGGGAGGTCCACGGTTCCATCGGTTTCCTTTACCGGCCATTCCACACCACTCCGGAGTCGCGGCTCGAAAGTCAGCCACACACTTTCGGACGCGGAAAACTGATGATGTGGGATGGCCGTCTGGACAATCGCGGCCAGCTAATCTCTGAACTTGGCCTGCTAATGCGAGCGGATCGAACGGACTTGGAAATTGTCGCCGCAGCCTTCGAGAAGTGGGGAACACGGAGTTTCAAGAAATTGATAGGAGACTGGGCGCTGACCGTCTGGGATCCAGCCGAGAAGTCTGTTTTCCTGGCCCGGGACTATTCGGCGGTTCGAAATCTCTACTACTACGGCACTCGCGAGAGCGTGATGTGGTGTACTGAGCTCTCTGCGATCGTCCTGCTTTCGGGCATCCAATTTACCGTGGACGACGAATACATCGCTGGCTTTCTCATCGCTCATCCGGACGCGGACCTCACACCCTACCGGGAAGTTCGTGCCGTTCCTCCAGGAAGCTACGTTAAAATTCATCAAGGCCGCGTGACGGCCCATCCTTATTGGAAATTCGAACCCCAAAAACTTATCAAGTATAAGAGCGATGCAGACTACGAACATCACTATCTCTACCTCTTTCAGCAGGCGATTCGCCGGCGACTGCGGTCGGACTGTCCAATATTGGCCGAACTGAGCGGCGGATTGGACTCCTCATCAATCGTGTGCGTGGCCGATGGCATTCTTCAAAAGGAAGGGCTGCGGACTCCCCGACTAGACACTTTCTCTTATTACGACATCAACGAGCCCGCCGGCGACGATTTCTTTTACCTCACGAAGATCGAAGAGAAGCGCGGCAGAAAAGGGCTACATCTTGACACAAGCAAATTCGACGCGCCCTACTGTCTCGAATATCCACGTTTTGCTCCCATTCCACTTCCTGACCGGCCCGACGATATGAAGACGGCTCAAGAACAAATGTTTCGCGAAGGTGGATACCGCGTTGGGCTCTCTGGTACCGGCGGAGATGAGATCAACGGCATGGCTTCAGATCCGCGCGTCATGATGGGCGATCTTATCGCACAGTTTCGACTCGGAGAATTTGCAAAGCAATTGAAGGCATGGAGCCTGTACATGAAGAGGCCTTGGATTCACTTATTCCTGCAAACTTGCAGACTCTTTTTTCCGATCTCTCTGCAGTCAAAGATGACCAAACATGCGCGGCCAGAGCCTTGGTTCGACCCGAAATTTGTCCGTCAGTACCGCATGGCTGAACGCAAGCTGGGGGGAATCCAAAAGCGCTGGTTCAGACTTCCCAGCATGCAAGACTGGGATATCACTCTCGCGACTTTGGCGCGCCAGATGGGAGAACACCGTCCTTCCATTTTGGAAATGACCTACCCGTACCTTGACCGGGATTTGGTCGACTTCCTGACTTCCGTTCCACAAGATCAGTTTCTTAGACCGGGCGAACGCCGCTCCCTGATGCGCCGTGCTCTGGCGAACATCCTTCCAAGTGAGGTCCGCCTGAGAAAAACAAAGGCAGGCGCGGCACGCTGCCACATTGTTCTCATTGAAAAAAATTGGAACATGCTGCAGAACGTCTTCGCCTCTCCAATGATCGGCAGACGCGGTTACGTCAATCCAGCTAAGTATCGCAAGGCCTTAGAAGAAATGAAGTCGGGCAACATGTCGATTGACTTCGTCGATTTCATGCGCGCCATGACTCTGGAGTTTTGGCTGCGAGACATGGCTCGCAGCGAATTGGTTACTTCCCCGCCCCTGGAAGCCACGGAGCCAAAAATGAATTTGGCTCACTCTCCAGCTTAACTCTCTCCGAAGGGCATCACGTACGCAAAAAATACCTTCGGCGAAGGTGATGGATTTAATTGAGTTCCTGCCGACCCGATCATTTCGCGCGCGAATTGACGGGCCGCTGGAAAGGAAAGGAGGTGAAAATCATGAGCTACGTGAAACCTGAAGTTGCCGTTCTGGGCGACGCCACCAGCGTCATTCTGGGACACAAGCAGCAAGCGCAGGAGCCGGGACAACCATCGTTCATCAAGAACCTGCTTGTCTCCACCGACTCTGAACTCGACAGCTAGGCAGTGAGCAAGACAACCTGCTCCCGGCGTGCTACCGGCACGCCGGGGCGGGTTAATTCAGAGAAAGGTGAAACCCAAGTCATGCGCTACCAAAAACCTGAACTCGCAATCCTCGGTGAAGCCACGAAAGTCATCGAAGGATCGAAACACAGTCTTCACGATCCCGGTGTACCCCTCGGAAAAGCCCTGGTTGCGGATTGCGAACTCGACGACTAAGCAATAGCAATACAAATCGAAGGCGCGTTGACGCTACTTTACGAGCGTCGATTCGTCCTGTCAAGCGAAAAGTTTTCCCTCCCGGCTGGGATCGCGGGCACACACGGTTTCGCTGGCGCCGGAATCTCACGCCAATCCAGCGCGCGTCCCCGATATTCGATGGTGATATTTCCGTGCCGCCCTTCGCACACCGCTACCTGGCTATGAGCCGGTGCGTAATGTCGGCTCTGCCGCTGGAGTTGGAAAAACCGGTTGTCATACCGCACCACCCAATCGTTGTAGATCGTGCGCGGGCTTTCCAATCGGAAAATCCGATCCAATGTGGCCGCTTGCGGTGCTCGCCGGTGATAATCCGCCGGCTTGGCTGGCGGCCGGACAAACCTCCGATTGTGTTCCGGCAGATACTCGTTCTCCAGGAACACGTTCACTTGCTGGTGACTCGTGATTTTTTTTCGCCGCAATTTCTTCACCAGCCGATCTTGATGCGTCCCGTGGATCCTTTCGACTCTGCCCTTCGCTTGTGGCGAATTCGCAGCAATAAGCTCAATTCCTAACTTCGCGCACATGCGTCCAAATTGCGTTATTGGCTCTTCTCCGCGCAGCCGCTCCTTCGGTGTCGCCTGCCGCTTGTACAGATTCTTCCAGTCCACATACAGTGCCAACGGCACCCCGTAACGCTCGATCCAGGCGCGCAAGCTATCCGCAACTGCCCAGATCGTTTCTTCCTCACCCATTCGCGCCAATGTTCGGTTCGTCGCGTCATCGACCATGTCGATCAAGCAGCCCTCTGGCCCGCGCTCCTCCAACCACGGATGAAAGCTCCCATCCATCTGCACCATCTCTCCAAAGTGCTCCTTGCGCTCGCGCCTGCGACGGTGCTGCCGCCTCCTGCGCGCCCGGCTCCACGGGCCTGCCGCCAGCATCCACTGTCGTAGCGTTTCGGCATTCACCTTGAGCCTGTCCTCGGAATCCAGATGCTCGGCCGCCAAAGTCGGACCAAAGCGCTCGCCTACCGGCCCACCGTACTTCTCCCGCACCAATTGCAGTACCTTGTTGCGAAACTTCGAGTCATGAGCGTGGTTCGAGGGCCGACCCGTGTTGAGGTGCTTCAGGCCTGCCGCTCCCTCGTCGCGATATCGCCTCCAGAGCCGCTTCGCTTGTCGATAACTCACATGCAGGAGCTTGCTCGCATCGACGATCCGCAGCTGCTTGCTCCGCACACGCGCCAGCACTTCCACCCTTCTCAACTCCTCGTTGCTCATCTCTGTCCGCCTCAATAAGACCTCCTTTCGGAGGTCTTATTAGGGGACATTTCTATTTTGGTCAAAAGGGGACATTACTATCGTGGCGCAACAGCGAAAAGTTAAGAGACCCGGAAGCGCCATTTTTTTTTATTGCTTCAGTGTTGCCACGGGTGTTCTCTCTATTGAGGGCGGCTCCGGATGGAGGTAGAAGTCAAAGAATGTATTCGCACGCTTCCAGTAGTCCTTTAGCGCCGCTCCTTCAAAGCCATGCCCCTGATTAGGGTACCGCAGGAAGGTGACCTCGCGGCCCAAGTAGCGCAGGCCTGTGTACATTTCCAGGGCCATGAAAGCCCCCGAAGTCTCTTTGTCTCCGGCAGCCAGAAGCATGGGCGTCGTTACCTTGTCCAAATGATAGACGGGCGACAATTTGATGTACGCTCCCGGGTCTTCCCATGGCGCTACGCCGCCGATGAGCTTCACAAAAGTGCCTGGGTCAATAAGAAAGAAAGCAGTCGTCCAATCCGGCATTACGCCTGAAGCCGAAACCGCGCACTTGAACCGCGAAGTCCTCGTCACGATCAAATTCGTCGCGCCGCCTCCATTGCTGAAGCCATAGAGGCACATCCTGTTCGGATCGGCCACGCCCATTTTTACGACCGCGTCAATGCCGCTCATCAAATCATCCATCATGATGTCCGCGCCTTGCGGCCCGCGCGTGGCCTTATTAAACGCGTCTCCGTGAGTCGGGTTTTCCCAAGTGTGCGCGGTCCGCTCGCGAGCGAAGAAAACCGCGTACCCGCGCGACGCGAAAGCTTGGTTGCCGCTCATCGCACCGCCCATGAAGCCGTTCGCCAAGCCCGGATAGGGATCCACAATCAGCGGATAGGACTTTCCTTGCTGATAGCCCACGGGCTTGATCAGAATTCCTTCAAGTTCGTCTCCGCGACCGTTCTTCCAAGTCACTACTTCTTGCTTCCCAAGCGCCCATTCCCGGATTTTCGGGTTCAAGTCCAGCAACTCAAGCGTATTACGGCCTTCCGAGTCTGCCCTGTAAATCACCTCGCTACTTGTTCCATCCGCTTGCACCCATATCAGGCTCCCCGCGCGAGAGACAGTAAACGGAGCACGGAACGCGTGGTCGTCGAACAAACGTTGCAGTTTTCCATCAGCAGTGGAAACTCGCCCGATCAAAATAGAAACCCCGTCTTGATACGAAACGAAAAGGGCATGGCTGTCCGGCGACCAATAAGGGCCAACGCGAACGTTTCGGTCCAATTGCTCGGTAACACTTATAGGCGTGCCGCCAGTGCTTGATAACACATAAGCAGCGGCCTGCTCGAACTGTTGGCAGCCCAAATAGGAAATCCATTTTCCATCCGGAGAATAGGAGGGCAGCCTTTTCTGGCCCACACCCGACGTCAGGAGCGTCTCCTTGCGGTCCGCAAGTTGCATGACGTAAAGATTCGTGGTATCGGGTCCGTAACCCGTAATCGGCCTCCCCTCGCTCGACATAAACACGATTTTAGTCCCGTCAGGTGCCCAGTCAGGCGTGAAATACCCGCGATCATCGTTGGTCAGCTGTTGCATGCGCTTGTCCACGATATTCACTGTAAAGAGTTGGGTGGCCTGCCTTGCCAGAAACTTTCCCGATGAGTCCGCCTCGGTACCTGATCCAGGTCCTCTAGCAGATAAGGCAGTCTGATATTCCCCATAGCGAAAAAGGCCGCTGTCCGTCCATTCCGGAGGCGTTGTCTTAGTCAGTACGATAGGAGTGCCCTCCGGCTGATGCTGAAGATCTGTGGCTGGACTTGTTTTGCCGTCCCCGTTGGACGGTGAAATTCGGGTGCTCTCATTTTCACGCGCATGCGTTCGAGACGCAAAAACCATTCTTGTGCCATCAGGCGACCAACAATATCGAAGCGGATCTTCATCCGAGCCGCTCAATCCGGCCACGGGATTGGGATCAATGCCACCTTCAAGATTAGTCAGTTGGGCCGATGTGCCCGTCTTCAGGTCTAGAATCCACAATTGGAGTGTCCCGCTGCGCGTCGAATAAAATGCAAGCTTGGTGCCATCCGGAGACCAGCGTGGCAGGAATCCCTGGCCTAAAGTACGGGAAGTTCGTGCCTTGACGTTCAGTAGCCAGAGACTGTCGTCGTTCTCAATGCTGTAGGCCAGAGTCTCATCGTCGGGTGAAAGCTCCAAATATTGGCCGACGAATTTCATCTGTGAAGTCAAATCATCCAGCGTTACAAGATGCTGACTCTGCGCACGTGCAAGAAACGGGAAGAGCACAAATAGCAGCACAGCAGCGCAGGTAGCCGAGGCATGACGCACAAGCAACTTCTGTGAAACGCCCATCGGATTCCTCCGCCTCGCATTCTTGAAAACTTCTCCCCGTGGAGCCGAGAGGAACATTCTGCAATTGAAGCCAACTAAAAAAGCAGCTTCAAAGCAAATTGAATTGAACGGGGTCCACCCAATTGGAACACCGAATTGAATCCGCCAGCCCCTGCGGAGGTTCCCCCGAGGCCTCTGGACAACACCTGCGTGGACACTCCGAAGTTGGGACTCCTTAGGTCACCCACGGGCGCGGAAAAATTGGGATGGTTCAGAAGATTGAAGAATTCGGACCGGAATTGCAGCCGAGTAGACTCTTTCCCATGGATGTGGAATTCCCGGCGGACGGCAAAGTCCCACTGCCAAGCCCCGAATCCCCTGAACGCGTTTCGTCCCAGCGTCCCCTGGAGCTGGTTTCCGCTCGCGTCGGTTCCCGGATCGGTCAACGCCGCGCGGTTGAACGACTTTCCGCCTGGATATTGGGGCCCGTAGAGATACAGTGGCTGTCCCGGAACAAGATTGGGACGGACAACGGCGGAATTTCCGTCAGTTCTAAAAACATTAGTATCCAGGACAAAGACTGGCGGCGCCGATCTGGCTTGCACGATATTATCTATTGACCAGTGGCCGAGAGCGGCGCGCATTAACCCCTTATTTCGTGGCACAGGAATGGAGTAAGCCAGAGCGCCGGAAAAACTGTGTCGGATATCGAAGTCCGAAGCACCCCGGTTGATGTTTGGATCGTCGCCTCTGACAAAGAGATTGGTATTCCCACCAGTGGACCCGCTGGAGGCCGTGTCAATGGAATGAGAAAAAGTATACGAGGCTAGAACCTGGACTCCCTTCGACATTTGACGCTGAAATTGAAGCTGCAGGGAATGGTAGTCCGACGTAGCCGCGTTGCGCGCCAACTGAACGAATCCAAGAATAGGATTCCCGTTCGCAAAATCGAGTTCTTCCTGGATAAGACGCCGCCCAACCGCGCCGATATACGATGCCGTTAACGCCTGCTTGGCGCCGAGGGACTGCCCGACGCTCAAATTCCATTGATAAATTCGCGGTAACTTCAGATTTGGATCAAAGGCCCCGAGGGCTCCATTCTGAAGGGATGCAACGTTGATCGGTGGTGGTCGCAGAGCAGGGTCCGAGAAGTTGAAGGGAAAACTGGGAGCTGGAGACGGACAGCTGCATAGGGTTTCGTTCGCCCCATAGGGATAATTGCCAAACTGCAGGAGATCCCCAGCCTGTGCCGTGGCGAGATCATAAAAAAAGCCAAACCCTCCGCGAAGGACCGTCTCCCAATTCTGGCTTTGTCGCAGCTGGAATGCCGCGCCGATTCGTGGGGCGACGTTACCGTAAGTAGTGGCAAAAATCGGTGTGCCCGCGGGTGCCAAAGACATGGTGCTTAGATCATTGAATCCGGTTACTGCGGCGAGTGGAGGCCCATTCAGCGCCTTTGGCGCGAAGTCCGCGTCCCAGCGCAGTCCGTAAGTCAGAGTGAGCCGCGGCATGACTTTCCAAGTGTCTTGCGCAAACAGTCCCAAATTGCGAAATAGAACTGTGGCTCCGGTGTTTGCTTCCAAGATAACCTCGAAGGGGTTTTCCGAAACAAGATCATTTAAACCTAGGAACACGGGCACCAGCTCATAGGAAAACGGATCATACTTTGGGGTCAGCCGTCGGTAATCACCTCCAAATTTGAGCGCATGCGATCCTTTCTGGAAAGAAAAACTATCAACGATGTTGAACTGTCTCTGAAGGTTGTTTGCGCCCTTGCCAGTGCTCCAGCTTCCATTCTGCATGTCAAAAATGGCAAATCCAGTCGTCGAGTCTGTGCTGCTGAAAGGCGATGGAAACAAAATGGAGTCTTGCGGGGGAACCGCGCCCCCGAAATTATCCATCCTGCTGGAATTATTGGCCTTAACCCGGCTGTAATTGAATCGAAACTCGTTGCTGGTAACTACCGTCGGAGTCCATGTCAGGCCCATGGTCAGTGTCTCCGCATCAACGCGAGTATTCTGCAAATTGCTCAGTGCGCCTAGGCCTCGCTCGTGTGCTTCCGTCGGCGCGTAGTTGTAGCGGCCGAAAAGGATCAGTCGGTCGTTCAGTCTGTGGTCGAGCCGGAAGCTCGTTGCATTCAAGGTGTATTGATTGGAAAAACTAGCGCTGAAAGGCGTTTGCCCCGTTTGATTTCCGCTCGAATCCGTATTTTCGGGAGTAGCGGAAAGAGGGAGCGGATACAAGTTGAGAAAGGGCAAAACCCCGGCAGGCGTATTCGGATCATTGCGCAATCGGATGGAAGGCACAGTGGACAGGACTGTCTGTGGCAATCGCAGTCGTTGTCCTTCGTAGGAGAAGAAGAAAAATGTTCGGTTTCCTACGATCGGGCCGCCGAACACCCCTCCGAAGTCATTGATTCTCTCTTCAGCTTTCGCCAGCTTTTCTCGGTCTGCAAACCAGTCATTCGCATCCAGTTTGTCGTTCCGCAAGAATTCGAACACTGCGCCATGAAACTGATTGGTACCGGAGCGCGTCACGATGGAAACCTGCGCGCCCGGAGTCCTCCCGAACTCGGGCGCAAACGTAGAAGTCTGAATCCGAAACTCTTGCAGGGCGTCCTCGGAAACAAGGTTGTTTGTGCCCCCCGTAACGCTGAAGCCGGGCGTCGAACCGCCTGCCGTCTGAGAGAGATAGGGCGTAGGCTGTACACCGACGTTGGCACTTACACCGTCTACCGTGAAGTAATTCGTGCTCGAGCGCTGACCGTTAACGCTAAATTGTCCGGAGTCCGATTGATTTGCGGGTGTCAACACAACTCCCGGTGACAGTGCAATGAGAGTCTGAAAACTTCTGCCGTTAATGGGAAGATTTTCGACGAACTCGTGGTCCACTACTGTGCTCACCGCGGCAGACTCCGTGTTCACCAGAGGCACTTCCGCAGCAACTGTTACGCTTTCTGCGACAGAGCCGATTTCCAACTGGAAATTGAGGGCCACAATATCCTGAACGTGCAGTTCCAGTCCCTGCTTAACGGTTGTTTTGAATCCTGTCTTTTGTATGACGATACGGTAAGATCCGACAGGAAGCCCTCCAATTCGGAAGAGTCCTTCACCGTTTGATTCGCCAAAGTAGGAGATATTAGTTTCGACGTTCGTCGCCTGGACCTTCGCTCCGGCAATTCGGAGACCGCCTGGGTCAGTGACGTAGCCTGTCACGGTTGCCAGTTCATCTGGCCGTGCGGTGCTAGCGTACAGGAAAAGCAGCACGGCGAGACAACTAAGGACACCAATCCCCACCCGTTTCATTGGCTGAACCTCGCTTGGTTTGATATGAGCCCCAATCTGATACAGTTTCCGTACGGCTGCCGCGTTTTGTATCAGCGAGATGAAAAATTGTTGCAGATGGGTTTCCGCCCCGGCCAAACGAAGTTACCTGGGCAAACTGCAAGAATTTAGTACCATCGTAAAGAAAAGATAGGTTATTTATGTTCAACAATCTAGAGTCAGTTCTATGGCTGCCTTCGCAGTGCCGAGAGAGTTGTCCCGAGGGATGAGAGTGATCGCCAACCGAAAGAACGCACCCCCGGCGGAGGAGAATTATGGATGATTGAGGTTAGCCTTGACGAAGGCTGCGAGGAGTCTGCCACCCGTCGGTTTCTTGCTGCCGCCAGCCGGTTCAGTGGTAACGAATACCGAATCGATTTCCGCCAAAACATCGGGGTCGTCGAATTTGAGTACCCAGCGATTTGCCTTTTGATCGTCGCGATAGAAAATTCCCAAGCTGCGGACGCCATGCTCAAATGAACCTTCAGAACCCCACGCCTGGTACGCCGCAGATTGCAAACCGGCTTGCTCATTCGCCAAATCGAAAGCGTAGAAGATCAGTGATTTCCCTTCCGTGAAGAAGACACGGCCAAAAGGCTTGCGGGTTCTTCCTTTGCTGTCCACATCAAAGATATCGATGATTCTGAGGTTGCGTGCTCCCATCAGATCGCGAATATCGCGATCGGCAACAAGAAGCGTTCTGTCGCGGTCCATCGAACTTGCGGCTGAGGCAAGCCTCTCTTCCATGTCGAGCAACTGGCTCTGTTGTTTTGCGATGATAGAGGTGTCCTCCGAATGAGATTCACGGACAGTTCTCGACTCGGTAGTTAGCTTGTCTAGCGTGTCCTGAGTCTCGGACAATCTTGCCGAGAGGTGGCGCTCGCGGTCCACTCCTGAACGCGCCTCTTGCTTGAGGAATGCTATTTCTTCAGTTGCGATTCTTAGTTGTGTTTCGAGTTCCAGATTGCGCGTTAACAGCGTAGAATGTTTAGGCTCTGAGCTGGTAGTTTCGCCACTTTTGGTTATCGCTGGAATGCTTGGGCTAGCAGGAAGAGAATTGCTCGTACGTTCATCCAGATCGTGAATCTGATTTCGGAGTCCAACAATCTCTTCGTCTAGGCTTGCAACTTCGGCAGAGCGTACACTGTCGAGCTTCGACTCGTTCGCAACGCGAATTGTCAGTGCCCCCGCCGTGACAAACAAAAGAAAAATGGCCGCGTATGCATAAACAGACGGCGCCTGCATTCCGCGTAATCTCATCCAGCGGTTCAAGATCCGGTCTCCATGTTTGAGTGAGTGGTCGAGCAGAGAAACTTTGCCACTCATGGAATTCAGCCGGCTCGCCTCAGTCTGTCGCGCCGCGGCCCAGGGCTCAAGGTTAGAATCTTTCTCCTCGTGAGCCAGCGGGAGTTCTGCCAGCAGGATTCGGGCAAGGGCATCATGCTCCTTGCGACAGGCAGCGCACAATTCCAAATGCGCTTTCAGATCACGGTACTCCTCGGCCGACACCTGACCAATGATCGCCAGTGCGGAAAGCTCGCCAAAGCGTTCGTGAACTGTGCCGGGGTTCTCCATAGTCAAATCCCATTCACGCCGAAAAATCACCTAAGGCATCCTGCAGCTTCTTGAGACCCCTGTAGTACTGATTTCGAACATTCCCAAGGCTATCGCTCATACATTCGGCGATTTCCGTCATCAACAGGCCCTGAAAATACGCTAATTCAAGTACCTTTCTCTGCTTGGTCGGCAGATTCGTTAGTGCCTTGCGTATTGCAGTGGCGCGCTCCTCCACTGTCAACCCATCCGGCCCATGCGGATTGTAAGCGTAAGAATGCT
>Ga0209027_1000485_pt1 | contig 14112 bp, 9 predicted proteins | sample GraSoi013_1_20cm_3_FD_185821 | JGI IMG/M metagenome (GOLD analysis project Ga0209027, IMG submission 185821) | Grasslands soil microbial communities from the Angelo Coastal Reserve, California, USA - Sample 09_27_2013_1_20cm (SPAdes) (version 2) | ecosystem: Environmental > Terrestrial > Soil >...
CGATCGCAGCGCGAGAGCGCGCGGCAGCTAACGATTCGCGCTTGAAGGTAGCGTCGCGCTTCGAGCAGGGCGGCTGGATCTACGTGCATCTCGAGGGCCATCTGGGCGCGATGGGCTATCAGCACGGGTACCTTCTGGCGCCGGAGATCGAAGACGCGTTCGCGGCCGTGAGCGCGATCGATACGGAGTATCAGCAGGAGTTGCAGGGCATCGTCGAAGGGCTGCGCGCACGCACCGGGTCGAAGCGGGATGTGGACGACATTGTGGCGTTCAATGCCTTCGAAGAGCTGCCAGATTATTACGTGCCGTGGCTGAACAAGCAGCAAAAGACGGGGCAGGCGCCGGACCTGAAGAGCCCGGGGAATTGCAGCGCTTTCGTGGCCACGGGAAGCTGGACAAGAGACCAGATCGTGATGGCGCACAACAACTGGACGAGCCACCGGAACGGCGAACGGTGGACTGGCTGCTTGGTGACCGCAAGACCGGCGAAATCGCGCAACTCGAACTTGGGTTAAGAGCGCACCAGCTATGGAAGACCAAGGATGGCGTGCTCGCCGAACGCCAGGCGGGCGAGGTGGGATGAACTACTAAAGGAAAACAAAGGAAAGATCGACGTGGCGCTTGCGGAAAAGATGCTGGGTGACCACCGCGACACCGCTCGAGCACCAGGAAGAAGCCAACGAGCGCACGCTCTGTGGGCACGTGGATGGATCGCCGCGCGGGGTCCAAGAGTGGGATTGGCAACCCTACTATCACGGCGGAGCGGTGCAAGGAAAAGTGACGGACGCAACGATGGCGGGAGAAATGCGCACCATGGCACGCATGGGGCATCCCTGCGGCGGGGATTTTCTCGCCAAGCCGTTTCTCGCCTCTCATCCCGAGTATGTCTGGCAGGAGCCTTATTTGCGGGATATGAAGCGGTCCATGGACGGAGTTCCGGTCAGGCCAAGCCCAGAAAGAATAAGACCGATCTTAAAAAAGCGCGGTCGCAGAACTGTGGGAGAAGAACGTCGCTAGGGGGTAAGGAAACACAGGCACTGCGTGGCTAATCAAGAGCCGGGTTATTCCGGCCCCGAGGAGCATCCCGGCAAGAATCAGGCCGATCACACCCAGCACAATCGCAATATCCGATCTTGAAAACACCAGGCCGCCTGCGCTTCGAGAAGACTCTTGAGCGGAATCAGCCGATGGCTGGCTGTGGGCGAACTGAGAATGTGGGCTCTTGTCGGAAACTTCCGGTTGCACCAAGAGGCAGTAGCCCTTGCGGGGAATAGTCTCGATGTACAGCGGCTGATCGGAGGAATCGCCGAGCGCCTGGCGGAGTTTGTTGACGGTAGTATTTACGTTGGCGTCGTAGTTGACATGCGTATCGGCGGGCCAGAGCCGCATGCGCAGTTCTTCGCGGGTGACGACTTCACCAGGTTTTTCGAGAAGGGTCAGAAGAACCTGATAAACCTTCCCCTGGAGCTTGAGCCGGGACCCGTTGCGGGTAACTTCCTGCCGCTGCTGGTCAATGCGGAACGGCCCAAACAGGACATAGCGGCCGGACGACAGCAGTACCCGCTCCGAAGCCGTCGGCTCATCCGGTTCGCGCATCGAAATCACTTCCGGTGACATAGACGCCCACCCTTATGGTATATAGACGTAGAAACCACTCGAGTGTTTTCTATTCTTACGAAAAATTTCATACTTAAGTTCCATGAAATCGCCGAACCCGGACCGCATCGGTCAGGGGATCACGAGGAATCTAAGAATCGGGAGGTTATAGAAAGAAATCGTCTAAATTTAGAAGCCCATTATATGAATTAGCGTAATTCAACGCCTCGAGCGAAGTGCCATTTTGTGGCCATGTGCGTCTCAAGCCCCAAAATCTGGGCTTTCCTACCATGAGAGGTGAAGAGCATGCGGCGTGTCATGACGCTTTGTGCAGTAAATACTTGGCTTCTTCTCGCCGGGGCAGCGATAGCGCTGGGGGGCAGGCATCTTCCACAACTCAGCTGGGCACGGCAGCGGCGGCGGCCTAAACACCTGGAAAAGGCGGCGCAAAATGGCTTGCGACCTGAGCAATTGTCAACGGATGCCGATTTGGCAGAAACTGCAGTCCGACCCGCGCTTTGCAAAAATCCTCGAGATGGTGACACGCAACCAAAAACCATGCGCTTATGCAGCGGAAAATCGCCAATTTGAACTTCTGGCTGGGCCAATGGAACGTCGTCACGAGCCGGGGAGCGATGCCCGCGGGAGACAGCCGCATCGAATTGATTCTCGGGGATTGCGTGGTACAGGAAAACTGGACCTGTGCAAGGCAACACCGGCTACTCCGGGAAGAGCTACAACATCCCGGCCTGAACGCGGGGGCTTGCGCTCACCCGGGCGTCAATTCAGCCGGGGTTCGAACGACAATGGCAAGACCTGGTTCGTGGGGTACGACCGGAATAAATAGGATTCCAGGAAAGCGCATACTTAGGGCAAGTCGAGGTCGAGAGCGTAGATATCCGTTAAACCGCGCTCCACCATCACGTAAACAGATCCATCCCGAGCAACCCCACTGAAGATGCAATGCGCGGGGCTGCTGTGAAGGATCTGGCCGCAACCAAAGACTCTTTGCACCTGGCGATTCGCTAGCTGCACGCGATAGATGGCCTGCTGGCTGTCCAGCTGATCCTGAAAATAGATCGCTGCAGACCCGGAAGTCCAGTACGGAGCGCCGAGCAGCCCGCCCTCGGCCATCTCACTCCATTTTTCCATCTGGAAATCATAAAGAAGCAATCGGTGATTTGTTTCGTCAAGAGCCGCGACATAGCGCCCATTGGGAGACCACCGAGGAGCAACCAAACCGCGGGATTCCGGCAAGAGCGTCCACTCACCGGTGCTTGATTTGAACAAATAGATACCAAATTTAGGCTGCGTCTTTTGTTCGCGCATGCTGACCACGATTTGCGTGCCATCCGGTGACCAATCGGCGTCGGAAGCCTCGCGGCTCTCGGGAAGGACCGCGCGCATGGCGCCGCCATCGGCGGAGAGGAAATAGATCTGGTGCATGGAGCCGGGACGCGCGCCGGTGAATAGAATCTGCTTCCCATCCCTCGACCAATGCGGAGCCGACGCGACCAGCGGAGGTTTGGTTAGGCGAAGCCGCTGAGCGCCATCGATGCTGCTCCGCCATAGCGAGCCATCCGGACGATCGGTGTACAAAGCCAGCTGGCCGTCGGGGGAGACGCTGGCTAGCTCCGCGTTGGCATTGGGAATCAACGTATCGGCGTGCTGAGATGGCGGCTCGATTTTCTGCAGTTCGCGATTCGAGCGGAAGCTGAAGGCAAATACGCGGGAACCCGTTTCGGCGGGGATGGCTACGTGCAAGGAATCAGGGCCATGCGTCAATTGCACGGGATCGTGGTGCGATCGGCGGAACCAGTTCCACGCTTCGCGGATGCCCCAGAGGTTGCAATCGTAGTTTTCGCAGCCGGAGAAAAGAAAGTACCTGCCATCCGCTGTCCACTCACCGGCGGACTGCGAGGCCGGCTGCCTTCCGCTGGCAAGAATGGGATGCAAACCGGAACCATCGGCGGCCATCTCCCAGACGGCTTGTGTGCCATCCTCGCGCTTGTCCATGTTGAAACGAATGGTTTCGCCGTCGGGAGACCAGGCCGGGAAGTGCGGCAGTCTCGGACCATGCGCCAGTTCGCGAAGCTGTGTCCCGTCGGGACGGATGGTATAGAGGCTGCGGCCGCGAACATAAATGATCTGGCTGCCATCCGGAGACCACGCGGGGTCGTGGCCAACGGCTTCGCCAATGCGCCGCGGCTCACCGCCCTGCACGGGCCAGAGCCAGAGCGGCATCTCATCATCGCGCCGCGTGAACCGTCCGATCAGAAATTGCGAATGGTCGGGCGAAAGGGCGAAAAGCCGGGTGTTTTCAAAAGGAGCGGGCATTTTTTCCGCGTTGCCGCCTTCCACCGAAGTTTGCATCAGATTCCAGTGGCCGCCGTCATGCTCGAGAAAAAAGATCCTCGTGCCATCGGACACGATCCCGCCCCATTCATCGATTCCTCCGGCGTTGGTAATGCGCGTCATGCGCTGCACGCTGGGACGGGGGATGGGGTACACGGTGAAAAAGAGCAGCCACGAACCAAAGGCAATCGCGCAGGAAAGAAGACTGAAATCGATCCACCGCGCCGCGTGCTCCGCCATTTTCCTTTCTCTGTAAAGCTCGGCAGCCCGCTCCGGAGAGAATTCCGGATTGAGGCGCATGCGGACTTCGATGGACTCTTCAGAACTCTCCGAAGGAACACTGGTCCAAGGAGAAATGGAGTTGGCTGAGCCGTTGACAGAATGGACCGGCGCGAGGAAACGATAACCCTGGCGGGGAACGGTTTCGATAAAGCGCGGATTCTCCGCGTCGTCTTGGATGGCCGCACGAAGTTTCTTCAGCGCGGCATTGAGGCTGCCGTCAAAATTAACGTGCGTGCCTTCGGGCCATAGCGACTGCTGGAGTTCTTCGCGGGTGACGATCTCACCGGGGCGCTGCAAAAGCAGCGTGAGGATTCTGAAGGGCTGTTCTTGAATCTTGAGGCGTACGCCCTGCCGGGAAAGCACACCCTGGAGCAGATCGACCTCGTAGAGGCCGAACCGCAGGGCGAGTTTGGGGTCAACACCGTGTTCCACTCTCGATAAGTCCCCCGAATGAATCCGGCGGACTATACCACGCAAAGCTGCCATCAGGAAAGAGTCTAGTTCATGTATGGACATAACATACTGATCACACTGGCCTTAGCGGGTCACAGAATTTTCAGAGTCAGTTCGTTTGACGCTCTGGCAGGTTTACGTTAGAGAGAGGCGCGTCCCCGTTGCAGATCAGATCATTCCTTAAGAGCTGGCCTGCGACGGGATCTTTGAACTCACTAGGAGGACCTCCGGAGAATTAATTTCTTGGAAAGCCCGTAGTCCCAAGAACCGTCGAAATACCCGCGTTCGCGCCCTCTGAACCAATCCTGCCCAGTGTCGGACGCGGGCATTTCGATTCAGGATTTGAGCCCGTTCGAACTTTCCTCTCCGATTCCCGGCTTCCCCGGGAGCACCCCGTAGCAGACCATAGGCGTGAAGTTTTTCCTTCCACCCGGAGATGGAGAGCGGCAAGGATCTACAGCCCCCACATGGTAACGGCAACCGACGGTCAGGAAGCCATAGTTTCTTTGAGGGATGCAGATATCCCGCAAATTTCCTTCTTGACACTATGGCGTGTGACGATATAGCGTATGACGACAGAATACCCTTCTACGGAGCTGACCTCTTGAGTGCTGCTCAAAGCAACGCCCAACCGTTCGGGCCACTGACGCCCTCCATGTTCCATGTGCTGCTGACGCTGGCAGGCGAGGATCTTCACGGCTATGCCATTCTGAAGGAAGTGGAGCTCTGCACCGGCGGCAAAGTCCGGCTGAGCACGGGAACCTTGTATGGAATCATCAAGCGCTTGCTCAACGATGGCCTGATCGTTGAGCTGCGATCACGGCCCGCGGAATCCCAAGACGACGAACGGCGCCGTTATTACCGATTGACGCCACAAGGCCGGCAGGTGGCCAGCGCAGAGGCGGAGAGGATGGATGAAATCCTGTCCCTTGCGCGGTCGAGAAATTTGTTGAAGAAGCCTCGCACGGCCTAAAGGAACTCTCGGAGGATTCCGGGAACAGCGAGTGCTCCGACGAGTGGTGCGCTGGGGCGCCGCAGGAGGACACCTTGACAGCGACTGATTCCCGAGCAACAAGAGTCTATCGGGCACTCCTACGGCTCCTTCCCTTCGATTTTCGGAGTGACTTCGGCCCCGCCATGGAAACGGCGTTCCAGGAACAATACCAGGAAGCGGGACGTCAGAACGGAGCCGCCGGTGTTCTGCGCCTATGGTGGGAAACGATTGTGGGAATTTTCAGCACGGCTCCGGGCGAGCACCTGGCGATGTTTCGGCAGGATGCGGGATTCGCGCTGCGGATGATGCGCAAGAGCCCGGGGTTCACGCTTGCGGCCATCCTCACGCTGGGCCTGGGAATCGGTGCGAATTCGGCGATCTTCAGCGTGGTCAACGCGGTGCTGCTGAAGCCCCTGCCTTACGAACACGGTGACCGCCTGGTAGTCTTGCAGCAACGAATGGGAACGATCAATCAGCGTTTCTCAGCCGCAGACACCAACGACTACCGGCGGCAAAGCCGCGCGCTCGACGGCCTGGTCGAATACCACAACATGAATTTCATCTTGTTGGGTCGCAGCGAGCCGGAGCGCGTGGAAACCGGAGTGGTTTCCTGGAATTTCTTTGATGTTTTCGGCGTCCACCCGCTCTTCGGGCGCACTTTCCGGCCGGAAGATGAGCAGCCGGGTGCGCCTGCCGTGCTGATGCTTAGCTACGAATATTGGATCAAAAGCTTTGGCGGCGACCCGACGGTGGTGAACAAGACGTTCTCGATGAACGACAGGGTTCACACGGTGATCGGCGTGCTGCCGCCGGTGCCGCAATACCCGGACGAGAACGATGTGTACATGCCAACGACCGCCTGTCCTTTCCGGTCGCGCCCCGCGACGGTCGCCAATCGGCAGGCACGTATGGTGCAGGTGTTCGGGCGAATGAAGTCCGGAATGGGCGTCGGTCAGGCGCAAGCGGATTTGAGTGGCGTTGCCGCGAATCTCCAGAAGGCTTACCCGCAAGACTATCCCGAGGGAAATAACTATGCGGTGCAAACGATAGCGCTCGAAGAGGCGCTGACGCACAACGCCCGTCCGACCATGCTCGTGTTGCTGGCCGCCGCGGGGTTCGTTCTATTGATCGCCTGCGCGAATGTCGCGAACTTGAATCTTTCGCGGATGGTGCGGCGAGAACGGGAGCTTGCGGTGCGCGCCGCATTGGGCGCCGGGCGCGTGCGCATGTTCCGCCAACTCCTGACGGAGAGTTTCTTGCTGGCAGTGGTCGGTGGCGGCCTGGGCCTGCTTTTTTCCTGGGGCGCGCTGAGTCTGCTGGTCGATTTCGCCGCGCGCTTCACCCCGCGGGCCCGGGAAATTCACATGGACGCCGGAGTTTTAATGTTCACTTTTTTGGTGGCCGTGCTGACCAGCCTGCTTTCTGGCACCGCGCCGGCCCTGGCGGCGCGCGAGACGGTGGTCGGGACGCTGAAAGAAGGTGGCCTGCAGTCCACCATCGGGCTCGGGAAGCACCGCTTGAGAAGCTCGCTCATTGTTGCGCAGGTGGCGGTTTCCTTCCTGTTGCTGATTGGCGCGGGGCTGATGTTGCGCAGCTTCCTGAAGCTGCAACATGTGGACCCCGGCTTCCAGCCGGAAAACGTCTTGACTATGGAAGTGGCACTGGACTTCATTAAGTACGACACCAACGACAAACAACGCGCCTTCTTTGAAACTCTGCTGGAGAAGGTGCAGATGCAAAGCGGCGTCAAATCGGCAGCTGCCTCCATGATGATTCCTTTTACCGCCGACATGACCATGACCGGCGATTTCGAGATTGAAGGACAGGGGCACGCGCCGGGGCAGGCCATGCCCAAAGCGGATTTCAGGATTGTGAGCCCATCCTTCTTCGAAGTGCTGCACATTCCCATCATCAACGGGAGGGGATTTCTCGAAACCGACCGGCCGGGCCATGCGGACGTGGCGGTCGTGAATCGTAGCGCCGTGAGCCATCTCTGGGGATCACTGAATCCTGTTGGAACACGGTTCTCCACCGATGGAGGGAAGACCTGGACACAAGTGGTTGGAGTGGTCGGCGACATCAAACAGTACGGTCTCGATAAAGATGTGGCAGATGAGATCTATGTGCCCCTGGCGCAGAATCCCATGGGACAGGCCAGCCTGGTAATCAAGACAGCGGTGCAACCGATGAGCATTGCCGGTGGCGTGATCGAGCTGTTGCACGGCGTCGATCCGAATCAACCGGCCGCGCGCGTGAGATCGCTCGAGCAGGTGCGCGCGGAATCGGTTGCGGCACCGCGGTTGACAACCAATTTGTTCGGACTCTTTGCTTTGCTGGCGCTGGCAATTGCGGCAACCGGGATCGGCGGCGTGATGGCACTGGCCGTCGGCCAGCGCCGGCATGAAATCGGCGTGCGCATGGCCATTGGCGCTCGTCCGGCGGAGATCCTCGACATGATACTGCGCCAGGGCATGGCCCTCACCCTGGTGGGCATGGCGCTCGGCTTGCTGGGCGCCTTGGCACTCACGCGGCTTTTCGAAGGACTCCTGTTCGAAGTCGGACCAACGGATGCGCCCACATTTGTCGGTGTGGCGGCGGTGCTCGGTGCCGCCGCCCTGGTGGCGTGCTACGTGCCCGCACGCCGCGCGGCGCGCGTAGACCCCATCATCGCTCTGCGCGTGGAATAGTGCGGCAGGAGGGACCAGGAGAAATGTGGTCCCCGGTAGTGTGCGAGCGTCCTGCCGGCGCCGGAGCCATTGGGTTAGCGGATCGCGTACCGTCGCCTTACTTTTCTCGCTCGACGGGGGCGGGTCTGTTAAACTATAGGCTGCTGCGCCGCACCTAAGGATGTGTGACCGCCCGTCGGTCAGCCTAAATAAAGGTACATTCGTCAAGGCTGCTGGTTGTTTCAGCAGCTATTTTTGTCTTTAGAGGACTTGAACCCGACTGCTCGGGTCATAAGACGCCATCATATGAGTCAAGCGATTCGCAACATCGCCATCATCGCGCACGTGGACCACGGCAAGACCACGCTCGTGGATGCCATGCTGCGGCAAAGCGGGATCTTCCGCGCCAACGAAGCCGTCGTCGAGCGGGTGATGGATTCAAACGACCTCGAACGCGAGCGCGGCATCACCATTCTCGCCAAGAACACGGCGCTTTTTTTTCACCACATCAAGATCAACATCGTGGACACCCCGGGACACAGCGACTTTGGCGGAGAAGTGGAGCGCGCGCTGCGCATGGTGGACGGTGTTGTGGTGCTGGTCGACGCCAGCGAAGGACCTCTGCCGCAGACGCGTTACGTTCTGCAGAAGGCACTTGCAGCGAAGCTCCCTCCGGTAATCGTGCTGAACAAGATCGACCGCACCGATGCGCGCACCAAGGAAGTCCTGGACGAAATCTACGATCTTTTCATCGATCTCGACGCCAGCGAAGACCAGCTTGATTTTCCCGTTATCTATACCAATGCCCGCGACGGCGTGGCGCACCGGACACCGGGTGACCATTCGAAGGATTTGCTGCCGTTATTCGAGACCATCGTGAAACACATTCCTCCTCCCCCGGGCGATCCACAAGGCGTGCTGCAGATTCAGGTGATGAACCTGGATTACAGCGAATTCCTGGGACGCATCGCCATCGGGCGCGTTTTCAACGGCACGCTCAAGCGCGGCGCAGACGTGGGCATCGTCAAGCTGGACGGCAAGCTGACCTCCACGCGCATCACCAAGTTGTATACCTTCCGAGGCCTGGAACGGGATGAAGCCGAAGCCGTCCCGGCGGGCGATCTGGTGGCCATTGCGGGCGTCGAGGGCATCAACATCGGGGAAAGCATTACGGATCTGGCAAACCCGATGCCGCTGGAGCCGCTGCTGATCGACGAGCCCACCCTGGCGATGATTTTCACCGTCAATAGCAGCCCGCTTTCCGGTAAAGAGGGAACCTATCTCACTTCGCGCGACCTTCGCGATCGCCTGCAAAAAGAACTCTTGACCAACGTGTCCATCCGCGTGGAAGACACGGACACGCCGGAATCCTTCCGCGTGCTGGGGCGCGGCGAACTGCAGCTAGCGATTTTAATCGAAACCATGCGGCGCGAAGGTTTTGAGCTGATGGTGGGCAAGCCCGAGATTGTCACCCGCACGGAAAAGGGCAAGAAACTCGAGCCGCTCGAGCGGCTGGTGATCGACGTGCCCGAGAATTTCATCGGAATTATCATGGAAACGACCGGCAGCCGACGCGGCGAGATGATCAAGATGAGCAATCACGGCTCGGGCCGCGTGCGCATGGACTTCAAGATCCCCTCACGCGGATTGATCGGACTCCGCAGCCAGTTGCTCACGGACACGCGAGGCACGGCGCTGATTCATTCGATTTTCGAAGGCTGGATGGAATACGGCGGAGAGATGGCGCTGCGTCCAACGGGCGCGCTGGTCGCCGACCGCGGCGGACCATCCACCGCATTTGCGCTCTGGAACATCCAGGAACGCGGTGAATTATTCATCGGGCCGGCGATCGATGTCTACGAAGGCATGATCGTCGGCGAAAATTCGCGCGAACAGGACATGGACGTCAACGTGACGAAAGAAAAGAAGCAGACCAACATGCGCTCCTCCAGCGCGGACGAAGCGATCCGCTTGATTCCGCACCGCGAGCTGAGTCTCGAGCAGGCCATCGAATTTATTGCCGACGACGAGTACGTGGAAATCACCCCGAAATCCATTCGCCTGCGCAAGAAGGTCCTGCCAGCCAACAAACGGCCGCGCCGTTGGCAGGAAATTCGCGCCAGTCAGGCCACCAGCTAGGCTAGCAGGCGGTCTTCTCAGTGTGCTGATTCCTCGAGCAGTTCCGCCAAGTATTGTTTCCAAACAACAGCCCTGGTATGCGTGCCGTGCCCGCGCGTTTCGTCGCTCGTGGGGAGCAAGACGAAGCGTGCGTTTTTCACCCTTTGGGTTTCACGTTCGGCCATTGGAAGCTCGGGCGGATTGATGAAGTCGTCCGCGGAATTGATGTACATGACCGGAGCAATGATGTTCTCAAGGTGCACCGCAGGGTCGTAATTGCGTGAAGCGTTCACCGCGTACAGGAGATCGTTGGCATCCAGTCCGGTCATACGCGTCTTGAAATAGTCGTCGAGATATTTGTCCGCGGCATCGCGCGTCGGCAAAGTTTTCTGCATGTACAGCGGCGCACTGCCGGCAATAAGCAGAAGGTCGAGCGCCGTGCGCAAGCCTTGCTGGGGTTCCGTCGCGTAATCTCCTCCCTTCCATTCCGGATCATTGCGAATCGCCTCCATCACCATCCTGCGCCAGAGGCGGTTGCGTCCGGCGATCTCCACCGGCTGGCAGGCCAGCGGCATCAGCGCGTCCATGAAGGCTGGATAGGTTTCTCCCCAGACAAAGGAATGCATACAGCCCATGGAGGTGCCCAGGATAAGACGCAAATGATTCACGCCGAGGCCCTCGTTGAGAAGCTGATAGTGCGCGGCGACCATGTCGTCGTAGTCGTACTCAGGGAAATGAGCACGCCGCCCGTCGCTGGGCTTCGAGGATTTTCCGTGGCCGACGCCGTCGGGCAGAATGATGAAGTAGTGATTCGCGTCCAGGAGTTGTCCCGGACCGAAGAGCTCACCGGCAAATTGCGGCTGCATGAATTGCTGGCCCGAACCGCCCGTGCCGTGGAGAATCAGAACGGCGTTGGTGACACGGCCCTCCGCGTTCAGCAGCGGCTTCCCAAGCGTGCTGTAGTGCAAGCGCAGTTCCGGCAGCATTCCGCCCGACCGGAATTTGAAATTCTTGACGATGAAATCGCCTTCGGTAGCTACCGGAAGCGCGGCTTGCTGCCCGGCTGAAGGAAGGCTCAGAAAAGCGCACACAACGGCAACAAAAAGGGAACCGCGAAGGGAACAAGCGTTCATCATGCACCTCTTCGAACGGAAGACTAGCATACTCGACCGCCGAGTCTCGTTCGGAGCGGCAACGGGAGACTGGGCTCCTGGACGCGGGGAATCAGTGCAACCGGGCCTCCGCCCCCCAGGAAGGCCGCGATCGGAGACGGCCACCCCGCAGCGACGGCAAATTAGTACGCGGCCTGCTAAGAATGATATAAAGTCAGAGCCCCTAGGCAGCCAGTCCAGGGGGAGTCGTGCTTTGCCCGGCCGTAAGACTGCCTCTTTCCAGCGCAGTCATCAAGGAGACTGATGGAATCCGTGAGTTCTCGACAGACAGAATCTGCCGTGGCATCGCATCCTACCATCGCCGCAACAGCCACCGCGCTGCCGCCCCACACCATCACCCGCGATGACGTAAAGGTCTACATGGGACGGGTCTTTGACATCCCCGAGCGCCGCCTCGAAGCGATGATGAGCATCGTCGATAACGCGCAGGTGCACAACCGGCACGCCATCTTCCCTCTCGACTACACCATCGAGCCGCGCCCGCTGTCGCAAACCAATAATGAATACATCGAGCACGCGGTGAAGCTCGGCCGCGAAGCGGCGGAGAAATGCCTGGAGCGCGCGAGCTTGAAGGCCGATCAAATCGATATGATCGTCACGGTGTCCTGCACGGGCTTCATGATTCCGTCGCTGGACGCCCACCTCATCAATCTGATGGGATTCCGTTCCAATGTCAGGCGCATGCCGTTCACGGAACTGGGCTGCGCCGCCGGGGCCATGGCGCTGGGACGGGCAGCCGATTACTTGAAGGCCGAACCGGGCGGAAACGTCCTGATCATCGCCGTGGAGCTGCCCTCACTCACGTTTCAGCGCAAGGACATTTCGCAAGCCAACCTGATTTCTTCGATTCTATTCGGCGACGGGGCCGCGGCCGCGGTGGTCAGCGGAAAACAAACCCGGGGCCCAAAGATTCTTGTTTCCGAGACTTATACGTTTCCCGATTCGCTGGGTGCCATGGGATTTGACCTGCGCGATTCCGGATTCCACATTTTGCTGGCCAAGGATGTTCCCGAAATGATCGGCGGAAGGATCGGCGGACTGGTCGAGGGCTTCCTCGATCGTCACGGCCGGAAGCGCGAGGAGATCAAGGGTTGGATCTTGCATCCCGGTGGGGCACGGTTGCTCGGAAACATCGAGACGGAGCTCGGACTGTGCAAGTGCGACACCCAGCCGTCCTGGGACATTCTCGGAAATGTCGGAAATCTCTCCAGCGCGACGATCCTTTTTATTCTACAGGAGTGGCTGGAAAAAAGGCCGCTGCAGCCCGGCGAATACGCGCTGGCAGCGGCGTTTGGACCGGGCTTCAGCGCGGAGTTTCTGCTACTGCAATGGACCTGAGCGTCATCGTGTTTCTCGGCCTGCTCCTTGCCGTAGCCTTGCTGCGGCTGGCCGAGTTGCGCATCTCCAGGCGGCACCAGAGAGAAATGACCGCGCGCGGCGCGGCGAAAGTCGATGAGCCGAAATTCCGCTGGATGGTGCTGCTGCACATCGCGGTGCTGCTTGGCGCTGCGCTCGAAGTACTGCTGCTTAAGCGTGCTTTCCTCCCCTGGCTGGCTGCGCCGATGTTGGCCGTCTTCCTCGCGGCCAATGCCGTGCGCTGGTGGGTCATCCGCGCTCTTGGCGAACACTGGAACGTGCAGGTAGTGGATTCCACGCGCTTCGGCGTGGTCACGTCGGGACCTTTTCGATACGTTCGCCACCCTAACTATGCGGCCGTCTTTGCGGAGATGCTGGCTCTTCCGCTCATCCACACGGCGTGGATCACCGCCGTTGCCGGAGCCCTTGCGCACATGGGAGTCCTGGCCGAACGGCTCTCCACGGAGGAGCGCGTGCTTTTCGCCAATCCCAACTATCGCGCGGCGATGACTGGCAAGCCACGCTTCTTGCCCGGACTCTTCTAAAGGGCGGCCTGGAATGCGTTGGCGAACCTCCCGCGCCGCTTTGCCGCTGTTGCTCTCCGTGGCCATCTGCGGCGCGCGGCCGGAGACCCGCGCAAATGGCCCGGCGTTCACCAAGGTGCCGGAACTGGCCTCCGGATTTCACCTGCTCTACACTCAGAACTTCGCCGCCGGCCGCGAGAGATTTGCGGACTGGGAATCACAGCATCCCGACGAGCCCTTTGGGCAGGTCGCTGTTGCGGCCAGCTATCTCTTCGAGGAGTTTTACCGCCAGGATGTCCTCTCGAGTGATTTCTTCTTGAACGAGAAAAAATTCCTGCGCGGCATTGACGGCCAACCCGATCCCGAGCGCATGAAGAATTTTCAGCAGGCCGTCCAGCACGCGCGGAAGCTCGCCAGGCAGCGCCTGGAAAAAGACCCCAAGGACCCCGAAGCGCTCTTCGCGCTCGCACTGTCGGCGGGGATGGAATCCGACGCAGATATGATTCTCAGGAAGCAGCACCTGGAAGCCTTGAAGCGGCTCAAGGAAGCAAACGAACACGCCAAGCAGTTGCTCGCACAGCACCCCGACGCCAATG